>Ga0247832_1002040_pt1 | contig 32682 bp, 35 predicted proteins | sample LaCruzMarch2015__10_FD_192407 | JGI IMG/M metagenome (GOLD analysis project Ga0247832, IMG submission 192407) | Freshwater microbial communities from meromictic Lake La Cruz, Castile-La Mancha, Spain - LaCruzMarch2015_4m | ecosystem: Environmental > Aquatic > Freshwater > Lake | place: Spain... | reverse complement strand
CCTTGTTTCAAACCACAAAGGATTGGACGACGGCCGCGATCGTTACGGAATCACCTGAAGCCAATCTCATAATTTGCGCAGATTTCATCACGAGCGGCGTGAATGAGTTCGACCGCATCCTGAATACGCTGGGACAATCGGCCCGTATTAGTCAGTCCACCTGGGTCTTGCGCTCCACGCACTCGGCGGCCAGCGCCCGCAACGCGCTCGCGCGCACTTTGGGCCGGGACGACCGCCTGTTCATTTGCGACGCAACCCGTGAGCGCACAGCCTACATGAATCTTGGCCCCGGCGCTGAAGTCGACCTCCGCGGGGTCTGGCAACCGCACCGCTAGGGCTATACGCCGCTATGCGTTTTCGCTGCGCGGATCGAGCGTGAGCTCTGTGACAAAACGCCTCCAACGATTCACGTAATTCTTGGCGGTCCAAGTCAGACGTTCGATCTGCTCCGGATTGAGCTCGCGGATAACCTTGCCAGGGGCGCCCATCACGAGTGAATTGTCCGAAATCACTTTGCCCTCGGGGATCAGCGCCTTGGCGCCGATCAGACAATTCTTGCCAATCTTCACATGGTTTAAAACAACCGCGCCGATTCCGATCAGCGAATTGTCGCCAATCTCGCAGCCATGCAGCATCGCGAGATGCCCAACGGTGACGTCCTTACCGATTGTGAGCGGCGCGCCGGGATCCGTATGAAGAATCGAATTTTCCTGAATATTTGAACCTTCACCCACGACGATCGGTTCGTTATCCCCGCGCAGAACGCAGCCATACCAAACGTTCGCATCCTTTTTCAGCGTAACGTCGCCCAAAAGAAAGGCGTTTGGCGCCAGCCAATAATTTTTTCCGCGCTCATCATCGGGCGGCAAAGTCACGCTGCGATCCCCGATCTTGTAAATCGGCATTGTCTGGCTCCTTTATTGCGCACGGGACGGCGAATGAAACCCAATCCTAAACGCTGATTATCATTCGACAAAAATAAATCGCTTGGCGCCTCAGTCGACAGAACGTCACGCCCCTTACTCTGTCTGCGTCATGGAAATTTCATCGACATCCGCTGCACGCATTAACCATTAGGCGATCCCTTTTCCTCTAGGCTCTTGTCATCGGGGGATTCGCTTTGAATTCGCCGCTCCGGCGTACTGCCGGTTGGAGGAAAGCATGTCGGTAAGGCGCGAACGCGCACACCCTCCTGCCACAAGCGGTCCTGGCGGACCGCCTCCTTCGCGACTCTTCGCGATTCATCGTCAGGCCAATTTGAGCCGCGCGAGCTTTCCGCTCCCGCGGCTTTTTCTTTGCCTGCACGCAGACCGCGAATTCACCTCCACTGACGTTCAGGAGATGCATCCATGACGAAACGCTCGGTCCAAAAGCGCACCCGTTCCGCACAACGCGACGCAACAGTGAAAACCACAAACGTACACCCCTTGTTTCCAGGTGAAGGTGAAGGACCGCGCGATCAAAGCTATTTAGCGACAGTGAAACCGCGCACCGCCGGTCAATCGGCGCTGATGAAAGCGATCGACGAACATTCGCTTGTGATCGCGAGCGGACCCGCCGGCACCGGCAAAACCTATTTGGCGATCGCAAAAGCAGTCGAGGCGCTTGAGGCCGGCACTGTGGGACGCATCGTCCTGTCACGCCCAGCGGTCGAAGCCGGCGAAAATCTCGGCTTCCTGCCCGGCGGCATCGAAGACAAACTCGCCCCTTTTCTGCGCCCGCTTTACGATGCGCTGTCAGATCGCCTATCGCCGAAGCGCCTCAAAAGCCTGATGGCGGAAGGCCTGATCGAAATCGCACCCGTCGGCTATATGCGCGGCCGCACACTGAACAACGCCTTCGTCGTGATCGATGAAGCGCAAAACTGCACCTACACACAGCTCAAAATGCTGCTGACCCGCCTCGGCTGGAACTCAACCATGGTCATCACCGGCGACCCCGCACAGACAGATCTTCTCCCCGAACTCTCGGGCCTGGCCGAAGCGTCGAACAAACTGGACGGATTGGCGGGCGTTTCCGTCTGCCGCCTCCGCGACAACGACATCGTACGTCACCCATTGGTGGCGACGATGCTCACTGTCCTTTAAGCGCAAAAAGCCACCGCGTCGGAGACGCCTTCTCCCCGATACCTGACCCTGAGGCCAAAGCCCCGCCGGACAATACCTTTCGGCGGGGCTTTACTTGCAACCGATTGGGGATGAATCGGTTCAAGCGGCCCGACCACAAGCAGCAATGGACAAAGAAAAACGGCCCGCTGATGAGGCGGACCGTTTCCCGAATATCCAAAGCTGAAAATCAGCTCCACTCGTCCTCATCGCTGTCATGACGCTTCTTGTCATCGCGATGTTTACGTTGCGGGCGATCTCCAAAATCCGTCGAAGGCGCTGGAGGCTCAAACCGGCCGCCACCGCCGCCGCCGAAACCACCGCCGCCTTCACGACGTGGAGGACGGTCACCAAAACCACCGCCACCGCCACCGCCGCCAAAACCGCCGCCGCCTTCACGGCGCGGAGGGCCACGGTCGGCATAACCGCCGCCGCCGCCGCCAAAGCCGCCTTCACGACGTGGAGGGCGGTCACCATATCCGCCGCCGCCGCCGCCGCCAAAGCCGCCGCCGCCTTCGCGACGCGGAGGACGATCCCCATAACCGCCGCCGCCGCCGCCGCCGCCAAAGCCGCCTTCACGGCGTGGTGGACGATCGCCAAAGTCACGGCGCGGAGGACGATCACCGAAGTCGCGGCGCGGAGGACGCGCTGCACCCTCGGGCGCTTCTCCAGTAACTTTGATGTTGACTGCCTTTGGGCCCTTGCCGCGAGGGTCGGGTTCGGTATCGAACTCAACCTTTTGTCCGTCCACCAATCCAGATAGTCCGGACCGCTCTACAGCAGAGATGTGGACGAATACGTCGGTGCCGCCTGAATCAGGCGTAATGAAGCCAAATCCCTTCGCCCCGTTGAAGAATTTGACCGTGCCGGTCTCCGCCATGTGCTCGTGAACCTCGCGCCGTCCTTGCGGCATTCCTAAAATGCTAAAAATGTGGGTGAGTTGATGTAGGGGGAGCCGCCATGTTCAACCAAGGGGGCGGCCAATTCGTCGCGCCCTGGACTAAAACCAATTCCGTGTCCGCCGCGGTCAACCTCTCCCGCGAAGGCCACACTATGCGCAAAAACCAAGGCATCGGCAAGCGCCCCTTCGCGAAATGGAGCGCTTTCCTCGATCGATTATCACTAATCTTGCGTTACCCTTGCTCATGGGTGCGCCAACAACACCCTTTCTGATCAGAAACTCACCCACCGCGCGAGGCCGGCGCCACGATTTCATCTCGAACGCAGGCTCTGCGATCAACGCCGCTGCACGTGCGAAAATCGAAGCTCTTGGTTAAACAAATGCGCACTTCGCGTAACCGCCGGCCCGAACAAGTAACGGCGATGCCCGCAGCATCCATCCCCTTATTGCCTGTGATGAAGGCGCGCTCGACCGCTTGCGGGTTGGTCAACCTATCCTGCGTGGGTTGATCGAACGCCGCCGGAATTTTCACGAGCGCACGCGCCTGACGTACGGCGGCGAAGTATTTTTTCGCGCTCAACCCCGAACACTGCCCATGCGCGCGCCATTCGTGCCGTATCAAACCCGGGCTTGGCATGATGTCGAGCATGGAAGCGACGAAGTCCGCGTCCAATGGCGCAGCACGCCCGGCGCACTCTTCGACCCGGCCATGCTCAAGCTGCGGCCAAAGCCCATGCACGATGAAGTCATAGGGACGCTTGGCCTCGCATTGAAGCGGATCGGCGCGCGCGCCAGCGTCTATGCAATAAGTCGGCGACCAGGACAGGCTCAAAACATAGAAGTCGAAATCTCCCGCATCGGGCGCCGGCAATTCATCCGCCGCGCGTGCAGGTAGTGCGCTGTCGAAACTTGCGGGCGGCGGCGCAGCTGCGGCTGTCTGCGGCGGCGGCGCCGGTCCTGAGCAGCCCACGGAGAAAAGCGCACAAAGACCGACCCAAAAGGCAAGGCGCATCCCATCCTCCATTCAGCCGTCATTCACGCGCTGCAAAACATGCAAGCCTAGCGTAGCGCAGGTCGCACGTTGGAGGTAGGATCGCCGCGATGCGGGAGAAAAGTTTAGCGGCGTCTGCCGTTTGTGTTTTGGTTTGCGCTGGCGCCGCTTTGCTTGCGCTGTCCGCGTGCGGCGAGACATCGAGCGCGCCCCCTGTGCAGGCTCCGCCTGCCGTCATGACCGACGCGCCAAGCGATGCGCCCGCATCTCCGGAAAACGCGGACGCGGACTCGAACTCTGCTTTGCATCCGGGCGGCCGCGATCCGAACGCAGCATTGCCCACATGCACCCCCGCAAGCGACACGTGCGTGCTGATCCGGCCCGACTGCCCCCCAGACGTCCCCGGCTGCGTGTCGTCGCAAATCGAACTCGACTTCCCCGCCAATTATTTCAACCGCACAGCGGTCCGCGGCGGACTGGCCTTAGCCGAGCGCCATCCACGCTGGCTCGGCTTAAAGGAAGACACGCTCGGCGCTGAAACAATTTGGCGCGACTGGTCGATGAAGGGCGCCCGCGCGGGACACTTTTGGACCAGCGTCACGCTAAAGATGGTTCTGCGCGCGCCCGGTGAAAAAGCGGACACATATCCCACGGCGTTTCTAACGGATGTCGCATTCCACCCCTTATCGCCCACCTTCGGTTGGAGCCGCGTGGCGTTGATCGGCTGGACAAAAACCAAACACCCAATCGTGCTGACGCAGAAAGGACCGATGGTGCTCATGTCGAGCGATGTTCGCATCGCGTCGCCAAACGCCTATCTGGTCATAGACAAAGCCAAGGCGAAGGTGATCGCACGCTTAGCGTCGCCACGCATCCTGCGCGATGGCCGATTCGCCATCCTGTCCAAAAGCCGCATGTTTTACTGGTCGCGCGAAGGCTCAAATCCACGCTGTGTGAGAGCATTCGGCCCATCCATGGGAACAATCGATGCCGGCCCTGCCGATTGCGGCGGAGTCTCTGCGACACCCGACGATGGCGATTACGGCCTCGCTCAAGCGGATGCAAAGGATGTCGCGATCGTGAAAAAAGCCGCGCCGCAAGAAACGTCGCAAGCCGACGCTCTTGGCTGCGGCGCCGATGCTGCCGGCCGGGTTTATCGCGTAGCGGAAGACCAGAGCATCCTGATTTACGCCGCACAAATCATCTGCGACTAATTCATAGCTTAAGCTCTCGGGAGCGCTGGCAGCGGATCAACAGGGCGCGGGCCCTTACGCAATTCGAAGTGCAGCCCGGCTTGCTTCGCGCGGCCGGTAGCGCCGACTTCCGCGATCACATCGCCTTTGCCGACCTTCGCGCCCTCTTTCACCAAAATACGGCGAGCATTGGCGTATGCGGTAATCCATCCGCCTTCATGCTTCACCAAAACAAGATTGCCATAGCCGGGCAAATCATCCCCCGCATACACAACCGAGCCGGCGTCGGCGGCGCGAATTGGCGCCCCCTCGGGTGCGGAAATGTGCAGACCGTCACTGCGCTGTCCATTGGCCATTGGCCCGAAACCTTGCAGCATCTTGCCAGACACCGGCCAAATAAATCGGCCGGACGGCGTTTCAATGGGCGACTGCGACACGGACGGCGGAGGCGCACTTGCGACCTTTGAGCCTGGCTTAACTTTTTGGGTGGGCGATTGCGGCGCGTAAGCGTTTTTCGCTGTTGCGCCAGCTGGCAAAACAACCTCCTGCCCCTCAATCAAGGCGTAGGGTTTGCTGATGCGGTTCAGCGTCGCGAAGGAATGCGGATCGATTGAGAATTTGTCTGCGACGGTCCAGAACGTCTCGCCGCGCCGCACCGTGTAAACATTTGCATCGGGCAGCCGCAAAAGCTGGCCCTTCTCGAGCGAATAAGGCGGGCGCAGCCGATTTTCGGCGATAATCGCATCCAGAGGCGTTTGATAGCGGCGCGAAATGTCGAACAAAGTCTGTCCAGGTTCGACGATCACGGTGTCCGGCAGCGACCTTGGATCGATCGGCCCATTCAATTCCGATGGAGTGAGGACGCCCAGTTCGCCGTAAGACGCGTCACCGCCAAAACCATTGCGGAACTCCACTGGCGCGGGAATGCCCGAGCCGGTGGCGCAAGCCGACAGGCTTCCTGCCGCGACCATGGCGGCGCCGATATTGAGACCCGACGAGCGAGAAACCAAGGCGCAATCCTCTAACTCGATCTTTTTCGCCCTCTCGATAAAGAAATCATTAATCACAGCGCACAACAGCCAGAGAATCGCCAGCGCAGGGCAAGGGCGGCCCCGCGCTAAAGCCGTTGCGCAACGCCTGGCTCCAAGCGCGGAATCTCGACCGCAAATAAATCAATCTGAACGGGCTCGCCTTTTGCTTGCGGGCGGATCGCCGCAACACGCGCGCCAAAGGGCGAGATCAACGGCGCCACCATCACGCCGCCGGGCTTCAAGGCCTTCATCAAGCCCGCGGGCGGCGCTGCGACGGCGCCCGCTATCAGCACGCGATCAAACGCAAGCGCGGACGTAAAGTTAAGACCATCCGCCAATTGCACTAAGGCATTCGACAATCCAGCCCGCTGAAGATTGGCCTCCGCCAGATCGCGCAAGGTATGAAAACGCTCCAGCCCCACGACCTGAGCCGCCAAGCGCGCCAGAATCGCCGCGCCATAGCCCGAGCCGGCGCCGACCAAAAGTATGCGCTGCGCCGGACCGGTTTGCAGCGCCTCAAGCATCAAAGCCAATAAGCTCGGCTTCAGCGAAGTCTGCCCGCATGGCAGGGGGATCGCGACGTCTTCCTGCACCATTTCGGAATAAGCGGGATCGAGAAAGTCCCCTCGGACACATTGATCGAATGCGGTCAACACCCGCGCATCGCTGACGCCTGCACGGCGCAGCGTCAACATCATGCGAAAAGCCGGTGGCGTGTCTTGCTCGATCGCAATTTCTCCGCCGCAGCAAAGATGCGGCGCACCTTTATGCGCCCCGGTTGAGCGGCAAGTCCAGCAGCGCCTTTTCCAAAATGGCGCGTTCGGACTCGTGCGTCATTTCCAAATGAAGCGGCGTAACGGAAATTCGCCCCTCATAAATCGCGCGCAGATCCGTACCTTCCGGCGGATTGGACTTCATACCGTAATAGCCGACCCAATAATAAACGTGGCCGCGCAGATCGGTGCGCTTCTCGACATGCGCCAAGCGCTCGTCGCGGCGGCCCAAACGGGTCGCTTCGATTTTCGTGACGTCTTCCGGGGCTGCGTCGGGAAAATTGATATTGATTATAACGTCGGAGGGCCAACCGCGCGGCAGCAGCGCCTTGATGATTCCCGGTGCGAAGGCTTCCGCCGTCTCCCACGGAATATCGGCATGCCCGCGAAATCCGCGCGACTGCGACAATGCGATGGAGGGAATGCCAAGCTGCATGCCTTGCATCGCGCCGGCCACAGTGCCCGACAGGCTAACATCCTCAGAAATGTTCTGGCCGTTATTGACGCCGGACAAAACCAGATCGGGCCTGTTATCGCCCATCAATTCCAACACGCCCAGCAGCACCGCATCAGTCGGTGTACCGGACACAGCGAAGCGCTTCGGCCCGTCTTGGCGCACACGGATCGGGTGCGACAGCGTCAGCGCACGCGAAGCGCCGGATTGTTCACGGTCCGGCGCGACAATCCACACGTCATCCGACAATGTTTTGGCGACGCGTTCGAGGACCGCAATACCTTCGGCATGAATGCCGTCGTCATTGGTGCAGAGGATGCGCATTCTATGCTCCAATGAATTCGACGCCGCCCATATAGGAACGCAGCGCGTCCGGCACGCGGATCATTCCATCGGCCGTCTGATAGTTTTCCAAGATCGCCACCATACAGCGGCCAACCGCCAAACCCGAACCGTTCAGCGTATGAACAAAGCGCGTCTGCTTTTCACCCGCTGGACGGAAGCGCGCATTCATCCGGCGCGCTTGAAAATCGCCGCAATTCGAGCACGACGAAATTTCGCGATATTTATCCTGGCTCGGCAGCCAGACTTCGATGTCGTAGGTCTTCTTCGCACTAAACCCCATGTCCCCGGTGCAAAGCGCAACGACGCGATACGCCAGACCCAATCGTTTCAGCACTTCTTCGGCGCAAGCCGTCATGCGCTCATGCTCGGCGGCGGATTGCTCCGGCGTCGTAATGGAAACCAGCTCCACTTTGCGAAACTGGTGCAGACGGATCATGCCGCGCGTATCTCGGCCGGCGGCGCCTGCTTCGGCGCGAAAGCACGGCGTATCCGCCGTCATGCGCAGCGGCAATCCCGTCTCGTCTAGAATTTGCTCACGCACCATATTGGTCATTGGCACTTCGGACGTCGGAATCAGCCAAAAATCCTCGCGCGTCGGCGCCGTCTCCAAAATATCCGCCATCACAAGACTCGGCTTGACCGGACCGCGCGCCGCGCGCGCTTCAAATTCGTCGTCGAATTTATCGAGGGCCTGCAGCAGCAATTCCTGCCGGCTGACGGTGCGCGCTGCGGTGAACTGATCGTCCACGAATTTCGGCAGCTGCCCCGTGCCGAACATGACATGGTCCTTCACCAACAAAGGCGGCGCGATTTCAGTGTAGCCGAACTCGGTTGTATGCAGATCCAGCATGAAGGCGGCGATTGCGCGCTCCAGCCGCGCCAGCGGGCCCTTCAGCGCCACAAAGCGGGCGCCGGATAGTTTGGCCGCGCTTTCGAAATCCATAAGCCCCATGGCCTCGCCCAGGTCGACATGCGACTTGGGCGTGAAATCAAATCGGGGCAGTTCCCCGACTTTGCGCAATTCAACGTTCGCGCTCTCATCCGGGCCGTCCGGCGTATCGTCTGCGGGAATGTTCGGGATTTGCGAAAGCATGGTTTGGAGCTGCTGCGCCAATTCCGCCTCGCGCTTCCCCTGCTCGTCGATCTGCTTTTTCGCGATCTCGACCGCGCCCATCAGACGCTGCGCTTCGGCCTCGTCCTTTTTAGCTTTCGCCGCGCCGATCGCTTTTGAGGCGGCGTTGCGGGTCGTTTCGCCTTCCTGCTTGGCGGTGGTGACGGCGCGTAAATGCGCGTCGAGTGCAACCAAATCGCCAGACATTGAGGAGAGCCCGCGACGCGCCAATCCAGCATCGAAAGCGGCGGGGTTCTCGCGAATATATTTGATGTCGTGCATTTGAAAGTCCGGCAGGGTGTCAGTGACGGTCTAGAGCATTTTAGAATGGAATCGAGCGCCTTTGCGTCCTGAAGACGTCAAAAGCGCTGGATTTTCACGAAATTCCGATCGGAAATGGGCTACGGCGCGGGGCTGGCGCCCGGATCGATCGCATTCTTTTCCTCTGCGGCGGCGCGCTTCGCGGCGCCGCGTTCGGAAAGCAACACAGCGTAGATCGAACCCTCGTATAATAGGCACATCGGCAACGCCAACGACAATTGGCTGACCACATCCGGCGGCGTCACAACGGCGGCGAAGATGACTATCATCAAAATGGCGTAGCGCCGGCCCTCACGCAATTGCTTGGTATTGACGAAACCGGCTTTGCCCAAAAGCACCAACACCAAGGGCAATTGGAAGGCGATGCCGAACGCGAGGATCAAAGAGGTCGCCAGATTCAAATAGTCGCCCACGCGCTGAAGCATCTCCACCCGGACGCCCGTAGAGCTTATTTCCTGCGACAGCGCGAAGCGCATCACCATCTGCAGAACGAGGAAATAAACGAGCGAAGCGCCGGCGATGAAGAGCACCGGCGAGGCAATCAAAAATGGCGCAACGGCGCCGCGCTCATGCTTGTACAAACCAGGCGCAACGAAGCGATAAATCTGCAGCGCGATAACCGGAAACGCCAAAACGAAGCCGCCGAAAATGGCGATCTTGACGTTGACCATGAAAAGCTCAAGGCCGCTGTAAATGAACTCTGCGTTCTGCGTGGCTTTGCCGCCATGCACAGACTCGGCGGCCCAGCGATAGGGTTGGACAAGAAACTCAAAAATCTTGGGCGCAAAATAATAACTGATCAGCGCGCCGATCACGATGGCGACGACGCATTTAATCAGGCGATCGCGCAATTCATTGAGATGATCGAGCAAAGGCGCACGACTGGCTTCCAGTGCGGCGTCCTCATCTTCTAGGGTGGAATGCGCCATCAGCGTGGCTCCAAAGCATTTTGCGGCGCCCTCTCGGGCAGCGCGTCATTGGCGGCCGGCGACGGCTCAAGCATAGGCGCATCAAACGGCAGTTCGGATTGCGTCGCCTGCTCTTTCACGTCCGGTGCGCTGATGCCGCCAGCCACATAGTCTGGCAACGTCTCGTCGATATGGGCGGCGTTCTTGATGGAATTGAGGTCCCGCGCAGTATCCCGGCGCAGGGCCTCAACCTCTTTGCGCAATTCATCCAATTCCGCCTGACGCGCCAAATCCTCAAAGCTTGTTTGAAATTCGTGCGCCATGGCGCGCATACGGGACACCCAGCGCCCGAACTTGCGCATCATAAGCGGCAGGTCCTTGGGTCCAACCACGGTGATCGCCACAATGACGATCAAGAGCATTTCCTGTAGGCCGATCCCGGGGAGCATGCGCGTTCAATTCATAAATTCGCGCGGCCGTTTTGGCCGCAACGCAAAGCAGGACGTGCAAAACACCGCCATCCTGACACCCGATTTAGACGTTGGTCTTATCCCGCTCTTTGGCGGAAAAATCTTCGATGGCGCGGGGCTTTTCGGGCTTGGGCTTTTCAGCTTCCGACTTTTCTTCGTCGGTCAAACCCTTGCGAAAGCTCTTAATGCCGGAAGCCAAATCGCCCATCACATTGGTCAGACGACCCTTGCCCCCAAACAGGATCAAGGCGACCACGATCACCACCAGCCAATGCATGAGGCTGAAACTGCCCATAATTCGTCTCCTCAGAAGGGCGACTTGACGCACCAATCGACCCTGACGAATGACATATAGCGCGGGGCGCGCGCTGATGCGAGCCGCCAACGGCTCTTCCTTTACAAAACAAAGGACAGCCTGTCAGCGCGGCAATCTAAAACGTTTGTTGAGGAGACCTGCCCGGCCTTTTCTTTAGGCCTGAGGCTCTGAAGGCTCTTCGTCCGGCTTCGCTTCGGCTTCTTCGCCTGGGGCGTCCATAAAGTCTGTATGGAACAAAGCATCGGCTTGAGCCGCATCCAAGGGCTCCTCGTCATCGCTACCGGCGCCCGGCGTCGGGATGTCGATAATATCGATAACACGCGAATCCAGCAGCCCTTGCGCCACCAGATCGCCTTTGCCCGGCAAATCGTCGACGCTGGACAGGCCGAAATGCAGCAGGAAATTCTCGGTGGTTCCATAAGTCAGCGGCTTGCCCGGCGCCCGGCGGCGCCCGCGGGGGCGGACCCAACCCACTTCAATCAGGGCGTCCAACGTGCCTTTCGACACCGCCACGCCTCGAACTTGCTCAATCTCGGCGCGTGTTACCGGCTGGTGGTAAGCCACAACGGCGAGGGTCTCGAGCGCAGCCTTGGACAGCCGGCGCGGTTCTTCCTTCACTTCCCCGAAGACATAGCCAAGGTCGGAGGCCGTGAGGAAACGCCATTTTCCCGCCACTTCAACCAGATTTACGCCGCGCCCATCGTAAAGACGCTTCAACGCCATCAAGGCGCCGCCGACATCTGAGCCGTCTCGCAAACGCTGAATCATATCAGCGGCAGAGAGCGGCCCTGGCGCTGCGAATAGCAACGCTTCGATCTCGCGCATGGTCACGGCCAGATCGCCGCTTAGCCCATGGGCTTTGACAGTCTCGAAGGCGTCAGCGCTTGCGGCGGCAAGCCTTTGCACCGCACCGTGGATCCCGTCTTCACCGTCGTTCATGTCGGCCCCGGAAGAAGCGACCATAACCTTCTTTCCAAACATCATGCGACGCTCCTGGCCCGGACATAAAGCGGCGCGAAGGCGCCCATTTGTCTTATTTCAACGCGCCCGTCACGCGCCAATTCCAGACTGGCCGCGAATGTGGACGCCAAACACGAGGATTTAGGCGGCTCGCCCGGCAGACTGCTCGCTTGTGGCGCGATTTCAAGAATGGAGCGCCATTCCGGAAGGTCCCCCAAAAGGGATTCCAAGCGCTTGCGAGCGGCTTCCAAGCCGAACACAACCGGGGCCTTTGGCACGTAAACCTTCACGACGCCGCGCGAGCGCTGTTGAGCGTAAGCCTTCAGCATATCCCAAAGATCGACCTCCGGGGCGCCGGAGCGCTTGGCGAGGCGGACTTCAGGATCGCCCCGGCCGAACACGTCCTGCCCCAAGAGCGCGCGATCAAACAATTCTTCGGCCGCCTGGCGCATGGCCTCCAGACGCTTCAAGCGCCACGCCAATCGGCGCGCGACTTCTTCCGGATCAGGCTCGTCTTCCTTGACGCGCTCTTTTTGCGGCAAAAGCAGACGCGATTTCAAAAACGCCAGCCACGACGCCATCACGAGGTAATCTGCGGCCAGCTCCAGACGAAGGTTTTGCGCCGAGCGAATGAATTCCAAATATTGCTCGGCCAATCTTAGAACAGAGATGCGCCGCAGATCCACTTTCTGCTCGCGCGCCAGCATCAGCAAAACGTGCAGAGGTCCGTCATAGCCTTCGACGTCAACGACAAGCGCGTCTTCGGCTTCAATGTCCTGCAGATTGAGTTCGGATTCGTCCGCGCTCACGCCACCGCCTCCTCGCCATGCGCCAACAATTCGCGCAACCGCATCCACCCAGCGTCAACGTCAAACTCTTTCGGCTGACGGCGCGCCGCCGCATCCGCAGTTTCCGCACGCCGTAGCGCCTGACCACTCAGGAGCGGCGCGGCCCTCGCAGCTTCAATCATGTCTTTCAACTCACCCGAGCATTGCAGCGCGACGTCGCAGCCGGCCTTCAATGCGTCCTCGACCTTCATCGCCATGGCGCCCCCCAAGGCTTTCATATCCAGATCATCCGTCATTAACAGACCGTCAAAACCGATCCTGGTGCGGATGACGTCTTCGATGATGATTGGGGATAACGTACCGCAGCGATCCGGATCGAGCGCCGGGTACAAAACATGCGCCGTCATCGCCATCGGCGCCATATTCAGCGCGCGGAACGGTTTAAAGTCGAACGCTTCCAACGATGCGCGTTTCGCGTGCGCATTGGGCAACGACAAATGCGAATCTGCGTCGGCGCGGCCATGTCCAGGAATGTGCTTAATCACACCCGCGACGCCCCCGTCGTCAAGACCGTCGAGCGCAGCCTTGCCGAGGATCGCCACAGTCTCGGGATCATAGCCAAACGCGCGATCACCGATGATCGGATGTGCATTGGGCTGCGGAATATCCAACACCGGCGCACAATCAGCGCGAATGCCGATCTGATGCAATTCATGCGCGATCAGGCGATGCCCGAGCCGCGCAGCTTCAACGCCCCCGTCACAATCACGGCCGAACAATTCCGCATAATGACGCGCAGCAGGAAAAACTGGCCAATGCGGCGGCTTCAAGCGCGCCACGCGCCCGCCCTCTTGATCGATAAACACCAAAGCGTCACGGCCGACGGCGTGCTGAAAATCCTGGACGAGCGCCTTCACTTGCGCTCGGCTTTCGCACGCGCCTTGAAACAAGATGAGGCCCCACGGCCGCGCATCCGCGAAGAACGCGCGCACGTCCGCATCCAGCGTAGGTTTACGCCAACCGTAAATCGCCGCCGAAGACTTCATCGCGCCGCCACAATACATCCGCTGCCGGATGCCTGCACTTGATCGCAAAACGCATCCGCCGCATCGCGTGATGCGAAGCTGCCGGCGCGCAACCGGTAGAAGACGCCTTTCGCGCCGAGATCTGCTCTTTGGATGTCTTTTTGCGCATTCACGAAAAGGTCCGGCGCCAGGCGCGAGACCTTGGCCCATTCCGCATTCGCCGCGTCTTCCGAACGCAACGCGGCGATTTGCGCCATGAAAGGGCCGTTGCGCACAATGGCAAAATTGGCGTTGCTGGACGGCGCAGGAAGTGTTGGTGCGCTCGATGGCCCACCCGCAGCCGCGAGCGGCTTCGGCGCCAAAACCGGCGGGGCGGCGTCCGTCAGACCTTGCGAAGGCGCGCGCGGGGTTTCTGCGACGGGCGGCTGTGCGTCAGCCGTTTGGGCGCCGTCGAGTTCGTCATAAATGGCGACGTCCTGGCCCGGCACTGTTTCTCCGCCTGGATCGATCGGCGCGACCTTGGCCGGCCCTTCGGCGACGATCCGCGGCGGGGCGTCGCGGCCCCCTTCACGAACGCCGGAGCGATAGGCGTTCCAAATGACGGTGCTAACGACCACCAAAATTCCGAGCGCGATGACAAAAGCAAGCACGCCACGGCGCGGCTCTTCCTCGTCCTGCGCATCAAACTCGGTATCTTCCTCACGGTAATCAGAGGAAAAACGCCCCGAATATTCCTCGTCGTCGTCGTCCCGGTTCTTCATGCCGCGCCCTCAGCATCAAATTCGTGAACGTCCAGGCTGAGATATCCACACCCCAAGCCGAATCACTTCAGGCTATCTAACACACAACATGGTTAACACCTGCCTTGCGCCAAAAGGTCATTGCAGCAGCGATGTCTTTATATTTCAGTTACTTAAATTATGTGGAAAATTAAAATTTTGGGCTGGTGGGCAAAATTTGCACCACCGGCTTAAATCCAGCGCTCAAGATTGAACAAGCGGCGATGCTCCTCCAACGCAAAGGAATCTGTCATCCCCGAAATGTAGTCGCAGACCAATCGCGCCTTCTTGCCCTGCTCCTGCCCCTTGGCGCGACCATACCATTCGGGCGGCAAGGTTTCCGGCTCCAAGAGAAACAGCTCAAAAAGCGCGGCCACCACGCGCTGCGCCTGGCTCATCATCCGGTTCACTTTATAATGCCGGTACATTCGCTCAGTCAGGAACGCGCGCAAATCCTGATCGCGCGCCTGCATTTCGGGCGAAAACGCCACCAAGGGCCGGCCCGCCGCGCGGGCGTCTCCAGCAGATTGAGGCGCAACGTCCGCCAGATTGCGCTGGGTCTGCGCCATCAGGTCGTCCATCCAGACGCCAATCAGCCGCCGCACCACTTCAGCGACCAGACGCGACCCCGCCAAAGATGGGTAATCGCTCCGGCAGTGCGCCAAAGTCTCCGCCACCAACGCGGATCGTCCGGCAAGCTCCTCGAGCGTAAACAATCCCGCGTGAAGTCCGTCATCGATGTCGTGATTGTTGTAGGCGATATCGTCCGAAAGCGCCGCCATCTGCGCTTCCAAACTGGCGTAAGAATCCAGTTCGAGGGGATGAAGGGCGTCATATTCGCCAATATAACCAGGCAAATCCGCCAAAGTGCGGCCCTCGCGCAACAGCGGGCCGTTGTGCTTTACGAGACCTTCAAGGGTTTCCCAGGTCAGGTTCAGGCCATCAAACTGCGGATAGCGCTCTTCCAGCTTGGTGACGAGCCGCAAAGCCTGCGCGTTGTGATCGAAGCCGCCAAAGGCTTTCATGCACACATTCAGCGCGCGCTCGCCGGCATGACCGAAGGGCGGATGACCGAGATCATGCGCAAGCGCCAGGGTTTCCGTCAGATCCTCATCCAAGCCCAGGATTCGGGCGCCGGTGCGGGCGATCTGCGCTACTTCTAGCGAATGGGTGAGGCGGGTGCGGTAATGATCACCCTCATGGGCGACGAAAACCTGCGTTTTCTGCTTCAGGCGCCGAAAGGCGGTGGAGTGGATTATCCGATCGCGGTCCCGCTGGAACGGCGTGCGGGTCGCGCTTTCGTTTTCCGGATGCAGCCGGCCGCGGGAGGTTTCCCAAGCGACGGCATAATTCGCCCGCCCCCGAACGCCGGCAGATTTCCCTGCTCCATCCATGGCCATGGGGATTGCCCTTCCGTTTCCCGCCGCGAATACGCATATAAGGGTGCGGCGCCCGTAATGCGCGATAGTGGAGCCTTAAGGGCTTAGTTCTTAAGACGGATTCTATGATAAGTCCCGATACCCTCCCCATCACCCTGACCGAAAACGCCGCTAAGCGCATATGCAAGGTCCTGCAAACGCAGACCGACGCGAAAATGTTGCGTTTGGCCGTCAATGGCGGCGGCTGTTCGGGTTTCCAGTACGAATTCAGCTTAGTGCCGGGCCCAGAAGCGGACGACCTCATCATTGAGCGCGACGGCGCAACCCTAGCCGTAGATGTGGCGGCCTTGGACTTGATCTCCGGCTCCGAGGTCGATTTCATCGACTCCCTGATCGGCGCCTCGTTCCAGGTGCAAAATCCCAATGCGAAAAGCGGCTGCGGCTGCGGCGCTTCGTTCTCAGTCTAGTTTTCGGAAAGACGATCCATGCGCGTTGACGAGGCAATTCTTGGCCGCACCTCCATTCGCGCGTTCCGTCCCGACCCAGTTTCTGAAGCCACACTGCGCGAAATTCTCGAGATCGCGCGTTACGCCCCTTCAGGCAGCAACCTCCAGCCCTGGCGCGTCATCGCCTTGACCGGCGCAGCGCGAGACGCGGTCGCCGCCATTGGTCGCCAAGCCGTCGCGGAAAAAGCGCCGACTGAAGAAGGCGACTATCCAATGCATCTCCATGAATTGTTCGAGCCGTATCTCTCGCGGCGTGCGCAGGTGGCGGCTGAGCGCTTCGAGCAATTAGGCATCCCACGGGAGGATCGCGCAGCGCGCCGCGCGCAAATGGCGCGCAACGCTGAATTCTACGGCGCACCCGCTGCGCTCTTTTTCATCACCGACAAAAGACTACCGCACGCCCAGTGGGTCGATATGGGCGCGCTCATGCAGAGTATCGCTCTGACCGCGTTTGAGCGCGGCGTTTCGACCTGCTACCAATTGTGGTGGGCGATGTACCGGGAACGGTTGCACGCGCATTTCGGCCTGGGAGAAAACGACGTCATTCATTGCGGCATGGCGCTCGGCTACGCCGATCCGAACGCGCAGATCAACGCCTATCGCTCCAAGCGTGCGGCCGTCGACGAGTTCGTGACGTTTCGTTCCTGATCGTACGATCTGTCCGGAGCTTGCATGCGAATCGCAACATGGAACGTGAATTCAGTCACCGCGCGTTTGGGCGTCGTTGAGCAATGGCTCAAGGTTGCCGCGCCGGATATCGTGTGCCTGCAGGAACTCAAATGCGAAGACGCGAAATTTCCGCGCCAGCAGATCGAGGATCTTGGCTACAATGTGCAAACGCACGGCCAGAAAACTTATAATGGCGTCGCGATCCTCTCAAAGCTCCCGATCGACGAAACGCTGCGCGGACTGCCCGGCGGCGAAGGCGATGAACAAGCGCGCTATATCGAGTGCGTGATTGGCGGCCCCAAGCCTTTTCGAATCGCCTCTCTTTATCTGCCGAACGGCAATCCGCTCGGCACGGAAAAATTCACCTACAAGCTCGATTGGTTTGGCCGCCTGCATGCGCACGCAAAAGAGCTTCTGAAGCTGGAAGAGCCGGTGATCCTGGCCGGAGATTACAATGTCATTCCGCGTCCGGAAGATTGCCAGACCCCAGCAGCCTGGGCCAACGACGCGCTCTATCAGCCGGAATCCCGCGCCGCTTGGCGCACCTTGCTGAACCTCGGATTCACCGACGCTTATATGGCGTTGGACGGCCGCCCCCACCAATACACCTTCTGGGACTACCAAGCCGGAGCGTGGCCCAAGAACAACGGCATCCGCATCGACCACATGGCGCTCTCAGCGCAAGCCGCCGAACGCCTGCGCACCGTCGCCATCGACAGAGAACCGCGCGGCTGGGAGAAACCTTCCGACCACACCCCCTTGGTCGGCGAGTTTGATTTCTAAGGCATCCTTACCGCTCCCAACAGGTGAGTTGACGGGCGTCAAGTCAAAGGCAAATGTGGCGGCTAGAATGCAGCCGCTAAAGTGGGCGCCGGCGTCACGTTCCATGGCCCGCAATAAAATAACAAAAAGAACCCAGGAGAGGTATCGGCATGTCTAAATATGACACCATCATCCGGAACGGGATGATCATCGACGGCGCGCGCAATCCGCGATTTATCGGCGATGTCGGCATTAAAAACGGGATCATCACCAAGGTCGGCAAGATCACCAAAGGCAAATCCAAGCGCGAGATCGACGCCACAGGACTCGTGATCGCGCCCGGCTTCATCGATTTGCACACGCACTATGACGCGCAAGTGTTTTGGGATCCGTATCTCACCACATCCGGCTGGAACGGCGTGACCTCTGTCGTCGTCGGCAATTGCGGCTTTGGCTTCGCGCCGCTCAAGAAGAAATTCCGTCAGCGCGCCATGCTCTCCATGACCAAGGTCGAAGCAATTCCGATGAAGACAATGGAAGCCGCCATCCCCTGGGATTGGGAAACCTATCCCGAAATGCTCGACAGCATGGACAAACAGCCCTTGGCCGTGAACGTCCTGCCTTATATGCCGGTCAATCCGCTTTTGATCTGGGTCATGGGTCTGGAAGACGCCAAGGCCGGCCGCAAGCCGACCGACAAAGAACACGCCGAAATGGTCGAGATTCTCAACGAAGCCATGGATGCCGGCGCCTGCGGCTGGTCGGCGCAATGTCTGGGCGTTGCGGGCGATCCGAGCGCGACCACATCCGGCGGCGCCGCGCAATCCGATTATGACGGCACACCGATGCCAACCGACGTCATGCATCCAGAAACGCGCATGGCGCTAGCCAAAGTGCTCGGCGACCGCGGCGAAGGCTTTATCGAGCTGTCCGGCGCCATGCTGCCACGCGAACATTGGGAAGATATGGCGCGCGTCTCCGGCGCCCCAATCATCTGGCAAGCCGTGCCGCCCTCCGGCGGCGCAATGGCCGCCATGCGTCCCGATCTCTTTGCCTGGTTCAAATCCTGCCGCGAAAAAGGCCTGCGCATCTATGGCCAGGGCATCACGCAAAATCCACCGCTGGTCTTCACGTTCGATTATTGGGACCTGTGGGGCAAGGTCTGGAACGAATATGCCGGCCCGGACGTGCCCAAAGACAAGAAGCTCGCAAACCTCGCCGATCCGGTGACCCGCGAGACGCTGCGCGGCGAACCGCTGAAATACATGTTCATCGACTCTATCGCCGACACGATCTTGCTGAAGACCAAGTCGAAGAAGTTCAAGAAATTCGAAGGCAAGCGCATCAGCGAGATTGCGCAAGCGCTCGACGCACATCCAGTCGATGTCGTGTGCGACGTCGTCGTCGAGGACAAGCTGGAGACCAGCTTCCAAACGGCGCAATTCGACACCACGATCGAAGGCATCAAGGATCTGATCGACGATCCCTACATCATCCCCGGTTTGTCGGACGGCGGCGCCCACATCAAATATTTGGCGTGCGGATCCTATGGCACGGAATACATCTCCCGCTATGTGCGCGAATATGAGATGAGCTCACTCGAAGAAGCGCATTGGCGTTTGTCGGCGCTGCCGGCCTATTGCGCAGGCTTTAAGGATCGCGGCACGATCCGCGAAGGCGCCGTGGCCGACATCATCGTCTACGACTACGACAATCTGACCTTCAATTTCCCCGAATTTGTCCGCGATTTGCCCGGCGACGAATACCGGCTGGTCTCCGGCGGCTCGGGCTATCACTACGTTTTCGTCAACGGTCAAATCACGATCGAAAACGACAAACAAACGAATGTCCATTCCGGCCAGCTGCTGCGCGGCGGCAAGGCCAATATGGAAAAGCTGAAGGCGTAGACGCCTCCAAACCTAAACGAACAGCGAGCCGCCAGCCCAAGGTTGGCGGCTCGTCTTTTAGGATTCGCGATAGAGATCTTTGTAGGTGTCGCGCAGCACGTTCTTCTGCACCTTTCCCATGGCGTTTCGCGGGAGGTCGGCGACGACGATCACGCGCTTGGGCTGTTTGAATTTCGCAAGGCGATCGTTCAGCGCAGCAAGCACGCTTTCTTCCGTGACGCCGCCATCTGGCCGCGCCACCACAATCGCCGTCACGCCTTCGCCGAATTGCTTGTGCGGCACGCCGATCACGGCGCTCTCGATGACGCCGGGCAGCACATCGATCTCGGTTTCAACCTCTTTTGGATAGACGTTGAAGCCGCCGGAGATCACCAGATCCTTGCCGCGCCCGACGATCTGCACATAGCCGGCTGCATCCACTTTCCCCAGATCGCCGGTGATGAAAAAGCCGTCGGCCTTGAATTCGGCGGCGGTCTTTTCCGGCATACGCCAATAGCCCTTGAAGACGTTTGCGCCCTTCACTTCGATCATGCCGATCTCATCAGCGGCAAGAATCTTGCCGGTCGCAGGATCGACCACACGCAAAGAGACTCCAGGCAACGCAAAGCCCACCGTTCCCGCCACGCGATCACCGTCATAAGGGTTGGACGTGTTCATGTTCGTTTCGGTCATGCCATAGCGTTCGAGAATGGCGTGGCCAGTCTTTTCACGAAACGCATCGTGGGTATCCGCCAGCAAGGGCGCGGAGCCGGAAATGAACACGCGCATGTTTTTAGTGGACTCACGCGTCAGGCGCGCATCGTCGACGAGGCGCACATAAAAGGTCGGCACACCCATCATGGCGGTGGCGTCCGGCATTTGCGCGAAGATCTGATCCGGATCGAACTTCGCCATGAAGATCATACTGGCGCCGGAGAACATCGTGACGTTCGTCGCCACGAAAAGGCCATGCGTGTGATAGATTGGCAGCGCGTGCAACAGCACGTCCCTCGACGTCCAACGCCAATACTCCACCAACATCAGCGAATTGCTGGCGAGATTGTCGTGGGAGAGCATCGCGCCTTTCGAGCGCCCCGTAGTGCCGGACGTGTAAAGGATCGCTGCCAGATCCTCCGGCCCACATTCGAGGTTTTCGAAATCCGGCGATGCGGCTTGCGCCTTCTCGAAGAACGAACCCTTGCCGGCCTTATCCAACGTCTCGATTGCCGCCTTGCGCGCGATGCCGCGCACGCCGTCAAGCTTGGACGGATCGCAGACAATCAAGGACGGCTCTGCATCCCCGATAAAGTAGTCCAGCTCCGCCAACGTATAGGCCGTATTCAGCGGCAGGAAGATCGCCCCGGCGCGCACACACGCCAAATAGAGAAACAGCATCGCCGGCGATTTTTCGACCTGCACCGCCACGCGATCGCCAGGCTTCACCCCCGAAGCGCGCAGCACATTGGCGTACCGGCCAGCCCAGGCGAAGGCATCGCCGTAAGTATAATGCGCGCCGCCCGGTTCAATTAGAAACGGCGCAGAATCGTCGGACGCGCGCTGGCGGATGAGATCGTAAAGGTGATTCATAAAGCGCGATGTCGCGCAGCCACACCCTCGGCGTCAAGCGCCCTAACGCGCAGCCATCATCGCGCCATTCGCGGGTGGGTTCTTCGCCGCTTCGGCATAGACGACCAAACGCATAGGGCCGGGCTCCATCGCTTCAACCGGCCAGCAGGTAACCAACGCCAGCGTATTGCCGGACGCATGCGGGTCGATGCCAGACTTGTTCCAGCGCACCACTTCCTGGCCAGTCACCTTATAGGCGCGCACCTTGCCGTCGGCCGTGGTCAGTTTGATGTCGTCGCCGTTCTTCACGTCTTTCAGGAAACGGAAATGGGTGTTGCGGTGTGCGGCAATCACGGACACGCCTTGCGTTCCCGGCTTGGCGCTGGAGGTCACCCAGCCCGGCGCAAAGGCCATGGCCTCGCCGGAGGCCTGCGACAGCACGATCTCTTCCTGCCCCAGACGCGGCGCTTCGATCTTGGCGATCGGCGCCATGTCCGCCCACGGCCACGGCTTGTTCAATGCGCCCGCTTTACCGCCGCTCGCATCAGCGAGTGTGTCAGACCAGGCTTGCTCCAGCAGCACGTCCGCAAGCTGCGCCTTGGCGTAGAGAAAAGCGCCCTGCCAAAACATATAAGCGCCCGTCCCGATCAGGGCGGCCGCCGCGACAAAGCGGAACGCGCTGCGCTTGAAGCGCGTCGCCTGCAGCATTTCGGTTTGGGTCTTGATCTGTTTCGACATGGTCCGTCTTTACGCACTGAGTTTAGGCGACTTTAGACCCATCCCCGATTTGAGTTACGCAACTCAAATCGGGCAAAAATGGGTCTCCACTTAGCAGCAGAGCCCTTCTTATCCGATCGGTTTCATTCATTCCGAGCGGGAAGGGCTCTGGGGCGTCCTCTCTTCCGGCTGCTCAAGGCAGTACCGGAAGAGAGGGCCCCCATCGCCCCGCGGAGCTCTTAATTCTGAGCCCTGCGGCGTTCCGTCCAGATGATGCACACGCCGCCCGCCATCAAGAAGAGGCCGAAGATCACCATCACATCCCAGGGGCTGCCGCCCGCGGGAAGGTCAATGCCTTCCTCGACCGCCAGCTTCTGGGCTTCTTTTTCGTTGTAGAGCAGCTGCAACAAATCATCCGGCATTTGCGGCGCGGTTTCGATGCGCAGCATGATGTCCTTGCCGAACACTTTGTCGAAGTCCCAACCCGCCGGCAGCATCGTCGGCACATCCTGACGGATGGTCGGCTCATTGGCCGGCCGCGTGGGCGTAACGTCGATCGCCACCAACGAGGTGCGACGCGAGACCAGATTGTAATCGAGCGCGGTCTTTAGAACACCCGAATCGATTGTTTCCTGCGCGACGTTTTCGAATTGGCCTTCCTCAATGTTTTCGATCTTGGCGCGCGCCCACAATTTAGCGATGCCCGTTGCAGGCGCGGCTTTGTCGAGCGGCAGATCGACCGCCCATGGTTTACCAGCCAGATCGGCGCTCACGCGCACGTTACCCGACCGGCTTGGCAGTTTCGCGGTCAGTACAACCGGCTCACCCGCATAAAGGTCAGGCAACGGCGCAGGGAAGGCTTCGATCTGCGCATTCGACGCAAAGCGCGCGGCAAGATCCGTCATCACAGGGCTTTCCAGCGCCGTGAACAGAATCTGCGCCTGCTCCTCCACCTTCGCGACGTCGTCGATATAGGTGAAGAAGCCGCGGCCAGTGCGCGCCGCACGCGTCATGAAGAATGTGTTTGGCGCCGTGCCGATGCCCACGGTGAAGATACGCGAACGGCCCAGACCCGTAGAGACGGCCTGCAGCACTTCGTTCTCATTGCCGATGTCGCCATCGGTGATGAACACGATCTGACGCACAAACTTTTTGTCGTCCGGGTTCGGATCGACCAAAGCCGCCTTCATCGGGGCCAGCATTTCGGTGCCGCCGGTGGCTTCCAGACCGGCAACGAACACTTTCGCGCGCTCGATATTCTCATCCGACGCCGCAACGGCGTTCGGATAGAGCTGGTCCATCGTATCGTCGAAGCGGATAACGTTGAATTTGTCCTCCGGCTTCATGCGGCCGAGCGCGAACAGCAGCGATTTCTTGGCTTCTTCCATCGACGGCCCGGACATCGAGCCCGAATTGTCGATCACAAAGATGCTCTCGCGCGGGCGCGGCTTGACGGGCTTTGCTGCGGCCGGCGGCGCAACCATCGCGAGCACATAGGTCTCGCCATTATAGTGTTCGTAGAACAGGCCTGCTTTCGGATCGGCGCCGGCTTTGCCCTTCCACGACAAGGTGAAGTCGCGATTGGCGGGAACCCGCTCATCCTTCAGCGTGACGATGGATTCAGAATCCGACTTCTTGTCGATCTTGATTGCGTGCGAGGTGCTTTCGATCTTGTCGATCGCAAAGCCAGCTTTCACATCGACGCTCATCGTCACCGGCAGACGGATCGTGCCTTGCGGCTCATCCTTGGGGTTCATCACCGGCGGCGAAACGCGATTCCGATCCGGCACGGGGTCCTTCACCGCAAAGCCGTTGGGCCCGATATCAGCCACCAGCGCGGGACGTGGGTCGGGGATGTAGCGTGGTCCCACCACCAGCGGGAAGCGCACACCCCAGGCGCCGTCCTTCATCTTGGCGGTATCTTGATATTCGATTTGTACCGAGACGGATTCATTTGGACCGATATTCGCGACCGACGTGGTGAACATATTCGGCCGCTCTTGTTCGAGCAGACCAGCCTTTTTGCCTTCTCGCTTGGCTTGCTCGTAAATCTCGCGCGCCTCAGCGCGCTCCTTAATCTTGCCGTCGATGAAACGATCACCGACGATAATCTTCAACGTATCGACGCCCGAATCTTCCGGCAGCGGAAAAACGTATATGGCCTCGACCCAATTCTTAGATGGGTTGGTGAAGCGTTGCGTCACCTTCGAGCGGACAACAGGACCAGAAACGTCCATTTTCACGTCAGCGGCGACGATCGGCGCTTCGATATATTTGCCCGCTTCCTTCGTCTTGAAGAGAAGCGCGCCAGTGCCAACTTCGTCGAGGGTCACAAGGCGCGGTGAAGAAACCTTGGCGCCGGGCGAGTTATCCGCATGTGCGCTGACGCTGCTGATGGTTGAGACGGCCAGGACGGCCCATCCCACTAAGACACTGAGGCCTACCGCCTCAAAACGGCGCGGTTTCATGATTCTTCCCCTGATCCGGCCAGAAGGAGCCGGAGGATGGCTGCACCATACCACTTTTTAATTTGACGGCGAAGCAAGACGCCCGTGGGAAGAACCGAAGGCGGAATTGTGGCGCCTGGCGGCGTATTGGCGCCAGAACCGACTTTCCCACCTGTATCGATAGATTAAGCCTTTTGGCGGAGACGTATGCAGACAATCGACGCCGTCAAATGGGCCTTAGACATCGCTTTATCGTGTTGCGGCGCCCGCGCGCCCATTGTCGGAATCTCCGGCGCGCAAGGCAGCGGCAAATCCTGGCTGGCCCGCACCGCCGCCGACTCAGTGCCCGGCGCAATCAATCTATCCTTGGATGATTTTTATCTACCCTCCGCGATCCGGCGTGCGCGGAGCGGAGCCGCACACCCCTTGTTTGCGACCAGAGGCGTTCCTGGAACTCATGACATCGGCCATTTGAACGCAACGCTCGACGCCTTGCTCAAGGCTGATTCGGAATCGCAAACCAAGCTGCCCGCTTTCGACAAGTTGCGGGACGAACCACTCCCCCCCGAAACTTGGCGCACCTTCCACGGCCGCCCTAGCGTCATCTTTCTTGAAGGCTGGTGTTTTGGAGCCCTGCCGCAAAGCGCCAAAGACCTTGCTGCACCGGTCAATACGCTAGAGCGCGACGAGGATAGAGATGGATCTTGGCGGCGCGCCGTCAACGCGCATCTGGAAGGCGACTACGCGAGCCTCTTTGCCCGGCTGGACGCCATCTTGTTCTTAAAGGCTCCGTCGTTCGAAATTGTGCATGCCTGGCGCTGCCAGCAAGAAGAAACAGCGCTTGGCCGCGCACTCAACGAAGCGGAACGGCAAAAGATCGCCCGCTTCATCGCCTTTTTTGAGCGGATCACGCGCTCCATGCTGGCCGATGGCCTGCGCAGCGACATCACCCTCGAGCTAGACGACGCGCGCAGGGTATTGGCCACGCGTGGGAACACGCTTTAGGGCGACGCCAGGCCTGCAAATCCCCGCCCGAGGCCAGAAGGTGTCTAAAAACGCGTTTTGGTCCTTGTTGCCCTTTCATGACGCAACTATGGTCCGCGCCGTTTCAAGGGGCCCCTTTTCAATCAACTGTTTCCGGCCCGATGGGAGTAATCCATGTCCGAATTGCGCCTCGCTGATGCGCTGCGGCGAATCAAGCCGTCCCCCACGATCGCCATGAACGATCTGTCCAAGAAGCTGAAAGCTGAAGGACGGGACATTATCGGCTTGGCGGCGGGCGAGCCGGACTTCGACACCCCGGAAAACATCAAGGAAGCGGCCATCGCCGCCATTCGCCGTGGTGAGAGCAAATATACCGCAGTGGACGGCATTATTGAGCTGAAGAACGCGATCGCCGCCAAGTTCAAGCGCGAAAATGGCCTGGACTACAAGCCAAGCCAGATCTGCGTGTCCACCGGCGGCAAGCAGGTGCTGTTCAACGCGCTGTTGGCCTCGCTCAACAAAGGCGACGAAGTGATCGTGCCAGCGCCCTATTGGGTGAGTTACCTGGACATCGTGCTCCTGTGCGACGCCACGCCCGTGGTCGTGGAAGCGCGCCTAGAAGACAATTTCAAGCTGACGCCCGCCGATCTTGAGCGCGCCATCACGCCGAAGACCAAGTGGCTGATCTTCAACTCGCCGTCGAACCCGACAGGCGCAGCCTATTCGCGCGCGGAGTTGAAAGCTTTATCTGAAGTCCTGGTGAAGCATCCTCACGTCTGGATCCTGTCGGACGACATCTACGAACACCTTGTCTATGACGGCTTCGAATTCACCACCATGGCGCAGGTGGAGCCGCGCCTATACGACCGCACGCTGACGATGAACGGCGTGTCGAAATCCTATTGCATGACGGGCTGGCGCATCGGCTATGGCGCAGGACCGGAGCCGCTCATCAAGGCGATGGCGACGCTGCAAAGTCAGTCAACCTCCAACCCGACGGCGATTTCGCAATGGGCGGCGGTCGAGGCCTTAAATGGCCCGCAGGACTTCATCGCCAAGAACAACGAAATCTTCAAACAGCGCCGCGATTTAGTGGTCAGCATGCTCAACCAGGCGACGGGTTTGAAATGCGCGACGCCAGAAGGCGCGTTTTATGTCTATCCGTCGTGTGCGGGCGCCATCGGCAAAACAGCGCCCAATGGCGTGCAGATCGTCGACGACGAAACATTCGTAAAGCAATTGCTGGCGGCTGAAGGCGTAGCGGCGGTCCACGGCGCAGCCTTTGGTTCCTCGCCGTGCTTTCGCATTTCCTACGCCACGGCGAATTCGGCGCTGGAAGACGCCTGCCGGCGTATTCAACGTTTCTGCGCAAGCCTGACCTAAAAACCGATCAGGCGCAGCGGCCAGCGAGCAAGCCGCAAGGTAATTATGCGCTCAACTGAGCTGAGCGCATCTGCGTGACCGCGGACTTCTTTTGGCTGAGGGCCCCGATTGCGCTTCCTTTTCGCCTGCTCGGCGCGTTGGCGTGGGGCGCTTGGGGGGCCTGCGCTGAACTTTCATCCTCTAGGCGCTGCGCCCGGCTTGCTTTGCAAGCCTCTATGAACGCTCGCTGCAATGCCGCCTTAAGAGGCTTTGCTTGAGTGGAATCAAACATACCCTCCAGCCGCATCTCTAAAGACGTTAGATCATCAGCAATGCGCCCGAACTCGTTCACGATTGTCTCCCTTAAGAAGTGCGCAGTGGAAAAGAGGGTCCGTTGGCAGTCACGACATTAAGGAATGGGTAGTAATTGTTTCGTTTATCTGCACTATCAGGAAAAGACGTATATTACGCACTTTTGAACCGTATCTGAGGTGTTTTTTCGGAGCGTTAGCAACCTTAGGCGCCCCAATCAATTCTGTGATTGTAGGAAATGTACGAATTTTACAAATGTTAAGAACAAAAGGGATCTCAAATGCCTGACAGAATCCGAGTCAGCGCAGCCGATTTGGTAAGAAATTTTGGCTTCTGGCAGGAAAAGGTCATTCATGGTCCAGTTTACGTTACGCACCACCGCCGCGACCGCTTAGTCCTTTTATCGGTCGAACAATATGATGCGAAAGTCGCGGCGGCCGCATCGGCTGCGTCCCACGGCGCCACCCCCGCTTCTAATAATGTAATTTCAAATCAAGATGTTGCATCGGAGATGGCGGCGCTCTTGGACAATATTTCGGACGCCTACCTCCTGCTTGACCCTGAAGAGAAAATTCTAAGAGTGAATGCGCGGCTAGAAGCGCTATGGGGCGTTAGCCGCGACCAATTGCTTGGGCGCAACCTCCAAGATTTCATTCCGGCGCAGAAATCGACCCTGCTCTCACAAAAGCTCAAGCGCGTGTTGCTGACCCGGCAACCGGACACAGCCGAATTCGTAAGCCTGGGTTTTCCGGGCGTGCATCTTTCCTCAAGGATTTATCCTCACCCGCGCGGCGTGCTTTTGCTGCATACCAACGTCACTGAATTGGCCACTTTGCGGCTCCAAATTGCGGAGGCCGATAGCCTAAAAGACGCGATCGACCGTCATCCCCAAATCGCGCACGCGCAAATCGATGCGAAGGGCCGGTTCACCTACGCTGATGAAACAATCCAAGCCTGGACGGGGTTCGCCGCCGACACGCTGACCAATACTCGCATTAGCGACATCTGCGCCCCAGAAGATCGCCGGCGCGTGATGGAAGCCGTAGAGGATGTTATCAGCGCGCACGTACCCTCGGCGCTGACGGCGCGATTGCTCGGCCGAAACTTTTCGGAAAACGACGTCCTTTTGACCTTCGCCCCTGTGATGACGGATCAAAACACTACCACTCTTACACTGATCGCAGCCCTGGTGACGCCCGCGCCGAAAGCCGCTTCACTTGGCGACACCTGACAAATCGCGCGATAGAACCCAAGATAAATTCGCCGGACTAAGAACGCGATGCAGGTTTCTCATTTACCGGATGCGCCGCCCAACAATTGGGTAGACGCTTCTGCGCCTGTTTGGTCCCGGCCATATCTGCGGCTGGGGCGTTTCGACAGGCCCATCGGCGCTTGGCTGCTGGCGCTGCCGTGCTGGATGGGTTTGGCGCTAGGGCGCGTCGGACTGGGCTTCGGCCTTGAGGAACTTTTGCTGATCGCTCTTTTTGGCGTCGGCGCCTTAGCGATGCGCGGTGCAGGCTGCGCCTATAACGACATCGTCGACCGCGATCTCGACAAGAAGATCGCCCGCACGGCAGGCCGACCCGTGGCGTCAGGCCAAATCAGCGTCAAAGCCGCCTGGCGGTTCACGCTCGGTCTATGCCTGATCGGACTACTGGTGCTGCTGGCCTTGCCGCAGCCCGCACGGATCGCCGCATTGTTCTCGATCCCTTTGGTGGCCATCTACCCCTTCATGAAGCGGATCACTTGGTGGCCGCAGGTATTTTTGGGCTTGGCTTTTGGTTTTGGCGTGTTGGTCGCTGGTCCCGCCGCTGAATGGCGGCTCGATTATTGGACAGCATGTTTGTACGGCGCGATGATCCATTGGATCATCGGCTACGACACGATCTACGCCCTGCAGGACATCGAGGACGACGCAATTGTCGGCGTGCGCTCAACGGCGCGGCGCATGGGGGCCAGCGTCCAAAAAGGCGTCGCGTATTTCTATAGTGTTGCGGTAATCCTGGCCGCGCTGGCGCCTGTTTTGAAAACGCAAGAACCGCTAGCGGCCTTGGTAGTCCTCCCCTTCGCCGGACACCTTTATTGGCAGGTCAAAAGCTTAAAGCGCGATGATCCAGCTTTGGCGCTGCGTTTATTCAAATCGAACCGGCGCGCAGGCCTATTGCTCATTTTGGGCTATGCGCTTCTGGTCACCCTTATGCCGCCGCACTTCCAGGAACTCACGCGCGTATGAGCCCATACGATCCGCTGGGCGCGCGGGCCTTGTCGCGCCGAGAACCGATCATACGAGACCTGTTGAAGCGGCACGGCCCATGCCCCGTCGCGCCCAAACCGGGAACGGAGCCCTATCACGCATTGGTGCGGTCGGTGGTGTACCAACAGCTTTCCGGCAAGGCGGCGGGGACAATCCATGGCCGCGTGTTGGCGCTGTTTCCTGCGCCGCACCCGACGCCGCAACAGATCCTGGACATGGAGCCTGAAAAGCTGCGCGGTGCGGGTTTATCGGGCAACAAGCTACTGGCCATCCAGGACATCGCACGTAAGGCGCTGGACGGTGCGATTCCCAAATCAGGCGAGATCGACCACTTACCCGATGAAGACATAATCCAGCGTTTGATCACCGTGCGCGGGATTGGCCGCTGGTCGGTCGAGATGTTTTTAATCTTTAATCTCGGCCGGCCGGATGTCTGGCCGATAGACGACCTCGGCGTCCGCAAAGGCTATGGCCTCGCTTTCGGCATGGAGACGCCTAAGGCGAAAGAACTCGCGGCGCTGGGCGAACAATGGAAGCCCCATCGCACCTTAGTGGCGTGGTTGATGTGGCGCGCCTGCGATGATCCGGCTTTGCTCGTTCGGGCGAAAGCTGCGCCCGAAGCAGTCGCCGCGCCGCCCACGCGCTTGGCGGCGCCAAAGCCGAAACCAAAGGCTGCAGGCAAGAAATAAGCAAAACGCCCACTGTAAAACGTGCAGCGGCAGATTGCTCAGCCCCGGTCGACAATATCTGGATTAGGTTCCGCGCCGCGTACGATAATGCCCTGGCCCAGCTTTGATTTCCGAATGCCATACAGGAAATACAAAGCCAAACCGCCGATCAAATAGATGCCGAAGAAGTTTCGCGTCGGTTCGTGCGCCATCAGCGACATCAACAAGAACAAGCACATCAATGCGCCAAGGATCGGCACCGCCGGGAACAACGGCGTGCGGAAGGGGCGAACCATTCCTGGATTTGCGTAGCGAAGATACAAGACGGTCAAGCAAACGATGGCGAAAGCCATAAGCGAGCCGACATTCGTCAGATTCGCCAGCGCATCCAGGGGCATGAACCCGGCGAAACCCGCCGTCACGACGCCAACCGCGATCGTGTTGATATAGGGCGTTTGGAACTTGCGATGAACGAGAGCGAAAATGTCTGGCAGCAACCCATCGCGCGCCATGGTGTAGAAGATGCGCGTCTGTGCATAGAGCAGAACGAGCATCACAGATGAGAGGCCCGCAATCGCGCCGATCTTCACCAAGATGGCAAACCACGGCAATCCGATCTGATTGACCGCCATTGCAATCGGCGCCGGATTGTCCAAAAGCGCATAAGGGACGATGCCGACCAGCACGGCGGCGGTGGCGATATAAAGCACCGTGCAGATCAGCAACGACCCGAGAATGCCAATGGGCATGTCTCTGGATGGGTTCTTCGATTCCGCGCCCGCAGTCGAGACAGCCTCAAAACCGATATAGGCGAAAAAGATCGTCGCGGCGCCGGCGATCAAGCCGCCGATGCCGTATTTAACGTCGTTCTGGCCAGTAATCACGTCACCCATAGCGCGCCAGATCTGACCCCAAAGGCTCATATCCGCCCCCGGCGGCGGCGCCGGAATTTGCGCAGGCACCAAAGGCGACCAAAGCTCGGGCTTCACGAAAAAGGCCCCAATCGCGATAAAGGCGATGACAACCACCAGCTTTATCGCAACCACGATATTGTTCACGGTGGTGGATTCGGAAATGCCCAAGACCAGCAATCCGGTCACAGCGGCAATAGCGATCAGCGCCGGCAGATTGATGAGGCCATGCGCGATCACCACGCCCGCAGCATCTTTAATCTCAACGCCCGGCGCCGCCGTTAGAGGCAGGGGAATATCGATGTTGAGATCATGTAGAAGACTGACGAGATAGCCGGACCACCCCACGGCGACCGTCGACGCCGCGAGACCGTATTCGAGGACCAACAAGAGCCCCATGATCCAAGCGATCAGTTCGCCCATACTGGCGTAGGAATAGGAATAGGCGGAGCCAGAGACGGGGATGGCGGAGGCGAGTTCAGCGTAACACAAAGCGACGAAAGTGCACAAAAGACCCGTGATGACGAAGGAGATGACGATGCCCGGTCCAGCGAAATTCGCGGCGGCGCGTCCGGTCAAAACAAAGATGCCCGTGCCGATAATGCAGCCTATGCCCAGAAGAACCAGATTAAGCGCCCCGAGCGAGCGCTTCAGTTCGCTCTGCGCATGTTCCTCATGCATCTGCGCGACGGATTTCCGCAGAAACAAGCGCCCAAGTCCGGACGCGCGAGAGGCCTGCTGCATATCCGAATTCTCCGCCATAAATCTTATTCCCCGCGAAAGCCTTTCAAGGTTCCGGGCCGTTCGTCAACGGGCAATACCGAAAGGCGCGCCTGAATGACCTCAGCAATTGGCCGCAAAGGCCTTTTCACCGCCGCAATCGCTAGCTTTTAAGGCGGTTCTCCTAAATCACGGGGTCACTTATGCATAGATGGCGGCGAACGATTGGGATCACAGCGCTCTTGGCGCTGTCGGCGTGCGCCTCTGGTAACGCGCAAGAGGATCAATTCGCCTGGGAAATCCAGGCCGGCCGGCTCGGCGTCATGACCAATCAGGGTCAAAGCTTGCTTGGGGAAGAGCCGCCCTTTCCACCGGAAGAAACGGACGCCGCCACCCGCACCCGTATCGCCGATAATGTGCGGTTGGCGATCTTCGACCTGGCCCGGCTGAAAATGCGCGCTTGCCCTGAGGGCCGCCTAGAACAGGCCCTCTGCCAAAGGGATTATGCGCCTGACTGGGCGTTGCGCGCGGACAAAACGCCGCCGGATTGGCTTGAATTACAGCGGCGCATCGACGACGCCTCCGGCGCAATCATGCCAATATGGAGTGCGCTTTGCGCACAGGCCCGAAAAAACGCAGGCCCAGACGATGCAATCTGTCCGATGGAGTAGGTTTACGCCGCCGAATGCGACAGCGTCAAAATGCCGATGCCGAAATAGCAAAGGATCTGCACAAAGAAGGCGACGAAGCGAAGGGTGATCGCAAGGCTGGCCCCGGACGCAATATGAATGAGCGACTGAGCGATCCGCGCGATCATGATGACAACGCACAATTGACCAAACAAAACATCGGTGACGCCGCTGGCGATACCCGCCACCGACAAAGCTGCAAACACCACCAAGTTTTCGACCGCGTTCACGTGCGCACGGTTAATCCGCCAGTAAAGCGCGGATCCATGCGCATCGCCCGGCGTGAAATCACTGACCCGGTAAAGTCCGGATGTAATGAGCACGATGCGCCATATTGGCACAATCACCGCCAGCAACGCGGTCCAAAGCGCGAAAATTG
>Ga0247832_1002037_pt1 | contig 32709 bp, 31 predicted proteins | sample LaCruzMarch2015__10_FD_192407 | JGI IMG/M metagenome (GOLD analysis project Ga0247832, IMG submission 192407) | Freshwater microbial communities from meromictic Lake La Cruz, Castile-La Mancha, Spain - LaCruzMarch2015_4m | ecosystem: Environmental > Aquatic > Freshwater > Lake | place: Spain... | reverse complement strand
AGTTATGTCACCTATGTGGCCGGTATTTACCGTTTGTTTATGTGGAGAGCGACATCATCCGCAGGTCAAGCCTGCAAATGATCAACGCAATTCAAGAAGCGCTTGTCCCGGTGGGGCAAACGTGTGGAACAACCGCGCCGACGGTTTCGGCGATCTCACGCCTGCACGGGAGTGTGGGCACAACCGGGCGAGAGCCCCTCAAGGAGAATTGATATGCGACATGCAACACTTACAACTTCAGTATTGGCCGTATCCGCTTTCAGTGGCATGTCTGCCACCGCTGCCACTCAATATGTGAATGCGCTTGGTGCCACGTCTGGCTGGTACTCCGATGACACGCGAAACACATCTGGCACCACCCTAGTTGGAACCAATTCCTCATCGCCCTGGTATCCAGGTGGTACCAATGCTGGCGATGTTGCCATCGCACAGCAGATCTACTTCACAGATACCGGTACGTCAACAACAGACGGTACTGGCGTGTTGGTACTCGACGGCACCACTAACAACCTTGGTAAATCGAGCGTGAAGTACATCAACACAGCCACGGGACTTGGTACTGGTGCGAACCTTACCAATTTCACGGCTTCCTATCGATGGTTCATGGATAGCTATACGACCTCGCGTACGCCAGCCCTTAGTTTGGTGGTGGTTGGCACCAATAGTTTGCCTTACAGCCTGGCGTACGTCGCCACAGGCGCTTCCGTTTCGCAGGGTTGGAACGTTTCAACAGTTGATGCCAACACACCAACCTCCCAGCCAGGAACGAATGGTGGGAACGGCTGGTTCCTGTACAGCAATGGTGCGCCTGGCGGATCAATTGCCGGTCGTAGCTTGAATGACATTCTGAGCGATGCCACTTATGGAGCCATCCTCTCGGGCGGAACGGTTGTCGCAACGGGATTTAATATCGGCTCGTATCAGAGAAATTGCCGCGTCGGCATTGATTATGTTGAAAACAGCTTGCTGAACGGTGGCGAGCGCATTGACTTCGGCGTGGCCATCCCCGCCCCAGGCGCACTCGCGCTCCTCGGCGTTGCTGGTCTTGCGGGCGGCCGTCGCCGTCGCGCCTGACATCACTCTGCACTCCACGCTGGCTTCGGCCAGTGTCCACACTCCACGCCCCCAAGCGCTCACGCGTTTGGGGGCGTATGTGCGTTGGCGCGCTCCAGCAACCGCAGTCATTTGATCTCGGCCCACGCATCCTGGCCGCAGGCGCCGGAGAGGACAGGGCCGCGCTCAGCGGCCGTCCTCGTAAGGCGAATGCGGGCCAGTACGTAGGCGTGTTGCATCAGGGCCAGTACGCAACCGACATGCAACAACCCGCCCCAGCACGAAATCGTGATGCCTCAACGCGATGTCACTCAGCGCCGACCGCGGCTCCCGCCACGCGGTGCTGGTCGTGCCGATGGAAATGCATGTGCGCGCGGATGCGGCTTCGAGCCATCATCACCGCGCGTTGGGGTTGCAGCTTTCACAGGTGCCGCACCGAACTCGCTGTTTGATGATCGCGCAACCTTCGTCTTCGCGCCGCCGCGTCCTTGCGCAGGCCCGCGACCCTTGCCCTCGGACTTGCCTTCGGACGCACCTTCGGACTGACCCTTCGACCAACCCTCAGACTTCGGCGCAGCCTTGCCGGCGCCGCTACTGCCGCGCCCGGCACTGCCGCCGCTGCCTCCACGCCCTGATGATCGCCCGCCGCCGCCCGCTGCCGGACGCCGTGGTGAATGTGGATGCTCGCGCCGTGGGGCGTGCGCCTCGGCTGCGTCATTGATGGCGCTGAGCACCGTCAGCCCCTCAGGAAGCGGTGCCACCGGCACAGCCTTGCCAAGCAACTTCTCAATGGCTTTCAACGCGCCACGCTCTGCAGGTTCGCAGAACGCAATCGCAATTCCAGTCGCGCCCGCGCGACCGGTGCGGCCGATGCGATGCACGTAACTCTCGGCTTCTACTGGAATATCAAAGTTGACTACGTGACTGATGCTGTCCACGTCAATGCCGCGCGCGGCGACATCGGTGGCCACCAACACGCGCGTCTTGCCTGCCTTGAAAGCATCGAGCGCGCGTTGGCGTTGGCTCTGGTTCTTGTTGCCATGAATGGCGGCAGCATCAATCCGTGCACGAATCAAGCGCTTCATGACGCGGTCGGCGCCGTGCTTGGTGCGCGTGAAGACCACCACACTGGTCATGTCATTTGATTCAAGCAAGCGCTCAAGCAATGACTGCTTCAGATCACGCGATACATGATGGACGCGCTGCTCAATCTTGGGCGCAGCGCTCGCAACCGCGGCAACTTCCACGCGGACTGGGTCAACCAACAGCGAATCCGCCAAGTGGCGAATTTCCTTGGGCATCGTTGCAGAGAAGAGCATCGTCTGGCGCTTCTTAGAAACCATCGCGGCAATCGAACGGATTGGCTTGATGAATCCCATGTCGAGCATGCGATCGGCTTCGTCCAGAACCAAGATGTGCACTTCGCTGAGATTGCAGTGACGCTGTTGAACCAAATCAAGCAATCGTCCGGGGGTTGCCACCACAATGTCAACGCCGTTTTGCAACGCGCGTACCTGTGCAGCTTGTCCAACTCCTCCGTAAATCACGGCAGTCCGGCACGCCGCGTGGCGACCGTACACGGCCAGGCTCTCAGCGATTTGCACCGCCAACTCGCGCGTTGGTGCAAGAATCAGTGCATGCGGTCGGCCCGAAGTCCGTGCGCGCTTCGGAGCGTGCGCCGCGTCCGCGCCGAGCTCGCCAGCCACTTCCAAGCGCTGGATGAGCGGCAAGCAGAACGCAGCCGTCTTGCCGGTACCAGTCTGCGCCGAACCCAAGATATCTCGACCCTCCAGTGCGGGGGGGATGGCCTTGGCTTGGATTGGGGTGGGAGTTTCGTACCCCTCCTCGGCGAGTGCGCGGAGAAGTGGGGCTGCAAGACGAAGTGATTTGAATGCCATGAAGGGTCAGAAGATACGCGCAAATGCACCTTGACGCATCAAGATTGTCCGGAATCAGCCGCACACGCTCGGCTATGCGCATTCTGAGTGCGCCAGTGTCATTTACGGAACTTTCCGAAACGATCTGTATACGGAACTTTCACGAAATAGCGCTTCTTCTATTGGATTGTCGGTACGTCCGCGCTACGCTTTCGCTCCATGACTGTCACCGACCTACCCAAGGCACCGAGCAATCTTCCGCACGCGCATCACGATATCGATGAACATGATGATGTTCACGTTCTCTACAGCCACGACCATGAGCCCGTTGGCGAAGTTGGCAACAACGTCAAGATTCTCACGCTGATCGCGGTAGTGGTTCCCCCGGTGGTGCTCGCCGTGGCCATTTGGTACGCGTGGGGCGGCTACTTCTCATGGACAGACTTGACGATGATGATCGTCGGTTACTTCATGACGTCGATGGGTATCACCATCGGTTACCACCGTCTCTACACACACAAGTCATTCGAAGCCTCGGCTCCTGTTGCGTGGGCTGCCGGCATCTGCGGCTCCATGGCAGTGCAGGGTCCGCTCCTGTGGTGGGTCACGACGCATCGGCGTCACCATCTGCATTCAGATGACATTGAAGATCCGCATTCACCGCACGCTGGTCGCCAGAAGGGGATCATCGGATGGGTCCGCAGTTTCGCGCACTCGCACGTTGGTTGGCTCTTCAGTAACGACGACATTGCATCGAGCGTCAAGAAGTATGCCCCCGATGTTGCTGCTGACCCGCGGGCACGGATGATCAGCAAGCTCTTCCCGCTCTGGGTTCTCATGGGCTTCGTTGTTCCTGCAGTGATCGGCGGACTGGTTGACGGCGGCTGGAAGGGCGCGTTCCTCGGATTTGTCTGGGGCGGCGTCATTCGTATGTTCTTGGTCCATCACGCCACGTGGAGCATCAATTCCGTGTGCCACATTTGGGGCACCCGTACGTTCCGCTCTGGCGACCACAGTCGTAACAATCCGATCATGGGCATTCTTGCCATGGGCGAAGGCTGGCACAACAACCATCACGCGTTCCCAGCGAGCGCGCGTCACGGCCTGCAGTGGTGGCAGTTTGACCTGAGCTGGATCACTATCCGCTCGCTCGCTGCAGTCGGCCTCGTCAAGCGCATTCGTCTCCCCGGCGCTGAGCGCATGGCGGCGAAGCGTATTAGTCGCGCGGTAGCTTGAATTCACTGAATTTCGACCGACTCCACTTCTATGCAGAGTGAAGCACCCCCCTCCGCTATCGGTGTGCCCGCCATGGGCCCCGTCCGCGAGGTGTGGTCGCTTGCATGGCCCACCGTGGTCACCATGCTCTCCTACACGGTGATGCAGTTTGTGGACGCCGTGATGGTGTCGCAGGTTGGACCGATTGAAGTTGGCGCGCAGGGCAACGGCAGCGTGTGGAGTTGGGCAGCCATCATTGCCGTGGTTGGTGTGCTCTCGATAGTGAACACCTTTGTGAGTCAATCGATCGGTGCAGGGCGACCGCATGAAGTGGCGCGATACGGATGGGCAGGGCTGTGGCTCGGCGTATTGGCGTGGGCAGTGCTGCTGGTTCCATTTGGACTCTGCTTGCCCGCATTGTTCTCCATGATGGGTCACTCCGCACGCACCACCGAACTTGAAACTGCGTACGCGGAGATTCTGATCTTTGGCGGCGTGGCGGTGGTGGTCGGCAAGGCGATGAGCAATTTCTTCTTTGGCATTCAGCGCCCCGGCGTGATCACCGTGGCGGCGATCGCCGGGAATCTGGTCAACCTAGTGCTGAATTACGCGTTTGTCTTTGGTCATGTGGGTCTTCCATCCATGGGTTTGCCGGGCGTTCCTGGCATCGCGCCGATGGGTGTTGCAGGTTCCGCTCTTGCCACCGTGGTTGGAACTGCTATTGAGGCCGGGCTTCCGTTAGCAATCTTTCTTGGCCGCCGGATGGACCAAGAGTTTGGTATTCGGCGCTCCTGGCGATTCGATGGCGCCGCCGTCCGTGATTTGCTGCGCCTTGGAATTCCATCTGCCGTGCAGCAAGGCAGCGAGATCATCACGTGGGCCATCTTCATGAGCGTCCTGGTCGGTCGATTTGGTGACATTGCGTTGAGCGCCGGTTGGGCCACGCTTCGCTACATGCACCTTTCGTTCATGCCGGCGATCGGCCTTGGTATTGCCGTCACCAGCATCGTGGGTCGATACATGGGCGCCGGAAAGCCGGACATCGCAGCAAAGCGCGCGCGGATTGCACTGGTGATGACCGTCATCTATATGAGCGCGTGCGGCGTCCTGATGTTGGCGTTCCGTGGTCCCATGATTGCCCTCTTTGCAAGTGGCGAGCACACGGCGCCCCACGTGACCGAGCAGGTGATTGCAACCGGCTCAGCGTTCATGATTGCGGCGGCATTCTTCCAGGCCTTTGACGGGATTGGAATTGTCTTCATTGGTGCGCTGCGCGGAGCCGGCGACACGTTCTGGCCCGGGCTGTTAACGGTGGTACTGAGTTGGGTTCTGATTGTCGGCGGTGGATGGGGGCTGGTGACCTTCGCGCCTGGTCTTGGTCCGCTGGGGCCGTGGATCGCGTCCACCGTCTACATCGTGGTCATGGCGGGCGCCATGGCATTGCGCTGGCGTCACGGGGCGTGGCGAACCATCACCGTCTTGGAAACGCCCGAGGAAGAGGCGGCGCGCGAGGCAGCCGCAGCCGCAGCGGCAGCCGGGTAATCCACCAACCCCGTTCGATGCGCTTCGGAGGCAGGTGATGAGGCCCCGGCTGGCTCGATAACCCTCTACGGGCGCAATGTCACGCGGGCTGCGCTACACTTCGGGACTTGCGCCCAACTTTCGGGTGCATCTCAACTTACAGGAGCTACTCGAGCAATGGCTACTTCTGCTCTGGACACGGTCATCGGCGGTACCACCACGGCAAGCGATCCACAGGGCGCAGCGAGCCACTTCAAGAAGGGCCTCGAGTGCGAGAAGACTGGTGACCGCGTTGCGGCCATCGAACACTTCCGCGCTGCAGTTGAGCGCGACGCTCAGGCGGAGCATCTGTTCCGCTTGGCATACATGCTCGACATGGTGGGCGAAGAGAACGAGGCAATCAAGTACTACACGCTTCTCAGCAAGCGCACCGAGCCGCATATCAATGCGTTGGTGAACTTGGCGGTTCTCCATGAGGATCGTGGCGAAATGCACGATGCCGAGCGTTGCCTTCGCAAGGTCCTTGAGTCACAACCGAATCACGCTCGCGCGCGTCTCTTCATGAAGGATGTCGGCGCTAGCAAGGAAGCCCTCTACGACGAAGGCGACCAGCGCGACGAAGCCAAGCGCAAGGCTGAACTTGACACTCCGGTCACCGACTTTGAGTTGAGTGTCCGCAGCCGCAACTGCCTCAAGAAGATGAACATCCGGACGCTGCGCGATCTGTTGATGATCACCAAGCCAGAACTGCTCTCCTACAAGAACTTTGGCGAGACCAGCCTTGTTGAGATTGAGGCCATGCTCACCCAGCGCGGTCTCCGCCTCGGCGAAGGTCTTGATCAAGGGTTTGTGGCACGCGCCGCCAAGGAGTACATCGATAGCCTGACCGACCGTGTTGACGCCGGGACCCTTGCCAAGCCAGTCGGCAGCATGGACCTGTCCGTGCGCGCCCGTCGCGCCCTGCAGCTCCTGGGCGTTCAGTCGATCGGCGAGCTTGCTGCTCGCACCGAGGCTGAACTCATGGGCGTCAAGAACTTCGGCCAGAACTCGCTCGACGAAATCAAGCGCAAGCTGGTTGAGATGGGTCTTTCGCTCCGTGAACTGGACTGATTCGTGGGGCACGCTGCGTGAATGCTTGGGCTGATGCCTGGCTGATGCCTAGCTCTGATACGTAGCGTGCCGCAGTAGTGCGCGCGGCCGATGGCGCAAGAGCGCCCGGCCGCGCGCAAACTCTCCCGCAGGATGCAGGAAAGTGCCGATCCAAGGAAGGTATGGCAGACTTCCCCTCTCGAATTCGACAGCGCCTTCCACTTGCTGACATTGCGTCCGCGGCGGTGTGGGCATCCCTCGGCGCCGCGCTGGTGATTCATGGCTGCGCGCCCGATTCGGTCGCAAAGGATCCGACCGCTACGCGCCGTGCGCTTCCATCGGCACCTGTGGCCGTTACGCCGGCGGCTCCGGCCGCTCCGGTCGCCCCGGTCGCTCCGGTGGTCGTTGTTGCGCCAGTTGTTCCAGTCTTTGAACAGCGCCCCTCCGTACCGAGCACTGAGCCCGACCTGCGCATTCGCGTTGCCGCTCTGCGTAGCGCGAGCCCATTGGTGCGCCTCACCAATCCCTCCGGCAAGTTGATGATGCAGGGCGCGGGGCTTGCTCCGCGTGCAGTGCGTACGCCGGTTGATGTTCGTCAAACAGCCAACGGTTGGCGCGTAGTCGAGCTTGCCGGATCGAAGCGGGCGGCAAACCTGGACGTTGCGCTGGCCGGTCCGATTGAGTTTCATCCGCCCGCTGGTGTTCACGGCGTGGTGGCGTTCGATGGCACCGACTGGCCGGGACCGCTGCGTCTGGTGCCAGTGACCGATGAGCCGGGCGTGCCGGGTGCGATTGATGTGGTGATTGATGTCCCACTGGAGCGCTACTTGCCAGGCGTGTTGGCCAAAGAACTACTCCGGTCATGGGACTTGGAAGCGTTCAAGGCACAAGCGATCGCCGCGCGCAGCTTTGCAATTTGCGAACACGCCCACTGGAGTTCGGTGCGTCACTACGACCTCATTGCCGGTGAAGCAAGCCAAGCATGGGTGGGCGTGACCAAAGATCCCAAGCCGCGTGAGGCGGTGCAGGCGACCCGTGGCATGGTGCTCAGCTTTGAAGGGCGCGTGGTTCCTTGCTATTACTCAAGCACGTGCGGCGGTACGCCGGCGAACGCTGCGGAGTCACTGACGCGGAATCCCAATCATGGAATTGCGCCGCTCGCTGCCGGAGCCGCCGCAGCCACTGCTCACCGCGATTGTTGTGCTGACGCACCGCGCTTCCGTTGGCAGCAGTCATTCGCTAACACCGTCATCTGTGAACGTATTCGCCGTTGGGCAACCGATCAACGCGAGGCGCAAGCGGAACGCGAAGGTCGCATGCAAAGTGCACGCGCGGCTGCTACGGGAACGAGCGGAACTGCCGGCACCAGTGCATCGCCGCTGAACAGCATGCGGACGGCAAGCACGGCATCCACGTCCGTTGCAAGCGTCGCAGGCAGCACGCTCAAGTTCGAAAGCGTTACTTCTGAGCCAGCCGTTGGAGCACGAGCAAGTAGTACGGTGGGCGCGCCCGCAGTGCCAGCGCCATCCGCTCTTGCAGCCGACGTCCGTGCCGCCGGCAATGCCGCGAGTGCCGCGATGCAATCCGCCACGCAAGCACCGACGCGCAATGGGATCGTGGACATCGCTGACGATGCGCCTCTTTCAGAACTTGCCGCGCTGCAGTCGATCCGCTCCATCGACATCATGTCGGTCAATGCCGCAAACCGTCCCACGCGACTTGCCATTCATGATTCCTTGGGCCATGTCCTGCAGATTCGCGCGGAAGACTTTCGCCGCGCTGTGAACTATGCCCGCGAGGGCGAACCAACGCCGAAGGACCGCCTGAACAGCAGCCACCTGTTAAAGGTCACGGTGAAAAGCACGGAAATCCAGTTCGTCGGGCAGGGTTTCGGCCACGGGGTAGGCATGTGCCAGTACGGCGCACAGTCCATGGCTCGATCCGGTGCGAACGCGCTCCTGATCCTGCGAACCTACTATCCCGGTGCAGCGGTCGTACGCGCGTACTGACCGACGCGAACTATGTTCACCGGAATCATCGAGCATCAAGGCCGCGTTGTCAGCCTGCGCCCACAAGCATGGGGTGCGCGCCTGGAAATCGACCCATGCGGTTGGGCGCACGTGCCTGCCGGTGGCGATTCAATCGCCATCAATGGATGCTGCCTGACGGTTGTTGCAGCGCCCGGCACGGGGGGCGTGCTTGCCTTTGATGTCATTCCGCAGACGCTTTCACTCACCACGATTGGAGCGCTGGCCGCTGGTGAAGAAGTGAACTTGGAACACGCTGCGACCGCAGCAACGCTGCTCGGTGGGCACATTGTTCAGGGCCATGTCGATGCTGTCGGCGAGGTGCTTGCGGTTTCAACCGCTGGCGGCGAGTGGCGCACACGGATAGCCGCGCCCACAGATGTCATGGATCTGGCGGTTGATCGTGGCAGCATTGCCGTTGATGGCGTGAGTCTCACTATTGCCGCCACCGGCAGCGGATGGTTTGAAATAGCGCTGATCCCGACCACGCTTGCCAAGACGGCGCTCCGCGATCGTCAGGCGGGTAGTCGCGTCAACCTGGAGAGCGATCCGATGGCGAAGATGATCGCTGTGCAGGTGCAGCGAGCGCTGGCGGCGGCCGCGAAACGCCCATGACGCGCGCGATCAATCCCTCGGGGAATGATTGCAATCGCTCCAGTAACCGTTCGCGACTCTGAATCTCAAAGATCCGCGCCTGAGCAATCCGTGATTCGGTGTCCGCCAATTGCTGCTGCAGCATCAGGAACGCGGCATCGGCAGTGAGGGTGGGATACCGCTCGACCAGGATGCGAAATACTCCCGGAGATGCCGCGCCGGCCCGCAATTCAGCAACCGCGCGTTGCACCAATGCCTCATGCGCCGCGCTGGCGCGCGTCACTGCTACCAGGTTGGGAATCAAGTCCGCGCGGCGCCGTAACTCAACGTCGACCAGCGATGCGGCACGCTCCCAGCGGGTTCGCACGCGTACGGCGCCGTTGCGCACAATGAAACTCCACATGACTGTGATCAACATGATCCATACGGCGCCGTTTGCCACCACCGTCAGCACGGTTGCTTGTTCCTCGGTAAATCGAGGTAGCAATTGCCGCGCCAATCCCGCCAGCGCCGCGCCGGCCGCCAACGCGCATCCCGTACCCAGTACCAGCCCAGTGATCGCCAAGCCGCGCGCAATCATGCTGTGCCGTGCTTCGCCGGATAGGGAAATCATGAACACGCCTTCTTCGCCGCCGCTGCCAATCTCCAGCGCTTGGCCATCGGGTCGAATGCGCGCATTACCCATGACCCACGCGGTCGATCCGATCGGTACGGAACTCTCACTAAAGGTTCGGCGACCGGTGCTTCCGGCCACCACGCGGTCCGGGGCTTGCGTGTGATAGAGCGAATCACCACGCGTAGCGGTGCGGCTAAAGGTGTTCTTGCTTGTCCACGAAGCGCCGTTCACCCGCACGATGATCGCGCCAGTTTCGTCGCGAAGGCGCAGATCAACTTCGGCAGCACCGGACGCAACAATGTCGCTCCCAGTGATGATCCGGGTCTGGGTCTTTCCCTTGGAATCTCTATATGTTTGCGTTCGCCGCCACTGTTCGCTGACGGACCATCCGTACTGCACACAGGGCGTCTGACTCAGTGGGGCGGTTAGTGGATCGTCATGCTCAACTTTACCGCTGGTTTCGACCAGTCCAACAAAGACCCCGCGAATCGGCGTGGTTGGAACATCTCGCAAGAGCCGTGCAAAGCGCAGTCGACTCCACCACAGCCAGAAGAACAACAGAGCCACACACCACGCGCCGATGGCAATCGGTGCCGCGTCTGGTTCCACTGCCCCCAGCAGTTGGAATTTCACGCAGGGGTCATCCCTTTGAGCAGACGTTCGATCACTAGCAGGGTGAGATCATCCGCTTGGTGCACGCTTCCAAATTGCATGTCCACGCGGCGGGCAATCTGCTGCACCAGCGCCGCGGCCGTAGGCGCCGCGCGGACCGCTACAAATTCATCGAGGTACCGCTTGGAAGGCAAACGCGCTTGGCGTGTGCCCGATGGATCGCCGGGGAACGCTTGTTCGAAGCCATCGGAGTAAATCAGTAATCGATCACCGGGAGACAACTGGAATTGCACATCCTCGTAACGCTCACCCTCAAACACACCAAGCAGTCCGCCAGGTGTTTCGATCAGTTCTGTTTCGCCGCTTGCGCGCAGGATGACCGGTGGCGGATGACCAGCGCCGGCCATGGTTGCGTGACCGGTACTGGTATCGATGACGCAGTACACCGCGGTTGCAAAGCGCGTGGTTCTTCCCTGGTGCGTGACCATGTCCGTGTTGATGCGCGCCAGCGCCTCACCGGGTGGAATGATTCGATAGGTTCCGTTGCCAACTTCTTTCGATGGCAACCCACGGCAAATCACCATGGTCAGCAGGGCGGCCGGAACACCGTGGCCGACTGCATCGGCGATGAATACTCCGATGTGTCGTTCGTCAAGCCGAACCACGTCATAAATATCCCCGGAAACGTAACTCGCGGGCCGCCAGAATGCGTCGGCGCGTACGTCGCCCACCTCGGGGAACGAGCGCGGTAGAAACTCGCGCTGCACTTGCGCTGCAAGTTGCAACTCTTCTTGCATGCGGGAAATCTCACCGCGCAGTCCACCGGTAAAGCGCGTGGCAATGGCTAATTCTCGGCCGAGTCGTTCGATTTCTGGTTGCCGTCCAATCATCCCGCGCAGTACGGCAGCCACGGTGGCGTCATCAGCGTCAATCGACTCAACCGCTGCTGTTTCGGTGCTGGCGCGGCGTCGTCCGCCATCGTCAATCAGTAGCAGCACGGCGAGGTGTGCTTCTTCGGCAGCATCAAGAAGCGCCGACAATCCTGTGGGAACGTCGCGTGCATCGAGTAGCACAACCAACGCAGTGGTTCCCGCGCTGCAACACGTTTGGGCATCTTGCAATGCATGCCAATCAGCAACCGTCCCGCTTCCGACCAGCGCAGGGAGTTCGCGCGCCAGTGCTTGCCCACGTTCCTCGCGGCGCGGCGTAGCGCTAATGGCAATACGCACGTTGTGCGCACCGTTGCGCGCACGCATCGGTTCCGTCATCGAATGGCCGCCTTGAGTGCAGCCGCATCAATTGGTAATTTTTGTGAGGTCTTGATCTTCAGTTCGTTGGCACGACCAGCACGCAGTTCGATGGCATATTGCGCGGGGGTGACGCTTGAGTAGCGCTTCAGGCGCCCCTCATAGGTCGTTTGTGATTCATCCGCGCCACGTAGGGGCTGCTTGGTCATGGTGTACATCGCAGTCACGTACCCCATGGGGTCGAGGTAGATGATGTCCATGTCAGTGACGCAGTCCTTCATCCAGAACCCGCGCATGGCAGAGTCGGGGAAGACAAACACCATGCCGCCGTCCGTTGGGATGTCGGTGACCGCGCCCAGTCCACGCTGCCGAGTGGGGTCGCTTGAACTCACGGTCAGGTGAAAGGGCGATCCGGCAATGGTGGTGTTCCAGGTTCCGCCATCTTTCAGCGCCGAAGAATCGCAGGCAGCGCACGCAGCGGCGGTAGCGAGGGCGAGGACGGTAAATCGAGGATGCATGGGCGGTTCCTTGGTCGGGGATTAGGGCGCGGCGCGCGCGACCTGCGCAGGATAGGGCGGGTGATGCGTTCTGCTGTGCGCTTCGCGGTATATTTGTCACCCTATGTCCCGCCTCACGGCTAAGCAGATTCAGACGAAACTCGCCACTCTCGCGGAGTGGACGCGCAGTGGGGCGGTCATTCAGCGCACGTTCACCTTTGAAGACTTTTTGCACGCCATGCGCTTTGTGGACAAGGTGGCCGCGGAAGCCGAACGCGTGCAGCATCACCCCGACATCATGGTGCGGTATTCAAAGGTCACGCTTGCGTTGAGTACCCACGACGCGGGCGGTATCTCTGACAAAGACTTCGACTTCGCAGCCAGCGCTGACCGAATCTTTGTCGGGGCCTGACGGCGCGTGACAGCGCCTGCCGGCGCGTGACGGATCCTGCCGGCGCCTATTCGAACACAATCACTGCTCGCCAAGGATCGTGCGCGCGACCCGTGCGCGCGCGGCGCGCTCATCGTCATCGGACTCAATGCCCGACTCTCCAGCGCGGAGGTGCGCGGACTGCAGTTGAATGGTCAGTCGATTGAGCGTGTCGAGCGCCACATCCGGAATCAACCCCAAGCAGACACCGAGGCGCACGCTGGAAAGTTGTTTCATCGCCTCGTCGAGCCCAAGCAGTCGCGCTGATCGCAACAGCGAAATGCCACGAAAGACACGGTCCTCCAGCAGCGTGCGTTGCCGCTCCAGCAATACGCGCCGTGCTTCACGTTCGTAGGCCACTACGGCAGGAACAATGCGTCCGGCGAACTCTTCGAGCAGGCCAGTTTCGGTGACTCCCAGCGTTCGTTGATTGGAAATCTGGAACCAGTCGCCAGTGGCTTCGCTGCCTTCGCCGTGGAATCCGCGCACTGCGAGGTGCAGTTCCTTGGCGGCGCGCTTGACCTTTTCAATTTCATTGGTGACGCGCAGTGCGCGCAAGTGCACCATGACGCCAATGCGGATTCCGCATCCCACATTGGTTGGGCACGCAGTCAAATAGCCCCACTTGGGGTGGAATGCAAAGTCAAGACGGGAGCCAAGTGTGGCGTCCACACGCACCGCGGCGTCGAATGCCTCGCGGAGCAAGTTGCCGGTACGCAACACTTGAATGCGGACGTGGTCTTCCTCATTCACCATGAGGGAGAAGCGCTCGTCAGGAGTGACTGCTACGGCGCGCGGCGAATCACCCTCTGCAAACTGTCGCGAGATCAGGTGCCGTTCCCACAGCAGTTGTCGATCGCGCTTGGGCAGCGCGGCAAGGTCAACCCATGAAAGCGATTCCGCTGCACTTGCACCCACTCGTCCGCCGCCCACCAGTCCAACGCTTGCTTCGTCCGGACCAGCAGCAGCGCGCACCGTTTCAAGCACTTCGCGTCGTTGCGGATGAGTGGCGCGTCCAACGAATGGAAATCCGGAGACGTTGCGGGCGAGACGAACGCGGCAACTCATCACCACATCGCGGTCGCCGGCCATCATGGCGGTGAGGTCAGTCATGGTGTGGCATCGAATCGGGCGGCAGTGGTCGGCCGCAGATCCTTGATTCGATCGCGCAACTGTGCCGCGCGTTCGTATTGCTCTGCCGAGACGGCGGTTTCTAGTTCGCGCAGCAGTTGTTGCAGAAGCGCGGCGCGTTGGTTGGCATCATCGGCACGCGCGGGCACGTTGCCAATGTGTTCCGATGCACCGCCGTGGGATCGTTCAATCACCGGCCCAACCGTGGTGGCAAACGCGTCGTAACAGGCAGGGCAGCCAAGCAGTCCGCTGGTCTTAAAGTCATGGAAGGTGTGTCCACACTCTGGGCATGCTGGCCCGCGTGGGCGCGTCCCGGCAACTTGCGCAAGTTGACCAAGCAGCTGGTGGATCGGTGCCTGACCCGGCATTTGAATGCCCGCTGCGCCCGCGTGATCTTCGCACAGATGCACCTCGTTCATCTGTCCATTGACGATGACGGTGTTGTGCACCACTGCGGGTTTCGCGCAATGATCACAGGGTCTGAACGGAGCTGCCATGATTCCGAGTCTAAGCGGTCAGTGCAGTCCGGATGGCCTTCAATCTCTTGAGTAGCGCAGGGATTTCTGCAAGTGGCTGGATGGTGCCCGCGTCGCTCTTGGACTTGGCGGGATCCGGGTGGCATTCAAGGAAGATCGCTTGGACCCCAGCCGAAACCGCCGCGTTTGCCAGGATGCCAGCGCGCTCAGGGCGACCGCTTGTCGCGGTGCCGGCGCCGCCCGGCAACTGCGTGCTGTGCGTGATGTCAAAGCACACCGGAGCACCCAGCGCCATCATGTCGCCAAGACCGATGAAGTCCGTGACCAGACGGTGGTAGCCAAAGAATGTGCCACGCTCGGTGAGCATGGGCTGCGTGCAGCCGCCTTCCGCCAGTTTGGTGAGGACGTTGCGCATCTCTTCCGGAGCCATGAATTGCCCCTTCTTGACATTGACGGGCTTTCCGGTCGCCGCCGCGGCTGCCAGCAGATCCGTCTGTCGGCACAGGAATGCGGGCACCTGCAACAGGTCGACCACGCGCGCCACCGGCTCGGCCTGCGCCGGGTCATGGATATCGGTGGTGACCGGAACGCCGAGTTTCTCACGCAGGCGCGCCATCTCTTCCATGCCGCGCTCGAGCCCAGGACCGCGATGACCGTGGATGCTGCTTCGGTTGGCCTTGTCGAAGCTTGCCTTGAATACGTAGGGCAGATCCAAGGCCTGGCACGCATCGCGGACCACCGTGCCGATGCGCTCATTGGTAGCGGAGTCCTCCAAAATGCACGGACCAGCGATAACTAAGAGTCGACGGGCGGGCGCGGCAAAGAACTCAGGAAGGACGTTTTTCATGGCAATGGAGGCTCGGAAGGTGGTGAGCAGGGGGTGGGCAGGCGTCACAGACGGCGCAGTCCACCGTTCAGAACTTGAAATTACTTGATTCTTCCTTCACATGCCGGGTCCTGTATCTGACATTCCAACCGACGGCGCCTCACATTCGGGGCGTCGGCGAGTTTTCAGGAGTCACACCATGAGCCAGTTCCCCGATACCCCCGAGCAATTCAGCACCGCCGTCTATGAACTGGTGCGCAGCCGCCACGGTTCCCGATCGGTGGAATTGGTGACTACGTTGGTGCTCACGATCGATGGTCGGCACATGGGCCTTGAGAACCTGTGGCGCACCGTGCAGCGCGCCCCGGAAACCTGGCTTGAGACGGTGGAGCATCACATCGATCGCGTCCTTGAAGGCGATCAGATGAGCACCCTGGACATTCCATTTGCTGTGGCAAAGAGCCGCATCATGCCGCGAATTCAACCCGGAAACATCTTCCAGACGCTCGACCGTGAACACGTCGCTCACGTTCAGTGGGTGAATGACACCGTCATTGTCTTCGTCATGGACATGCCTCACTACACGGTTTCCATCAGCACCGAGCAGATGATCCGTTGGGGCGTGACCGCTGACGATCTTGAAGAAATCGCCCGCGCCAACCTTGATCGCTACGCGCCGAACTTGGATGTCCAAGTGGTTCGTTCGAACGAAGGCGGTCGTGCGGCCATCATCAGTATGCACGACGGCTACGACGCAGCACGCCTCTTGCTTGGCGATCTGCACTCGCGCCTCTCGGCGCAGCTCGGAAAGACGTTCTACGTCGCCGCACCAGCGCGCGATATGTTCTTAGCGATGACTGGCGATCCAGAACCGTTCGTCGAGCGCCTCCGTGCGCGCGCCGAGCAGGAGTACCAGCGCCTGCCGTATCCAATTTGCGCTGACCTGTTCTTGGTGACCACGGATGGCGTGGCAGGAACGAAGCTCGAAGCGGCTTGAGCATGTGACTTGCGTTGATGCATCACGATTTCGTACTGGGCCTGATGCAGCACGATTTCCTACTGGCCCGCATTCGCCTTACGAGGATGGCCGCTGAGCGCGGCCCTATCCTCTCCGGCGCCTGCGGCCAGATCGTGGTGTTCCACAGAATGTGGTTGCCGAGCGCCTTCCGTGTTCGAGCCCCCGCAGTGAGCGCGGGATCCTCGGTAAGCGGCGTGTGAAACTGAGAAGTCCGGCAGTTGGACGTACGCCCCGTGGGTGCCAACCGGACGAACAGTTTCGCCCGAGGCTAAGCGGAACCTTGTGGAGCGCAGCCGTCCGCGTCCGAGGGTCCCGCGCGCAACGGAGGGGGCGGTGGACGACTCAACTAACTTCACCGCGCGAAACCCCGAAAATGGGGACAGGGGTGAACGGCACCTATTTAATGGCCGCGGCTTTCCTATGATCGGGGCTGTGCTCCTCCTGATTGACAACTATGACTCGTTCACCTGGAACCTCGTCCAGCGCTTCAGCGAGATCGACCCGAGCTTGCGCATCGAAGTCATCCGCAATGATGCCATCGATGTCGCGGGGGCCGAGGCGCTTGCACCCACGCACTTGGTGATCTCGCCAGGTCCGTGCACGCCGAAGGAGGCCGGCATCAGCGGCGCGCTGCTTTCGCATTTCAAGGGGCGCATTCCGGCACTCGGTGTCTGCCTCGGTCACCAAGCGATCGGTGACGTCCACGGTATGACCGTTCGCCGGAATGACATCGCCGTGCACGGTAAGACCAGTCCCATTCATCATGATGGCCGCGGACTCTTTGTTGGCATGTCCAACCCCTTCGTCGCAACCCGCTACCACTCGCTGGTGATTGACCCAGCCACGGTTCACCCGGACTTTGAAGTCACCGCTCGCACGGAGCGTGACGAGATCATGGGTATCCGTTGGAAAGCCCCCACCGGCGCAGCGCCGCTTGAGGGCGTGCAGTTTCATCCGGAGAGTTTCCTCACCGTTGAAGGTCCGCGGCTACTTGCTAATTTCCTTGCCATGCAACCCGCAGCCACAAGTGCCGCGGCCCCATCCGCTGTTAAGCGGACGGCGTGAAAGTCATGCCGCTTTCGACATAGAAGTTCAGCATGTCGCCGGTCTGCCATGAGCCCGCCGTTTGTGCCGGCTCAATGGTCACCCACGCTGGGAACGCCAACTCCAGAAGCACGGCGTTGGCAGTCACATCGACGGCCAACACGCGCCCCTGCACAATCCGTGGCGTGCCCCAGACTGGCTCAATGAAGCATCCGCCTGCATTCGCGTGCCAGGCGCGCAACGCTTTGCCGCGCACGGAACCGTTGATGCGCTTGCCTACTTTGTTTGCAAGCGTTGCGGCATCGCCAACCAGCACCAGCTCCACGCGGTACGCGGAGTTGGGCATGGAGATGCACACGCGTGCGGGCGTACTTCCCGAGGCAGGGATGATCTCTTCCAACACAACACGGGCGATGTCTTGAACAGTCGTAGTCATTGGTGGGCTCACATTCACTTTGCGGCGGCTGTCGGCGCTTCGATGATCTTCTTCATAGTGGCCGATGCGTTGTAGACGGCCATCTCGCCGGCGCCAGCAGCATCAACGCCAAGGCGCCCGATCTGCACCCCGTGCGAATTGCGAACACTGATCGCGCCGCCGTCGCCATCAACTGCAGCTCCAGCGACCACGATTGCCTGACCGGTGGTGTCGAGCAGATTCATCAGCCCGCCCGTCTTGCCTCCGCCGATAGCGGCCACGCGTCGCTCTTGCATGTATGCGGCAAGCGTTCCTGCTGATCCGTTTGCTTCCGCCATGAATGCGGGTGCGCCGGTCAAAGTTCCAACCATGAATCGACCGCCGCCTTCTTCCTTGGTGTCCATCAGAATGGCAGCAGCACCTGATCCGTTCAGCACTTCAATCGCGCCGCCCTTGCCAGCGCCCGCGCTTGCAAGCGAAACAGCTACCGCGCCCGCGCCGTCCTTCAAAGTCAGATGACCGCCAGCAACTGCAAGGAACGCCGCGCATTCATTGCCTGATGCATCAGCGATGCGGAGTGTGCCGGTCTGATCTTCCGCGCCGCCAGCAAAGACGATTTCCTTGCCAGCTTGATTGCGCATTGAAAGTACCGAAGCACCTTGAGCCACACCAGCAAGCATGCCAAGCTCGCCACCCGGGCGTCGCATACTGATGACTGCTCCACCGGCGCCTGCTTCGGCGCGCAGGCTGCTGGCGTTGTTGCCCGAGCCATTCAGCACGAGCGCGCCGCCTTCTTCGCCGCGCGCGAATGTTGCCAGCGTGGTGCCGTCAACGTCACCGATTTCAACGCGACCACCAGTCGATGTTGCAAAGAGACCACCGACAGGCTTACCGACAAGATTCCAAATCGCCAGGTCGCCACCATCTGTGCCGGCTGATAGACGCACGACATTCGCGCCGCCCTTTGACCAGACATCAAGTTGACCGCCAGTGTCACCAGCTTGCGCAAGCATGACTACCTTATCGCCTTCGCCAACAACTTCAAGGCGTCGAACGCGGATCACGTCTTCAACGCGTGCCACCTGCGTTGCAGCAACCAGGCCGCCAGCAAGTGCCACCGCGCCCAAGATGATCGTTCCAGTGCGCCAGCGCATGGCATCGCGTCGCGCTGCGGCGAGCTCGTGCTCAATGCGTGCAAGGCGGGCGGTGATCGCGGACGACATTTCGGTGTGTTCGGAAGTTCCCATAGGTGATTAGTAGGATACGCGCCCTACAGAAAGCGCGACCCCCGATGAGCAAGAAGACCACCACTAAGCGACCGTCCCCAATCAAGCACACCACCCTTGGCATCGGGCTCGTTGGCACCAAGTTCATGGGCAAGGCCCACAGCAATGCGTGGATGTCCGCCCCCCGGTTCTTTGACCTACCGCTGGTGGTGAACATGCGGGCGGTGGCTGGCACCAAAGTGCAGGATGTGGCTGAATTCTCGCAGCGCTGGGGTTGGCAATGCTGCAGCGATGAGTGGCAAGACTTGGTCACCGACCCGCAGATCGGCTTGATCGACAACTGCACCCCCAACCACGTCCATGCAGAAGTTTCGATCGCCGCTCTTGCCGCCGGCAAGCATGTGGCGTGTGAGAAGCCCCTCGCGGGCACCCTTGACGACGCCCGCCGCATGCGCGATGCCGCCAAGAAGGCAGCTGCCAAGGGGATCAAGACATTCGTTTGGTTTAACTACCGCCGTTGCCCGGCGGTGGCCTTGGCGCATCAGTTGGTGAATGAAGGCAAACTTGGCCGCATCTTCCACGTGCGCGCGAGCTATCTCCAGGATTGGGGCGGCCCATCGACGCCGCTCCTGTGGCGCTTTCAAGGAAAGCTCGCGGGCAGCGGGGCGCATGGCGACCTCAATGCACACATCATCGATATGGCCCGTTTCATTACCGGCGAAGAAGTGACCGAAGTGGTGGGCGCGATTGAGGAGACCTTCATCAAGGAGCGCGACATCATCGAATCAACCGGTGGCGCCATTGCTGGCAAGGGCGCCAAGCGCGCCGTTCGTGGCAGCCGCAAGGGCAAGAGCACCGTGGATGATGCGGTCCTCTTTATGGCGCGTATGTCTGGCGGCGCGATCGCCAGCTTTGAGGCCTCGCGCCTCGCCACGGGTAACCAGAATCGCAATCAGATTGAGATTAATGGCGAGAAGGGCAGTCTGAAGTTTGACTTTGAGCGCATGAACGAACTGCAGTGGTGGGATCACACGCTGCCCGCCCGCCTGCGCGGTTGGAGCCGAGTGATGTGCACCGATGCCACTCATCCCTACGCGGGCAACTATTGGCCCGCCGCGCATGTGCTGGGCTACGAACATTGCTTTGTGAGCCAAGCGGCGGACACGGTCATGGTGCTTGGCGGCAAGAAGCCAGTGGTAGCAATCCCTGATTTTGCGGACGCCTATGAAACGCAACGGGTTCTTGAGGCAGCCATTCGCTGCGCACGAACGCGTCGCCCGGTAGCACTTTCCGAAGTGAAGTAGTCCCGCGCGCGATTTTGCTAGCCTTGTGAGCATGTCCACACGCATGCTGATTGCGATCGTTGTCGGTACGGTTCTTGCCTTTGGCTGGGGCGCGGTGTCTTGGACAACTGGTATCTATGACTTTGCAATCAAGCCGCTCCCCGGCGGCGACGGATTAGCGGCAACCTTTGAGTCCGCGTCGGCCGCGGACGGTGCGTACATCTATCCCGCCCCGCCCGCCACAGCAGTCATGACCGGGCAGCAATCCGCCATCGCTACCAACGCGTTCCGTGAAGAGCATCGCAAGGGGCCACTCATGCTTGTGCTCCTGCGTCGCGAGGGTGTTGACCCAATGTCGCCCACGGTATTGGTGCGCGGCTTCATGATTGAACTCTTCGGCACCGCACTTCTGGCCGCCATCATTGCCGTGGCATGCAAGTTCGGCGCGCGATTGCAAGATCGATTGGCGCTTGGAATTGTGGTCCCGGCCTTCGCCATGCTTTCGTCGCATGCAGTGGTCTGGAACTTCTTCCACCTTCCCGACGCATTCTCCATGGTCTTGTTTATTGACGGAATGATTGCGTGGACGTTGGCTGGTTTGGCGTGCGCGCTCATCATCAAACCCGCCAAGCGCTGAATGGCGTGTGCGGCTAGTCCCCATGAATTTCCAAACAGTCCTATGAAGTTCCAATCTCCGAAAGGCACCCGCGATTTCTATCCAGCCGAGATGGCTGTCCGCCGTCGCATTGAAGGCGCGTGGCGCGATGCAAGTATTGCGTTTGGCTACGACGAAATCGACGGTCCCACCTTTGAGCATCTTGAGCTGTACACAGCGAAGAGTGGCGAAGGAATTGTGAACGAACTCTTCAGCTTCCGCCGCGCTGGTGGAAGTGATGATTACGCGTTGCGCCCGGAATTCACGCCAACGCTGGCACGCATGGCCGCCGCACGCGCTGCGCAATTGCCGATGCCAGTCAAGTGGTTCGCCATTCCAAATTTCTTCCGCGCCGAACGCCCGCAGCGCGGCCGCTTGCGTGAGTTCTATCAGTGGAACGTTGATCTTCTGGGCGCTGAAGGTCCGGCGATCGACGCAGAAATCATCGGCGTTGCGATCGCGGCACTCGCGCGGCTTGGTCTGCGCGCTACCGATGTGCGTGTCAAGATCAGCCATCGCGTGGCCGCCGCCAATGTGGTGCGCGCGCTGGGTGTTCCCGATGAATCCGTAGCAGGTGCGTTTGAACTGCTGGACCGCCGCGACAAGATGGCGCCGGAAGAATTCACCAAGCGCGCTGCAGCACTTGGTCTTGCGGGCGATGCACTGGCGCGCTTTGAAACCGTGGTGCGAACGCGCGTGCAGATCACTGATGACATTGGAGTACTGGCCACCACCGCTGGAATTGCGCCGGATTCGCTGGCTGAGCTCGTTCTCCTGCGCGACGCACTGGTGGCTGCGGGGCTCGCCGATTGGTGTGAGTTTGACCTTGGGATTGTGCGCGGTCTGGCCTACTACACCGGCACGGTGTTTGAAATTCACGAAGCGTCCGGCGGCGAACGCGCCATTGCAGGTGGCGGCCGATACGACGGACTCGTTGAACTCTTCGGCGGACCAAAGACGCCGGCCATCGGTTTCGGAATGGGCGATGTGGTGTTGGGGCTGGTACTGGCAGATCGTGGACTCCTACCAGCCGATGGCACGGAATTGCTGCCGCGCCCCGACGCGTTCGTGATTGCAACTGCTGATCCCGCGGCTGATGCGGAATTGCCGCGCTTAGTTGCTCGCCTGCGCGGCGAAGGGTTGCACGTTCGTCACAGTTACAAGGCCACACGCAATGTGGGCAAGTTGCTTGCCGATGCATCCAAGCAGCGCGCGCGATTTGCGGTCTTACTTGGCGCGGAACTGGCGGACGGTCGGGTCATGCTGAAAGACCTTGCCAACGGCGAGCAGCGCCCAGTAGCGCTGACGGAACTCCCCGCGCTCCTTCGCGCGCCCGCATGAAACGCATTTTGGTCATCGTCGCGGTCGAAGCGGAACGTGCAGCGCTCGGCACGCGTTGCCTTGCTACGCCGGAGGTGCATGTGGTTGTTGCCGGTATTGGTCGCACCAACGCTGCGGCTGCCACTGCCGAGGCGCTCACCGAGGCGCGTGCAACAGGTGCGCCGTTTGCCGCGGTCATCTCGACGGGCATCGCCGGCGCGCTACCCGGCTCGAATCTTGCGCTCGGCACGGTGATTGTTGCCGACGCGTGCATCTACGCAGAAGAGGGCATCGCACTTCCGGAAGGTCAGGGTGACATGCGCGTCCTTGGATTCCCGCTCGGTGATTTCGAAGGAAACCGTGTGCCAGTTGACGGCGCGCTGCTCGTGGCATTTCGTGCGCTCGGTCCCGCATGCGCGATTGCCACCGTGGCCACGTGCTCCGGCACGGACTCGGCGGCGCTGTCGGTTCGCACACGTACCGGCGCGATGGCTGAAGCGATGGAAGGGGCGGCCGTGGTGCATGCCGCGCGGCGCGTCGGCGTGCCCGCACTCGAGATTCGTTCGATCAGCAACACCACTGGCGATCGAGCAACGCAGCGGTGGGACATCGCGGCTGCGTTTACCGCGCTGCAGCGCGTTGGCGACGCGTTGGTGAACTTCGCGCGCTAGTTCCACAGCGCGCCGATGACGGCGACCAACCAGATCGCTATCCCGAACGCCAGTTTCACAAGGACGCCCGCCATTCGGCCCGCAGCAGCAGCGGCGGCCGGTAGTACCAGGCTGATCGCACTGCGGTCGCCATAGGTCATTTCGCCAATGAACGCGCCGACGGCCGCGCCGATGAGTGCGCCGGCAAGTGTGCCCGCGAGTGGGATAAATGCCAGGAGCACCGTTCCAAGCAGTGCTCCTGCGAACGATCCAAGTACTGCGCCCCAGGCGCCGCGCCCGCGCGCCCCACCAGCACGCGCGCCAGCAGCGCCCATGGCGGTCTCGCACACCTCGCCAAGAATGGCAAGCATGAACAGCGCCACCAGCGTCCACCCGCTGTAGAGCGGCGCGCCGTCGCCGGACAACGACCACAGTTGTGCTGCGCCCACCAGAATGAGGATCGCCCAATTCCCGGGAAGCGTGAGGAGCGTGAGGAAGAGGCATCCGCCGCCCAAGCCGGCCATGAGAAGTGCCACCACGAATGTTTCGCCAGTCATGAGTGGATCCTCGTCCAAGAGCCGTTGGGGAGTGCAGCAATCCTGGTGCGCGTGCCGTCCGACCAGTGCAGGTCGATGTTGGTTCCGTCCGTTCCATGCGGGCACCAGGTGCCGGTTCGGACCGGAGTCACTACGCCGCGCCCATCGCTGAGTTCCCGTGACGCGGTCAATGAAAGATACGCGGCGCGGTGTGCGCCGATCCGTTCTGCGGTGGTCGATTGCCCGATCGCCAGCGTTCCCGGGTCATTGGCGGTTCGCCATGTGGCGCAGGCCAGGTCGCCTTCGCCGTGGGGTGTGCGTGTTGCAAGGAGCACGTCAAAGTGGTCTCCCTGCGCACCGCCAGTATGGTGAAGCACCGCCGCGGCGTGCGGAAATGGCGGGCCAGTGAGCACAGGAAATGGCGGCGCGGATTCGGTCACGCCGATATCATCCCACGAACCCTGCGGACGCCGTTCGCTGGGTGCACACGCTGCCAGGAGGGCACATGCCGCACATGAATTCAACGCACGGACGCACTTTCCCAATCGCACTTCTCTTCGCCCATGTCGTGGCGCTCCCGATGCTGCTTTCGGGATGCAAGGCATCGGACAGCGCTGAGTCGCGCGCCAACGAAGCCAACGAACGACTTCGCTACGGTCAGTACTCCGAGGCAGCCGCGGCCGTCGAGCCAGTGGTTCGCGATCAGCCCGGTGATTGGCGCGCGCAGTTTGCGTATGGTCGAGCCATGCTCGGGCAGGGCAAGCTTGACGATGCGCGTCGTTCGCTTGACCGCGCGTACCGGCTGCAGCCAGCCAACGAAGAAATCGTGACCAGTCTTGCCGAGTGCATGGCGCAGCAGAAGGATGTCAAGGACGCGTACCAGTTGTTGCGCGCGTTCGGCAAGGATTTCCGTTCGTGGCGTGCGTACTTGGCGTTGAGCCGGGTTGCGGAAGATGCTGGCGATCCGGACACGGCGTCCACCAGCGCGATGGACTCCATCAAAGTCAATGAGCCGCTTCCTGGGCAGCGAGCTTCCATCGAGCCGTACATGCGCGCTGCTGATTTGGCGTTCAAGTTTGGCAAAGAGGCGGACGGCGTGCGTCGTTTGCGTCAGGCGTATGGCATTATTCCAAACGACCCACGCATTACCGATGCACTGGCTGCACATCAGGTTGCCATTGGTAAAGACACCGCGCTCCCGCTTGGGCCGTAATGCCCCTGTATTTCCTCGCATGATGCTCCGCCACGCTGCATGACGCCTGATTCCACCAATCCCCGCGAACGGTGGCTGAGTTGGCTGGGCACGCTCGGCGATCTTGCGCGCTTACGCACGCTTCGGCTGCTCGAGCGTGAGGAGCTTGGCGTTGGTGAACTGGCGCGCGCGTTGCAACTTCCGCAGAGCACAGTGAGTCGCCACCTGAAGCCGCTCTTTGAGCAGGGATGGGTTGACAAGCGCGCGGAAGGAACGCAGAGTCTCTATCGAATGACGCCGTCCGCGCTGGCGACGGACATGCGTGACCTGTGGCGCATGAGCCGTGAGCACTTGGGGAGCGCCGCTTCGTTTGAAGAAGACGATGCTCGTCTTGCAGAAGTCATCGCCGCGCGTCGTGTGGATAGTCGAACATTCTTCGGACGCATCGGTGGCGACTGGGATGAATTGCGTCGCGAACTCTTCGGCGACGCGTTCGTGTTCGAGGCACTCCTTGGATTGCTTCCCCCGGATGCAGTGGCGGTGGACTTCGGCTGCGGCACCGGCGAAGCAGCGGAGCGATTGGCACCAGTGGTTGGTCGCGTCATTGCCATTGATCGCGAGCCCGCCATGCTGGCAGCCGCGCGGAAACGACTCAAGCGATTTGCAAACGTGGAATTCCGGCAGGGCGATTTACTTGCACCGCCACTCGCCGCAGGTGAAGCCGATATCGGCATCGTGATGTTGGTCTTTCATCACGTTGACGATCCCGCCGCGATGTTGCGCGCTATTGCACCCGGATTTCGCACGGGTGGTGCGCTCTTGGTGGTGGACATGGCAAGCCATGATCGATCGGGTTACCAACAGACGATGGGCCACCGTCATCTTGGATTTTCTGAGCACGATTTACAGGGATTTGCGCGGGGCAGCGGTTTCACGTTGCGCCGTCATACGCGTCTGCGTCCAGACACCAGCGGCAAGGGCCCCGGTTTGTTTGCAGCGCTCTTTGTTCGTGGGTAGCAGCGTTGGCGAGTCACTCGTCTCGCATGACACCGCGCCCGTGGGGTTCACTTCAAAGTCGATGCACTGTTACTTAGCGCCGGCGTTCGTCCATGCGGCCATCACCGCCGCTTGCTTCTCTTTGGTGAATGCGCGGAACTGATTCGCATCGGACATGCTTGCAAATCCAATGACTGCTCCATCCCATGTCACCGGGGCAGCCAGAGCAGTGAGCGGTTCGCCAGTCAAGGGACAGATGGCATTGTGGATGCCCTTCTTTGGCAACACCTGCGCTGCAGCCAACGTGGCGCGCTTCGCACGGGGCAGCGCCGCAAACTGCGCGGCACTCGCTGCTGAATGAAAGCGAACCTGCCACTGCCCGAAGTAGCCAATGTGGCCCGAACCTTCCACCCGCTCTTGCGTGATCGGGTCGACCACTTCGGTTTCATTGGCGCCACCACGTGCGAGCCGCGCAGCGGTTCGATCAGCACCCTCCGCCGTCCGGCGTGGCGTGTCGCTGCCGTTCGAAGGAACGATGGCCGGGTTGTCCCTCACATCGGAACTGTTTGCCGCCACGCTGCCATCCGCCGGCGGGGCCTGATACAGGTCGGCGTTATTGGAGCCGCAGGCGACCAGCATCATGGTCAGCGTGAGCCCAGTAAGTGGCATGGTGATCCTCATCCGCGCAGGATCGCCACTTTTGTGGCCTGGCGGGGGGTCTTGGGAATAATTTTTGGTTCCACGGACCATTTTTTTGCCTCGGAACCCGATGCCTGCTACTATTCATCCCTTCATCCGGATGAACGGATGAATAGTCGCCCGGACCGCCGGAATCACTCTTAACGGAGCCCCTATGCCTGCTACTGCCACCGCTACCGCCGCCAACCCGTTCCTCACCAACTCGCGCCTCTCCCTCACGGAGTTCCTGCCCTTCAAGGTCAAGGATCTGTCCGCTGACACCGTGCGCTTTGGTCGCAAGGAGATCGAACTCGCCGAGATCGAGATGCCGGGCCTCATGGCCTTGCGCGCTGAGTACAAGGGCAAGAACCCGCTCAAGGGTGCACGCATCATTGGCAGTCTGCACATGACCATTCAGACCGCGGTCCTCATTGAGACCTTGGTTGAGCTCGGCGCTGAAGTGCGCTGGTGCAGCTGCAACATCTTCAGTACGCAAGACCACGCTGCCGCCGCTGTCGCTGTTGGTCCAAACGGTACCCCTGAGAAGCCAGCCGGTATCCCGGTCTTCGCATGGAAGGGCGAGTCGCTCGATGAGTACTGGTGGTGCACTTGGCAGGCGCTGCACTTTGCAGATGGCAAGGGACCGAACATGATCCTCGATGACGGTGGCGATGCCACGCTCCTCATCCACAAGGGTCTTGCCTTTGAGAAGCTCGGATCCGTGCCAACCGCCACCTCCGAGGACAGTGAGGAATACACCGTCATTCTGCAGCTCCTCACCGCGCTGCAGCAGAAGCATGCTGGCTACTGGACCAAGACCGCGCCGAACGTGATTGGCGTGACTGAGGAAACCACCACCGGCGTGCATCGTCTGTACCAGATGCAGGAACTCGGCGAACTGCTGTTCCCGGCGATCAACGTCAATGATGCTGTCACCAAGAGCAAGTTTGACAACCTGTACGGTTGCCGTCACTCATTGGTTGACGGAATCATGCGCGCCACCGACGTCATGCTTGCCGGCAAGGTTGCCGTGGTCTTTGGATACGGCGACGTCGGCAAGGGTTCTTGCCAAAGCCTGCGTGGTCAAGGCTGCCGCGTGAAGGTGACGGAAATCGACCCAATTTGCGCGCTGCAGGCGTGCATGGAGGGCTACGAAGTCGTCACCCTCGCCGATGCAGTTGAAACGGCTGACATCTTCATCACCGCCACCGGCAACAAGGACATCATCCGCGCCGAGGACATCATGAAGATGAAGGACAAGGCGATCATTGGCAACATCGGTCACTTTGACAACGAGATTGATATGGCCGGTCTGAAGAAGACCCCTGGCACCAAGTGCGTCAACATCAAGCCGCAGGTTGATGAGTGGAAGCTTCCGAACGGCAAGAGCATCATCATGCTTGCTGAAGGTCGCCTCTTGAACCTTGGATGCGCTACTGGTCACCCAAGTTTCGTGATGAGTTCCAGCTTCTCCAATCAAGTGATTGCGCAGATTGAACTGTTCCTCAACCACAAGAAGTACGCGAAGCAGGTTTATACGCTTCCGAAGAAGCTTGATGAGAAGGTGGCGCGTCTGCACCTTGGGCAGCTTGGTGCAAAGCTCACCGAACTCCGCAAGGATCAGGCTGAGTACTTGGGCATTCCTGCCGACGGTCCGTACAAGCCAGACCACTACCGCTATTGAGTAGCGGCGGGGTTCGCCCCGCACTGATTGACACTCACAGGGCCCGCGGAGCAATCCGCGGGCCTTGTCGCTTATGAGTGGTACGCAGCGTGGTGTTGCGTGGCTATACCATTGAAGGCATGGCTTTGTCTCCGTCTACACATTCGGCGCTGCCCGACCTGTCTGCGCTCTCTGTCCGAGACCTGCTTGCTGCGCTGATGTCTGCAGACGATGTTGCCGCACACGTTGCGCGCTCGCTCGCTGAAGACCTTGGTGCAGCCGGAGATGTCACCGGCGAAGCAATGATTCCTGCCGATGCGCGTGCCACCGCGGTGGTGCGATTTCGTTCGCCGGGCATTGCATGCGGCGCGCCGCTTGTGGCGGAAGTGCTTCGCCAAGTAGCGCCCGGCACACGCCTTGCACATCACGCCGCCGACGGGGAGCAACTGGCGGCGGGAGCAACCTTCATTTCAATGGAAGGCCCGTTGCGCGGCATCTTGACAGCGGAACGGACGCTCCTCAATTACGTTGGTCATCTCTCCGGCATTGCCACGCTCACTGCGCAGTACGTGGAGCAGGCGCGGGGGACACGTGCATCCATCTGCGATACCCGCAAGACCGTTCCCGGCATGCGCATGCTGGAGAAGTGGGCGGTGCGATGCGGTGGCGGAACCAACCACCGCATTGGGCTCTTTGATGCCATGCTGATCAAGGACAATCATGTGGCCGGACTCAGCCCCATCGATATGGCCACGCGCGTGGCGAGCGCGGCAGCCGCAGCGCGTTCCCGCACGCCACTGCGCTTTGTGGAGGTGGAGTGTGACACGCTCGAGCAGTTGCAAGCGATGCTTGGTCTCCCCAAGAACACGGTCGACATGGTGCTCTTGGACAACATGACGATCGGGCAACTGGCAGAAGCAGTTGGCATGCGTGATGCCGTAGCTTCGGGCGTGCTCCTCGAAGCGTCGGGTGGCGTGCATCTTGAAAGCGTTGCCGCCATCGCAGCAACGGGCGTTGACCGAATTTCTATCGGGGCGTTGACGCACTCCGCTGCGTGTCTTGATGTTGGTCTTGATATCGCGCTGTAACCGCACGTCATTTTTTTAGATATTCTGAATTCATTCAAGTGAATGATTCGCTTCTTCATGCAATTGCCTATGCGTGGAGTGGCTGATATAAAGCATTGATGAGTTTGCCAGCGAAATCGAAGCAGAGCAAGACAAAGAGCCAGCGCAACGTTGCTGTGCCAACAGCGGGAAGCGATTCGGAAACGGAGTATCCCATTGATCGACCGGGTCTCGCTGAAGCGGTGACCAACCCGGAGCACTCATCACTGTGGGAAGTGCTGCGGCATCTTGGACCGGCAGTCTCCGCAGCAGACTTGGCGAAGGTCACGGGACGCAGTCTTCCCGCTGTGCTGAAGTCCATCGATGTACTGAGTGCGGCAGGGCTACTTCGCCGTGTTGCAGCCACTCGCGCATTCTCGGGAGTGCGATATGCGGTAACGAGTAAGCGAATCACCTTGCGATGGGACCCCGAAAACCTCCGCCACGTTGCGATCCATGGCCAGATCGGGCGATCATTTGAAGCACGAAGTACGGCGCATGTGAACGACATTTATGAGCAGTGCCCGCCAAACACGGTCATGGCATACCGCGATCGTCGTTTGCATTGGGAGCACTACACGCCGGAAGACATGAAGGAATTGAGGGCGATCTTTGCGATCTTGGACACTCTGGCGTTGCGCGTCAATCGGCGGCGCAGCGTTGAACTCCCTGCAGAAGATCGCAACGCTCGTATTGCATTGCCGTGCAATTACCATATTGCATGGGCGATCGTCCCGGTGGCTGACGGATTCCCTGCGTTGGCGCCGGTCTTTGCGGACTGCATCAAGGAGACTTCATACGCTGAACGGAGCCCCGCGCCGGCTGCTGCCGCGCGGCTGACCAATCGCGAAAGTCAGGTATTGGAGGGGCTGATGAAGGGCCAGTCCTTGGCAGCCATCGGCACATCCCTGAAAGTCAGTCGGGCCACGGTTGCCACGCTGGCGTCGCATTGCTATCGGCAGTTCGGCGTCTCGGGTCGGCAGCAGCTTGCAGCCGTGGTCATGGGTGGGCAGTCGAGCAAGTGATCAGTCACCCTTTCTGCCACTTCCGTGCATGCGGGGCGATTGTTATGAGCCGGACAACATTGGGTTTTTGGTGATTTTCACGATCATGGAACCTGACCGGAACGGGCAGGCTCCTATACAACGTATAACCATAAAGTTGGGTTTCGTCCTGACCGCGTGCTCGTTACGTCAACCAATCTGAAGGAGTCCCGTATGCGCCTTGATCGAACCGTGTTGTCTGTGTTGTGTGCGGTTGTGTCGGCAAGCCCCTGCTACGCCGAGCGTCGGAACGATGATGGCACCGGCACCCGTGATGATTCTCTTTGGTCTGAGACCGAGTCTCGTGACAGTTCGAGATCAGGAAAGTCCAAGTGCGGCATTTCCGAGAGTGCCGGGAAGATTCGTATCGACAGCAAGAAGGGCAAGGGCGGCTCGGCTGCCTACCAATCGACGTGGGACGTGGATTGGACGGACAGCTTTGTCATGGAGTTCGAGCATGAGCTCAAGAGCGGTCGCCCGAGCAAGACCTCGCAGAGCGCCACCAGTGGCATCGCTCTTGGGTTTGGGGATATCAATCCGGCATCCGGTTTCCCAGATGGCGTGAATGTAGTGGTGTCTCGGACCAAGACCGCGCGTACTGTGACCGCCTCTGTTCGAGTCGCCGGTGTCCAAGTGGATTCACAGACCGCCACCCTCGCGACCGGCGCACACGACTTCAAGCTCGTCTGGACGAGTTTCGGTGGCGCAGTGTCGCTGGACGTTCAACTTGATGGATCCAGTTCGCCGCTCGTGACCCTGAGTGGACTGGAATCGCGCTTTGCTGGGCGTGAGGCGGAGGGCATGGGCGTGTCACTGTTTGGCACGTCCGCCGGAAACTTCAAGTTTGAAGCGAGTTTCGATGACGTTTCCTTCTCCGGCGACGATTACGACGACGACGACGACAGCGGCTTTGATGACGACGATGGAGCAGATGACGCCGACGAGGACGGCGATCGCGACGGCGACGACACCGCATCGGCCGCGACGTTCAACTCCGCGTTGGATGACATCATCGCCTACAGCAATCTTCCCTTACTTGAAGCCGAATCTGACGTTGAGTCAGGAATTCTGGTTGTCAAAGCACTGCAGTGGAATGCCGCGGATGACAAACTAGTGCAAGTGGTTGCGAATGCCAACACCGGGGCGATCGTGAGCACCCGCAGTTGGACTCCCACCGCTAGCCAGCGGGACAAGTATGAAGATTCCATTTCCGTCATCAACTTGGTTGTATTGAGCGCACAGGATGCCGTTCTTGAGGCATTGGGGATGTATCCAGGCGCTACCGTTCATTCGATTGAACTCGAAGAGGAGAGCGGAAGACCACAGTGGCAGGTAGAGCTGACCACTGCATCCGGCGAGCGTGAAGTACCTATCTGGGCGGATTGAGTCGCAGCACCTCGCTGTGTGCCCGCGCGCTTGATTGAATTGGGTTACCCTTGCTAAAACACACGGTCTCGGTGTCGAAGGTCGACACCGAGACCGTGGTCTTTCCGAAAGCAAGTTCACTATGAATCGCTCAGTCATTAATTCACTCATCGTGGCTAGTTTGTCTATGGCCTTTATCGCTTGTGAAGCAGCCGGTCCCAAGCGCATTGACACCGCTACCGCCAGCATGTCGGACACCAAGGACATGCTGACGCGCGGCGGTACCGAGGTCACCGGGGCATTGGCCGCCGCCGAGGCGATCGGTGTCACCCCTGACTTGAAGGCAAGTTACGAATCGTTCTCCAAGTCACTTGAAACACTCGAAAAGACGGCAGACCAGGTTCGCGATCGTTGGGCATCGCTGACGGCCAAGGCGCAGACCTACACCGACACATGGCAGAAGGAAGCGGATCTCCTGAAGAGTGAAGCAGCGCGCACGGCTGCTGCAACCCGCCGCGATTCGTTCACGGCCCGTATCACCGCCATCCGCACTTCGATGGGTGAAGTCAAGACCTCCTACGAGGCCTTTGTGGCTGACATGTCCGACATCCATGTGTTGCTTGCAAACGACCTCACTGCTGATGGAATCAAGTCCGTGAAGCCACTCCTTGCCAAGGCAAAGAAGGACGCAGATACCGTTCAAGCCAAGGCGACCGCAGCAACCAAGCTGCTTGAAGATGCCATCGCCAGCTCAGCAACCACGTTGCCAACGCCGCCTGCCGCTGCTCCGGCCGCTGCGAAGTAAATCATTATTGCTTGAATGCACAGGTGCAATGCGCGGCGTGGCCGTGATGAACTCGTTCATCACAGTCACGCCGCGATCTTCATTGTGCTGGCTGATTTACACGCTGGCGCAATGCAGTTAGCTCACTAACTCCCGCACCGATCGCCGCATCAGTGCGCGCACAGCGGGCATGGCGCTAGCAACAGTCATGATCAATAGGACTGCCCATCCGATAGCAAGCGGTGCAAGCGGCGGTTCAAACACAATCTCCTGCCCGCCCAATTCTTTATGCCACAGAACCCCCATGCGTGCCAGGTGTAGGCCAAGGGCCGTCCCGATGCCCGCGCCGGCAATGGTCAACAAGAGGACTTCGCCAAGAACCAGTCGCGCCAGCAGTCCAGGGGTTGCACCAGTGGCACGCAACACGCCGAATTCAAACGTACGCGCACCGATATTGGCGGCCACCACATTGCCAACACCAAAGCATGCAAGTGCCAGCGCTGCAAACGCAATGGCACTGGTGA
>Ga0247832_1002035_pt1 | contig 32738 bp, 31 predicted proteins | sample LaCruzMarch2015__10_FD_192407 | JGI IMG/M metagenome (GOLD analysis project Ga0247832, IMG submission 192407) | Freshwater microbial communities from meromictic Lake La Cruz, Castile-La Mancha, Spain - LaCruzMarch2015_4m | ecosystem: Environmental > Aquatic > Freshwater > Lake | place: Spain... | reverse complement strand
CGGCATGACGGGCGAAGGCGATTGCTACGAAGCTGCGGCCAAGCTGCTCTATGCGCACCGGTCGTGTCCGGGCATCGTGCTCGTCCATGGCACGGTGACCGGGCAGGGGCCGATTGCCGGAATCCGCTATGGGCATGCCTGGATCGAGATCGGCGATGTGGTGCTTGATCCGAGCAACGGGCGTTTCGTCTGTGCAAGGAAGGCGGACTATTACGCTGTGGGCGAAATCAACGAGCCGGTGACCCGCTACGAATTCGAAGAGGCCGCGCGGCAGATGCTGGAAACGCGCCACTACGGGCCATGGAAAAAGCGGCTATCCCTCACCACCCCGAGCGGGGGAAAACGATCCCCAAAGGCTGATAAACGAGGCTTTTCGGGGCCTTCCCATCCTTCTCCTTCTTCACTCCATCCCACTCCGAACGGTCCCCGCAAAATGGTGAAAAAATCAGATGGACTCAGCGCGGCTGACTGCGAGAGGCCAAGGACTATGAATGAACCCAACTACCAAGCCGGTGACCGCGTGCGCATTGCCCCAAAGTGGGACGGCGACGACACGCTTTATGTGATCGTGGAATGGAACATCGACCGCGGAGTGATCACCCCGCTGTATTGGCCGCACGGTGTGCTGCGCCCGCAGGAACTGACGACCGCCGACATGATCGTGCCTGAGCATTTTTCGCGTCCCACGCTACGCAAGTCGCGTAGCACTGGGCCGCGCCAACGCAAAGAGAAAGGAAACTAGAGACATGCCTGACAACGAAATGATGGGTGACGAGCAGTTGCCCCAAGACGACCACCGCAACCCCCGCCGCCGGGAGCGACAAAGCCAGACGCCCGAAGTGGGGCTGCTGGTAGTGCCCGAGTCGCGGCACGAACTCGATAAGCTCGTGCTCCATGCGGAGGCGAGGGGCGACATTGCCACGGCCCTGCGTAGCTTGGCCATGGCCGAGCAGATGGAGGAGGTGTGGAAGCTGAGCACGATCCGCCCGATGAGTGGCCGCTGCATCCTCAACTTCTACGGCCCGCCGGGGACAGGGAAGACGCGAGCCGCGCTGGGCCTCGCGCTGCAACTGGGCAAGCCACTCTATCAGGTGGACTACAGCGCGATCGTGAGCAAATACCTCGGCGACACAGCCAAGCACATCGTGCTGGCCTTCCGTCAGGCGAGGGAAGCTGATGCGGTGCTGTTCTTCGATGAGGCCGACTCGCTCTTATCCAAGCGCGTGTCCACCGGAGAATCCTGCTCGACCTCGATCAACCAGAACCGCAACACGCTGATGCAGGAACTGGATCGGTTTGGGGGTGTGGTGGTGATGACGACCAACCTGTTTGGTAATTACGACGAGGCCATGCTTCGCCGCATCGCCCGCCACATTGAGTTCCGGTTGCCCGATACGGCCATGCGGGAGCAAATCCTGCGGCTCCATCTGCCAAACCCCGACCGTGTGCCCCAGACGCTGCGCGGCATTGCCATGGCGGCCCACGGACTCTCCGGTGGCGACCTGCTCAACGTGTGCCTCAACGCCATCGAAGCGGCGTCTGTCGATCCCGATCCGCAGAACTGGCGGGTGACCGAGGAAATGCTCATGGCCCAAGTGCGCAAGGTGCAATCGACCAAGCGTGTCCACTCGGGCCGCGACGACTCGAAGCTCAACCTCAGCCTGAACTGATGCCATGAGCGGAATCTTCGGATGGAGTTACCCGCCCGGGTGCAGTGGCACGCCGTGGGATGATGATCGGCCGTGCGACGTGTGCGGCAAGAATGTGGATCGCTGCATCTGCCCCGAATGCAAGGTGTGCGGATGCCAAGGTGATCCGCAGTGCTACGACCAAGAGCACGGGCACGGAGTTGTCCGCACCGCGGCGCAGGTGGAGAGCCTGCGCAGCGAGATGGACAAGTGGGAGGCCATCGCCCAAGCCGAGGCGGAATACTGGGAAGCCCGCGCCCGCGAGGAGGCGATGGCGGCCGAGGAGGCGTGGCCATGAACGAACGCGATGCCTACCAGTTGGCCCGCGCCTTTGCCGAGGTGTTCGCCTCGCGCCGGCGCGGGTATGAGTATGCCTGCGTGTCGGTCGAGGCCGTGCGGGCGCTGACGGCGGAGCCCAAGTACCCCGACGCCTATGTGAGCGAGGACGCCGACCACGAGTTCGTGGTGGGCGATGCGGTAAACTCCCGCCGGCGCGCCGGCCGCAGCCATGCAGTCGGTCGTAAAAGGCGCCTTCCCGAGCGGCTTTGCCCGGAAAAAATTTCTCAAAACAAATGGGGCAGGTGGATCCCGTCAGGAATAAAAAAGGCGGCTAGCTCGTCCCCTTTGGTCTGGACGGCAGCACTTGGCCCCCGGGGAATCGGGCCTCGGATCCCAAGGTGCGGGCGATGCGGAGGACCTCGTTCCATTTGACCATGCGTTCGCTGCGGGAGAATGAGCCGACTTTGAGTTGTCCGGCGTCTGTGGCGACGGAGAGGTGGGCGATGAAGGCGTCTTCAGTCTCGCCGGAGCGGGCGCTGACCACGGCGTTCCAACCGGCTGATTGGGTCAAGCGGATGGCGTCGATGGTTTCGGTGACCGTGCCGATCTGGTTGAGTTTGATCAGCACGGCATTGGCCAAATTTTCCGCGATGCCTTCGCGGATGCGGTCGGGGTTGGTGGTGAAGAGGTCGTCGCCGATGAGTTGCACTTTGTCGCCGAGGGCCCGGCAGAGGCGTTGCCAGCCGACCCGGTCGGTGTCGGCCATGGGGTCCTCGATGGAGACAACGGGGTATTTCGCGCACCAGCCGATCATCAACTCGGCGAACGCATCGGAGTCGAAGACCCGATCTTCCAATCGGAACTTGTAAAGTCCGCTCGCTTCATCGAGGAGGTCGCTGGCGGCGATGTCGAGGGACAGTGACGCTTCGACGCCCGGGGTGTAGCCTGCGCGTTCGATGGCGCGGAGGAAGACCTCGAAGACTTCCTCGTTGGTGCGGAAATCCGGCCAGTAGCCGCCTTCGTCGGCGGTGCCGAAATAGGCGCCGCGTTCCTTCATGAGATCGCCGGCGGCGTGGAAGACATTGAAGGTGATTTCGAGGGTTTCCTCGTACGATGCGGCGTCGGTGGCTATGACGAGAAAATCCTGTACGTCGATGCGCCAGTTGGCGTGCGCCCCGCCACCGAAGATCTGGATTTCCGGCAGGGGCAGGATGGTGCCGTCGCCCAGGGCACGGAAGAGCGGGAGCCTACGGGCGGCGGCAGCGGCCCGGGCCGCGGCCATGGAAACAGCGAGGGTGGCGTTGGCTCCGAGACGGCTCTTGTCCGGCCGGCCGTCGAGCGCGATGAGGGCCTCGTCGAGTCCGCGCTGGTCGAAAACATCACGCCCGGCCAGGCACGGGGCGATCTCGCGTGCGATGTTCGCGATGGCCCGGAAGACAGACTTGCCGCGGTAGCGTGCGGGATCGCCGTCGCGGAGTTCCAGCGCCTCGAACTGGCCGGTGGAGGTGCCGGAGGGAACGAGGCCATGGCCGACGATGCCGTTTTCGAGGACGACCTCGGCTTCGACGGTGGGCACACCGCGGGAGTCGAAGATCTGGTAGGCGGAGATGGAGCGGATTTTCATAGTGTGTTAGACCAAGCGGACGTCAGGCCGGACAAATTCGGCGCGGGATGGCGCAGCTTATCCACGGCGAAGAGGCGAACGGTCTGTTGTCGGTGCGTGTCAAGGTATTCGACGGGTGACTTGCCGTCCACGCGGGCGAGGAGGATGGCGGGCAGGAGCCGGGCGCAGCGGGCCTCGAGTGCCGAGGTCATGCGGGGTCCGAGCGCAAGCGTGTAGGCATCCCAAGCGGCGCTGACGTTCTCATGCCAAGCGGTGCAGTGCGGCGTGTGGTAGAGCCCTTTGAGGAATAGGTGGGTGAGCAGGAAAGACACATCGAAGGCGGGATCGCCGAACCACGCAACTTCGGCGTCGAGGAGCATCATGCGGCTGTCCTGCACGAGCAGATTTTTCGGGCTGAAGTCGCCGTGCACGAGGCAGACACGGCAGTTTTCCAGACGGTCGGCTTCGGCGAGGAGTTCCGCCCCCACCTCGGGCCGGCGTGAGGCGGAGGCCCGCAGGTAAGGGTCGGTGCGGAGTTGTCGGAAGTTCGCCGAGGTCTCGAACTTTTCCCGCAGCGCCGCGTCCTCCCATGTGGAAGCGTGGATCCGGCCGAGCAGTGCGCCGGCCAGCGTCCCGTGCGTCGGTTCGATCTCCCCCTGCATCATCAGTTCTTTCCAGTTCCGCCAGTCGGCCCCGAGGCATTCCATTGTGAAATAGCCGCGCGCCGGATTGTGGAAAAAGACGCGGGGAATCGAACCGGCTAGCGATCCGGCCATCGTTTGATAGAAGGCATGTTCGACGGCGTTGCGGGAGACGTCGGCGCGCCATTCCGCAACCACCCGCAGCTTGGCCATGGCGCGTTTGACCACAAAAACTCTCTCGCCCTGCTCTAACTTGAAAATTTCACACGAGACACCGCCGCACAGCGGCGTCAGGCTCGCGGGACCCGGGGCCAGTTGGCCGTCGGCCCGCAGCAGTGCCTCGATTTCGTCCGCTTCGTTCACGCCAGCGGGCGGGCGATGGTCTGGGGCCGGAGGTAGTCGTCGAAGGTCGCCGGGGAATTGACGCCGCCGCCGAACCCGCTGAGATTGTTGCCGCCATAGGGCAGGCCGTAGCCGAAAACGTTGTGGGCGTTGATCCAGTTGTTGCCGGCCAACAGTTGCTCGGCCACACGATTGGCGCGCGAGAGGTCGGCGCTCCGCGCGCTGTTTGCCATGCCGTACTCGAAGCGGTTGACGAGATCGACGGCCTCGGCCTCGTTGCGGAACTTCACCATGTAGGCGGGGGGGTGCCATCGAGCACGACGGATGCACCTTCTTTCTTACCCTTGTTGAGGTAGCCGAGGATGCGGTCGCGCTGCATGGCACTGACGGCGGGACCCACCTGGGTGGAGGGATCGAGGCGGGGTCCGATTTTGGTCGCCTGCAGGGCGGCCGCGGCCTTGAGAAAGATGTAGCGGCCGCGCCGTACATGCGGTGCGACAAATCCGGGAGGAGGAAGCGGTCGGAGAGACACGGAAGTTAAAAATATACATGATGTTATCAAGCTTATCCATTGCAAATCACGCCCCGTAACATGATCTTGAAAAGAGACGTCCGCACCATGCTCAGAGGTATCCATTCCGCGATCAGCCCCGACCTGCTCAAAACGCTGGCCAAGATGGGACACGTTGACGAAATCGTGTTGGCCGACGCCCATTTCCGAGGACGCAGCATGAATGGTCGTGTCCTGCGCGCCGGTGGTCTGGCCGTGGCCACTCTTTTATCCGTCATTCTGCCACTCTTTGCATTGGATGCTTGCGCCCCCCCGCTGATCATCATGGCGCCTGTCCCCGGCGACACGCTCGATTCCGCGGTGGAGGGGAAAAACCGGATTGTTATCCGGGCCCTTTGCCCCGACGCTCCCGCGCCGCAGCGTATCGATTGTTCTGCTTTTTACGAACGCGCGCGGACGGCCTATGCCGTGCTCGTGACCGGCGAAGTCGTCAAATACGGCAACCGCATCCTGAAAAAGGGAGTGACCAGCCACGCGAGTTTATGAACGAGGTGGCGACCGCTTTGACCCTTCTGTCGCGCCAAATCGGTCGTGAGGATCGCCGGCTGGCCATCTTGGGGGAGGGCAATACCAGCGCTGACCTTGGCGACGGCACTTTCTTGGTCAAATCGCCGTAATTCCGAGTCGCAAGAGCCTGGTGGCACAAAGTACGGGTGGGGGTGAAAAGCATCACTCGAGCAGCCAAGTCCGTTAGGTGCGGACCGTGTGCGGCGAAACTCTCGCGACACGAACAACCGGCCGCGATCTTGCCCGCCGCCCCGCCCATATCGTTCCCGGGCCTGCTCCAATATCTCCTGCCGACTCTTTTGACTCATTTTTAAAGACATCCGGCCGCGGTATCTTTTTCATTGAGGCAACGTATCGTTTTCCGCCCCAACCAAGACACGTGCCCCGTGTCTTTTCATTTGAGTCAATTCGCCCTTGCAAAACCGAGCCAGGCCGCACTTTTAGCGTGCCTCCGGCTGCATCATTCTTATTAAGGGCTCGCTGGATGGCATCGCCCGCATTATTAATTCGCAGGTGTTATCGTAATTTCCTATGCGAGTTCTTGTAGCGCCCGACAAATTCAAATCGTCGCTCAGCGCGGACGTCGCAGCAGTCATTATGGCGGAGGCAATTCTCGCCGTGCATCCCACCGCGGAAATCGATCTGCAACCACTCGCCGACGGTGGCGAGGGTACGATGAAAACGCTCACCGAAGCGTTGGGCGGGTGCATCACTCCTTGTCAGTCCTTGGACGCACTGGGCCGACCGATCACGTCCCGATTCGGATGGATAGAGGGGTCACGAACCGCGGTGGTCGAGATGGCGGAGGCCTCTGGGTTGTGGAGATTGACCGCCGACGAGCGTAATCCATGGCTGGCATCAACCTTTGGGACCGGAGCTACGATGAAAGCAGCGATGGCCCACGGGGCATCACGAGTTGTTCTCGGTCTTGGCGGCAGCGCAACGAATGATGCCGGAGCCGGTATGGCAGCAGCGCTTGGATTTCGATTTCATAATCAAACCGAAGTCGAAGTGGCGCCGATTCCAGCGAACTTTTTGAAAATAAAAAACGTCACCCCGCCGGCATTGCCAGTGAAGGCGATTGTCGAGGGCCTCTCGGATGTTACGAGCCCACTCCTTGGGCCACTGGGAGCAACGCATGTTTTCGGCCCGCAGAAAGGCCTCCAGCCAGACGACGCTCAGCGGTTGGAGGACGCGGTGTGTTATTTTGCGTCCGTCGTGGAGCGCGATTTGGGAGTGAAGGTGCGCGTGCGGCCGGGGGCCGGAGCAGCTGGAGGGCTTGGGTTTGGACTGATGGCGTTTTGTGGCGCTGCGTTGCGATCTGGCTTTGACGAAATTGCCGAGTGCACCGGCCTTGAGGAGCGGGTAATCGCTTGCGATATTATAGTCACTGCCGAAGGCGGGATGGACCGCCAGACATTGCACGGAAAGGGACCCGGATCTCTGGCCGTCATGGCAAAAAAACACGGGAAGCGCCGATTTGCGATTGCCGGGCAGATTGCCGATCACGCCGCACTGGCCGAAATATTCCACCTCGTCTGCCCGCTCTCTCCGACTCCGCTCCCGTTTGAGGAATCGGTAGCGCGAACACCAGAATTGCTTGGCATCACCATGAGAAATATTGCCAGTTTGGAAATATTCAAACCGATGTGAGCAGGAGGGTCGCTCTTTTAGCTGTCGGAAAGAAGTCCCGATTGAGGTGGACCCAGAGATTCGGACCAGCTGTTAAGCGATAAATAGCGATGGCTTGGGGGAGTGGCCAATCACAACGTGAAGACCATTGCCAATGAAAGCCAAACGCAGGAGACACGACACAGCCTTCAAAGCCCGGGTGGGGCTGGAACCTTTGAAAGCTCAGGAAACCACCCAGTAGATTGCGGGGGAATACGAGGCACATCCCACGCAGGTCTCGGAATGGAAAAGAATGCTCTCGGAGGGACTTGGAGCGGCCTTCCAGAAAGGGAAGGGGGGATGTGGACGAGGAGTTCGAGCGGGAACGCGAGAAGCTGCATTCCAAGATTGGGGAGCTGACCGTGAAGCTGGATTTTCTGGAAAAAATCCAGACAGCCCGGCCTGTGAACCATGCCGAGCTGGTCGAAAAAAATCATCCACAACTGAGCGTTCGGGAGCAGTGCGAGTTGCTGGGGTCTCACGTTCGAGTCTGCATTACCGCCGGGTCGAGGAGCCCGCGGAGGGGAGGCGCCTTCTCCGGGTTTTAGACGAGACCACCACGAAGGATCCGTGCATCGGCAGCCGACGCTTGGCAGAGGTGCTGGAGCGGGATTACGGGATCAGGAAACGGATCCAGAGGCTGAGGCCAAAAATGGGGATCGAAACGAGCTGGTGCCGGCCGCGGCGCACAAGCATGGCCGACAACGGGCACCGGAAGTATCCGTATCTGCTGCGGGATCGTTTGGTGGAGTTCGGCGACGAGGTGTGGTGCTCGGACATTTACCTCGCTTTGCTCGCCCTGCGGGCTGCCTGCCTGCAGGCTATCTCCGCTTTGCTTCGATTCGTATATCCCGATGCCGCAGGGGCACGCCTACCTGTGTGCAGCGATGGACTGGCACAGCCGCAAGCTGCTTGGTTGGGCGGTGAGCAACACGATGGACTCGGCGCTGACGGAAAAAGCCCTGGCGGACGCGGTGGCGCAATGCGGAGGCCTTCCGCAAATCTTCAACACCGACCAAGGCAGCCAGTTCACCTCGCCGGAATGGACGGGAAGGCTCGAAGGGTTGGGGATCGCCGTGAGTATGGACGGCAAGGGGCGGTGGATGGACAACGTGTTCATTGAGCGGCTTTGGCGAAGCCTCCAACACGAGGACATTTACCTCAAGGGCTACCCCACGGTCGGGGAGTTGGAGCAGAGCGTCAGGCCATGGTTCGAGTTCTACAATACTTGCGCGAGCAGCATTGCCTCGACGGTGCGCCGGATAGTATGCTCTCCGGCTCATGCCCCTGATCGACAAACCCCTCGAGGAGCTCAAAGTTTACCGCGGCATCTCCCCAGTCCCCGCCGATTTTGACGACTACTGGACCGCCGCGCTGCGCGAACTGGACGCCACTGATCCCGAGCCGGAACTGGTGCCGTCCGACGCCATCCGTCCCCCGCTCGCCGAATGCTTCGACCTGTGGTTTCGCGGCGTTGGCGGCGCCAAAATCTACGCCAAATACGTCCGGCCGAAAAACCGCCCCGACCCCGGCCCGGCCGTCCTTCAATTCCACGGCTACACTTGGAACAGCGGGGACTGGGTCGACAGGCTGGCTTACGTCGGCCAGGGCCTTGCCGTGGCCGCGCTCGATTGCCGCGGGCAGGGCGGACGCAGCGAGGACAACACCCCGGTCAAAGGCAACACGCATCACGGGCACTTCATCCGCGGCCTCGACGATGCACCGGACAAACTTCTCTTCCGCCGCATCTTCCTCGACACCGTGCAACTCGCGCGCGTGGTCATGGCGTTTCCGGAAAACGACCCGTCGCGCGTCGGCACGCTGGGCGGGTCGCAAGGCGGCGCGCTTTCCATCGCCTGCGCCGCGCTTGAACCGCGCATCGCGCGGTGCGTTTCGGTCTTCCCCTTCCTCTCGGACTACAAACGCGTCTGGGACCTCGATCTGGCCAAGGATGCTTATGCGGAACTTCGGACCTTCTTCCGTTGCTTCGACCCGCGCCACGAGCGCGAGGAGGAAATTTTCACGCGGCTCGGTTACATCGACGTGAAGAACCTCGCGCCGCGCATCAAGGCAAAAGTCCTTATGGGCCTGTCGCTGATGGACTCCATCTGCCCCCCGTCCACGCAGTTTGCTGTCTACAACGCCATCAAGAGCGGGAAAGAGTGCCTCATCTATCCCGACTTCGACCACGAGATGTTGCCGGGCTTCTACGACCGCGCCTTCGATTTTCTCGCGGCGCTGTAGAAATGGTATCGGGTTTGTCGGTAGTGCTCTGTGGCCCGCGACGGCTCGGCCCAGCGATAAAGTAGAAACGGCAAGCTGCTTTTGGCAGCATAACACTGATTGACTCCCTTGCCGGTCGCGCTCGGGCTGCGTGTCAGGGGTTAACGACGTTGACCGGTTGTCCCGCGAGGAAGGCGCGGATGTTTTGCGCGGTGATGGCGATGAGGCGCCGGCGGGCGTTCGGGCCCATCCAGGCAATGTGCGGGGTGACCAGGCAGTTCGGCAAGGCGCAGAGCGGGTGATCCGCGGGCGGCGGTTCGACGGCCAGCACGTCGAGTGCGGCGCCGGCGATGATGCCGCTGGCCAAAGCATGCGCCAGGGCGCCTTCGTCAATCAGCCCGCCGCGCGCGGTATTGACGAGGAAGGCGGTGGCCTTCATGCGCCGGAGGAATTCCGCATCGACCATTCTCGCGTTGCTTGCGGTGAGTTGGCAGTGCAGCGAGAGGATATCGGCTCCGGCCGTCACTTCGTCGAGCGGAGACAGGTCTTCCCCACCCGAGGGATAGGAGGGGCTGGCCATCAGCACACGCATCCCGAAGGCGCGGCCGATGTCCGCGACGCGGCGGGCGATGCGCCCGCGGCCGACGAGTCCGAGGCAAAACCCATCCAATTCGGCGAGGTCCGCCAGGGGTGCGCACCACTCGCCGGAGGCGGACCAATGTCCGCGCGCCACGGCCGCGGAGTGCGCCCCGACGCGGTTGCAGAGTTCGAGGATGAGGGCGAAGACGTGCTGCGCGACGGATGCCGTGCCATAGGCTGGCACATTGCTGACAGTGATCCCGCGGGCGCGGGCGGCGGCGACGTCCACCACATTGTAGCCCGTGGCCAACACGCCGATAAAGCGGAGCGCGGGCAAAGCGGTGATGGTTTCCGCGGAGAGCGGCGTTTTGTTGGTCAGCACTACGGATGCACCGGCGGCGCGCGCGACCACATCGCGCGGTGCGGTGGACGGATAAACTTCCAACCGCCCAAGCGAAGCCACGTCGCCCCAGTCCAGGTTGCCGTCCAGTAGATGCCCCGCGTCGAGGACGGCCATCAGTGGACTGTCTGTCGTCCGTGTCATAAGCCGGGGCGCCCGCGTCGAACTTCAAGCTGGTGGGGAGCCGGTCTCTGGACCCCCGGGGAATTGGATCGAAACTTGAAACCGGAGGCGGCTGACATCACTGACAAAAGTTGTTAAATGGTTCTTTCCAAGTCAAGCGTCCGCCTTTCCAGCCCTGGAGATATGCCTCCGGCCAGACAGCCACTTTGATATGCTTGGCAGCGTTTCGCGTTGTCTCACCCGCCATGGCGTGGGCCTGGCTACGCGGTCTGGGTCCTCCGCCACCGGATCTGTGATCTTGGTGCGAGCATCGCCGCTGCGTGGTCCAGCCCGACATCCAAAAGATCGGCTGTATCGTCCGACCCGAACTGCGTTTCTGGCACCAAGCGCGACTGTGTTTCCTGTGCCACGGGGAGTTCGTCCGTGTCTCCATCGAAGACGGCTTCTGTCTTCCCTAGGTCCATGTCGTGCAGGATTTGAAACTTGGGATTGTCTGGAAGCTGCTGCGCGGCAGCTTTGGCCATCATTATCCCAGCTTGAACCGACCTCGCCCAACCCTGCAAGGACACCCTCCAGCCTCAATGTCCTCCTTGCATTCCGAGCATTACCGTGCAGGGTGCAGTCACCGACGCCACTCATGAAGCATCTGCCCTACCAAGACAGCAAGCCACAGGGTGCGGCGGATTTTTATTTTGCGATCAACGCGACGTTCCGGTTCATGGTCCAGAGGTTCGGGCACGATGGCTTCGTCAGGTGGCTGCGGGAAATGGGGCGTGATTATTTTGCGACCGTCAATCGTCAATGGCGCGATGGCGGTCTGCCAGCGGTGGCGGCCTACTGGCGGGAGTTTTTCGACGCGGAACCCGGTGCCGACGTGGACGTCCATGAGGAACCCGCGTTGGTGACCATCAGAGTTCACCGCTGTCCCGCGATTGCCCACCTGCGGGGAGCCGGTCGGACAGTTGCCAAGGAGTTTTGCGAGCACTGCTACTTTCTCAATCAAAGCCGCGCCGAGGAATCCCTTCTGAGCATGACAGTTGAGGGGGGCAACGGGGCTTGCGTGCATCGATACGCCCCGCGGGGAGTGCTTGTGCAAGGTGCAGGTAAAATCCGGGAGGTGGTCTGATGCTCGGGTGCTACGACTTCTGCGGTCACTACGACTGGACGTTCCAATGGATCGAAAAAAATGCCGGGAAGGTGGCGCTGCATGAGTATTGGGAGCAAAGCATCTCCAATGATTCCCAGGCCCACGCGGCGGCACTCATCGTCAAGGGCGGTGTGTCCGGTATGGCGGATTACTGGGGCCACACCCTGTCGGAAGAAGCCCCGGGCGGGGGATTTTCGGCACGCATCGATGGAGATCGTTTCTTGGTCGAAATGACCGACTGCCCATCCCGAGGATTCCTGCTTAGAAACAAAATCGAATTTTCCGGTGACTACTGCGACCACTGCATTGGCTGGATCGGTCCGCTGATGCGAAGAGCGGGATTTTCCATCCATCACGCACACAACCATCAGGGCCAATGCTATTGGGAATTCCGACCCGCGGCCGATGGTAACCGAAGTGATCTCGAAGAATGGAAGGCAACGCTGGAAAAAGCGTGGGCCGAGCGTGGGAACAAAATCGACATCTTTTCGGGAGTAAGCGCGGTATCCCAAAAAGAATCAAAAAAGTAGCGCTCGATTTAAGCGGCGAGCCAGTGGCGTTGCCTGCACCATAACGCGCGGCTGGCGCTGGAGTGTTCGGTTGCCTTGGAAAAGGCTTTGCTTGAAGAGGGGCGCCTCTGAAGAAGCCCTTCAGAGTCTGAGGTTTTCCCGATTCGGACCGATTTGTATGACCCGGCCGCTCCGACGAGCTTCTTCTGCCGCAAACACTATTCGGTGAGAGTCTAGAGAGATCTGTGCAGACGTTCGATTCCCGGAAGGGCCGGATTCCAAGTGCTCGTGCAGCGATTCAATAATTCGATGATCGGCGCCTCCATGGCCGCCTTCTACCGGTTCCAACGGAATCCTCCGAAATAAGTTGCTCCGAAAATTGCGCACTTCGATCCAATTCCCCTTGTAATCGCAGGTGATTACTCCGTCGGTGCCGTGAATTCGTGTCAACCGTTGGTTTACCCGTGCATTGAAAGCACTGACGGTAAAGGTGGCAACAATCCCATTGGCGAATTCCATGGCCACCACCTGCCGATCAACCGCGTTGTTGTCGCATCGGAACACGCAACGGCCGAAAGGTCCCTTCGCAAGGGCCGCGCGAACGGCCGCATCGGAGCCATCCCCTTCGAGGCTCGAATTGTAAACCCGGTTCAAATCGAAATCCGAGGCCGCATCCGGATACTGGATCATCGGGTGGGAGGGCGGAATTCCACCCAAATGAATTTTGAGTGCCGAGAAGGGACACTCTGGCTCTGCCGCACACCCGTCGACACAGCGATCTGTCGCCCCCACGGGAGCGTTCGAAGCCCGGAAATAGTCGAGCGACCCGAACGATGAGACGCGGAGGCAGGGCTGACCGGCAAACCACGCGATCAAGTCCAGATCATGACAGCATTTCGCCATCAGGAAAAATGTCGAGGTCGCGTCGTTATTCCATTGCCCGCGGACAAACATGCTGGCGAAAAAAACGGGGTCCAAGGCTTCAACATGGTCGATGTTGGTGACCTGACCGATCTCACCGGCCTCCAGAAGGGTCTTAACCATTTCGTTGACCCGGTGGTATCTTAGGACGTGACAGACCATAACCAACCGCCCCGATCGGGCTTCTGCCGCAACGATGGCCTCGCAATCTTCCAAACTGGTTGCCATGGGTTTTTCCAGCAGAACACTATACCCTCTGGCGAGGGCCGCCTCGGTGACCCATCGATGATCCTGGTCCATCAACGAAACAACCAAAACGTCGGCCAATCGATCCCGCTCAAGAAGTTGCCGGGCGTCCACAAAAACTGCGGACTCCGGAATTCCGTAACCGGACGCAAAAGCTGCCCGCCGGGCCGGATCCGGCTCCGCAACCCCCACAATCCGGAACCCTCCCACCAAGCGCATCTGTTCCGCATAGGCTCGTCCGCGGTGGCCTGCCCCCGCGATGACCACGGAATGGACCTGTCGGTCTTTACCTCGCATCAACCTAACGTCTGACATGTCAAGCTCCCTCTGTCACGCTTATTATTGCGCCACTGCCATCAGGATTCTAATCTTCTCAGATGGCACGGTCACAATCTTCGGGGGGCACCAAAGTTCCGGAATCGTCCCTTACGGAATTGTGTGTGGGTGCGATCCTGAAGTTGATCAGGACGGGTCAGGTCGCGGTTGGCAGCCGCCTGGGGGAGGTGGCGCTGGCAAAGCGGCTCAAAATGGGACGGGCTCCGGTGCGGGCCGCCCTGGATCGATTGGCCAGCATGGGGGTCGTGGAGCGCATTGCTCGGTCGGGAACATTCGTTAGGGAGTTTCAAATCACCGACTACTGTGAAATTATCGACGTTCGGGCCGGATTGGAAGGGATGGCGGGGTATCTGGCAACAAATCGCATCACCGACGACGAGTTGGACCACCTGAATAAGGTGGCAACGGAACTGGATCGGATCGATGCCAAAGCAATGCCCGAGGGAATGACGCGGGACGCGATCTACAAACACTTCGATCGCATCTTCGCGCTGGATTTCCTGTTCCACATGTCCATTGCGCGGATCTGTGGAAACAAACGGATCACCGCCCTGATTGAGCAGCAGCATTTGCTCGAGCGCTCGTTCATCATCGGCATCGGATTTCCCGTACGAACGGAGAGGGCCTTGTTGGTTGCTCCATCCCACAAGGATATTGTCGCCGCCCTCCGTAAGCGAAATCCTAGTTTCGTGCGCGACACCATCCAGACCAGCTTGCAAGGCACCAAAGAACGCGTCATCCGCCGGTTCAGCGGTTTCTGAGGACCGCCCATTTCCCCGGTCCGGCGCTGAAGACTGGACCTGCGGCCACCGCGCTCCCAGTGCGCTTTTGTGCGTGAAAAGTTTTCCATAATTTACTTGCCAACCGAGCTCGTTATCTTTCTACTTTTTGAATGTCTAACATGTCAGTGCGCTTCCAATTGATTTTTTTGGCGGGAATTCTGGGTGGAACAGTGCAGGCCGAGGAGCAGCGTTGGGCGGTCCCGAGTTGGGGGGATGTGGTGTGTTTGTACGGGCCCGGCACGGACGCGTCGATGGACAGTGCGGGTGCGTTGGAGCGGACGATTCGGCGGTGGCAGGCCAGGGGGATGACCGGGATGACACTGCGGACCGATCTTGCGGATTATGAACCCATGATTAGTCGCAACGGGAGCACGCAACAAAATCCGCGGTTGCAGCTGCTGCTGGATTACGTGGATGTGGTGCACGCCAGATACAATGTGCTGCAAACGGCAGAGCGAATCGGCAAGCCGCTGGGGTTCGAGACATGGGCATGGCACCCGCACCTTTACAGTGACGGTGCGCCGTCAGACGTGGGGACACCAGCCCTCGGGCGGATGGTTCCGTGGTCCTATGTGAGCACGTATTTGCTGGATGAGCCCGAGGGGATCACTCGGGACCGGGAGGGCAATCCCTTGTGGATGGTGCGTGAATATGCCTATCCGAAGGCACGGGCGACCAAGATATCGGAGTTCGTGCATATGGCGAAGGAGTTGGGAGTCAAACGGTTTTTGTCATGCATGAGGAGCGAGGTCAACCAGCTGGTGGATCCGCCGCTGAAGGCGGATCAATACGGATTCAACCCGCTGGTGGTGCAGGAGATGGAGGAGAAGTACGGGGTTAATATTTTGACCGATCCGAGATTCGACGTATTTGCGGCGGGTTTTCGCCTTGATGATCCGATGGTGGAAAACTGGCGGCGTCTGCGGGGCGAGCATATCACGCAGTTCTACCGTGAATTGCGCGCGGCACTCGACGAGGTTGATCCGGAGATTGAGGTGGCGGTCACGTTGTCGGGAGACTATGCGGGCCCCCCCCTGGGCAATCAGGTGCTGGACTGGCGGACGTGGGTGGACGAGGGATTGATCGACGCGATAATAACCCCGGTATTTTTCGAGGGAACGCTCGACTCTGAGGCGGGAGAAAAGGGATATCTCACGCACGTGCGGGATGGGGTTGGAGTCGTCCCGTTTGAGACCATCGAAGCCCATATCGAGCAGAGTGCCCATCCGGACATCCTCGTTATCTCCACCGGGGCGATGCCGTATTTCGTTGATCCTCCGCCGCCAGGGGCCGATGGGTGGCGTGTTGACGTCTGGTATGAGTTGTATACGTCGGCATGGTACCAGCGCTGGAGCCAGTGGATGAGGGATTTGAAGGAGTTTGGAAAGATCCGCTTTCTTGAGCAGAACTTCGACACGTTCCCGAACGATCCCAAGAAGCTGCCCCCGGCGGGATCGGCCGGATTGGTGGCGTATGATCCGGAGCTGAGGGCCTGTCCCGGGGGATGGTATCCCTTCGGCGATCAGGCCAGCGGGCGTGCGTTGATCCAAAACGAGGTGGTGCGCGGGACGTCGGGCAACGCGGTCCGTCTGACGAGCAACGGCGCGGGAGGCGCCTCATTGATTGGGTATCATGCGTCGGATGCGGACCGCAGCAATATTTCCGCCGTCTTGGACACATCGATCTCCAATGGTCGTTGCCGATATCAGGTGTGGGTTTACCGCGAATCGGAGAAAAGCGGCCTGATCACCTTTCTGGAGAATCGCGGGGGGGAAATGGATGTCGGCGTGCGGGTGGCTCCCCAGAACGGGACAGTCTCGTACACCGCCGGCCGGGTCGGGAGCGAGGCCAACTGGGTGGCAACGCCGGTCGCGATCCCGGTTGGCAAGTGGACAGCCCTGACCATGGATGTGAACCTTGTCGACCGCACCTATGCGGTGCGGGTGGGGGATCCGGAAGGGGAACCGTTGGCGCAAGGGATAGCGCTGACGCCGCCGCCACCGCGCACGACCATGCAGAACGGGGTGAATGTGGAAATTCCCGTTCCGAGCTACAAGGCCTACAAACAGGTTTTGTTCCAGGCGCTGGGTGACTCCGGTGCGTCGACGGTCATTGACGATGTGTCTGTGGATTGGGTGCCGGACCTGGAGTTCGAGGATAGGGGGACGGAAGTGCTTTTCGCGGATGATTTCGAAGCGAATGAAAACGGAACAGATTTGGACGGCAAAGCGGCGCAAGGCGGGGCGTGGACCGCGATCCCGTCTAAGGACGGGGACTTTTCGGTCATCAGCAGCACGTCTTACCGCGAGGGGACGCAAGCGTTGCTGGCCAATCGTCGCGGAACACTGCAACCCGTCCCCGGGAAAGCGGTCAAGGTCGGCGCGAATTCCGTGGTCACCTTCGACCTGGATGCGTTCGTCTCGTCAAACGGAGATTATCCGACGATCATCCCGGACCAGAACCTGAATTCCGAAAACTCATTGAAGCTGACGATCTCGACAGCGGATGGCTCTGCCATCGCGACGGCGGAAGCCATCAACGGGGAGTGGAAGCTGTCGACGGGCGGTGGCGAGGTGAAGAGTGAGATACGTGTGCCGTACGACTGCTGGCTCCAGGTGCAGTTGGCCGTTGATTTCGGGAAGCGCACGTGCTCGCTGGTGCAGCAACAGATCGGGCAAGTGGCGCAAGCGCTCGCCACGGTTCCGCTGCCGGAGGGAGTCGGTGTCGGCGGCGACCTCGCGTTCCGCATCGGATTGGGGCCATCCAACAACTGTGTGGTGATCGACAATGTCAAGGTGGCCAAGGGGGAACCAGCCCCATGACGGTTGGGGAATTGTTTTCGCTGAAGGGCCGTGTCGCGGTGGTTTCAGGGGGAGCCCGGAATTTCGGATACTATTTTTCGCAGGCACTGGCAGAGGCGGGGGCGGTGGTGCACCTGACATCGAGATCAGGTGACGATGCCCGGCGGTCGGCGGAGGTCCTCGCCCGGGAAACGGGAGGGGAGGTTCACGGACATGAACTCGATCCACTCGAGGAAGACGCTGTTCGTGCGTTTTTCTCGGGGCTGGGTGACCAAGGGTGCGGGATTCTGGTCAATAATGCCGGAGGCAGGCCCGAAGCCACCACTCCGATCAACGACTACGCGTTCTCCATGGAGAATCACCCGCTTGGGGCTTGGCGCGGCGTGTTGGACGCCTACCTGACCACAGCGTTCCTGATGAGCAAACATGCGTTGCCGGCAATGCGGCGGAACCGGCAGGGATCGATAATTTTCATTGCTTCCATCTCCGGGATGATTGGGCGCGACCGGCAACTCTACCGCCCCTATCCGGACCATAACGCGAATTGCGTCGACTACAGCGCAGCGAAGGCCGGGATGCTCGGATTGATGCGGGACTTGGGCGCTCAAGTGGGCGGGGAGGGAATCCGTGTCAACGCAATTTCGCCGGGGGGATTTGAAAGGGGACATCTACCGGGATTCGTGTCGGACTACGGAGCAAGGACCACGCTGGGCCGGATGGGCGACGACACCGCGGACTTGAAGGGTGCTATTGTTTTTTTGGCGTCTGACGCGTCCCGGTATGTTACCGGGCATAATCTCGTGGTCGATGGCGGATTTGTTTCCAATCATTAGACGTTGGATCCTTTTGGCGGGAGCCCTTTGCGTGCTCGCGCCGAGCGGACGTGCCGTTGAGGCCGTCTATATCAGCCCCGCTAGCATCAATTATGGGTCCAGAGAGATGCCGCTGCACACCGCAGAAGAAGTTCGGAATGTCGTCCGAGTACTTCGCGACATGGGGGTGCGGCGGATTTATTGGCGAGGATTTCAGGAAGAGTATTTGCTACGGCACGCGGTTTTTCGGAAAGAGAATTTTTCGCTTCACGCCTATTGGGAATGGATCCGGGAACTGGCGGTCAAACGGCAGATTCATGCGGCGGTGCTGGATGAGGCCCGCGCGCTTGGTATTGAAGTCTGGGGAGTTTGGGGGCTGTTTGATCTCGGATCGGATAGCCGGGAAGATGCCTATTGCGGGGCCGCTTCGGGATTCGGCCCGTCCGTCTTTGAGGATACGCTGCGGGTTGATCACCCGGAAAAAGTGCCCCGGGACCGTTTTGGGATTCGCACGCAGGCGGGGACTATCTGCCTCAAAGATCCCGAAGTGCGCGGGAAACTCGTGAATCGGCTCATCGAAATCCTCAGCGAGGGCTATTCCGGTCTTCTCGTCTACACCTACTCCGAGACGCTGAGTCTGGATTTCATCGGAGAATTCGACGGCGGCCAGCGGCAACTTACCGGAGGTGGCGTCGAGGCATTTTTCGAGGAGATTGCGGCGGCCGCAAAGGCGGAGAAAAAAACCATTGCCCTGCAGATCGACGCACGGCCGGCTTTCCGTGACGGTCCGTCTCCGTGGCTGGGGTTGGTGCCGGGTGTCAACACGGTGGGCGATGTGCCACTGGACTGGAGAAAATGGCTGAAAAGTGGCATCATCGAGGAGATCGTGATCAGTGGTCCGTCGGATTCCGACGACCAAGGGAGGAGTCTTGCCCGGGACCTGAGGAAGGAATGGCCAGCCGCACGAGTTCGCCGGTTGTCTCGCGAGAGTCTCCCCTCTGAGGGAGATGAAAGCATGGTGGTGGACGTGCGGGCCGCGGGATTTCGCTCCCGTTTCCACCAGGCAGCCGGAAACTATGCGGCGCTCCGGGACTGGTGCGGTGCCCCTAGCAATTTGCTCGACGGCTGTAATTCCAGTGCCGCCGTGGTCGAATGGTTTCGGGAGAATGCCGGGAATCCGCCCCTTTCCGCGGATATCCTGGTCGGCGTGGTCCGGCGTTTCAATGTCTACCCAGTGAGGGAGCAGTTGGCCGAAGCGCTCCAAAAATCGGGCATTCCCGGTCGGAGCGTGATTGCCGAATTGATCTCAATGAAGGACGTTGATTTTCGTCGGATTGGGTATAAGGCGGCGTCGGGAAACGTGGCAATTCCGCTTGAGACCTGGGTGGAAACGGCATTAAGCGACTCGGATCCCCAAATTCGATGGATCGCCGCGCGTGCTCTCGCGGATTACCCCGAACCAATCCAGCGGGATCGTCTGATTGCCTCGACTATCCGGGACGATCCGCATCCAACCGTGCGCAGCGCGGCAGCTTGGGCGGTGCGGGCCGGTTCGCAGCCCAGCGCTAGTGTGGTTGGCGGACTGCAGCAACATTTTCTGAATCTCGACCGAGATCCTACTCCGTCTTGGGAAGCCGTCCCCGTCGGTCACGCACTTGTCCGAAGCGGCCCTCGTGGGGTTGGATTCCTTCAGAAACTCCTTGTATCCCCCGACAAGGCGTCCTTGGCCGACTCTGCGTGGAGGGCGCTCTACCTACCCCAGGATGGTTCAAAACTAGCTCTCACCGACCCGCGCCTCGCCAAATCCCACCGGCGAAGATATCCTTTTACGCAGAAGGCCGAATAATTTTATTGCACTGACATGTCAGCTTGAGGTAGTATGACTTTAATGCCGATACGTTCCAAAGGTTTGGTGGTCACTGGGGTGGGGCGTGTGGAATATGGGGATATTCGGGTACCCGAGGGATGCAACACCGAGGTGCGGATTCGTGCGAGGTATTCGCTGATGAGCCTGGGAACGGAGACCTCGCTTGCCAACGGCCACCGGATGGAAAATTCGAAGTTTCCCTACGTTCCAGGGTACCAAGGCGTGGGGGAGATTGAGTGGGTTGGCGCCGCGGTTGAGGGGCATAAGGTCGGTGATTTGGTCGTGTATCTTGGAGGGCAAGTTGAACCGAAGTTGAATGCGGTGTGGGGAGCTCATCAGGAACTGATCGTCTGCGGGACGGAGAATTTGATTCCGGTTCCTGCCGGGATGGATCTGAAGATCGCGGCGGTGGCGCCTCTCTTTGCGGTGGGTATGCACGGGGTGGATCTTGCGGCGGTGGGGCCTACGGACTTGCTGGTCGTGCTGGGCCATGGTTTGGTCGGAGCGGGAGTGGCTCAGGCGGCCCGGGCGCGTGGGGCCAGGGTGTTGGTGAGCGAGCCAAATCCCGAACGCCGGAAGTTGGCAGAGCTTTATGGGGCGGATTGGGTGGTCGATCCGGGGGAGCGATCCGTGAGCGAATTCTTGGGGGAACGTGCCGGCACGGATCGGGCTGATGTTGTCGTCGAGTCAAGCGGGAATGCCGCCTTGATTGCCGAGGCGATCGGATTGTGTCGATTTGGCGGGAAGCTGGTGATGCAGGGATGGATGCCCGGCGAGATCGGTTTTTCGTACATGGAAGCGCACCGGCGGCAGCTAACCATGTTTTTCCCGACCGGATGGGGTCCAGCGGGCATGAAGGAGGCCGCGTTGAGGCTGGCCGCTTCCGGGACTATGACGGTGGGTCCGTATATTTCCCATTGTGCCCGTGCGGCGGATTCGGCCATTTTGTATGAGGAAGCGCTGGGGCCGAAACGATCTGAGATTGTGGCATTAGTATTTCAATGGAACGTATGAAGGCAGTAGTTCTTCAGGCACCCGGGGATCTTGCGGTTCGGGAGATCGCAATGCCGGAGATGGGGCGGTATCAGGCTCTGGTGCGGATGGTGGCCGCAGGAGTTTGCAGCGCGACGGACCGAAAGCTCTTCCGTGCAGAACCTCCATTCGCACCGGATTATCCAAGCGTGCTCGGGCATGAGGCCGTCGGATGTGTGATTGAGCTCGGCGAAGGGGTTGGGAAATTTGCAATCGGCGATCGGGTGTTGCGTCCGTGCGCGGTTTACCCGGGAATGCGGCATGACGGAGTCGGATCTTCCTGGGGCGGCTTCGCGGAATATGGGCTTGTCACTGATCACGAAGCCTGGCTGCTCGAAAACCCCAGCAACCCAGCGGTGGTGCCCGGCTACGCCAAGATGCAGCAGAAAGTTCCGGAATGGCTGGATGATGAATCCGCCACCCTCCTGATCACATGGAAGGAAACATACAGCGTTCTGCGTGATGCGGGGGATCTGGCCGGAAAGGCAGTCTCCATTCTGGGCGATGGCGCGGTCGGATTGAGCTTTGCGTATTGGGCTCGGTTCCTTGGGGCGTCGTCGATCGAGGTGGTCGGAAAGAGGGATTTCCGACTCGAGAGGGCACTGCGGCTCGGCGCCGACTCGGTCGTGCGCATCACCCGAGAAGGCACTTATTCGGGTGGGCGGGATTTCGATGTCGTGGTGGATACGATCGGGAACGACGAGTCGGTCGCCCGGTCTCTTCCCCGCCTCCGCGATTACGGTCAGATTTTGGTATACGGTATCGGCAGCACGTTTGAGACAAGGTTCGATCGTTCGCTGGGCCCGGTTCGATGGTCCTATGTGCAGGCAAACCCGAACGAAGCGGCGGTGCACGATGAAGTCTTGGGGGTCCTGAAATCGCACCCCGGCAATCCTGCCGACTGGGTCACTGAAACAATCTCGATCGACGGAATTTTGGCAGGCTTCAAGCACCTGGAAGAGCCCGCGTCGCTCAAAGCACTCATTCGTTTCTCATGAAAGAAGACAAGAAATCCTATATGGAAGACTTTGACAGCGGTCCGGGCGGCTGGTGGGGGTGGCGGGGCAATCACTTGGGATTGGAAGCGCTGGTTTGCACGGACAGCGCGATTCAAACCACCGGTCCGTGGTGGATTGATTACAACCACGCACCACCCGGTGCCGGCTACCTGCATATGTTGTTTTGCCTCAACACCAAAGGACCGCTTGGCGAGCAGATGCAGGAAATCGGAGGGCGAAATGCGTTTATTGCCAGCGGGTGCAGTCGGAATCTGGAGAACACCGTGGTCCGTCTTCGGATTCGCGGAACGGTCAGGCCGCGGGGAGCCCAAGCTGTCCTTCTGATCCAGTCCAACGTGGACGGGTTGGTCGCGCCGTGGGCTCTCACCTCGCAGCCCGTGGCCATAGATTCCGAGTGGTCCGAGCAAGAACTCATCCTCGAGCCCGACCCGGCGGGATGGACTTGCCTCGGAGGAAGACATGACCGGACCGATTATTATGGCGAACGGCCGCTTGCCTGCTGCCTGCGGGATGTAAACGTGAACCTCATGCTCGTTTATTTCCCACTCACTATCCATCCGATGGGAGATCCGGGCGGTCATCCGGACCAACTACGGCCCGAACGGGACTATCCAGTGTGGAGGTCGGAATTGCCCGAGGGGCGTATTCAAATGGATCGTTTCGAAATTTTGTATCCATGAGCTCGCATTCCACCACCTTTGCTACTCCGGGCATCTTCGTATTACGCATCGGGGAGGGCGAGCGCGCGCTCGCCCACGAGGTCTGCAGCGGATTCGTTCCCGATCGCTTGTTCGATTTGCATGCGCATCTTCTGATACCTGAGCATTTTCCGGAGTCGGCCTGGCCTCCGTATTTGAAACGCTCGGATTCCCTTGGATTTGCGGCTTATCGACAGGCAACAACCGACATTTTCGGCCAGCGGAGATTGGATGGACTTTTCTTCGGGTTTCCCGCGCGCGGGAATTCCGTGGAACAAATCAATGATTGGATCACGGGGGAAGTTCACCAATACGGCGACCGGTCGGCGGCACTGTGGCTGGCGCGTCCCACGGACGACCCGGCGGCGGTGGAGCGGCAACTGGCAGCCGGGAGCGTTGTCGGAATCAAACCCTATCATCTCTACGCATCGTCGTACGCGACCGAGCAAGCTCTGGTGGAGACCTTCGCTCCGGAGTGGATGTGGAGTGCGTGTCATGATCATGCAGGGATCTTGATGCTGCATATCATGCGGGACGGGGGAATCTCCGATCCGGCAAACCGGAGCGCGCTTGAACGATTGCTCCGCAAGTATCCGCAGTGCCAAGTGGTGCTCGCCCACGTGGCCCGTTCGTTCAACTACCGGACATCCAGAGGGCATTTGGAGTGGCTGGCGGAATTCGAGAACGCCTGGTTGGACACCTCTGCTGTCACCGAGACCGAGACATTTCGGATTGCCATCGCCGAGCTGGGCGCCGGGCGACTGTGCTACGGCAGTGATTTTCCGATCAGCAATATCCGCGGCAAATCGGTGACCATTTCGGGTGCCCCGTATTGGATTTACGGGCACAACCGTGAGTACAAGGACGGGCAAATGGCGATTGCCGGGATCGAGTCGCTGCGTTGCCTGCGCGAGGCGTGTGAAGACGCCGGACTCGATCAGGAGGATATCGAGGCCATTTTCTACCGGAACGCAATGAGGGTTCTTCGACGCGTGCCCGAGCCGGCCGAAACCGATTCCCCCAGCGGGCCTGAACGCTGGCGGCACGCCAAGGAAGTCATTTCCTGCGGGACGGGACTTCGGTCCAAATGGGCGGAATTGTATGACCCGGCAACATGGCCTTCGTATTTTTCCCGGTGCCAGGGATCCAGGATCTGGGACTTCTCCGGGCGGGAGTATATCGATTTCGGGGCGGGAGCCGGAGCCATCGTTCTTGGCTACTCGGACCCGGTCGTCAACCGCGCGGTTCGACGGCAGATCGGCAAGGGGACGTATTGCACGCTTCTATCCGGTCGCGAAGTCGAACTGGCCGAGTTATTGCTGGATCTTCACCCGTGGGCCGGGCGTGTCCGGTTTGCCAGGGGAGGGGGCGAAGCAATGGGGGTTGCCGTCCGGATCGCCCGCGCTGCGACGGGCCGAAGTGGAGTTGTCTTTTGCGGCTACCACGGCTGGCAGGATTGGTATCTTGCCGCCAACCTTGGTGACAGCCAGAGTCTGGACGGACACCTCCTGCCCGGGTTGCGGCCCGCCGGCGTTCCTAGGGAATTGCGCGGCACGGCCTTCACCTTCAAATACAACGACCTCGCCTCCTTTGAGGCGGCGCTCGTCTCCTTGGACGGGCCTCCGGCCGCAATCGTCATGGAACCGATGCGCACCCAGTGGCCCGATCCGGGTTTTCTTGAAGCGATTCGCTCACGCTCCCGGGAACTCGGCGCCGTGTTGATCATGGACGAGATTACGAGCGGGTGGCGTTTCGGATTTCCCGGAGCGACCGGGCGCTTTGGGGTCGAGCCTGACGTGGCGGTTTACGCCAAGGCGATGAGCAATGGTTTCCCGTGCGCGGCTGTTGTCGGTCGGACCGAGATCATGGATCTCGCGAACGCGAGCTTCATTTCCAGCAGTTACTGGACCGATGCCGCGGGCCCGGCGGCGGCACTGGCCAGCGTTACGCGGATGCGCGACTTGAAAGTTCACGAGGCGGTTTGGTCCCGCGGGGAGGATTTTCAGACTCGGTTGAGTTCACTGATGTCACAAGCCGGTCAGAGCCGTCCCTTTACCATGGGTATGCCGTGCAATCCCTATGTCGGCTTCGATCTCGGCGAGCTCTCGAATCAGGCCAAGGTGGCGTTCATTCGCAAAATGGCGATGCGGGGAATTCTCGTAGCCGGGGCGAATTACATCATGTTCACGCACACGGATCGGATGTTTGAAGCATTCCTCGATGCGGCCAGTGAAGCGCTCGGAGAAGTCGATGATCTGGTCCATCGTGGTGACCTTGCGGATTACGTCGGCACTAATGCCGGGATAGGAAATTTTTCCCGCCTGACCTGACCAATGAAAAACCTCTGGTGGATTTTTGACCAGCACACGCCCGGGAATGTTCGGGTGGGTGGAGCGCCTGACCACAGGAACACGGCCCTGGCCCTGGCCTCAGCCGGGGTGGAAGGAGTGATTGCCTGCGCCAAATGCCACTACGGTTTTTCGTATTACCCGACCAAAGTGGGCACGCCCCATCCCAACCTGCAGTCGGACGTCTTTGGCGGATTGCTTCACGCGGTTCGTGATCAAGGAATGCAATGTGCGGCCTATATCAGTTTCGGAATCGATGGTGCCGGGTCGGAGGTCAATCCGGATTGGCGCCGCGTTTACGCCGACGGCAGCCACGATGCTCCGGGCTGGTTCGTGAACGTCTGTCCATTCGGGTCTTATGTTGCCGACCGCTTGCTGCCCCAGGTCAGCGAACTTGTCTCGGAATACCGTCCGGACGGCTTCTGGTTCGACACCATGGGGGCGCTCTCGCCCTGTTACTGCAAGGCCTGCCGAGAGGCCTACCAAAATGAGGTCGGGCGCAAGTTGAATCAAGATGAGCCTGATGCGGAAACTGGGCAATGGCGTTACGCCCGGGCGATGCGTTTGCTGGGTAAAATCGGGCATTTTATCCGGGATTTAGACGGGAGTGCCTTGGTTGGGTTCAATCAGGTCGGCAGCCTACCCTACCCGGAGGGACTTCCGGAATCCGTTTCCGTGGTCACGCTGGACCCCGAGACAACGGGTCCGCAAACACTGCGCGTCAGTCTCAATGCGGCGTTCGGGAGCGGGTGCGGGAGGCGGTGCGAGGTCATGCCAACCATCTTTCAAGGCGGGTGGGGTGACTGGGCCCCGGCTGATCCGTTGCGCATTCAAACAGCGGCGGTTTCGTGCTGGAGTCGCGACGTCGTTTTGGTGGCCGGTGACCGGCTGCATCCGGAAGGCCGGCTGGCAGCGCCGTCGTTGCCGGCTTTGCAAGGCATCCGCGAAATCCTGGCCCGATGGACGAGCGGTGCCCCGGATTCCGCGGCACGGGTCATCGCCGACATCGGAATTCTTCACAGTTCAAGCCTGACGGCCGGAATCGGAATGAGCCAGTTCGCTTTGGACGATCCCCGTGTCCGCCTGTTGCCCGTTACCGGTTTGCACCAGCTTCTCGTTGACGCGGGCTATGCCGCTACCGTCGTCACCGGTGAGCGTCTCGACGGCGTCCTGCCCAGCCTGCGTATGGTGGTCGTGCCTGAAATTCCCGCACTCACGGCGAGCGTTCAACGGTTGCTTCTCGACTTTTGTCAGGCGGGGGGACGCGTGCTCTTTCTCGGCGGGATTCCGGTCGTGGCTGGAGAACCGTTTGCCGAAACCGGGGCGCGCATCCGGGAAGACGTTTGTTTGGACCATGGTTATTTGACAGCTCAGGATGGTGACGAAGTGCTCTTCCGCGGACAAATCCCGCGGGTGGAGGCGATCGATGCCGTGGTTGGGCAAACATGGATTCCGGCGTTCGACGCGCTTCCCGGCATTCGCTACGGATGGGGCATCGGGCCAAGCTCCGGCGCAGTGAGCGATTTGCCGGCCTGGACGCGACGAACTTTGGGAGCTGGCAGTATCGAATTTCTCGGTGCACCGCTGGGTTCAGACTATGGCCGAAACGGAAATCGGGTGCAGGCTGAGTGGTTCGGCGGATTCTTGACAGCAAGCGGGATGCGCGCCCGAGCCCGCATTTGTGGGAGCTACGGCAATGCGGAGTTGGTCCTGCTCGAAAGCGAGTCCGCCCTCTGGCTTTACATAATCCGTCATGACGCCGAGCAACTGGTCGGAGATGGCCGCTACTGGGCTCGGAGCACCAAAACCCCGGATGAAGAGACTGAAGTCGAAGTCGAGATTTCCGAACCTTTCCGTCGGGACAGCCTTGAAGTGATTGCGGGTGAAAAAGTCGCCGAATCCGGCAATGGGCCGGTGCGTATCCGAATCCGGTTCAAACGCCCCTTTTGCGGTTTGCGGGTGGAGAAGTGCGACCCTGCCAACAAATAAATTTATGAAATCAGCACAAATATTAAAAGCAAAACTACAAAGTGACCATCTGACCACCGGGGTGATCGTGACCTTTCACCTGTGGCCCGGACTCATGGAAATTCTCATCCGGAGCGGAATAGATTATGCCATCATTGATTGCGAGCATCTGACCCATGATGCGGAGCTGGTGGCCGAGTGCTGTGCGATTGGCCGTCGGGCCGACTTCCCGGTTCTCATCCGCCCTCCCGAGGCCGAGTTCACACCCATCCGGCTGGCGATGGATCTCGGACCATGCGGACTTCTGATTCCTTACGTGTCCTCGCTCGATGACATGGACTTGATCGGGTCGGCGGTCCGGATGGCGCCGCTGGGGCGACGGCGCCCCGGCGGTCACGGCAACTTCTGGGTGGATTCCTACCACTACGAAACTTTCCGGCGGGAAGTCGAAGACGATCTGATCATCCTCCCACAGATCGAAAACCTGGAAGGATTAGCGTGCCTTGACGAGATCGCTGCCCATCCCCTCACCACCGCGCTGGCGATCGGCCCCTACGACCTTTCTGCCTCGCTCGGCTGTTGCTGGAATCCCGCAGCAGCCGAATTGCGCGAAGCGATGGGCCGGATCCGCGAGGCCGGACTCCGCCACGGCAAAAGCACGTGGGTCATCGGCGATCCCGATGCTTTGATCTCCCAAGGGTTCCGGTTCATCGGCATCTCCGAACCCTCGCTCCTCATCGAAAGCACGCTGCGAGCAGCCAACCTTCGTATCAAGTCCGGCCAAACCGCGCCGGCCTCGGATGTCCTGCTCCCGTGATCCAACATAATCCCGCCTGATGAAACCTTCACTCCCCCCAGACACTGATTTGTCGAGTGCCGGAGGCGCCATTGCTTCTCCTGTACCCGGCATGTCACACCCTCCGCTGCTGGACAGTCGAAAGAACCGCGCCAACCGAGGTTCGCCGGGATGCCGTGGCGATTCCGGTTGGACCTTGGTGGAAATGCTGGTTGTGGTGGCGGTGCTTGGAATTCTTCTAGCCATATTGTTCCCGCAGTTTGAATCGATGATGAAGCGGGCGTCGGTCGCCAATTGCATGAGCCATCAAAAGCAGATTGCTACGGCGTTGCTTACGATGGCTGGGGAGAACAATGGACGGCTTCCTGATGTCGCGCAGCAGACTGGCAGCAGTTATTCGGAATTCTGGTCCGCGAAGGTGGGCGAATACCTCGGGCTCCAGCCCGGACAATCCGCCGGGAGGCAGGTCATGCGGTGTCCTGCGGCACCGAAAGACCGGAATGATTTCACCTATGGGATCAACTATGCATCGGGACCGCGGCGGGTCTTTGCCTACAGATCCCGGGATGGGTCTTATCCGAACTGGATGGGTTCGCAGCGGCTGTCCATGCTGTCCGGACCGGTCATCCTGATCGCGGATGCACACGATCCGAACAACCCCGACTCGTCGCTGTTTTACAGTCCGTTGGACCCGAACTACCCGCTGACGGCGGATCGCGATGGCGATGGAGTGCTCGACTCGGCGTCATCGCTGGGTGCCAAGCGCAAGTTCAATTGCATCGACCCCAGGCATGGGGACCGGTTTGTGTGTGTGCTGCTTGATTGCTCGGCTCGGCTGATGTCGGTTCGGGAATGGGCAGAAAACCCGGCCTATTGGGGCCCCCCCGCGCGATGATGGATCCCAGTGATGCGGTTCTCGTCAACCAGGCCCGGCTTGGCGCGTTCGATTTCATTGTCATTGCCCTGTATCTGCTGATCGTGGCGGGGGTGGGAATCTGGGCCAAGCTGACGGCCCCTTCGGACGGAGAGAATGCCTATTTTTTGGCCGGCCGGAGCATGAACTGGATCGTGGTTTCACTGGCGCTGTTCGCCACGCTTTTCAGCTCGGTGAGCTTTGTTGCGGTTCCGTCGGAAATCTACCAATACGGCATGGCTTTGTTTCTCGTGTCCATTTTTCTGCCATTCACCGCGCCGCTTGGAGTGAAGCTCTTTCTGCGATTCTTTTTTAACCAGCCGACAATGACGGCTTACGAGTATTTGGAGCGTCGGTTTGACTTGGTCACGCGGCTTTTGGGGTCGAGTTTGTTTCTCATCGTCCGCACCCTGTATGCAGCCGTGGTGTTCTTTGCGGCCGCGGTCCTGCTGGAAACGCTGACCGGCTGGCCGGGAATATGGACGGTGATCGGTGTCGGCATTTTCACGACTCTGTACACTGCATTTGGGGGCATGAGGGCCGTCCTGTTCACCGATGCGCTTCAGGCCGTGGTCCTCGTGCTGGGCCTGTGCGCGATCGTGTGGCGGATTCTGGGCGAGACCGGGGCGACACCCCTCGAGTTGTATGTCCATGCCAGCGAAGCGGGCCGGGGCTTTGAGGTGCTGGCGACTCCGGAGTTCTGGCGCTTGGACCTTCACGACCGGTTCAACGGGTGGTTGATGCTGATCGCCTTGGTGACCGTTCCAATGATCACGCTGAGCAGCGACCAATTGGTCATTCAGCGCTTGCTCACCTCGAAGAACTACGCCCAAGCCCGGCGGGCCACTTACGTCAATTACTGGTTGAACATTCCTCTGGGCATCCCGTCATTTTTGATCGGGTGGGGCTTGTTGTATTTCTACGACCGATTCCCCGAGAAGGTTCCGGCGGGAATGGCGCCCGACAACCTGATGGCGCTCTTTATCGGCAGTGAACTGCCCTCGCCATTGCCCGGACTCCTCGTCGCCGGACTTCTTGCCGCCTTGATGAGCACCGTCAGCAGCGTATTGAACAGTTTGGCCACGGTCACCTACCACGACTTCCTGGTTCGTCTGGGCATCACCACCCCCGGCGGCCCCAATGAATTGCGGCATTGTCAACTGCTCAGCGTCGCTGCGGGAGTGGTGTCGGTCGTGATCGGCTGCGCTCTGCTCGGTGCGGGCCAAGCCGTGACGACGACCGTCATGGAAACCGCCGGGCTTTGGTCGTCGCTCACCAGCATCATATTCGCCGCCTTTCTCCTCGGTGTCCTTGTCCCCCGCGTCTCGGCGTTTGCGATGAAGGTCGGACTCTTCGGCGGCGGTGCGCTGACTCTCCTGCTGCCCCTTTTCCTCTACTATCCGGTGCCGCCCGCCGAACGCATCAGCTTCGCTTGGCTCTGGATACCGGGCTTCCTGTTCGCCGTCGTCGTCCCGTTGCTGGTCTGCGCGCACACCCCCAACCGCCGGTCCGTCCACCAAATGACCGTGTGGAGCCTCCCCGAAGATAGCTCGTCTAAAAATATTGACATCTGACATGTCACGACCTATCCAAAGTTATCCCCCCTTACCCAACCCTCCACCAACCCCCCCAAGAACAAAAACGATGAAAACGACCGGAACGGCAGGCAAAGCAGCAATGACAATGATGAGCGTCTTGATGGCGGTCATACAGGCACAGGCCCAGCTAACTTGGGGCCCGGGTGGGTCCGGTGGCTCTGGGACATGGGACGCCGAGACGGCCAATTGGTATAATGGATCAAGTGATGTTGTCTGGGATTCGGGGACGGCGGTCTTCCAAGGCACGGCCGGCATCGTGACGGTCGATGACACACAGACCGCTGCCGGGCTCACCTTCAACTCAAACTTCTACACGCTCTCCGGAGGGACCATCGCCTTGACCGGCGGAGCCATTTCCGGAACCGGAGCCGGAATAACCATCTCAGCCACCCTCTCGGGATCGGCGGGGCTGTCGTTTTCGGGAGTCGTGAGCCGGACCATCAGCGGCGACAATACCGACCTCACCGGGGTGATCGATGTGGCGGAAGGGGTTGTCCGAGTGGGAAACAACAACGCCTTGGGCAGCTCCTCGGCGGATGAGGACCGGGTGGAATTGCAAAGTGGGACACTCTTTCAGCTGAGTGGAGGCATTGCCTTGCCGAAGGCGATCACCACCACGGGTGCCAGCACCATCCAGGCCATTGGGAATTCCTCCATTAACGGAGCTCTGTCCTTCGGGGGTTCGACATTCTTTCAATTGGACACCGGAGCCGAGTTGACCTTGGGCGGATCGGCCGGGCTTGGGACCACCGTAGCAACCGTCCAAACAATCGGAACAGGCAGATTGATTCTGGATGCGGCGGGGGCCGGATCGGCCGCGTATGGATTTCTCATTCGTGGGACGGATGTGACCGTTCAGGCCAATGCGGTGGCCAATCCGTTTGGTGGTGCTGAGGCAAGCATCAGCCTTGGGGATAGCGCGGGCAATCAAACACTGGCCCTGAATGGGGCGACGATCGCCAACAACGCGTTTATTTATGCAGTTGCCTCGAGTCGCAAGATTGAGAACATGGCCGCGGGCACATCCATCTATTCCGGTCAGGTGATTCTGGGAGTCTTCGAGGCCGACACGACCACGGTGCTGAGGTCGACGACCGTTTCGGGCACGCTGGAAATCAGCGGCCATCTGCGCGACGATAACACAACCGCCAACTTGGAAATCGGCAATGCGACGTATCCGAACTCCGGAACCGTCCTTTTCTCGAAGGTCGCCGGTAACCTTTATGACGGATCCACGACCGTCCACTCCGGCTTGCTGGCCGTGAGCAATTTCGAGGGCTCCGCGACCGGCTCTGGTGCGGTGACCGTCGCGTCCGGCGCAGCCCTTGGCGGCACCGGGATCATCGGGGGCCCCGTGTCGGTCGGTGGAACTGTGGCGCCCGGAATCGGGGGCACCGGGATGCTCACCGTAAACAACGATGTGACGTGGAGCGGCGGGCAGAGCTGGGCTTTCGAGTTGGGTTCGGCTCCAGCCTCCGATCAGCTCCAAATCTCCGGAGATTTCCTGAAGTCCGGGGGGGGCTCGGCGTTTCAATTCGACTTCGGCGGGACCGGCGAACTGGGAACGTATGTTCTGGTCACGTGGGAAGGGACCGCGGATTTTTCCGCCAGCGATTTCAGCTACGCCAACTTGGCGCCCACGCTGGTGGGAGAATTCCGGATCAATGGCAATCAGCTGGAATTCAGTACTGCTGCGCCGCCCGCCATCGCCATCACGCGCAATGGCAGCAATCTCGAGTTGATCTGGTCGAACGGTTCGCTGCAGTCCACCGCCGATCTGGTCAACGGACCCTGGCTCCCCGTGCCCGGTGCGACTTCGCCGTGGGTCTTCACGCCGTCCGAGCCGAAGCGCTTCTTCCGCGCGATTGCTCCCTGAGCCCAAGTGATCCGGGGTCTCAGGTGCGATCCGGAACCGGCTGAGCCTGACCGCGAACAAGCCAACCGCAAGGAACTTGCCGGTGAACAGCTTCTCCGGGCTGGGCGTAATTTTTGTGGAAGGTATATGCGACTGACATGTTAAGGCATCACCAAAAGCTTTGATGTCCGCCCGCTCCTTTTATGGTTGCTGCGCTTCCCCCCAGCCTCGTCTTCGTCCACCGCGCCTTGGCCTTGGCGATCAAGGCCGGATTCTTCGGTGGTGGTGCGCCGAGTCTCCTGCTGCCCCTTTTTCTTGTCCATTCGTTCACTCTCCCGGTCAGCACCTCACCGTCGCCGGGTTCTGCGGGCCAGATTTCCCGTTGGCCACCGTCCCCTTGACTTTAGGAACTGGCCGGCAAATAGCTTCTCCGGGCTCCGTGTAATTTTTTTGAGAAAAATAT
>Ga0247832_1002033_pt1 | contig 32765 bp, 38 predicted proteins | sample LaCruzMarch2015__10_FD_192407 | JGI IMG/M metagenome (GOLD analysis project Ga0247832, IMG submission 192407) | Freshwater microbial communities from meromictic Lake La Cruz, Castile-La Mancha, Spain - LaCruzMarch2015_4m | ecosystem: Environmental > Aquatic > Freshwater > Lake | place: Spain... | reverse complement strand
CAAGGGGGGGCAAGCACCGCTCAGGAGTTATTGCAACTGCCTTTTGATCACATTTTTTTTACTGGTGGAGCCAAGATCGGGCGCCAAGTGATGCTTGCAGCCGCAACGCAATTGATTCCAGTAACTCTGGAACTTGGCGGCAAAAATCCCTGCATTGTTTTAGATGACGCAAATCTTGAAATAACTGCTCGCCGCATCGCTTGGGGGAAATTTTTTAATGCCGGACAAACCTGCGTTGCTCCCGATTACGTGCTCGCCACAGCCGGGATAAGAAAACCGCTGGAGGAGGCAATAAAAGCTGCAGTGGAATCATTTTTCGGCTCAGATCCAAGCCTTTCAGCCAGCTACGGAAGATTGGTGAATCAGGCTCAATTCGATCGCCTTGAGGCACTACTGGAGGGGACTCAATTACTCAGTGGTGGGCAAAGGGATCGCAAAACTCTGTATTTCGCCCCCACCCTTGTTTCAGCCGAATTAAGCCAGCCAATAATGCAGGAAGAAATCTTTGGCCCGCTGCTGCCATTTCTAGAGGTAGCTGATCTTGCCTCTGCTATCGCCTTGGTGAACGAAGGAGAACATCCTCTTGCGATCTATCTGTTCAGCCAAAACCGCGAAGCCCAGGAGCTGTTACTAAACAGCAGCCAATCGGGCGGCGTAGTTCTCAATGATGTGGTGCTGCAGGCTGCATTCTCAACATTGCCCTTCGGGGGGGTGGGCGCAAGCGGCATGGGCCGCGGCCACGGGCGCCATGGTTTTGAAACTTTTTCAAACCTGCGTTCAATTTTAAAACGCGGCTTTCAGCTTGATCTGCCCTTTCGTTATCCCCCTTACGGCAATCGCCTCAGCTGGCTGCGTCGCTTTCTGGATTAAGTAAGCGCCAGGGGGGACTGGCGCATCTCGCCAACTTCATTAATGTGCGCCTATTGATCTTTATTTGGTTATGAGAGCTCCCCTATTGGCTTTGCTGCTGCTAGTTGCTGCTTTGCCTTTACGGGCAGAAGACGCGGTTCATGTAGTGCAACCAAAGCAAACTCTTTCTGCTATTGCCCGTATCTACGGGATTCCGATGGCAAACCTAATCAGCCTTAATGGGATTGAAGATCCAAATAAAGTAAAAATTGGCACCTCCTTAAAACTGCCTGCAGGCCTTAAAGCAGTTGCCGCCACTCCAATTACAACAGCAACACCAATTACAACAGCAACACCAGTAGCAACTACAACAACTCCCACAAAAACAGTTAAACCAGCTGCTCCATTGTTGTTAGCTAAAAAATCAACTAATCCTGATTGGCGTTACTACGGCCCTTTGCAAGTTGATTGGAGCAACTGGCGCACAATGGCCGGCAGCCTGGTGGCCCCCAGCATCAATAAAGAAGGCCAGCCCCTTTATGTAGCAGTTAATTGTGGTGCCAAAAAGCTCAACGTAACCGGTCCGGCAGGAGCTTGGAAAGCTTGGGAAATCCCATCCCAGGAATTTGAAAAAGACCTAGTTGCTTCGGTATGCCGCGATAAATCACTGCAAAGAGGTTGATCCCATAAATCTGCAGGCGCTTGCGGCCAGCGCAGGGGTCGCGGCTGCCGCAGAAACCTCTCCCCAGCTTCGCTAAGCCAGAGCCTTTTGCCGCAATCGTTATCAGCTACCAACTCAGCTTCCACCAGGCGCCTGAGGCGCCAGCGCCATAGGGGTGCCGGCTCTTCTGCAGATGCCAGATCAGCTCCTAAGGCAGCACTATCCAAACCTTTTGGGGCTGCAGCTAAAGCTTTCAACAATGGAATTGCATCTGAGCTGCCATCAATCAAGGAAACCGGCCGACGGCATCGATCGCACTGGCCGCAAGGGGCAGTTAATTCCCCCACTGCAGCCAATAGGGCCTGCTGGCGGCAATGAGCTCCTTCAGCCACCGATTCCATCAAACGCAATTGCTGATGGGCTAAACGATTACGCAGCTTGCTTTCGGGATCTTTTGCAGCATTAATTGCCCAAGCGAGGCCACTGCGGTCGCCATCGCGAAATAGCACCACCACCGCAGCCGGTTTGCCGTCACGGCCTGCCCGCCCTGATTCCTGCAAATAACCCTCAGGGCTTGAAGGCAGCTCCAGATGCAACACCAATCCCACATCAGGCCTATCAACACCCATGCCAAAGGCCACAGTGGCCACCAGCACAGGTTGTGGCTCCTGTTGAAACTGTTGCAAGGCGAGCAGCCTGCTTTCTGGATCCATGCCTGCGTGATAAGCAAGCACCGGCAAATTATGTTTACGCAACAGGTTTGCCCAGCGTTCAACCCCCCGACGGGTTCGGGTATAAATCAACACTGCCCCACGGGCTGCTTGGGCCTTTTTCAGCACCAGCTCAAGGGGATCCTCTGGTCGCCACAACATTTGATAAACAAGATTGGGACGCCTGGCTGAGCGAACCTGGATTAAGGGGCGCCGTAATTCCAAAAGCCGAATCACATCAGCCCTCACCCTCGCTGGCGCTGTGGCGCTTAAGGCCACCAGCGGCACTCCAGGGCACAGCTGCCGCAATTGGCCAAGCCGTCTGTAGTCGGGTCTGAAATCATGGCCCCAGGCACTAATGCAATGGGCTTCATCTACTGCTATCGCCACCAATTGCCCCTGATCGATTAGTTCTTCAAGTAAGCGTCTGCAAGATTCACCTTTTAAACGTTCAGGAGCCAGATAAAGCAGCCTCAGCTGGCGCTGTTGCAATTGCTGCTGCAGCTGTTGATGCTCCTCCTGGCTTAGGCCCCCGTGTAAACAAGCGGCAGCTATTCCTTTACGGCGCAGCTGGGCCACCTGGTCTTGCATCAAGGCCACCAGCGGTGAAATCACCACCACTAAGGCTTGGCGCACTAACGCAGGCAATTGATAACAAAGGGATTTTCCCGCTCCAGTTGGCAATACAGCTAGACAATCGCGACCAGAAAGCAAAGCTTCCACCACTTCCCGCTGGCCAGGCCGAAAATCGGTGTGTCCAAAGCTGTTGCGTAGGGTTTCAATTAATAGATCCGCACTTGGCGGACTAATAACTAAACCTTCTTTCTTAGATCTGCTCACAGCCAAACCATACCGGCAATAAAACACCAAGCAAGGCTCATTTCATTGCTTTTGATCAGTAATTAGACCTGTGCTCTAAATCTGTGGAGGTTCCAAATGATCAGCTGCTTCCTCTACCAATTGCAGCCTCAGTTTTTTTCCACCGGCCAATTCGCCAAGTGATACCCGAAGGTTGCTGCCACTAAGGGTTTCTAAACCCTGCAAGAGGCTGCGCAAATAGGGAGTACTACTGCCGCTTTCCAGCCAGAGCCGTTCATGCAAACCGCCAAGCCGGCGCCAGCTGGTATGCAGCTTGAGCACCGCTTGCTCCAACTGCTGAGCCTGACCCACCACATCAGCTACCAAGCCGAGCATGTCTAGGCGCTGGGCCTCTTGCATCGCCTTTTCAAGATCGATTGATTCATGTTGCAGGGCCCGCACCGCAAGGCCAGCCTCCGCGGCCTTAGTTAGCCAGCGGGCGGTGAGGGTTACGTTTTTGATCTGTTCAATTTCAGGTTCTTCCTGCAACACTCGCCGCAGGTCTTCCTGTTGTAATTCAGGCAAGCGGGCTAATTCCCGTACCAAAGGGGCTACCACTTTGGGGGGCAGCAGATTTTGTTGAGTGCGTTCACGAATGATCTGAGGCAACAGTTCACTGGTGGCAGAGGTGTATTGATCACTAAGGCGTCGCACCTGGGTGCGAGTTATTTGTTGGCCTTCATTGGCAGCTTCGCTGATCAATTGCTGCACCTCAGGATCCGCTTGGGCGGTTTCAAGAAAAGCGCGTTTGGAAAAGTTATTAACGCTGGATTCCTCGAGCAAACCGCCGCCCACGAGGCTGTCGGCGGATTCCGAGAGCTGAATTAAGCCGTAAGCCCTGGTTTTACTGATCTCCTGCTCCCGCAACCACTGCAAAAAGCCAGCACCTCTACCTTCGCCGCCGCGTTTCTCGCGATCTCTAACGGCTCCAAGAATGCGGCCACGCCAAATTTCAGTTTGAAGATCGAAGCGATCACATAGCTCCCAGGCCTGCTCAAGGCGGGCATGGAATTCAATGCTGCTGAGGTCGTCTTGGCTTGGATCAGGCAGATCTAAGTGGAGCACCGGTGCTTCCATCGAGGGGTTTGGTGCCACAACAAATCAAACAAAGGCCGCGACAAATCATGACGGGAGATCGGCAATGGGCTCTGGGGTAGGTAATTTCATTGAGACATCCCTAACACTGGCCCTGCGATGGCAATTTCCCGCGGCGACAAGGTGCGTATCAAGCGGCCTGAGTCTTACTGGTTCAACGAAGAAGGAACTGTTGCTTCCATAGACACCTCAGGCATCCGCTATCCAGTGGTGGTGCGCTTCGAAAAGGTGAATTACAACGGTTTCTCCGGCGTTGATGGCGGCATAAACACAAACAACTTTTCAGAAGCTGAGCTCGATCCTGCCTAAGGCGGGTGCCAGAACTTCCCGAGGTTGAAACTGTCCGCCGCGGCCTTCAGCAGCAGGTTGATGGCTTTGTGGTGCAAAGGGTGTGTGTATTGCGCAGCCGCGCTGTAGCGGCCCCTAAAGGGGATCCAGATGGCTTTGCTGCGGCCCTTAGCGGTTGCCGCATCAACGATTGGCAGCGGCGCGGTAAATACTTAATGGCAAAGCTTTCAAAGGGGGGCAGCCCCGCCGGTGAGTTGGGCGCTCATCTGCGCATGACCGGGCAATTCCAATGGCTAAAAGACGGGGAAAAACCGCCTTGCGCTCACACAAGGGTGCAGTTTTGGGGTCACCATGGCCCCCAGCAAGAAGCGCGCGAGCTGCGCTTTGTGGATCTACGCGCCTTTGGTGAATTGTGGTTTGTGCCTTTTGGGGCAGCCACAGAACAAGTAATTACAGGCTTGCAACGCCTTGGACCTGAACCTTTCAATTCCACTTTTAATGCCACCTACTTAAAGCAGCGCTTTAAAGGATCCAGCCGGCCCATCAAAAATGCCCTGCTAGATCAAGCAGTGGTGGCCGGGGTGGGAAATATATACGCCGATGAAAGCCTTTTTTTAGCTGGCATTCAACCTCATAATCCCAGTGGCACGCTTTCTTTAACTCAACTAAAAAAATTACACAGCTGCTTGCTAGAGGTGTTGCAGGCAAGTATTGGAGTTGGCGGCACCAGCTTCAGTGATTTTCGCGATCTAAAGGGCAATAACGGCAACTACGGAGGGGCGGCATGGGTGTACAGAAGAGGTGGTGAACCCTGTCGTAAATGTGGAACCCCCCTGCGGCGCGACAAACTGGGGGGCAGAAGCAGTCACTGGTGTCCAACATGTCAACAATGAAGTGTCAGCACTGAATCCCAAAGAAGCCCTTATCAAAGTGATGGGGGCTATTCACAGCAGAGGCTGGTGCGATGGCACCGGCGGCAATTTTAGTTGCGTAACTAAACGGCAACCACTGCAATTATTGATGGCCCCCAGCGGGGTTGATAAAGGTAATTTATTGGCAACAGATTTGATTTGCGTAGATGAAAATGGCCAAGTGGTTGAAGGCGAAGGTAAGGCCAGCGCAGAAACATTGATGCACTTAGCGATTGTGAAACATTGCGGCGCTGGAGCTGTGCTCCATAGCCATTCGCAAGCTGGCACTTTGTTATCACAATGGGCAGTAGCCAAAGGTGAGCTGGAATTAAGCGATTTGGAAATGCTTAAAGGCTTAGAAGGTATCAAGAGTCATAGCAGCAGCGTATTAATTCCAATTTTGGCTAATGATCAAAATCTGGCCCGTTTAAGCGCTGCGGCAATTGCACCCCTGGCAACAGCACCTCAAGGAATATTAATTGCCGGCCACGGGCTATATGCCTGGGGGGTGGATTTATTTCATGCTAATCGGCATCTGGAAATCATTGAATTCCTTCTGGAGCAAAAGTGGCGCCAATTAATACTTCAAGGTTTAGGAATAAAAGCATGATTAGATTTAATAATTTAAAAGGTGTTGTTCTAGATATTGAAGGCACCACTTGCCCCTTAGATTTCGTTGTTAATAGTCTCTTTCCCTATGCTCGCCAAGCGCTGCCCAGATTTGTTGCGGAGCATCGCCAAGATCCCAAACTCTCAGCTTTGTGGGAGGAGGTGGAACAAGCAATAACAGCAGAAACAGCTACAGATGCACCTCAGGAAATTGCAGATTATTTGCAGTGGCTAATCGATCAAGACCGTAAATTCACGCCCCTTAAAGATCTACAGGGCTTGATCTGGCAGCAGGGCTACAACTCCGGCAGCCTCGTGGCACCTTTATTTGATGATGTGGAGAGTGCTTTAAAAACTTGGCACCAGCAAGGCTTAATACTTGCCGTGTATTCCTCTGGTTCTATCGCGGCGCAACAGCTTTTATATGGCAATAGTATCGCCGGTGATTTAAGAGGTTTATTCACAAGTTGGTTTGATACCCGCCTAGGTTCAAAAGTAAATAGCCAAAGTTATATTGATTTAGCAAAACACCTTGCAATACCAGCAGCAAAGCTTCTGTTTATCAGTGATGCCCCTGATGAATTAAAGGCAGCAAAAAATGCTGGCCTCCAAGTATGCGGAAGCCAGCGGCCAGGAAATATTCAAATAATAAATGAAGACAGCTATAAAACAATAAAAAAATTCAGCGAATTAGAATTAACTAACGCGCTGAATTGATTGGATAATTAATATTTATTAAAAGCTTAAAACAAGCCTAATGTTAAAGATTTGTCGATTGGCAAACAAGCTCCAATTCCAAGATAGATGGTGAAAAACGTACCGAATAAGAAAGCTGCCATCGCTACAGGGCGGCGGAAAGGATTCTGGAATTTGTTGAAGCTTTCAATAAATGGAACCAGCATCAAACCAAGTGGAATCATGGTTTGCAGTGCGATACCAAGCAATTTATTTGGTACCACTCTGAGAATCTGAAAAACTGGATAGAGATACCACTCAGGCAGGATTTCAAGGGGGGTGGCAAATGGATCGGCTTTGTCGCCAAGCATTGCTGGATCAAGCACTGCAAGGGCAACTATGCAGCCGATAGTGCCAAGAATTACAACCGGGAAAATATATAAAAGATCATTTGGCCATGCAGGCTCACCGTAATAGTTGTGGCCCATACCTTTCGCTAATTTTGCCCTCAGCTTTGGATCGCTTAGATCTGGAGCCTTAAGAACGTGCATGGTAAAAAATTGGTGAGGTGAAACTTGAAGTGCAGAAATCCTAGGAAATAACTAGCAACTTATAAGGGGCCTGAGATGCCTTGTTTACGAATCATTAGGAAGTGGGCGAGCATAAATACTGCAAGCAACCATGGCAACACAAAAGTGTGAAGGCTGTAGAAGCGAGTAAGCGTTGACTGCCCCACACTTTCGCCTCCCCGCAGGAGTTCCACCATGAAATCACCAACCACTGGCACCGCCGCCGGCACTCCGCTCACAATTTTTACAGCCCAATAACCAACTTGATCCCAAGGCAAGGAATAACCGGTTACGCCAAAGGCAACAGTGATCACAGCCATCGTTACACCTGTAACCCAGGTGAGTTCACGAGGGCGCTTAAACCCTCCGGTTAAATAAACCCTGAAAACGTGAAGTATCAACATCAAAACCATCATGCTGGCGCTCCAGCGATGAACCGAGCGGATCAACCAACCGAAGCTCACATCAGTCATTAAGTACTGAACGGAGGTATAGGCCTCAACAACCGTTGGCTTGTAATAAAAGGTCATCGCAAATCCAGTGGCAAACTGGATCAGGAAGCACACCAAGGTGATACCACCAAGACAGTAAAAAATGTTTACGTGAGGGGGGACATACTTTGATGTCATGTCGTCAACGATGTCTTGGATCTCCAGACGTTCGTTGAACCAGTCGTAGACGGGGGAGGGATTCGCCATGCAACGAGGAGGGTTTGCCCGTTATCGGGTGTAAGTGAGAGTCTATAGACCGCCTTGATGCTGTTGTGACCCTCTTGCGCCCTCTGCTGCTGCGGTCATTAATACTGCGCTCAGCTTTATGCATCCTGCTTTGGTTCGGCTGCTGGAGTGCTGCAACTGAGCCAAGCCAAGCCTTAAGCGATGAACAAGCACTCGTAGTAGATGTGTGGCGCCTGGTGAACGAAGCCTATGTAGACCCGGATTTTCAAGGGGTGCCCTGGCGCAAGTTGCGTCAAAAAGCGTTGGAAAAATCAATCCAATCCCGCGCCGATGCATATAACGCCATCGATGCAATGCTGGCCCCCCTGCAAGACCCTTACACCCGTTTGCTGCGCCCGGAGGCCTACAGCCAACTGGAAGCAGCAACAAAAGGCAGTGTTAGCGGAGTGGGATTACAACTTGCCTTGCAGCCAGAAACCGCCCAGGTGGTTGTAATTGCTCCAGTTGAGGATTCACCGGCTGCGGATGCCGGCCTCGGAGATGGCACCCAAATTGTTTCAATTAATGGTGAAGCCACCACGCTGCTTGGCCTTGAAGGCAGCGCTGCTCTTTTAAGGGGTGCCCCAGGCAGCACGGTGCACTTAGAGGTAATTAGCCCCAGCGGTGTAGCTCGCAGCCTTGATTTAGAGCGGCGCCCAGTGGATCTAAGGCCCGTGCGTAGCCGCCGAATTCGCGCCGGCGACCACACTTTGGGCTATTTACGTATTAGTCAGTTCAGCGAAACAGTTCCGGATGCCGTAGCAGAAGCTCTAACGGATCTGCAGGCCAAGGCGATTGAAGGCTTAGTGCTCGATCTACGCAATAACTCTGGTGGCCTAGTTACCGCAGGGCTGGCAGTGGCAGACGATCTGTTGGCGGGTTCAGTAATTGTGGAAACCCAAGATCGCAATGGCATCAGCGAGAGGCGCCAGGCAAACCCTGGCACCATTTACAACGGCCCAATGGTGACCTTGATCAACGGAGGCACTGCAAGCGCTAGCGAAATCCTGGCCGGCGCCCTGCAAGACGATCAACGCTCCCCACTGATCGGGGCGCCAAGTTTCGGTAAAGGTGAAATCCAAACGATGATGGCCCTTGGTGATGGCAGTGGCCTTGCCATCACCGTGGCTCGTTATCTCACCCCCGATGGCCACCCAATTCAAGGGGTGGGGCTAAGCCCAAACCAACTTTTATCAACCCCTGAACCTAAAGGCAGCAGCATGGGCGGCGATGAGGATCAATGGCTTCAAGCTGCAACAAGCCAACTGTTGCTTCAGCTCAACTAATGGCAAGACGCACTTATCACGATCCGCTCCACGGCGAAATAGTGCTGGATAGCGCCATACCAGCAGAAGCGATGGCGATGGCTCTAATCGAATCTGCACCCTTCCAGCGCTTGCGGCGAATACGCCAATTAGGGCCTGCCTTTCTTACCTTCCATGGAGCGGAATCAAGCCGTTTCACCCATTCGCTTGGGGTATTGCAACTGGCTCGCCGCGCTCTGAAGCATCTTGAGCGCTTAACACCGGAACTTGAACAATATCGAGCCTTGCTTTATGGAGCTGCCCTGCTGCACGACGTGGGCCACGCCCCCCTAAGCCATTCCGGTGAAGAGATGTTTGGGCTGCACCATGAAACCTGGTCTGCCCGTTTAATCCTCGAGCAGCAAAGCCTGCGAGCACCGCTTGATAGTTGCGTAGCTGGCAATGCAGAAGCGGTAGCTCAACTTTTAGAAAAAGGAATTGCCCCCCATCCAGCTATTGCCGCCCTTGTTAGCAGCCAACTCGACTGCGATCGCCTCGACTACATCCGCCGTGATAGCTACAGCACCGGCACCGCCTACGGCCAGCTAGATCTCTCACGCCTAATCGGCGCATTAGTTATCGCCCCAGATGGCCAACTAGCAATTCATCCACGCGGCCGCACAGCTGTTGAACATTATTTAGTGGTACGCAGCTTGATGTATGGAAGTGTCTACAATCATCGCATAAATATTGTTTGCAACTGGTTATTGCAGCAAATTATTGTGCAGGCAAGGCGACTAAGCCCTGCGGAAATTTTTGCTGATTCAATAATGAGCAAATGGCTTTGGCATATAGATAGCATTAATAGCGAAGAATATATTGCTAATGATGATTTACGCACTGGATATCATTTAATGCGCTGGCGCGAAGAAGGGCCGGCACCATTGCAAGAACTTTGCCAACGCTTGCTGGAAAGGCGCCTACTGCAAGCCACTGATGTGCGCCACCTAACAAATGCAGACCGCTTAGGTGCCCTTGCCCTTGCCCAAAGGCTTGCTACAAAATCGGGGTTGAACCCGGAAATATGTTGCGGCCTTAGAGAAAGACGCAGCACTGGCTATCGCCCCTATGTGGGGGGGTTAAGGCTATGGGATGGCGAACACTTACAGGCGCTTGAGCAGGTATCGCCCTTGGTTAACAGCCTTAGCCATCCCCAGGAATTAGCCTGGGTTTTGCATCCAAGGGAGGTGCGTGCTGAGTTTAGGCGTCAGTTACCGGCAGTAAACCCTTTGCCCTAAGCACAGCACTCACATCATCAAAATCAAGCCAGCGGTGGTGGGCGATATTGCGCTGCTCTAACCAATGGCAGAGGGGTTCGCGAGCAAATACAAGATCAGCCACTTGGGCCATACCCAGATCTGTAATCGAGTCGCCAATAACCACGCTTAAACCTCCGCCATACCTTGAGATCACCTGCTGCTTTGCAACCAATTCATCGGTGCTAAAAAACTCGCTATGAAATCTCAGCCCCTCCTTGGGGTGACTCGTTACATGGGCAGCCACCAATTGCAGGAGCCGGTGGCGATGGGGGGCCATCACTTTTTCTACAAGCGGCGTAAGCCCAGCAGAAACAAGCACAAACGGCATGTTTGCAGCTTCCAATTCATCAAGAAAAGGTAAAAAACCGGGCCGTGGTTGAAATTGGCCCATGTGGTTCACCATCTGCTCGAGATCATCTGGGGTTAGGGCTGTTGCTAGAAGCTCCATGCCCTGGCGCAAAGTGATTTCAAAGCAAAAAAGTTGCCTTTTAAGTGGAATCCACACCTGCGGGGCCACCGCCATTACCACTGCATCAAAAGTGTCCTCTGGGGTGATGGTGCCATCAAAATCGCAAAAAATAGTGGCAATTGGATTTGCCATAGATCAGAGGCAGGGGGTGGCACTAGCTTGAACTTTGCTGCAACACGCAGATGGTGGCGCGATTGATGGCAGCCAATTTTGAGGGATGGCCCCATAACCTTGAACTGGGTGCCTGGCAGCCTGGTGAATGCCCAAAAGAAAGCGTGCACAACGCCCTTGGCACAGAAATCCCTCCAGGGTTGATAGAACTGCATTGCAATGATTGGCCCCTTGATATTCCATTAATTAAGGCGATCCAACAACGCTTAAACAAGCAGGGCCTGATACTTAAACGCCTAACAACATCAACTCCCACAACATTAGTGGCAGCGAAATCAATGGGGCTAAATTGTGAAATAGCCTGCGCTGATAGGCCTGATTTTCCTGTTCAAGAAGCAGAGCTAAAAGTGCATCGAGGCACCTTGAGGGCAGGGGATCATCTGGAAGTGGAAGGAAGTGTGTTGGTGCTTGGCGATGTGAATCCAGGCGCCAAAATAACTGCCACGAAACACATACTAATTTGGGGAAGATTGCGGGGAATCGCCCATGCGGGCTGCAGTGGCAATAAAGCCAGCCGAATTATCGCCTTACAATTGCGGCCGTTGCAATTGCGCATTGCTGATGCCGTTGCAAGAGGCCCAGAAGAATTACCAGCAGAGGGATATTGCGAACAGGCTGAATTAATAGATGGAGAAATAAGAATTAAATCTGCTGAACCAACTTTGCCAAGTTAGCGCTGGATAATACCCAATCCCCCTAACAAACCCGCCAGCGCCATAAAATACAAAGGTGATATGCGGCTAAATAACATAAAAGCACAAACAATAAATGAAACAAGATAAGCGGGCCAATGATGATCAGCAGTGCGCAGAACCGTTAGGCCAACAGAAAAAAGTATGCCCAAAGTTATGGGGCCTAATCCACGCTCAAGTGCAACACGCAAAGGGGCATCCTTAAATTTGCTCCAGCTCAAAGCCGCTGCCACCATCAACAAGGTGGATGGCAACAAAACCGCCAGCTCAGCTGCCACACCGGTTGCTAATGCCCACCAAACCCCGTGGGGCCAACCAGCTCCTAAACCGAGCAGGCCAACAATCATGGAACTGGGGCCTGGGGCAGCTTCCGCCAGGGCATAGAGATCAGCAAATTGATTATTAGTAATCCAATGATAGGTATCAACTGATAAATGATGATATTCTTGGAGCAGTGTATTACCACCACCAAGAGAAAAAAGTGATAAGCCAAGGAAGGTTTTAATCACCTGCCAAAAAGTATCAGGCCCGCTCATAATTTATCAAGAGTTGATGCTTTTGCTCTAGGCCAATAGAGAGCAATCGCAACACTCCCACCCACTAACACAACAGGAATCAATTGGAAATGGGCAACCTGCAACGCTAAAAATGTGAGGAGTGCAAGCAAGATGGCGAGAGGATCTTTCCAGTATTCATGCAAGATTTTAAAACCCATAGAGAGGGCCATCCCAGCTGCTGCTGCAACCACGCCGGTGAGCACATGATCAACAGCTGGAAGTGAATGGCTTCTAAAGTAAAACAAGCCCAACAACATCAACAAACAAAACGGAACTATTAACATTCCCGCAATAGATGCAATCGCTCCAGCTAATCCGCGAAACAAAGCTCCTATATAAACAGCCATGTTTATCTGATTTGGCCCAGGAAATAAACGCGCCACAGTAAGGCCCGTAAGAAAAGCCTCATTGCTCATCCAGCGGCGCTGCTCAACAACAATGCGCTGGCTCCAAGCAGATAAGCCACCGCCAAAAGCAGAGAGTGCCACCTGCAACATGCCCACAAAAAGGGCCCTGCGGTTAGGGGGAGGAGCAAGCATCAATCGTGAATGAAATTGGGATCAGGCGCCAGTTCGCCCTGCTCATGGGAAGCAGGATCGAGCGGATCTGGAGGGCTGTATTTGCTGGCCTGCTGCCAATCAAAATTAAAAAATTCAACGCAGCGGGCAATCACCTCTGGAGCATCGGTTTCAATACCCAATTCACGCCGAATATCAAAAGCACTACGATCTATATTCATTGAACCAATCAGAGCGCTTTTAGTATCAATAATTATCATCTTAACATGTAATTTTAAATGCTTTTGCCTGCGAACTTTTACACCAGCACCTTCCATAATTCTAAGGCTAGAAAATGTATCGTAAATATCCCAATCTGAAATACCATGCTTGCCACCACATAGAACTCTAACTTTCACCCCCCGATTTCGAGCAGTGATCAAGCGTTCAAGAATAACTGAATCAACATATTTAGGGTGCTGCACCCAGATACGTTCCTTTGCGGCATCGATCACGCGAGCCATTTGGCCCCGGCTGTGAAAACTACTCCAAACCAAACCGATAGATAAATCAGGAGAGAAGAAACTTCGCTGCCAATCAGCTTCAAAGCCAGCTATAACTTGATCGATCGCAACCTGTGCATAAGTAATAACGCCATAGTCGCGGGTTTCAGTAAAGTATTTATCAGAAAGGTTAAAAGTAGAAATTAAAGCAGCGGTATTGTCAACAACTATTGATTTCTCATGGGTTACAGGGAAGGAATCGCTAGTCCAGGCCACCTCGATGCCGGCAGCCTTTAATCGTTCAAAGGCAGCGTCGTTCCAGCGATCCCCACCGGAAGTGTGGGGGTTGAGCATTACCCGAACGAGCACGCCGCGGGCCTGAGCTTGCAGCAGTGCTGCTTCAACGGCCTCGGATTCAAGCTTGAACTGCTTAAGCCGCAATTCATGGCGGGCCTGGGCAATGAAATTAAGTACCGCTTCAACCCCGTCATCTGGCATAACCAGGAGGGTTTGCTGATGACCCATGCTTGAAATGCCTGAATTCATCAAACAACCGTTCCGATTACTGCACCAAGCTTGCACAGGAAAACCAGGATCGGCTGTATTTTCGCAAGGTGCAATCAAACGGCCTTGAAATGGCTGTTTAAATTTCTTGACCGTTCATTCCCCGCGCACGATTCTTATTTGCTCAGGAAAGGGCGGGGTTGGCAAAACCACCCTCACCGCAAACCTTGGCATCGCCCTAGCCGCCCAGGGCATCAAAACAGCTGTGTTAGATGCAGATTTTGGTTTGCGCAATCTTGATTTATTACTAGGTTTAGAAAATAGAATTGTTTACACCGCCCAAGAGGTTCTGCAGGGCAATTGCCGCCTAGAGCAAGCGATGGTGAAACATAAGCTCGAACCCAATCTCGCCTTGCTTCCTGCTGGTAATCCACGAATGCTTGAATGGTTAAAGCCAGAAGATATGCAAAAAATTGTAGAACTAATAAAACCAACGTTCGACATAATTTTAATTGATGCACCCGCTGGTATTGAGGATGGGTTTAAGAATGCTGCCGCAGCGGCTGAGGAGGCAATTATAGTTACAACACCTGAAGTATCAGCAGTGCGAGATGCAGATAGGGTAATTGGATTATTAAATACAAGGGGAGTAACCCCAATCCAGCTAGTGCTTAATCGGGTAAGGCCAAAAATGATGGCGAATCAAGAGATGCTTGGGGTATCCGATGTAACAGATATCCTCGCGCTTCCATTAATCGGCTTAATTTTAGAAGATGAGCAAGTAATAGTTAGCACAAACCGCGGAGAGCCTTTAACTCTTGGTGCAGGTAAATCACCAGCCGCTATTGCTTATCGCAATATTGCAAAACGTCTGCAAGGTGAAATCATCCCTTTACCTGATCCCAGCCAGATGAATAAAGGAATACGGGCAAAAATGCGGAAACTATTACAAACAAAAATCTTTTAAGGAAATGACAATACTTGATTTGATTGATAAATTGCTTGGCCGGCAGCCCGCGAGCGCAGCCACTGCAAAACAAAGGCTGCAACTTGTTTTAGCCCATGATCGTAGCGATCTAAATCCAGAACTTCTTCAACGAATGCGGAAAGAAATTCTGGAGGTTGTTAGTAGATATGTGGAGCTGGATCTTGATGGTGGTGATGTAACGCTGGAAACAGAGGAGCGCACCACTGCGCTAGTGGCAAACCTACCGATCCGAAGAGTAAAGGAAAGCGCTCTACTGAGCCTTACCAAGAAAGACCCTGAGCTGGAACAGATAGAAAGCAGTGAGATATAATTTCTAGGTTGCCGGCTTAGCTCAGTGGTAGAGCAGCGCTTTTGTAAAGCGAAGGTCATCGGTTCAAATCCGTTAGCCGGCTTAAAGGTTACCTGCCCCTGCGGTGATGGAACTTGCCTAACACTAAGGCAATTAAGATAGCCACATACAACTGTCCTGCAAGTGAGATGGTTAAAGTTAGTTGCGCATGCACCTCATATCACAAAGCCTAGAACTTACAATTTAAAACAACACCGAAAGGAGATATCATAAAGATAGAATAACTGACAAAGCATATAAAAACATGCCTCAAATCATCCTAATCAGCGGAAATGATCCAAACCACTCTGAAATGCTAGCCAAAGCAGTGGCAACTCATAATCAAGGTTCAACCCTAATAGACATAACAGGTGAAGCTGAATTAAGAAGCGCAAATAACTTTAGTTGCGTAGAAGAATTGAACCGCCGATGGCCGGCCTTGAAGCAAAAGGTAGCGCCATGGCTAAATCTACTAAAACTTGAATATTTACTAAGCCAACAACCCCCCTTACTACCAGGCCTAGAGGATTGCCTAAGAGCACTTTTCCTGATTGATCAGATAAAAGAAAATATGAATAATACAATTATACTGATCCTACCTCAGCCCGCTCAAGCCCAAAGATTCTTAATGGGAATAATTAACACTCCAGAATTAATTGAACAGATCTACAACCCGCTCATCATAAGGGCTGAACAATTAAAAGAAAAATTAAACAGCCTAGAGGCATTATTTAATTTTAAAATACCACAAAACATTAGCCAGCTAATGCCAGCAAACCTAAATAGCAAGCTAAAAGAAGTATCAGAATTACTACAAGATCCCAGCAAGTGCGAATGCTACCTACATGCAACAAATGAAAAAATGGCAAAAAAAGATATCACACAATTCAATCTCTGCGGAATACAAGTTAAAAAACTATGGTTAAATTATTCGCTAACGAGTGAGGAATTAATTAAAATTAACCAAGAATTGAGCCCAAGCACAATATTACATGCAAATAGTTCAAATGAATTCGAATCCAAAAAAGATATATGGCTATCAGAGCAGTTAGCGAGCGAAACACCAGTTATCTTCACAGAAGACCAGGAAGGCAATAGCATAGCCAGCATACTATTGCCTTGCTTGGATAAGAAACAGCTTAATGTGCAAAGATGTGGCAATAAACTACAACTTAGTATTGGTTGCTTAAGAAGAACCTACCCGCTTCCCAGCTTATTTAATGAACTATCACCTTGCGGTGCTCGATTGGTAGATCGGCGCTTAGAAGTGCGTTTTCGCTGAGAGCGCCAACCACCTCGGTGTTTATCTTGCATGTTCCTATGGGTTGATAGATTGCTAAATTCAACCAATAATAAAGGAAGATCAGCAAGAAGAACAGCCAGAAGTGGATCAAGAAGTAGTAGCAAGCTCAACAGCAATGCTGCTGAGTGAGGAAACATAATTAAGTAAAAATTTCTACGATTATTGGACGCAATATCACCGGAAACTGCCACACAATCAATTAATCGATCTAATCTCTTAGCAGGTAATACTATGTCTGCCATTTCAATTGGTAGTGAAAAAGATCCATCACTAACAGCTATCGCAATATCCGCTTCAGCAAACGCCCCACTATCAACTAGAGAAGATCCAATAAATGCAACAGGGCTTGCGGCACGATCAAAGGATCGAATTAACTCCATACGATCATTTAAATTTAAGGCTGTATGAACCATCTCAGGAGAAAGTTTCAATTGCCTAGCAACAGAATCAAGAGTATCGCCATGCCAAGTACTTACTAAATGCAAATGCCAACCATTATGCCTTAAACGTTGTAATGAACGAACAACTTCCTTGTCGAGATGATCCTCATAAAACAAACCACCAACAACAACAGAGTTAACAACAATGAAAAGCCAATGACGATCCTTAACTTGAGGCATAGACAAGGGTCTTGGAATATTTAAAAGCCTTAATAGTGCTCCACCACCAATATATACATCTAGGCCTGAAATATTACCATTTAAACCGCAGCCACCCACTGAAATCAGATTATCAACTTGGCGCGGTTCAAGATCATTCTCCTTTAAAAACATTTGCAATGGGAATAGTGGTATTGCTTCGGGGAATTCAAAACGTCTAAAGCCAGAAACCATTTCCACCAATGTATTTACATTGTAATCAGCATCTAAACTGCGCATTTCTAAAATAGCTCGATTCAAACCAAAACATATTGCACCCTCAGTAACAACTAAAATATGGCAATCGGCTAAACGATCCAAAACAAAACCCTTACGCAAAGATACGCCCCAACCAGCAAAAAGTTTCCTTACGCCCCGATAAGCAATCGATGCACTTAACTGCCAATCATTGAACGGATCAAATTGCAATAAAGCCGAAGCTGCATGAGTGCGTCCAAGCAAAAGTGCTGAAAATGCTAAACCAAGAGAAACAGGTAAAACCTGCTTGTGCAGCAAACGAGCTTTCTCAATTCCCCAGGGTTCTGGATGATGCTGGGCAAGATCAAGTAGATGCTGATAGATAGGCTGATCTGTGAGACTTTGGGTGAGTTTAAGAACTATTTCACCCTGAACAACCATAACACCTAAAGGCAGGGGTTGAAAACTTTCAACATTTATCTGTGCTGGATCACCATCAAGCAAATGCTTACTAACTACACCTGAACCGGAAACGATATAACCATCTAGAGGTACCATTCCACCCTTAGCAATTAGTATCCTGTCGCCACTACGCAAATCATTAAGATGCTTTTCACCTAATTGAGGAGGCGCCAATAAGAAAGTAACCTCATTTTGCCAACGTTGTAACTCAAGACACAACTCTTCACCGTAACTAATATTGCTAGATATTTGGCCCTGAAGCAACTGATTACTGTTGTCTAACGCAATTTCAGTTGCAAAACCTCCATATTCACCACGCACTAGTAAACTCGTTAACCAAAAAAGATCTAAAGAATCAACTGGAATCTTGCGATTAGCAATATCTCGCTTCAAGTTCAACAAAAAAGGTAGAAATAAAGGAGGAAGCAAAAGAAAGATTATAGGCAAAAACCATGCTTGCAAAAAGAAAGGATTTAAAGCAAACAATCCGCTAGCAATTAAAATTCTTACTAAAGCACCTCGATTAGATGAATTCTGGATTACTAAACTGGAATTCTGTTGAGAGGAGTAATCAACACAATTAAATAAATCTTGAACCTCATCAAAAGACCATGAAAGAAAACTATGATTTAGCAACACAATACATCCAGCCTGGAGATTAATACGAATAAAGTCGACATGCACAGAATCAGAAGCTGCAAATTCAAGGCTTTCCTGGAATTTGCTACTAACCGATAATTGAATATTGGATAATCGCAATCTGCCAGGTAAGGCTGAACGAACAACCCAAACATAACCTGAAAGAGGAGAACAGATACTATCCCCAACCCTCAATATTGTATTCATTTTGGTTTATAACGCAAAGCTAACGCCAACAGAAAGAATGGGGTGCCTGGCAAGATCGGTAATGCCCATCCAAGAATTGCTAAGATCATCAGCCAGTGAATTAAACGATCCCGCCAACTAGCAATATGATCTAGAGGGTTAATAAGTAATTGAGCAATTTCTGCTATCAAATTTGGATCTAAGGGGTTTTTACCATCACCTATTACTAAACCTTGCCCTAAGCCCCAAAGACGAAGTGGTAAATCTGGGTAAATATCAACTAAGGAAGATTGAATTCCGAAGGCCTGATGCAACTGCAATGGGGGGGAAAACCTCAGCCGCAATCTACAGGGGAGAGTATGAACTACCTCTAGATGAGTCATAGCTAAAAATCCGAAGAAACCCTAAATAACTTTAATTTAGTTTCATATCGCCAAGAATATTGTTGAGGATCATTGCTTGCAGACCAGTTAGCGAAATCCGCCTTAGATCTCTTCGCAACAATTTTTTGAGATGTTGTACCAAGGCGCGCAGCTAACTGTTTTAATTCAAGGTCTTGGATTTCTGGTTTGGGTAATGTGATATTAGGCTTATGAGCTAATGGACGCAAAGCATTTAACGCTGCCAGAATACAGCTTCCATTATTTATAAGAATGGCAAATATAGGAGGTATTGGCAACAAAACTCCTATAACCAAAGCCGTAAGATTAGGTACTGCTACTATTGCAATATTTTGCTTCACAATAGAGAAGCTAAACTTAGAAAGCTCATAAGCTTCAAGAAGTTGGATTATATTTCCTCCTGAGAGAATTATCTCAGCTGTTTCCTTAGCAATATCACTACCATGACAGAAAGAAACAGCCACATCAGCGTAGGCTAGTGCAGCGGAGTCATTCAATCCATCGCCCACAAAAGCAACTCGATGCCCCTCTGCCTTTAAACGCCTCACCACATCCGCTTTCACATCAGGCAGAGCTTCAGCATGGATTTGACTCCTCCTCAAACCCAATTGCTGCCCCACTTGAAGTGCAACCGCTTCTGAATCACCTGTAAGTATGTGGCAAGAGATACCCTTCTCTCCAAGCAATCGAAGCAACTCTTTGGAGTCACTACGTAATGAATCAGCTAAATAAATAACACCCGCCAATCGAGAATCAACTGCAATGACAATTTCAGTTGCAACTCTCAAGCTTGAGTCGCTGCTAAAAGGAGGTGGATCGATACCCTCCTCTCTAAGTAAACGCCTATTTCCAACAAGTAATTTCCGACCAGATTGGCTCGCACTGACACCTCTACCAATTTCACAACGCCAATCGCTAACGGTTAGCAAAGAAATCTTTTTAGATTTGGCAGCATTACAAATTGCAATAGCAATTGGGTGCTTAAGACCTTGCTCAGCACTAGCTGCCAGCTGTAGCAAATCATTTTGTGAATAGGAATTGTCTAACACTTCAATATGAAGTAGCTCTGGATCACCAGTGGTTAATGTTCCTGTTTTATCAAAAACAATAACATCAACTTCTGCTAAAGCTTCAAGTGCTCTTCCACTGCGAATCAATATACCGTTGGATGCTGCGCGATTGAGAGAAGCAAGTATTGAAGTGGGAACTGAAACCCTTAAACCTGTACCTAAATCAAGCATCAATAAGGAAGCTGCCTGAGATAAACTGCCAAATAAACTAAAACTCAACGCTGATAATGCAAGAGTTGGTAAAACAAATTGATCAGCTACTTTAGCCGCATAATTTCCAACTCTGCTATCGCACACTGGAGCTGCTTCAAGCAATTTTGCAATTTGGCCTGCTTTAGTAAATTGACCCACTGCTGTTGTTAAAACTTCAATGGAACCCTCTAACACTAAGGAAGATGCAAGAACGTCATCACCAGGTTCAACAAACCTAGGAACTGATTCTCCTGTAAGACTGCGAACATCAAGACTTGACTGCCCCAACAAAACAATGCCGTCTATAGGTACCTGATCCCCGGCAAATAATAGAACAACATCACCAAACTCAATATCAGCAATACAAATTAGCATTGATATATCAGCGCGCCGAATATTAACTTGCGTCTCAAGATCAGTTTTTAAAGAACGCGTTGATGAATGAGCGATTCTCGCAGTAGCATCCCTTATTGATTCGCCACCTTCAATCATCGAAAGCATCAGTGCAGGGCCAAACAAGAAGCCTTCAATGCTATGTAAAACAACAGCAAGAGCGTCTAATACATCAACATTTAATTTTCTACGGTCCCACAAACTTGAACGAGCTCGATCGAAACAGCGTCCGCCGGCCAAAAGAACTAATAATAAAAGTGGGAAGAAAGGAAGTTCGAGCGGCAGTGCAAGAGTAGTTGTAACAAGTGCCAGAAGAGGTAACTTTAATCTTGCAGGCAATAAATCAAACTTTTCACTTGAAATAGCAGCAGCTATTTCTGCTTGAGTTCCATCAGCTATTAAGGGTGGAAGCTCTGAACTTGATAAAGCTAAAGAAGAGGATGCAGAGGAGGATTTAGTTAATGCTAATATTGCTAATTTTTCATTAGTTGAATTTAACCAGCATTCAAAATCTAAATCAGACGAAAACTCAACAACTAAAGATGAACTTAGAGAATTAAAGCGAAACTTTTTTACGCCGGGCAAAGAACTAATAAATTCACAAATAACGTCAGAAAAGTTTAAGTTAACTGCAAACCTAAAGCGATTTCCGGTTCTATGGCGAAGCGCCAAGGGCTCAGAAATAATATGTTGAAGCATGAATCTAGGATCAACCCTCAACAGTTACTTCAGTAACTTTTTCAACAGCAACATCATTACTAGACGAATTAGCGCGATCCTGAACAAGATCTGCACGGGCCTCAGCGACTAGATCATTGAAACTTTCCCCAAGTTCCGAAATGTTGTGAACAACAGAAGTGGTAGCTTCCGATACCTTATCAATAACAATCACACCAACCTTTAAACCTCGTTTGGTTAGGTCTCTTCCGGTATCAGCCATACCCCGAGATAATTTGCCACCACCGGTAACTGCAGCTACTGCAGGTGCCAACGCCATCAATCCAGCGCCGATGCCAAAAGCAGCCAAAACTTCAAGCTCAAACATCGGAAGAATTATGTTTTTATCTTTATATTGGAACACATTAAGATTAAGAAACGTTAATGACTTTATTTGAAATTCCGACTGAGCCCCATGGCGTGCTTCAGATTCAGCACTACTTGCCTAGACGGATGCGACTAAAACTAGTTTCAGGCGATTCGGCTAATGGAGCACTGATCGCAACGAAACTAGGAGCCAAGTGGCATAATAAAAGCAATTCAATCTTAATTGATAATCCTGCATCGCTTCATTCACTAGCTGAAACCATCAGTGAATATGGCTGGTGGCTAACCGCGCCAATGCCAATTTCAAAAAATACTAATTCACACAATCTCCTTGAGCAAATTAGTTTGGAAGTGGGGGCAAACTTAATTGGAGCTTCGCTGGGAGGGGCGCTTGGCGGTTCTTTGGGATCTCTTCTTATCGGGCCGGTTGGCACATCAGTTGGATCATTCCTTGGCCTAGTAATTGGAGCAGTAGCAGCAACTGAAGGCTTGAATAAAATTCAAAATCGAAATCAAAATAACTTGCAACCTAAATTAACTAAAGCGAAAAAAAAGATTGTAAGCAGAGTGACTGGCCGAATTGGAGAAGAGGCTGGTGCTCTTGCAGGGCTACGAATTGGTAGCTTAATTGCAGGGCCAATAGGGGCCGGAGCAGGGGCATTAATCGGTAGTTTGTTGTTAACGCAACTTGGAGAAGATGCAGCACTGCAACAAACAAAACAATGGCGAAAGCCAATAACATGGCTAGAACAAACCGGCAAAGCTGCTGCAGGGGAGGCTACAAGCCAAACATTATTTGGAATTATTGGAGGGGCATTACTTAAAAGCCCTGGCAAGAAAGCAGGAGAAAAGCTTGGCCTTTATCTTGGTCGCAGGATAAATTGGCAAAACTTTAGTTTAATGCCAAATAATTTTGCTATGAATTAATCATTAAATTGGCCACAACCGAGAAGATTAAAGTATAAAAGAGAAAAGAGGCTAATGCTTGAAACATTACAGTTTTCCGCATGCGAGAAGATTCTATATTTACATCGCTCATTGCAAAAGTAAGTGCTACTGCATTCGCAACATAGACAAAATCAGTAAACAAAGGGGCGTCGTCACCTGGGAAAATTAACTCTTGTGGGCCTTGATCAATAGATTCCCCCCCGTGTTCATTACCTCTATAGAATAATTTTGCATAATAGGTAGCAAATGCCAATTGCAGCTCAAGCCAACATAATATAACTCCAAAAAAGTAAAGCAGCAGCTGAAAGGTTTTCGTATCAGACTTTGCGGTATTCATATCATGCATAGACAAACCAAGAAAAACTAGTCCCACAAAGAGAACCAACAATGAACGTTTTAATAGGCGATCTTTTCTTAAATCAGCAGATAAAAATAAATCCCTTGTATCTGATGAGGATAAACGCAAACCATAGGGCAAAACAAATAATAAGTCTGAGATTAATGCGCCAATGAAAGCTCCCGATATCCAATATTCCACTGCAAAAATAGCAAGGATCAAGCCCGATGCTGCGCCGATAAACAAAGCTCTCCGCGGACGCCGCGGTTCAAGAAACGGAGATTCCTGATAAATCTGGCTCGATTTACTCAAGGGCAATCACCTTCCAACTAGATCGCTGCCCCTGCTGATCCAACCTGCGAAAACGAAGCCCATAACGTTCAAAATAAACACCATGATGATCATGTTGACGAGCAGATATCCTGCGCAATCCCAACAAACTTGCCAATTCACCAGATTCCAAATGAATAGAGCGATCAGCACATAGTATTAATAAATCCAAACGCTCGCGCAATAAACGCAATTGAGCGAATTGATTTGCATCTTCCCACGCTGCTGCAGGTTCTGCCGACGCGGGTTTCATCTCCAATACAGTTAACGAACTAACGTTATCGTTTATAGAAGCCCGATTCCTTAAATTATCAATGTCACTACGGTTCACGTAAGTGCGTAAACCTTTATGAACGGTTTGTAGCTTTTCTTGGCGTAATAATAAAAGCAATTCGGATCGTTCCAAGCCGAGCTCTTCCTCAAGTTCCCTTAATGAAATTAGGCTTGGAACGTTTGTCATTGAAAATACCAAAAAGAATAAGGAAAGAAATTAATCGATCGATATCGTTTCATTTCCTTCAAAAGGTGGAGATTCAATAACCACTCTACCTAATTTGCGGTAGAGCTCATCACGCCATATAAATAAAGGATCGAATACAGCTTGATCTGCTATTCCCATCACCCCACGGGAAGCCAGTTGAATTCCGGCAACCACAGGGAAGCGCAAAAGATATAACTGTGCAGCAACTGCGACATCAGCAAGGCTGGGTTGATCGCCTACCAGGTAGGGCTGAGCGGCCAAAATCAGCATTAAATGCTCAAGGCTGGCAATTAAACCCTGGCGTTCTGGATGTAGAAACAAACCAACACCACTCATCCAGGCAGCTGGCACTGCACCCACCAAGCTTTTAAAAGAATCAGGCGTTTTTTCCGGCAGCAGCGCAGCTCTTAGCGATGCATCCTCCACAGCTCCCTGCACAAGGGCTAATCGGGCGGCAGCGGCTAAAGAGGTGTCTGCCCAATCTTCCAGCAGCAGCACCTGAGCCCTTTGCACTGGATCTGCTGGCAATAAAGGAATGGAGGGATGGCTTAATTCAAGTTGAAGGGAAATAGCAGTGGAATCAGCAATCCATTCACTACCGTTTTGCAGCACAGGCACCTGCCTTTGGCCGCTCATGCGAAATAATTCCCATTGCCCGATACCAGGCAACACCTCCACCACTGTGTATTTAATAGCTTTTGCAGCGAGCACCAGGCGCACCTTCTCGCAAAAAGAGGAATGACGGAACTGATAAAGCTGCATCGACGCTCAAAAGTGTGTGTAGCCATCATGCTCGAGCCGATGGATTAACGGAGCCCCGCATATGGGGCAGAATAACGTGGATAGCTTGAAACTCTGATGCAGCATTTCTGGACGCGTTTAATAAATGGCTCCGCCCTGCTGCTGCTGCTTGGAGCCCCCTCCCTCAACATTTCGGCTCATGCACTTGCTGCAAAACCAGTTGCCAGCAGCCCTAGCGTTAAAATAAAGGGTCAAAACCCACTAACTAACAATGCAGCAATAGCCGCAGCTGATGCAATTTTTAGTGCAATACAGCAGCGAGATGCAAACAAACGCTTCAGTCAATTTTCAGACGAACTAAAACAAACCAGTAGCCCTTCAATGGTGCAAGGCACCCTGCAAAGCTGGCCCGAACTTATTAGCTGGAAGATAACAAAAGTGAATTCTGGTTTACGCAGCACCAGCGTGAGCGCAGAACTTACAACAGCAACAGGAAAGCAGGAAGTAACACTTGTGCTTAATGCCAAGGGATTACTGCAAGCGCAGCTCTTGAACGCTGCCGGGCAACCATCCACCAAAGTTGCAGAAGGATTTGTAAAAGCAATTAGCCAGGGCCAATTCATCACGGCCCGCAGCTTTTTAAGCCTTGATTTTCAAAATGAATTACCACCTGGTGCCTTGCAAAAAAGATGGCAAGAACTGCAACGGGTAACCGGAAATTTCCAACAAATTCGCAAAGTAACAGAAGCAGATCACACCTCTGATAGCAAATTAGTATTAGTAGAAACAGATTTTAATCGTTTAAGCGATAGCCTTTTTATCATCTTAAATAACAAAAATCAAATAATAGGCGTCGATTTTCCTACAGACGTTCAACCAAAAACATTACGTTGATCCTAAGAATCAATAAGCAACAGCTTAATTAAGGCGCAAAAATAAAGCCTTAGAGATAACGGCAGTAAAGCTGGATCCAAGGCTCGCTATGCCCGAATCAGCAAAAATAAGCTCTCGGCACGTTTTAAGCTTACGAATGGGCTAAAAAAACGATAAAATACCAGTTATAAGCGATTTTGGTACGCCAATTTTCGCAAGCTCTCTCCGTAACCAATCTGACTTCCACATCCCCAAGGCAAACCTCAATTTCAGCTCGCAAGCGAGATTTCGCGTTGCGCCCTTACTTATTGCGCAGTAATTTTAGGGCCTGGCTGCAAATATTTTCAACAATTTTGCCGATTGCAGCGCTCTGGTATCTCCTACCCAGCCTTGCTGCCATATCTACTTTGTTGATAGTTCCAATTTTAGTTTTATTAGTATTATTTTCATCACGTTGTTTTTCATTGATGCATGATTGCGGGCATCTTTCTTTGTTTCGCACTCAATATCTAAATCACATAATCGGCTTTATGCTTGGTGTGATCAACGCAATACCTCAACATCCTTGGTCTCGCGGCCATGCATACCATCACCGCCACAATGGAAACTGGGATTTATATCGTGGCCCGTCGGCATTAATAACAAGCGAAGAGTACGATAATTACAATAATTTCCAAAAATTCTCATACCGGCTACTGCGCCACCCCTTGATGTTGCTTCCCGGGGGCTTCTTTTACTTAATTATAAAACCTAGGCTTGCTCTTGTTTTAGGTTCATTTGATTTTTTAATTGATTCGATTCGCCATATTGGAAAGAACGGTTTCTCAAAATGGAATTTATTAATTTCCAACCATCGCAGCCGTAATTGGTATACCGCTTCAGAGTTTTGGCATATTCTTGGAAATAACATATGCGTTGTAGGGCTATGGCTGGCGATGGGTAGCTGGCTTGGGCTCGGTTTGTTTTGGGGCAGTTACAGCATCGTTATGACGTTCTCGGCGGCGATAATGATCACTGTCTTTTTTGTGCAGCATAATTTTGAAGGTTCCTATGCTCACACAACTGAGGGCTGGGATTCCTTTGAGGGTGATATAAACGGCAGCAGCTTTTTAAAGCTTAATCCTATATTCAATTGGTTTTCTGCAGATATCGGATATCACAACGTTCATCATCTTTGCGAAGGCATTCCGAACTACAACCTGCGCGCATGCCACGAAGCGAATGCTGAACTACTCAAAAATGTGAAAGTTCTAAGGCTTTCTAACATCCCAGAATGTTTTAAACTAATCTTGTGGAATCGTGATTTGAAAGCATTGGTAGCTATTCCCTAGCAACCCACAGCCAAAACCTGCAACCAGCAACCAGCTGGGGCCAATTTCTCAACGATCATCGGTGTACTTTGGCCTTTAACCATATCTAATGCAAATATTTCAGCTTCCTGGCGTGATTCAAAACAAGCTCCCTTAATTTCATTTGGAACAGTTTCCTCAATCGCCAGCATTGGCCGTACCCGGTAAAAAGTTTTGCGTTGGCTTGTTTGCATCCCTTTAATCTGCGCACTGCCAAGCGCATTTGGGCTAAACAGCAGATAGTTTCCTGAATTAGGCAGTTCTCCAGCAGCGAAAGGGGTTAGGAGTGTGAGGTTACCTAGGTTAAGAAAATGTCTAAAGCACAGTTGCAGGCTTTTATTGGCAAAGTAAACGCCGATCCAGCTTTAAAAATACGCCTTGATGGCAGTAGCAACGCCCAGGCGGTGGTAGCTCTTGCCCTGGAAACAGGCCACAACTTCTCGGAAGCCACCTGGACAAGGCACATCAGGGGCTAGATATTTGGGCTTCAACGAGTTTTGCTGAAAATTTGATCCCAAATGCCAGCGCTACCAAAGAATTTCTTATTAACAACATTCCAGCCACCAAAATCGCTTACTGTAAAAGTTTTTACAATTGGGAAACTACCTTTAGAAGCTGCCTTTGCTGCGGTTGTTACGGGGCGAAAACCTTTGCTTGCAAAAATTTTCTGAGCCAATGGTGTAAATAAATATTCTGTGAAAGCTTTAGCAATCTTGCGGGTTCCACGCTTATCTACATTTTTATCAACAACAGCCACAGGCCCCTCAATCAAAATATTAGGGCTTGGAACCTTGAATGGCACCTTCCAATCTCCAGTTTGTTTGGCAAGAATGGCCTCGTTCTCGTAATTTAGAAGCACATCACCTTGCCCCTTTTGAACAAATACATCAGTTGCCTCCCTGGCATCCCTAGGAAGTATGTCAACATTTTTATATACAGTTGAAATAAATGATTTAGCTGTTTTAGCACTCCCACCATTTTTGGTAACAGAACCCCATATACCTAAAAAATTCCATCTTGCTCCTCCTGATGTTTTTGGGTTAGCTGTTACCACATCCACATTATTATTATTTAGATCATTCCAATTATTTATCTTTTTGGGATTACCTGGCCGCACAAAGAAAACAACAATAGAGTTGGTGATTATTGATTTATTCGGTAATTTATTTTGCCAGCCAGATTTAATAAAGCCAGCTTCCTCAAGCTTAATTAAATCTCCTTCTAAAGCCAGTCCAACCACATCAGCCTCTAGGCCATCGATCACAGCCCGGGCTTGGGAACCAGAGCCACCAAAACTGGTTTTCACAACAACTGTTTGTCCGGTTTTCTTCTTCCAGCTTGCAATGAATTTGGGAATAATTTCGTCGTAGGCAGCCTTGGTTACCGCATAGCTCACCAGAAGAATTTCTTGGTTAGCGGGGGCCGCTAACGCCGAGCTACTGGCCAGGGCCACTGCCAAGGGGACACCAGCAAGGCCGAGCCACGAATAATTGAAAACCACGGTAGTCCGATCGGGTGTCTTGGGAATATACACCCTTAGAAGGTGCGTCTGGGTAATCCCCGCTACTTCGATAGGGATTTGCGCTGAAACCCCCTAAACAGAGGCGGTCATAGGCACAATCATCTGATCATCCCCGTGACGGCTAAGGCTTTGAGCTTCAGCGCAAAAACTGATTACGGTCTTGTGGCCCTACTGGAACTGGCCTCCACTTACGCCAGTGGCCAGGTGCTTCAGGTGGCGGAGATTGCCCAACGGCAGCAAATTCCAGACCGCTACTTGGAACAAATGCTCACCAGCCTGCGACGGGCCGGCATTTTGCGCAGCATCCGAGGCCCCCGCGGTGGCTACCAGCTGAGTCGCGCCCCCACAGAGGTGAAAGTTTCAGAGGTGGTGGCCTGCCTGGAGGGGGACAGCAGCAATAGCGATGCAACTAAGCGCCAGTCAGCGGAATTCCAGGTGCTGGAAAACCTGGTGGGCCAGCTGGAAAAAGCCCGAAACAAACTTCTGGAATCCACCAGTCTGCAAGACCTGCTTGAACAGCGAGACAAGCTGGCCCAGGCCCAAGGTATGTATTTCATCTAACCGCAGACAATATCTAAATGGCGTAGTCAGGCTCAAAGGTGCGAGCCAGCCTTGAGGTGATGTGGAGGCGATCGCCGGGATTGAGGCTGGCGAAGTTGAGCCGCTCCCTAGGTAATACCACCATCACCACATTGCCCCCCTCTAAAACCAACTCCGCCTGAAGATCGCGCCCCATGTGGGTTAAGCGACGCAACTGGCCTGGCACACTATCCGGCTGGGGACTGAGATGTAGATCAAGGTCGTGGGGACGGATGAAGAGATTGCTGGCCAGGGGACCCGAACCAAGCTGCTGCCCCACCACCCCGTAGGGCAACACGTTAACGCTGCCCACAAATCCCATCACAAAGGGGGTGGCTGGTTGGTCATAAATTTCTGCGGGGGAACCGATCTGTTCGATCTGCCCCTGATTCATAACCACAATTTTATCGGCCACCTCCATGGCTTCCTCCTGGTCGTGGGTAACAATTACGGTGGTTACATGCATCTCTTCGTGGAGATTGCGTAACCAAGCTCTCAGTTCCTTGCGCACCTTTGCATCTAAGGCGCTGAATGGTTCATCAAGTAACAACACCCTGGGCTGCACAGCCAAGGCTCTAGCCAATGCAACTCTTTGTCGCTGGCCGCCAGATAACTGGGATGGATAGCGGCCTCCATATCCCTGCAACTGAACCAGTTCCAACAATTCATCCACACGCCTTTTGATAGCAGCAGGCTTGCAGCCGCGCAGCTCCAGGCCGAAGGCCACGTTTTGGCGCACATTACGGTGCTTAAAGAGGGCAAAGTGCTGGAAAACAAAGCCCACCTGCCTGTCTTGCACCGAGCGGTTTGTGGCCTCCTCACCAGTGATCCATACCCTGCCCGAGTCTGCCTCCTCCAACCCGGCAATCAGCCTCAGCAGGGTGCTCTTACCAGAACCAGAGGGGCCCAGCAGGGCCACCAAAGAGCCACTATCCACATCAAGGCTCACGTCTTTAACGGCTTGAAAATCCCCAAACGATTTACTTACGTTGGCAACACGGATACCCATGGCGAACAGCTTTAACTCCTTTCAAACCCAGCCTGCCAGAAGGGCCTCACCAAAACCAAGCAAATAGCTATATCCCGATTGTATTATCGTGAAATTGAAACAAGCTATAGGTTTTGGATATGAGTAGTTTCATCAATTTTCCTCCTCTTCCCAGTTGGCCTTGGCGAATCACCTGGGCTTACTTGGGCTTGGTGCTATTTCTGCCGATTGGAGGCATGGCACTTAAGGCCGCAAACGTTGGAGCAAGTCAATTTTGGCTTCTAGCAACCACTCCAGAGGCAATCGCAACCTACAAAGTTAGTTTTGGCTTGGCTTTTGTAGCAGCCCTGATCAATGGATTATTTGGCCTGATAATTGCCTGGGCTTTAGTGCGATGCGAATTTCCAGGCAAGCGCCTCCTGCATGCCCTCATCGATCTCCCCTTTGCCCTGCCCACCGCCGTTGCCGGTTTGGCGTTAAGCGCCGTTTACAGCACCAACGGCTGGATAGGCGCACCATTGTTTGCATTACTTGGAGTAAAGGTGTCTTTCACTTGGCTGGGCGTGGCGATTGCAATGGTATTTATTTCACTACCTTTTGTAGTGCGTAGTGTTGAGCCGGTGCTTGAAGCCCTAGAGGTAGACCAAGAGGAGGCAGCCTGGTGCCTTGGTGCAAGCCAACGCCAAACCTTATTCAAGATTGTGCTACCGCAACTTTCACCAGCAATATTGTCTGGTGTTGCCCAAGGCTACAGCCGCGCAGTGGGTGAGTATGGATCTGTTGTGATGATATCTAGCAATGTTCCATTTAAGGATTTAATCACACCAACCCTGATAATTCAGAAACTTGAAGAATTTGATTTTAATGGCGCAACCGTAATTGGAATGGTTATGCTTATATTTTCATTATTTAGTCTTATTGTAATAAATGGCCTACAGGTTTGGGGCCGCAACTGGGAAGCAAATCCTTCATCATGAAAAAGTTTATTCCGATTATCGCTTGCCTGTATGTGGGGCTCGTAATTGTGGTGCCCGCCCTTAATGTTGTAGCAGGTGCTTTCACAAAAGGGTTTAGCCCATTCATCGAAAATTTTAAATCTGAAGATTTACAGCATGCAATTAAATTAACATTAATAATGACAGCTATCACGGTTCCTGCAAACACTATATTTGGCTTAGCAGCAGCTACAGCAATTGCCAGGAGGCAATTTCGGGGCAAGGCATTACTACTAAGCATCATTGATCTACCTTTTTCTATTTCACCTGTTGTTGTGGGCTTGATGTTGGTGTTGCTATATAGCCCTTCTCAAGGGTTATTTGGCGGAGTTGTTAAGGCACTGGATTTAAAAATACTTTTCGCTTGGCCTGGGATGGCGATGGCAACTATATTGGTAACTTTTCCATTTATGGCTCGAGAAGTAATCCCCTTACTTGAAGAAGAAGGATGGGAGCAGGAAGAAGCTGCGCGAACATTGGGAGCAAATAGCTGGCAGGTTTTTTGGAAAGTAACATTGCCCTCAGTGCGATGGGCCGCCCTGTATGGATTGATTCTCACCACAGGCAGATCCCTAGGAGAGTTTGGCGCAGTGGCAGTTGTAAGCGGCAATATCACAGGTTTAACTCAAACCTTGCCACTATTTATTGAAGATGCCTACAAACAATATCAAACCGAATTAGCATATGGAGCAGCTATGGTACTTGGCGGGGTAGCCATATTAACTTTAACAAGCAAAATTTTACTTGAAAAATATATCAGCAGTCACAAAATCAACCCTTAATAATTTCATCAGACCCAATCCCCATGCGCCCTTTGAGTAAAAACTTTCAAAACAACTTCATGAACAGCTTTGAGAAAAGCTTTGAAGTGTTGATATGGCGTTTTCGCTTGGTGAGCATATTGCCAGTTGTGATGAGTTTACTCGGCAGTGTTGGTTGTTTTATTCTTGGTACAGCGGAAGAGCTAAAGGCTTTTTCAGGCATGCTAAAAAGCCTCGACCACAGCAGTTCAACAAAACTGATTGGCACCATGATTGGTGGCATTGATTATTATGTTATTGGTATTGCGCTTTTGATATTTGGCTATGGCATCTATGAGCTTGTAATTTCAGATATCGATCCCCGCGATGAATCAATACCAGAGCGGCGCAGGAACCTATTAAGCATCACTTCTCTCGAAAGCTTAAAACAGAAGCTCAGCAATGTAATAGTTGTGGCTTTAATCGTTTCAGCTTTCAAAACAATGATCAGCTTTAAAATAAGTTCAATGCTTGAACTACTGCAGTTCTGCGGCGGTGTAACACTATTAGCCGTAAGCGCCTGGCTAATAGGCCGCAGCCACACTGATTAATCGCTCAATACTTATTACTTTTCATTCTTAGCTAGCAGTAACCAAATAAATAGCAATGGGGCAACCCAGGCCAACGCACTGAGGCTCAGTAAAGGCTCGATCGCAAGCACAATTGGTTTAATCAGCCAATCAAACACACTCAAAATTAAGCCCACCAAAAGCAGCAACCAGCCCATCAGCTCTGCTCCGATCCGCCTATTTCTGCAATATTGATTAGCGAATTGCCCTGGCGCAATATTTGCCAACAACTGCCATTTTCTCCCTGGTGCCAACCCACAACCGTGCTGGCCTTTCCTGAACCCGGGGGCCATGGCAGCGGTGCCAATAAAGCAAGGTTTGGGAACTTATTGGCAATCTCTTCTGGGCTTGTGCAGGCCGGCTGCCCCGAGCGATTAACGCTGGTGGTGGCAAGGGGGCCAGTGCAGCGCAACAACTGCAACGCCATTGGGCACGCCGGTATGCGAAGCCCAAGGCTGCTTCCACCGGGGTTAAGGCCCTCTTGCAAGGGCCCGGCTGCCGGCAATACAAGAGT
>Ga0247832_1002030_pt1 | contig 32790 bp, 34 predicted proteins | sample LaCruzMarch2015__10_FD_192407 | JGI IMG/M metagenome (GOLD analysis project Ga0247832, IMG submission 192407) | Freshwater microbial communities from meromictic Lake La Cruz, Castile-La Mancha, Spain - LaCruzMarch2015_4m | ecosystem: Environmental > Aquatic > Freshwater > Lake | place: Spain... | reverse complement strand
CGCCCTCGCACTCGGCCTTGCCGCTTGTCAGCGCGGCTTCACGACCGGCTTCGTCACGGCGGCCGGTCTCGTGCACCAGCTGATGGAAGCGCGCGACGAAAAGCGGCTGCTCAAACTGCAGGCCCATCTGGCGAGCCTGAAGCTCCTGATCGTCGACGAGCTGGGTTATGTGCCGTTGTCCCTGGTGGGATCGGAGCTACTGTTCGAGGTGTTCTCGCAGCGCTATGAGCGCGGTTCTACGATCGTGACATCGAACCTTCCGTTCGAAGACTGGACGAGCGTCTTCAGCTCCGAGCGGCTGACCGGGGCCTTGCTCGATCGGCTGACGCACCACGTCCACATCCTCGAAATGAACGGTGACAGTTACCGGCTCAAACAGTCGAAAAGTCGGCGGCGCAAGACGCCACGTGCAGAGGTCGCCCCAGACGCCGATGACGTGGATACGCCACCGGCAGTTGATCCGGAGACCGGCGAGATCACCAGCCCCATCTGACGATCCGAGGGATAGGCTGACAAAAGCATGAAGGCCCCCCTCGAGGGGGCCCTTCATGCTTCAACCACCGGCGCCGCTAGTGGCCTACTTTTACGCCGCCACACTGGCCGGAAAAGACTCCGCCGTTGACACCTTGCACGCATTCACATGAAATCATGGCGACTTAAGCAAAACCTATGGCGGAGACGGAGGCACATCACGACACCGTACTTATTTGTTTTTGCTGCATATTCTGACACACAACCCGCCATCAAACCCACCGATGGATGAGGCGCTTGGGTTTCGGGTCCGAAAGCGATCCGCCGCTCGAGGTTTACGCGGCGGGCTAAGATTTTGGCGTAGGTCCAGGGCGTCAGATCGTCGATGCACGATGTCGGCCAGCGATTGACGAGCCTAGTCAGGATGTCAGCGAGCCAAGCGTGCGGGTTCACGCTGATGAGTTTGCAGGTCTCGACGAGCGAGGCGATGATCGCCCGGTTGGTGCCGCCTTCGTCGCTGCCAGCAAACAGCGCATTCTTACGATTGATTGCAATGCGACGGATCGAGTTCCCGAAACGATCATGCCGTCGGCAGCGGCCAGATTCTAACTTTACCCCTGGGATCGCGTTAAGGGGTAGGGCAGTTTCCAATCGCCCGCGTGCGACGACTGCAACGCTTCGCCTTTATCCGGCACCGTGGCGTCTTATTGCGTAATCGAAGGCCTAAATCACCGTAAACGGCGACCGCGCTTCGCGTTGATCGACCAGTTTCGACGCAGTAGCAGAAAGTGCTCGCAACGAGAAGCGTAGCGCATAAGCGGAGCGCTTATCGCCTCACTCCTCGTCTCAAGAACGGCCCGTCCTGGGCGCCGTGAGCGGTGGAGATACGTCTTGGGTGCGATCTTCATGAGCCTGCAGGCTCGACGGATCGACACACGCCACGCTCCGACCAGTTCGGCCACCAGCTTGGTTTTTGGGCAGGCCTCAGAGCTTTCGCTGAGAGCATTATCAGTGACGTGAGTACTATATCATCATGACAGCGACGACTGCGCATCGTTGAACGACCCTCCCACCGTGTCCACCGTCCACGGCGGCCATCTGGCGCGGCTCATGGCGACCGGGAGGCTGGGGTGCTCTGCGGCGCCCTTTTGACCGCGTATGATTTCGGGCTGCTCATAGCCGCCCGTCGCTATCGCCGCGAGCGAATGTCGCCTTGACGTCGAAGAATACCGCGCCTGGCCGGCCTAACGCGCGGATCGCCCGGGCGCCTATCTCCCGATAGCGGGCATGCGACACGGCGAGAACGATCGCATGGTACGCCGCCGAGTCGGGCAAGCTAGTCAGAAGTTCGATCCCGTACTCCTCGCGTGCGTCTTCCGGCAATCCCCATGGGTCATGCACGTCGACAATTGCATGATATTCCTCCAGCTGGCGGACGACGTCGACGACCTTGGAGTTGCGCAAGTCCGGGCAGTTCTCTTTGAAGGTCAGTCCGAGCATAAGGATGCGGCTGCCGGTCACCGGAAAACCCTTCTTCATCATCAGGGTCGCAACACAGTTTCCAACGTGCGCGCCCATGCGGTCGTTGACACGGCGCCCCGCGAGGATAACTTCGGGGTGGTAGCCGATTTCCTGCGCACGGTGGGTCAGGTAGTAGGGATCGACGCCGATACAGTGTCCGCCGACAAGTCCCGGTTGGAACGGCATGAAGTTCCACTTCGTCCTAGCCGCAGCGAGCACGGCTGAAGTGTCGATGTTGAGTTTCTGGAAGATGATCGACAGTTCGTTCATCAACGCGACGTTGAGGTCGCGCTGGGTGTTTTCGATTACCTTGGCAGCTTCGGCTACCTCGATGCTGTCGGCCTTGTAAGTTCCCGCCGTGATGATCGAGGCGTAGAGCTGGTCGATAGCCTCGGCGGCTTCCGGCGTCGAGCCGCTGGTAACCTTCCTGATCGACGGCAAGCGATGTTGCTTGTCGCCGGGATTGATGCGCTCGGGGCTGTAGCCGACAAAGAAGTCGGCGTTGAGCTTCAGGCCCGATTCCTGCTCAAGAACGGGTACGCAGATCTCGCGCGTGCAGCCGGGGAAGACGGTAGACTCATAGATTACCACGTCGTCCTTCGCCAGCGCTCGTCCAACGGTGGCAGAAGCGGCCCGGAGCGCCCTGAGATCCGGCCGGTTGGCGCGATCGATCGGCGTGGGGACGGTGACGATGAAAACGCCGCATCCTTTGAGGTCGTCGGGGTCAGCCGAGACCCGTAGGTGGTGGGCTGCTGCCAGATCCAGCTGCTCGACCTCAAGCGTGCTGTCGTGGCCGTCAGTGAGCTCCGCGATCCGCGATGGCCGGATGTCGAAGCCCACCACCTCGCGCTTCTTGGCGAATTCCACAGCGAGCGGCAAGCCGACGTAGCCAAGGCCGATGACGGCGATACGCCTATCAGAAAGATCCATCTTGTACCCTCTTGGATGCAGAAGCAGACACCTCTAGTCGATCGTTATAGGGGTGCAATCCATGCTGAAGTCGATTCGTGCGGTCTCATGCCGTTCACGTATCGTCGATCGGTCCTTTTCGATTTGACAGCCGAGGAGGATCGCCGCTAGCGATGTTCCAGTCAAAGGATCAACGCAGGGCATCCAGCGACGGGCGAGAGTGGAATTGACCCTGGGGCAGCTCGCTGCCGTCGTGCCGGACGTCGGCATTTACCGGCCCCGGCTGTCGCGGGAACTTGAAGTCGCCTTGGGCTCGGGGATCGCCTACTTCAAGCGCTGTGTCCACAAAGGTCTGATCAAGATCAAACACTGGACTTCACCGGATTTAGTGGAGAGCGTTTGTCTCTTGCTTTTTGTTCGCGCGGAACGTCGTCTCGAAGGCGGCCGGGCTCATGTAGCCCAAGCTCGAATACCGCCTGCGAGGGTTATAGAAGCCTTCGATGTATTGGCCAATGGCGTGGCTTGCCTGCCAGCGTGAGGCATAGGCAGTGCGCCGGATCAGCTCTGTCTTGATCGTCTTAAAGACGGTCTCGACCATGGCGTTGTCATAGCAGTTGCCGCGCCCGCTCATCGATGGCACGAGGCCGTGGCGCGCAACGAGCTTTTGGTAGTCGGCTGAACAATATTGGCTGCCACGATCCGAGTGGTGAATGAGGCCAGGCTTGGGTCCACGCAGGGTGAGGGCTCTCTGCAGCGCTTCCATTGCTAAGCCCCTTTGCATCCCATCACTCAGCGCCCAGCCAACAATGCGACGCGAGAACAGGTCCAGGACGATCGCCAAGTAGAACCAGCCTTCTGCCGTCCAAACGTACGAGATATCGACGCCCCATTTTTCATTGGGACCGTCAGCCGTGAAGTCCTGATCGAGAACATTGAGGGCAACAGTGCCGCCGTGATCGCTATCAGTTGTCTTTTTGAAGCGCGTTTTCTGCCTCGCTTTCAGGTCGTTATCTCGCATGACGCGCGCCAAACGATGGCGGTCAACGGCCAGCCCATCTTCGTTCAACTCGACATGCATCCGGGGACTGCCGTAAGTTTCGTTCGACGTCAGAAACTGGGATCGGATGTTTGCCAACAGGACCATGTCGCGCCGCTGCCGGGGGCTCGCTTCGCGGCTTTTCCAGGCGCAGTAGCCACTCGCGCTGACTCTTAAAACAGCGCACGCCGTTTGCAGCGGCACATTTGGCAAAGAACCCGGTCGCTTTTTTTAACAAATCTCTCTCGGCACGGAGAAGTTCATTTTCGCGGCATAGTCGGGCCAATTCTTGTGCACGTCGTAATGCGGACCAGCCAACAGATCAGCTTCCTTGATCTGCGACTTCCACTTCCCCAGCGACGAAACACCAACGCCCAAATCGGCCGCGACCTCCCTGATCGTCCGCCCGCTGGTTGTCAAAATCCGCACGTCCTCTGCTCGAAAGGCTGCATCCGTTACTCGTCGTTCGGCGCTCTGTTTCTTGACCATCATGCTCCCCTGGTCTCATCAGACTATCAGAAAAGCCCTCCACTTTTGCGGGGGTAGTCCAAAAGGCTGCCTGTCGAAAAAGCCGCGCTCGCCATGGTCTTCAAGCTCGTTGATGACGCGCAGAAGAGCTGGCGGCGTCTCGACGGTCACGACCAGTTGCCAAACCTGATCCTGGGTGTGAAGTTCTCGAATGGCTTGGAGGTCATCGCCAAACAGACCGACCGCCAGCCCGCAACCGCCTGACCGGCCCGGCTGTCACCAAGAAACGGCGATAGCTCGCCAGCCGCTGACGGCGGCGCAGCGTGATCAAAACCGCACGCGCGGCTCGGTGCGGGCCAAGGTCGAACATGTGTTTCGCGTGATAAAATGCCAAATCGGCTATCGCAAAGTCCGCTATCGCGGCATCGCCAAGAACGGCGCGCGGGTGTTCACGCTGCTGGCACTCGCCAACCTGTATCTGGCAAGGGGAAAACTGCGTTCCGCGCGAGGCCGACGCGGGGCAAAAGCCCCGCTCCCGCGACGTGGACGGACCGCCGTGCCATGCACCGACAGCGAAACTTGATGGATATGGCTCGAAACTAGCCAAAACCGGCGTTGGTCACAGGTTCCTTAGCTTTGAACGGTACATCTCCAGGTGTGCGTTCGAGTGATTTTCTACTGAATAAGTCGATTTTACGTAGCCGCGAGCTTGCAGTGCAGTTGCGCGAGCGGTGTCTATGGATGAGGTAACCGAACGAATGGCAATAGCAAGTGCGGCAGGATTTTTTGCCGGTACGAGCCAGCCGAATTTGCCAAAGTGTAACGCCTCTGAATTGCCGCCAACGTCGGTGGCAATTATCGGAACGCCGGTCGCCATGGCTTCCAACAATGCATTTGACGAGCCCTCCTCGTGGCTCGGCAGGACAAAGATATCCGTGCCCGCAAGAATTTGTGGGACGTCATTGCGGGCACCGAGGAACCTGATCTGGTCTTCGATTCCGAGTTCTTTTGCTTTGTGCTTCAATTCCTTTCCGATTCCATCGTCGCGGCCGACAAGAAAAAACTTCCGAATGCAAAGATCAAATTTCAACAGAGCAATCGCCTCAAGCAAGTCGAAATGGCCTTTGTATCGGATCAAATTAGCGACGGCCACTACGGCCAGTGTTGATTTGTCAATTCCAAGGCTATCGCGAATTTCGGCCCGCTTAGCACCATGGTCGAAGGGCGACAAATTCACACCGTTCCGGATTATCACGATCTTGCTCCGGCGCAAGCGATCACGCGCCACGGTGTCTTCAACGACGGCGGCACTGTTGCAGGTCACGACGGTGCTTAAGGCGTTGGCCAGCCGATCCAGCGGATACCAGAAGGGATAGCGATCCTGATGGGTGCCGAGGCCGCGGCGACCTGTCACGATAACCGGAACGAAGGCCATTCGTCCGGCAAGGGCGCCCATGAAGTTGGTCAGAGGCAAATAGGCCTGCAACACATCCGGTCGCCAGCGTAACGCCAACCACCACAACTTGAAAAGTGCGGACGCCAGGATGACCAGTCGGGTGGCCCGATTGGCCCTTGCCTGGTAGTTCATGTCGTGGATGACGATACCCGTTGCCTCAAGGCGCTGTCTGAGCGCGCCACTGCCATCCAGCACGAAGATGCTGCATTCGATCCCTCGGAGCACGAACTGCTCGATTAGCATAACCATCTGTTGCTCGGCGCCGCCCTGACCGAGCGTGCTAATCACGAAAAGTACCTTACGTATCGGACGTTCTGCCATCAACCCTCCAGCGATCCCGCATAGCCAGACCCCCATCCATCATAACATCGTCTCGACGGTCTGGGGGGATGCGGTGAGTTCTTCGTCCGCGTCCTCAAGAGCGTCGGAAAACTCTACCTGCAATCCGCCATCGACTGCCACTCGCGCTACGGTATTTTGCCGCGTTGACAGCAGCACGTTGTCAATGACCATCAAGCAATCGCACGACACGCTCGGCGATAGCCAGCGACGACGTGAGGCCGGGGCTCTCGATGCCGAACAGCGCAACAAGTCCGCTAACGCCGTGCAATTGTGGTCCGTCAATCCGAAAATCCGCCGCCGGCTCATCAGCCTTATAAATCTTGGGACGCACGCCCGTGTAATCGGGCTGCAAGGCATTGTCGGGCAAGCCGGGCCAATAGCGCCGAATCTCGCGCTCGAAAGTGCCACGGCGCTCGCCGTCGGCATCCTCGAAGTCGTAGCTCACGCTCTCCTTCCATTCTATGTCGGGACCGAATTTTGCGCGCCCTGAGGTGTCGAGTGTCAGGTGAACGCCGAGCCAGGCGCCCTGCGGCATGGGGTAGACGAGATGGCGAAATGGACTGCTTTGCTGCAGCGAAAAATAGTGGCCCTTGGCTGGATACGTTGCGGGCGTCTCAAAGCCGCTTGTGAAGTCGATGGTCCGCATCAACTCACTCGCACCAAGGCCGGCTGCAACGACGACCTGATGTGCTTTGATCAGTAATGGTCCATCGCTACCCACGGTTTCGAGATCGAAACCGCTATCGAGATGCTGGGAGATGCGGCTGACGGCGGTTCTTAGCACAATGGTACCACCCAGCGTGGTGACGTGGCCTTCGAGCGCCTTCATAAGCCCGTGACTGTCGATCACCCCGGTGGAAGGAGATAGGCAGGCCGCAACACACGAAAGCTCGGGCTCAAGGTCCCGAGCCTGCGAAGCGTCCAGCCATTGCAGATTGGCGACACCGTTGCGCTTGGCGGTTTCCGCAATCGACTGGAGGCGCGGCAACTCCGCCTCCGAGGTCGCTACTAGCAGCTTGCCGTAGCGGCGGGCGACCACACCGTTCTCGTCGGCAAAGCGGTAGAGAAGGTCGCATCCTTCGACACACAGCTCGGCCCGCAGTGATCCAGGCGGATAATAGAGCCCTGCGTGAATCACCTCACTGCTGCGAGAGCTGGTCTCCATGCCTATCCGATCATGCCGTTCAAGCAGCAGGACATCCTTCCCGTGCGAGAGCAATGCGCGGGCAATCGCCAGCCCGACGACCCCGCCACCGATCACCACGACCTCGGCGTCTGCAACCATTATCCATCACCATCGTCACACTAGAATCATGATAACCTGCTCCAAAAATTCATCCCGTCATAAGTGGAGTCCGCGGGTTTGGGAACCGCTTGATCCGCTCCCCGATGTTGGACCGGGCGAAACTGGAATTTTCCGTTCCTGTGGGTCAGGGTGGGCCGTCATGCCCTGACCAGTCGATGAGCGATATCGGCGGCTTATTGCCGATGGCGCTGTGGGGACGAACCTCGTTGTAGTCCCTACGCCAAGCCTCGCATTTCTCCCGCGCGTCGTCCAGGCTCATGAACCAATGCGCGTTCAGGCACTCGGCGTTATGGAGCAAGCGCACCAAGAAAGCCCAAGGCGCTGATTTTACAAGCGTTCAGCGATTGTTCGCTCCACGTAGTCGCCGCTGATCTGCCACGCTTGCGCCGTGTCACCACCGCGATTCAAGAGCAGCTTTAGATGCCATGGAGATATGGCCATGGCTCAACATTTTCTGTTGTCGGCGGCGGCGCGCACGCTGTCGCTAAAGACGATTTACGTTGAAGGCGAGGAGGCGGCGTATCGTCGGTTCTGTCGGCTTCGCTGGCCCGGGACGCGGGGCGCGCCAATCTGCCCACGCTGCGCACCTTGACGATCAGGTCATATTCCATGCGCCACATGGAAGCCAGAAACGAGCGCCCAGACCAGTCTCGTTGTTGGTGCGCTTGCTCCATAAGGCCGCAGGCACTCCGCCCGGAACTTGCCGTTGAACGACTCGATGAACGCGTTGTCGGTCGGTTTGCCCGGCCGCGAGAAGTCGAGCGTGACACCTCGGGCATACGCCCACAGATCGAGATCCCGTGACACGAACTCCGAGCCCTGATCGACGCGAATAACCTTTGGTAGCCATACTGCAGCGCCACACGCTCCAGCGTTTCGACGACATCCGAACCCCGGTAGCTGAACCGCGACTCGGCCGCTGGAGAGAACCGGCTGAACGTGTCAATGATCGTCAACACGCGTAGCTTCTTGCCTGTCGCCAACTGGTCGTGAGACCATGGCCCCGGAATTCAAGCGATGATATCGCGAGAAAGCAGATACGCACCGACACTGATCATTCCAGGCCCTACGGCGCCCGAACGCCACCATGCCGTGCCGACTCGTGTCGTCGATCCGACGCAGCCGGTACCGTTTTCATAGAGCCATCGCAGCCGTGCCTCGTCGACGAAACCGAGACTGGTCACGCCAGGCGTCTGTGCAGCCTTGGCCAAGATCTGGTGTGCACCGATCCCGCCTGCGCCGCAGAAGACGTCGCCGATCGCTCGATCGTGTAGTCCTGATTGCGCGTACGCTCGATCACGCGCAAGTGGTTCTTTCGCAGTTTCAGCTCCGACATCTGCTGCTTAGAAGTTATGCCGAAGGCACATTAAGATCAATTGTGCGCAAGGCGTTCACAGTATGAACATTGAGCTTGACCATGAGTTACGGCCTCGCTTAGATCCTTGCGAAATCCAGCAGCGTCAGTGGACCCCCCTCGTCATGCCAACCGATCCTGCCCGCAAGAACGCCGAGCAGGCGCGCATCTTTCTCGGCGTTCTGCAGGCGGCCGAGCACGACGGTGGGGTGTCCCAGCGGCGCCTCGCCTCCGAACTCAGGATTGCCGTGGGGCTGATCAATGCGTACGTCAAACGCTGCGTGAAGAAGGGGCTGCTCAAAGTCAAGCAAGTTCCAGCCAAGCGGTACGCCTACTATCTCACGCCTGAAGGTTTCGCTGAAAAATCGCGCCTGACGGCCGAATACTTTTCTTCGTCATTCAACATATTTCGGCAGTGGCGTGCCGACTGCGCTGCCGTCTTTGCAGAAGGCTCAAAGCGGGGATGGAAGCGCGTAGCCGTCTACGGAGTGTCCGATGTCGCCGAAATCGCCGTGATTTGTGCTGCCGAGGCTGGCGTCAGAATCGTTTCCGTAATCGATCCAGTATCGCAAGCCACCGAATTCCTCGGCTATCCCATCGTTAAAGATGTCGCGGGGCTGCCAGGCCCGGTGGACGGCATTATCGTGACCTCGATCGCCAACCATTCGGAGGCCTATGCCGCAGCCGTCGCGGCGCTCGGTTCGCCTTGTGTTCTGGTACCGCGGCTTCTGGCGCTCCCGCACATGCGTCTTCCGAATACGACCATTGAGAAGGCTTCCAAAGATGTCTGATGCCCTGCGACATCGCTGGTTCGTCGTCCACACCCAGCCCAACGGTGAGGCCAAAGCGCAAGCCAATCTGGCGCGCCAGGGTTTCGACACCTACTTGCCGCGCTATCTCAAGAAGCGCAGCCACGCGCGCCGTGTCGAGATGGTGCCGGCGCCCTATTTCCCGAGATACATTTTCGTGGCGGTGGACATGGTCGCTCAGCGATGGCGGGCGATCAGTTCAACGGTCGGCGTCTCACGCCTCGTCACACGCGGCGACGAGCCAGCCGCCGTCGTCGCATCTGTCGTCGCCGAACTCAGGCAGCGGGAGGGACCGGCGGGCTTTTTGTCGCAACAGTCGGCCACCGACCGCTACAAAGCAGGCGATATCGTGCGGGTCCGCGAAGGCGTGTTTTCAGATTTATGCGGAGAGTTCGAAGCAGCAACCGATGCAGAACGGGTTGCCCTATTGCTTGAAATGCTCGGCCGCAAGGTCCGCATCGAACTGGACGTGATGCAAATCGAGGCGGCGTGATGCGTGCTGGCTCGTCGTGGGTGTCCCTGTCGGGTATTTCAGTTTGCAAATGGCATGCGCTCGATTTGGATACCAGCCGATGGATGCATCTGGAGATAGTTGCCCGGGATGCCCTCGGAGAGAGACCAGCAACTGCTGGTTTCACCCCGACTGCGGTAGCGTGGCGGCTCGCGTCATTAAACGGAATGGACTGAACCCATATCGCAAGACTGGAATCGACGCTGTGCCCCATCGCAATTCAAACGGCGACGACCTATTTCCGATTCTGGAGATGGTGCCACAGTCGTGATAATCGCTAAGCCGCTTGCAGAAGTTGCGGCAGGTCCCTGCCGGATGCGGACTTGAAGCGATGTGTGGCATCGCGGGATTAGTTGATCGTGGGTTGCGTGGCGCTGGTGAGCGCCTGACCCGGGCGGTCTCAGCCATGAGTGATGCGATTGCCCATCGCGGTCCCGATGCCAGTGGGGTGTGGATCGACGCGGAGGCTGGCATCGGCCTTGGCCATCGTCGGTTGTCGATTGTCGACCTGTCGCCAGCCGGCGCACAGCCGATGATGTCGGCCGACGGCCGCTGGATCATCGTTTACAATGGCGAGGTCTACAATGCCGCCGAGCTTCGAGCCCATGCCGCGCTGAGCGGCGTCGCGTGGCGCGGGCATTCCGATACCGAGGCGATTGTTGAGACGGTAGCAAGGCGTGGGCTTGACGCCACGCTCGCCGAACTCAATGGCATGTTCGCATTCGCCATTCTCGACCGCTCGCGCCGGGAATTACACCTCGTCCGCGACAGGCTCGGCATAAAACCGCTGTTCTGGTCGATCGATGGGGGGCGACTGTTGTTTGCCTCCGAACTCAAGGCATTCACCGCGCTGAACTGCGTCGATGGAATCGGCTTTTCCCGGCCGACGATCGAGGAAGCCTCGGTTGCGAGCTTCTTGCGCTTTGGTTATGTGCCCGCCCCGCATTCGATTTATCGCGGGGTCGCCAAGCTGGAGCCCGGCTCGATTATGACGATTGCAATCGACAATCTCGGACCGGGGTACGAGCCGCAGCCACGCCGCTATTGGTCAATGCGCGAGGTCGCCTATCGCGGGCTAACATCGCCGCTGGACGTGAGCGACGAAGAGGCAACCGAGCGGCTCGCAACCTTGCTTCAGGATGCCGTTTCGCGCCAGATGATGGGGGATGTGCCAATCGGGGCGTTCCTGTCGGGCGGTATCGATAGCTCGACGGTGGCCGCGCTGATGGTTAGAGCCGGGCAGGGCCCCGTGCGGACGTTTGCGATTGGTTTTCCTGATCTTGGTTTCGACGAGTCGACCCACGCGGCCGCCGTTGCGGCGCACCTGGGAACGATCCATACTCGGCTTGAGGTGTCGGCTGCCGAGGCTCTCTCTGTCATTCCACTGCTCGCTGACATGTACGACGAACCGTTCGCCGACAGTTCCCAGATACCAACGCATCTCGTCTCGAAGCTGACCCGAGGGTATGTCACCGTCGCTTTATCGGGAGACGGTGGAGACGAATTGTTTGCGGGATATAATCGGTACCTCATGGCCGAGCGGTTCGCTCACACCGTTGCGCGGGCACCGGTCGCGCTGCGCCAGCGGATGGGTACTTTACTTGGTGCGATCCCAATCGCCTGGGTTGATCGGGCGGCCGGACTGGCGCCGGCAAAGTGGCGCCCTCCACAAGCTGGCGATAAGCTCCGAAAGTTCGCGAGCGTTCTATCGCTTGACGAGCAGGCATTTTATTGGCGCCTCGTCAGTCAATGCCCAGACCCGGCCCGTCTTATGCCGGACGTCACCGAATATCCCCTGCCCGCATGGCCGTGCGATCATCGCAATACGCCGATGGCGCAGCTTGATGGCATGCAATGCCTCGACACCGTGACTTATCTGCCCGACGATATTCTGCAGAAAGTCGACCGAGCGTCGATGTCAGTCGCGCTCGAGGCGCGCCCGCCGCTGCTCGACCACCGCGTCGTCGAGTTCGCGTGGACCTTGCCGCGTCGGTTCAAAATCCGGGATGGGGAGACCAAGTGGCTTCTCAGGCGGGTGCTCGATCGCCACGTTCCACGCGAATTAGTCGACCGGCCCAAGATGGGGTTCGGCATCCCGCTCGCGGACTGGCTGCGGGGGCCGTTGCGCGCGTGGGCGGATGACCTGCTGGATCGCAATCGCCTGGGAGGCGGCCTGATCAACACCGCAGTATCTCAGCAAATGTGGGCCGAACATTTGTCCGGCCGCCGCAACTGGGGCTACGCGCTGTGGACGCTGCTGATGTTTGAGGCGTGGCGGCGGCGATGGGCGGCGTGAGCCCCACACGGGTTGTGTCGTCAAAGTGCGTCGGGCCAATCGATCGGCCACGGTGCTCTGCTCCTCGCGTCCTGATAAGCGCGTCGATCTCGGCGGGGCGAAGATGCACTTCTTGCGGGTGATACCCGCGCTTCGCTCGCGTGGCATTAATGACTTATTGTTTGTTCTCAAGCGCGGAGGACGGCTCAAGCCTGACTTCGCCAGAAGCGGTGTAGAGATCGCGGGACTTCCGCGTGCCCGATCGCAGGCGTGGCACCTGCCGGCCGTGGCGCTCCAACTAGCGCGCCATATCCAAACGAACAAAGCCGATGCCGTGCACTATTTCCTGCCAGAGCCGTGTCTAGAGCATTTTCCCATCTGACTCGAGCGAGTTCACCCCGCCTCCGAAATAGTCGGCACACGGACCGTGTTCCGCGCCCGCGCGTTTTTTGACGGACCGCTCGCGCCGCGGTTGAAAACCGGCATGGAAGGTGCGGCCCGGGTCAATGCCGGCTATGCCCCTTTCGGCTGGCTGATGATCCGCGATGCTGTCAACGCGGCCCGCAGCTGGCTGTGGATTTGACGGAGCTTGCCTGCCACGGCAGGCTGGCATCGCCGTAAGATCGGCGTGATCGGGCGGGCTGAGGGATGGCTGGCGCCCACGAACAACGTTCCTTCCAGACTCCCTCCGCTCAAAGTGTGAACTCTCGTCGGCGGTGAGCGTTCACGTGATGAACAATCTGGTTGACTCAAGGCGCCAGAGTTCAATAATCTCTTTATCCAGAGGGGTTGCGTTTCGGTCGCAAGTCATACCGATACCGTAAACTGGGCATGGCCCGTCGTTTTGGCTTGGTATAAAGACGGGCTGGAGGGCGCAACTTTGCTGCTCTGGGTAGGCTAGAAAAAGTCGACCAGAGCCCATGGTTTGGTTGCTTTTCCACCGGGCATTGGTTTTTCGCTGGGGTTGTTCGTCCGTATGGTCGAGTCACCGTCAGTGCGGTAGCTTAAGTACTGCAAACGGTTAGGTTGTCGGCCAGTAAGGCGTGCGCAGCCCCAGCGGGCCAAGAGTTCTGCCAAAGGCGTAAATGAAGCCTCACGTCTCGGTTGTCATACCGGCCTTCAACGCTAGTCGCTTCATCGGTCAGGCGATCGAAAGCATGCTGGGCCAGACATTCAATGACTTCGAACTCATCGTAGTCGACGACGGCTCAACGGACGAAACCGTAAAAATTGTCCAGACATACGCCGACCCCCGGATCAGGCTGTTGCAAAACGCGACCAACAAACGGCTCGCGGCGACCTTAAACTGGGGGATCGCAGAAGCACGCGGCAACCTGATCGCGCGGATGGACGCTGACGACGTGGCGCATCCTAGTCGGCTATCGGCGCAAGTATCGTTCATGAATTTGAGATCCGACATCGTCATGGCCGGGACAGGCATCCGCCGATTCGACGACGCCGGGCGCACGCTTGAGATTTCGGTGCCCGTCGCCGATCCGTCTCTTCTCCGGTGGCGGCATCAGTTTTCCAATCAGTTCTTCCACCCGACGGTCATTTTAAGGCGTCAAGCGCTCCTTGACCTTGGGTTAAGTTTTGGTGTCGTACCTGATTGGGCACGGGAACACGCTGGCCAGATGCATGTCGACCACCTATCGGAAGACTACCTTCTGTTTGGCTTGTTGGGGCTGCGTGTCCCGATCTCCAACATGCCAGACGTCCTCGTCGACCTCCGCGTCCACCCTCAGAGTGTGTCGAACTCCGGCTTTGAAAGACAACTTGAGATGGCCCGACGCGTAAGCGGCTTGCTGCTGAGTTGCGTGGTCGGGCGACCGGTGAATCGCGAGGTGGTAGACCTGCTCTACTTCACGCGTGCAATCGATGCGCCCGAGGCCCTCATCCAGGAAGCGTGCGCAGTCCTTGAGCAAGCTGCCGCAGCACATGTGACCCGGTTCAAACTCGATTGCGCTTCGGAAAGCCTGATCCGGAGAGACCTTCGCCTCAGGCAGGCGGTCCTGAGAGCTGCCCATCGACCGTTTTCGTCGCGTATGGCTAGACTTCTCGGTGGCCCGTTAATCCCGCGCGATGAAGAAGAGCGACGGCTTGTAACGCGCGCCGTCTTCAGCGAACTGGTCATTGACAGGTTGAAGCGATTACGGGCTACGGGGCTGACGGCCTTACATAAAGATGCGAAATAGGCGCGAAATTCTGATGTCGAACCTGCCGCCGAATACTCGAAGCTGGCCATGGCGTGTGGTGCATGCTGTTCTACTCCGAACCAGCCCCGCATTTATGATCCCGGCCTATATTGCGCTTTCCGACCTCTTCTTGTCGCTGGCCAATCTGCTCGTCACGCGCAAGCACGCAGGCGTCCATCCAAAGCATGATATCATGCGCTTCGAAGAGTTTTTCCTGCGCTATGTCGAGCCCCCGCACTCCGTGCTTGACGTCGGCTGCAGCCGGGGAACCGTGTCGAGCCGACTGGCTGCGAAGGCCCGGCTGGTTACGGCCATCGATTTCAATACCGAGCACATCGAATTTGCCCGCGCTCACCATAGCGCTGGAAACATAAGGTACATCATCGCTGACGCGATCACGTACCAACCGAACGAACGGTTTGACATCTGCGTACTGTCTAATGTTTTGGAGCACATCGACGATCGTATCGGGATCGTCGGCAAGCTGCGCCAGATCTCCGACGTGTTGTTGGTCAGAGTTCCAGCGCTCGACCGCGATTGGTGGCCTTTGTATCGACGCTCGATTGGGGTGGAGTGGCGAAACGACACGACGCACTACATTGAGCACACTGAGGAAGAGTTGCGCGCCGAGCTATCCGCTGGCGGATGGAAGATCGACATCCTCGAACGGAAGTGGGGCGAATTTTACGTCAAGTGCTCGCATGACACGGCCAGATAGAATGGGAGCGGTGGCTGCGGATGTCAGGCGTAGGCTCCGCCCGCTTCTGTTCTCTCCACGGATCTTGGGACGGTTGGCTTTCGCACTGAGGAGAGTACGGCCCGGAAGGGAGCCAAGGCCTTTCTGGGGTATCGTGCGAACAGCCGTCGGTGGGCCTGCCGTCCGCACGCGGAGGATGATCGCCGAATTCGGTAACCACCTGCTTACACCGAACGTGATCTACGCACAGTCGGGTTGGAACGCAGACGAATTGGCCGGAGCCGTGGCGTTTCGTCGGGCGGGTCGCGCGCCCTTGGTGTTCAATCAGAATGGTTGGTATTATCCAGGTTGGTACAACGGCGATTGGAAAGCGGCCAATGCTGCGATCGTCGAGGCCCAACGGGCCGCCGATCTAGTCCTGCTGCAATCGCAGTTCTGCCTGGAGGCCGGGCGAGCACTGACGGGATATGAACCTCGCAACTACGAGGTTCTCCACAATGCCATTCCTCCCTTTCCTCACCGCAACCAAACTTTGCAAGGGGATGGTCGCACAGTGTGGTTGTCTGCAGTGTTCACCCCAGACAGCGAACATATTTTGAAGCCGGCCGTTCAGGCCATGGCGATCTTGCACCGCCGACACGGTCAGGCCGCTCCCCATCTCCTTCTTGCAGGCCGTGTCGATCCGGCAACGAGGACAATGCCGTGGTTTCAGGCGATCCTGGGAGACATCGCCTTGCTCGAAGCAGATGGAGGTTGCAGACGCTTGGGTGAATATTGCCCTGACGATCTTCCTAGGCTGGCATCGAACGCGGACGTTGCTTTACACCTCAAGTATAAGGACCCGTGTCCGAATGCCGTAATTGAGAGGATGGCGCTGGGGCTTCCCCACGTTTTCTCTAATTCGGGCGGCACGCCAGAACTGATTGGCGACGCTGGGATTGGATTGCCAGTCGAGGATACTTGGGACCGGCAGGTTCCAGTCGATCCAAAAGCATTAGCGGACGCGATCGAGTGGGCGCTGGCCAACCGCCGTCGGCTGTCGGATGCCGCTTTGGAAGCATCTCGGCGCTTCTCCTGGGACGCCTATGTCGCTCGGCACCGGGCAGTCTTCACCGAGGTCCTAGGGTCGTTTCATTGACCAGTCTTCACCAAGACGGTTTACTGAGCCCGGTGCGAATCTTCGTGCAAGCCCGCATGAGTTCTTCGAGATTCCCAGGTAAGATGTTGGCTCCTTTTCTTGGGCGTCCGATGATCGCCTGTGTGACCGACCGCCTCATCAAGGCCGGGTTCAAGGATCGAGTAATCGTGCTGACCGGGAGCGGAGAAAGCGACGATCCTTTGGCCGACTATGTCGAGCGGCGGCTGGAATTGCCGTGCTTTCGCGGGGACACCGATAATGTCCTGCGACGGTTTCAGGCGGCACTGCGGATCTACGAGGCGGAATGGATCATAAGGGTCAGTGGCGACAGTCCGATGATCGATGGAGAACTCGTGGCGGCTGTTGCCGAACGACGAGGGGCTGGCTTTGACCTCTTGACAAATGTTTTGCGACGCACTTTTCCGCAGGGACAGAGTATTGAGTGCATCCGCGCCCGCTCATTGGCAGAACTCGATGCGGATGCCCTGTCGGCCGATGACACAGAGCACGTCACGACACACTTGTACCGCAACGCCGGGCGGTATCGCATTTGCAGCATCATCTGCCAGGACGCAGGTGCGGATCGGGGGCGTCACGTGGTCGATACGATCGAGGACCTGCGTTCACTCGAGCGATTGGCCCTTTCTGCACCAGCGCTATTTTCGGGGTTCGCCCAAAGGGCGGTTGTGGAGACGGGAGCGTGACGCAGCGTGGCAGGCTTGGGGTTGCAGTTGTTGGGCTCGGGGTCGGCGAACAACACGCTCGATCCTATGCCTTACTGGATTCGTGCCGCCTCGCCGTGCTCTGCGATATCGACCAAGGCCGTGCGCACAAGCTGGCGCAGTCGTTGCCCGGGGCTACGGTGTTGCAAGATTTTGCGTCGGTGATCGCTGATCCAGATGTAGACATCCTGTCCATTGCCTCTTACGACCACGCTCACTTCGATCAAGTCAAGGGTGCGCTGGAGGCGGGCAAGCACGTGTTCGTCGAGAAGCCGCTCTGCACGACACGCGCGGAACTGATCGCAATCGGGCGCCTGCTCAATCAAAACCCTCGTTTGCACTTGGATAGTAATCTGGTTCTGCGGGGAGCGCCGGTCTATCATTGGTTGCGCGACGAGATCAGGTCAGGGGCCTTCGGCGAGATTTATGCATTTGACGGCGACTATCTCTACGGCCGCCTGGAGAAGATCACCCACGGTTGGCGCAAGGATAGCGCCGACTATTCTGTTATGCTGGGTGGCGGCATTCACCTCATCGACCTGCTTCTTTTGCTGACCGGGCAGCGGCCGCAGCAGGTGGCGTGCATCGGGAACGCAATTGCCACTCACGGTACGGCGTTTGGCCACAACGACTTTGCAGCCGCCACGATGACCTTCGCGTCCGGTTTGGTGGCACGCATCACTGCGAATTTCGGCTGCGTACACCGTCATCAACACGTCGTTCGGATATTCGGCACACGCAAGACTTTTCTCCTCGATGATGCCGGCCCGCGGATCATTGCAACCAGGGACACTGCAATTCCCGCTTCGCTGGTGCCGCATCCAACGCTGCCCGCATCAAAAGGGGTGCTGATCCCGGGCTTCGTGCGGGGCATTGAACTCGGCGATGATCCCGATACGCTAGAGCGCAGGGCCGTCTTCGACGGAATAAGCGTCGCATTGGCCTGCGACGAGGCAATGGCCACAGGCAAAACGCAGATGGTGGACTATGCATGACTGAGACTCGCAAAATCCAGTTTGGAAAACCATGGATCACGGAGGCCGAGCGAAATGCCGTGCTCGGCGTCCTTTCTGGGGATGTGCTTACGCACGGCCCTCAAGCCCATGCGTTCGAGACGGAGTTCGCCGCATTCATGGGAGAGGGTGCCCATTGCCTGACCATGAGTTCCGGGATGGCGGCCCTACATCTGGCCTATTGGCAGCTTGGCATAGGCCCCGGGGACGAAGTCATCGTGCCGGCCCAAACTCACGTCGCAACAGTGCACGCGGTGGAGATGGTTGGTGCCAAACCCATTTTCGCCGACTGTGATCGCGCAACCGGCAACGTCGAGTCAGCCCAAATCGCGGAGTTGATCAGCTCCCGCACCAAGGCGATCGGCATCGTTCATTTCGTGGGCATCCCATGCGATATGCAGCCGATTATGGAACTTGCTGAACAGAATGGTTTGAAGGTCATCGAAGACTGCGCGTTGGCGGTCGGAACCCGCTTTAAGGGCAAGCATGTTGGACTGTTTGGCGATGCGGCAATCTTCTCATTTTACCCCGTGAAACACATTACCACCGGCGATGGAGGCATGTTTGCGACGCGTCATGCCGAGCTTGCGGCAAAGGTTTCCAAGGCGCGTGCATTCGGAGTAGACCGCAGCTTTTCCGAAAGAACAGCTCCCGGCATGTACGACGTGCCTACTCTTGGCATCAACTATCGGCTCAGCGACATCAACTCGACCATCGGCCGTGAACAGCTAAAACGTGTTCACATGTTCAACGAGCGTAGAAAAGCCAATTTTGCAACGCTCAAGAGGCAATTAGGCGGTCATGAAGAAGTGAACATACTCGACGTTACTTCGCTCGACCAGTTGAACAGTCACTATTGCCTTACTGCCGTCCTCGATGGCAGGCTAGCAGGGCACCGGAGTGAACTGGTCGCCAAGTTAGCCGCAGCCGGTGTCGGGACGAGCGTCTATTACCCGCACCCCATTCCGCGGCTCGCCTACTATCGTGAAAAGTATGGCTACGACGCAGCCAGGTATCCCAACGCCTTGCGCATCAGCGATCAGTCGATCGCGCTGCCTGTCGGCCCCCACCTGGGCGAGGAGGATATGGCCTACATCGGAGAAGTCTTTGCCTCGATCGTGAAAGAATTCAGATGAACTTCGCCAATCTCAACGGCCGTCGTATTGCACTGGTCGGCGGTGCTGGTTTCATAGGCCACAATCTGGCTTTGGAACTCAAGGCGCAGGGTGCTAACGTCCACGTGGTGGACGGTCTGCAAGTCAATAATCTCGGCGCGTTTTCGAATTCGTCGGGGGATCCCAACAAGGAACTCTATGTCGAGCTCGTGTATGAGCGGTTGGCATCCTTGCGGTCAGCCGACATCCCGCTCCACGTGGTCGACGCTCGCGACTATCATCTTCTGTCGCGGTGTCTCGCCCATGAGATCGAGGCCGATGTCATCGTGCAACTTGCAGCGATCGCACACGCTAACCGGTCGAACAAAGATCCCTACAGCACGTTCGATCACAGCTTTCGTACACTGGAGAACGCTCTGGACATCGCTCGCAATCGGGAAGTGCATTTTATCTATTTCTCGTCGTCGATGGTCTATGGGAACTTTGAGGGCGACGCGGTGAAGGAAGACCGCGTCTGCGAGCCGATCGGCATTTACGGTGCTCTAAAATACGGTGGTGAGAAGCTGGTCATCGCCCACAATCAGGTCTTTAACACGCCATACACGATCATCCGTCCGTCGGCCCTCTACGGGGAACGCTGCGTCAGTCGGCGGGTGGGCCAGGCTTTCATCGAGAACGCACTAAGAGAAGCGCCACTCTCGATCAATGGTGACGGCACCGACGGTCTTGACTTTACCTACATCGGCGACCTCGTGCAGGGCATCGTGCGATGCATCGCCCTCCCTGAGGCGCGCAACCAGACCTTCAATTTGACCTACGGCGGCGCACGCAGCATCAACCAGGTGGCGGCGCTCGTAAAACAGCAATTCCCATCGGTCGAGATCAAATATCAGCCCCGCGATGCCTTGATGCCAGAACGCGGCACACTATCGATCGATAAGGCCAGAACCATGCTGGGATACGATCCGCAGTTCCCCCTGGAGGTCGGCTTTGTCAAATACATCGAATGGTACAAGAACCTCGCGGCTCGACACCCGCACTTGTTCAGGCCCAAGCTCAAGTGATGGAAATCCTGGCATCCGCGAGACAACAATCGTGAAACTAGTGTCGGGTCGTCAAGATGCCAGAACGCCACGCAACTGAACTCGTCCTCGACGATTGGCTGTGCGACGTGGTTGGTCATCCCTGCTTCCGTCTAGCGTATCCAGCGGCCGCGCAAGCCGCCGTGCTACTGAAACGACTACTGGAAGCGGCCCGGGGTGGAAATGCTTTTGCCTACGCAAAATTGCCGACCCACGATGTGGCCGCTTGCAGCCGCTTAACTCAAGCCGGCTTCGATTTGGTCGACACCGCTGTAACGCTTGCGTGGACCGGCGGCGAAAACAAACAAACTGGTGGTTATGCCGTTACCGAGGTCATGGGAAGTGATTACGGTCAGCTTCCCACAGTCGCGCGACGCAGCTTTCGCTTAAGCCGGTTCCACCTGGATCCGTTGTTTCCCGACGATATCGCGGATGCCATCAAGGAAAAGTGGGTGGAGAGTTATTGCCAGGGGCGGCGTGGAGACGCCCTCTATGCTGCTCGCTTCGACGGTCGGGATGCCGGGTTTCTCGCGGCACTTGCGACCGGCGAGGGGGCGGGTCGTCGCGCAGTGATCGACTTGGTCGGTGTTGCGCCTGAATTCCGCGGGCGTGGGTTAGGCAGAGGGCTGGTCATGGCTTTTGTCGACGGCTGGAAATCGCGCGCGGCTGAACTGCGAGTAGGAACTCAAGCTGCCAACATTCCGTCACTGCGCTTGTACGAAAGCTGTGGCTTCAGCATCGTTGAAACATCCTACGTGCTGCACGCTCACGTCAAAAATGGAGCTATTATCCGATGCTGATGGCTGGCCACGACCTTGCAAAGAAGCCGATGCTGATTGCGGAAGTGGGGAACAACCACGAAGGCGATCCTGTCCTCGCGCGAGAGCTGGTTGATGCCGCTGTGGAAGCAGGAGCCGATGCCGTCAAGCTGCAGGTTATCGATCCGCAGCGTCTGGTTCACATGAGCCAGACAGCGCGCCTCGAACAACTCGCTAGGTTCCGCCTTAGCCGGGAGGTGTTCAGCGAATTAGCCGATCGCGTGAGGGCACGAGGTCGGCTCTTTATGGCGTCGGTGTTCGATGTGGACAGCTTGCGTGACGCAGCAGGTGATCTCGATGCTGTCAAGGTCGCATCCGGCGATCTGGATTTCGATCCATTGTTGGTCGTAGCAGCCGGACTGGGTAAGCCCATCATACTCTCGACGGGAATGTCGTACCTATCGGAGATCCAGCGTGCCGTCGGCGTTATCAGCGCAGCCCTGCCGCACGGGCAAGATGTCGCTCAATCATTGTGCGTTCTTCACTGCGTGAGTTTGTATCCAACACCGCTGGAAAAGGCGAACCTTGCAGCGATCCCCAATCTCGCCAAAACTCTGCGCCTTACTATTGGTTACTCGGATCACACGCTCGGTCTCGAGGCATCGGTTACCGCGCTAGCGCTCGGCGCTCGCGTCATAGAAAAGCACTTTACCCTCGACAAAAAGCGAACGAGCTTTCGCGATCATGCTCTGTCTGCCGATCCCGGCGAACTTGCTGCCCTGGCGCGCACCGTCGAGGCATTTCAGGGCATGATTGGAACGGGCGAACGAGACGGGGAACTTGCCGACGCTCAGTCGCGCGCTACCGCCCGCCGCAGCATTGTCGTGGCGCGCAACCTCCCCGCTGGTCTTATACTCGCCGCCGACCATCTCGATTTCTTGCGACCTGCGGATGGTTTGTCACCGGCAGAACTGGGACGGGTGACGGGCCGACGGCTGAAGATCGCACTTGAGAAGGGCCATGTGCTCGAACTATCCGATATTGAATGAGAGACAGTCCAAGTCGTCCCGACGCAATCCTGCTTTAAACAAAAGAGTGTTGAGCCTGTTGACCGGATAAGATGCATCGCGTCGCGTCCACGCGCCGCTTTTCTTCTTATCGAAACAGGCTCCAGCCCAAGCCGAAAGAAGCACAGACCAAATCATGTGTGGCATCGCTGGATATCATGGAAGCGCGGAGGTCCCTGCCGAGCGCATAAGGGCATGCTTGTCGCTCATGGGACGGCGCGGTCCCGATCACAGAGATTCGCGTGATTGGGTTTCGCCACAGGGGACCCGGACGCTGCTTCTCCACAGCCGACTCAGTATCATCGACCTCGACGAGCGCTCTAGTCAGCCCATGCAGGCGGACACGAGTTGGATCGTATTCAATGGCGAGATGTACAACTATATCGAGCGTCGACGGCAGCTTGAGGCTGAGCAAATAAAATTTAATACTGGCTCAGATACCGAAGTCATTCTGCGCGGGTTGCAAAGATACGGCGAGAAATGGCTCGATCAGTGTGAGGGGATGTGGGCGTTCGCTTATTACGACGAGACCAACGGCAGCTTGATGCTGTGCCGAGACCGCTTCGGTGAAAAGCCGTTGTTCCTGTTACGCGATTCGACAGGCGTCTATTTCGGCTCTGAGATCAAGTTCGTCGCCGAATTGGCCGGACGCCGCCTTATTCCCGATCACGATCACCTCTGGCGGTATCTCGTCAACGGGTACAAGGCACTTTACAAGTCGCCTCGATCGTTCTTTCGGGATATTGAGGAACTTTCGGCGGGCTGCGTTTTGAAACTCGATGCAGCTGCCGCAGGCATTCCTAAGCGGTACTGGACGCTAGCCTTCGAGCCAGACGATGCGATGACCTTCGAGCAGGCCGTTGATGGCACGCGCGAGCGGCTTATCCGCTCGATGGAGATCCGGCTGCGCGCTGATGTGCCTTTAGCCTTCTGCATGAGTGGCGGGGTAGATTCCGTATCTCTTATCTCGATCGCAAAGCGAGTATTCAACTACAACGTACACGGCTTTACGATTGTCAACACGGATGCCCGCTATGAGGAGTGGGACATGGTGGAGCTTTCGGTCAAGGAACTCGGCGTGCGTCATACAGCGGTGCCGGTGCAGACCAGCGGCTTCCTGGACGGCTTGCGCGAACTCATTCGTCAACACGATGCGCCCGTGTATACGATCAGCTACTATGCGCATTGGTTGCTGATGAAGCATATCGCCGAGGCGGGTTATCGGATCTCTATCAGTGGAACCGCCGCCGATGAATTATTTACGGGTTACTACGATCACCACCTTGCCTATCTGCAAGGCATCAGCGCAGAGCCGGACCTCTATTCACGCTCGAAGGCGGCCTGGACCCAGCACGTCAAACCCGAAGTACGAAATCCCTACCTCAGTAATCCTGACCTGTTCGTCGAGCGTCCGGATTTTCGCGACCACATCTTCCTCGATGCTGAAAGCTTCGCCGCATACCTGAAGTTCCCTTGGGGAGAAGCGTTCGGCGAAACAGCGTATTCGCAAAGCTTGCTGCGCAACCGTATGCTCAATGAACTGTTTCACGAGTCGGTGCCCGTAATCCTTCATGAGGACGACCTCAATGCAATGTATTACTCGATTGAGAATCGCTCTCCGTTCCTGGATCGGGATTTGAGTGAGTTCGCCAATCGGATTCCCACGCGTCACCTCATGAGAGACGGCAAAGCGAAGGCCGTCCTTCGAGAGGCAGCCCGGGGGATCGCGCCCGATGCGGTGATGGACAACCGGCGGAAGGTTGGATTTAACGCACCAATTCTCGATTTCCTCTATATCGGCGACCCTGAGGTGCGCGCATATCTGCTCAACGATAGCGCGATCTACGACTACGTACACAGGGGCAAAATCATGACTTTGCTGAGCAAAGTGAGTTTCACGAATAGCGAAAGCAAATTTCTATTCAACTTTTTAAATTGTAAGATGTTTCTCGAAGAGTTTGGGATGTGAGTAAAAGCCGCCGCTGGAACGTATGATACTTTCCACAAATTTCCAAATCCAATCCAACTTCATCTTGTGGCTGACGTCGCGTGCACAGCAATGCGCGCTGCCAAGCGCCTGTTGTTACGAGGCAGCTTTTTTCTGCCGTGGTGCCATGCGATCGCGACGCAGAGCCAAGTTGAAGTGCAAAGTTGAGAGGCGCGATCTTGATGCGTTACTGCCAGAAGTGCATCCTGCCCGACACGCGTCCCAATCTGGTGATCGGTGAAGATGGCGTCTGCAGCGCCTGCCGATCCCACGGCACGAAGAAAATCATCGACTGGCGAGCGCGCCAGGACGCGTTCAAGGATGTCGTTGCGACGGCTCGTGAACGAAGCCGCGGGTATGACTGCCTCATACCGGTAAGCGGCGGTAAGGACAGCACATGGCAGGTGCTGACTTGCCTCGAACATGGCCTGAACCCGCTCGCGGTGACTTGGAAAACGCCCGGGCGGACCGAGATCGGCCAACAGAACCTCGATAATCTGGTGGCGCTGGGCGTCGATCATATCGACTACCAGGTCAACCCAAAGACCGAACGCAAATTCATGCTGCAGGGTTTGGAGAAATACGGGTCGACGGCAATCCCGATGCATATGGCGATCTTTGCCATCCCGCCCAAGATCGCCGAACGGTTTGGTATTCCCCTGATCGTTTGGGGTGAAAACTCGGCTTTTGAGTACGACGGCTCACAGGTTGAGCGGACGGGTTTCAAGCTCGACGGCGCTTGGCTGCGCCGATACGGAGTGACGCACGGCACCACCGCGCATGATTGGGTCGACGAGACTTTGAGCGTGCGCGAAATGACGCCGTACTTCGCACCTGGTGAAAGCGAACTCGAAGCGGCCGGAGTGAACGCCATTTTCCTTGGATACTACTTCGAATGGGATCCGCAGAAGACACGCGCGGCAGCGGCGGCTCACGGCTTCAAGTCCAGCACGGGTGGCGCCCGCACCGGCCTTTACGACTACGCCGACATCGACGATGATTTCATCTCAATCCACCATTGGCTCAAGTGGCACAAATTCGGGTTCACTCGCCTGTATGACAATCTGGCGCTCGAGATCCGCAACGGTCGTCTGAAACGCAGCGAGGCGATTGACATCGTCCGGGCTCGGGGGGACGAAACCCCGACAGCCGATATCGAGAAGCTTTGCGGCTTCCTCGATATCACGCCTCGGTCGTTTGCAGCCATTTGCGAGACATTCCGCAATCGCGAAATCTGGGTTCAAGAGGCTGGCGTGTGGAAAATCCGCGACTTTCTCATCCCAGATTGGCGGTGGGCTTGACCTCAATAGACCAAGGCTGTTCAAGCTTACGCAATGCTGAGGAGGAGGATTTAGCTGCGATGAAATTCGACCCCAAGATGCCGCCGCGCGAGTTCGAGGTCGGTTTCGACAAGAAGGGCATCATCCGCGATTGCGGCACCATGCGATTGGAGCCGGACGAACAGATCACTTTCGTGACGGAAGACGGCAAACAGTACGACGTCACACGCAAGGACTGGGGCTTCTACGCCGGCCCGTCGCTCAATGGCCGTTTGCAAAGCTTCGGCCTGAGGGCGGTGCTGGTGAAGAATCGTGTCGACCGCTACTTCGTGCTGTTGGTTGAGAACGGCAAGGAAGACGCGTTTAATCGTTATGTCGAGGGCGAGCCGCTATTGATCATCTCCTGGCTCGACTCGCCCGAGGCGCTTGGATTGCTCGAAGCTAAAGTCAGGTCTTGAGGGATGCCAAGTCTTAGGCCGCTGCACTGCCCGATTTCTGGTTCCAGCGAGGCCCGGCTGGTGTTTGACTACGACGCCCCGCCTCCTGGTGAGATCGGTTTTCGCCGGGAAGCGAGCACGCCCTATCGGCGTGAAGTCTGGCAGTTCACCAATTCGAATCACTTCGTCTCGTGTCACGCCATGCGGGTCGCAACGGATTATGCCGGTGATTATGTCGACGCTACCTATGGCGATGCTTCCGGCCTGACACGCACCTTCGAACGCATCATCGCTCTTCCCGCGGCCAAATCCGATAATGTCGGTCGCTTCAATCGCGTGCGTCAGTTCGCTGAGACCCGCAACGCCGAGCGTACTCGCCCCAGGCTGCTCGACGTGGGCGCCGGCCTTGGCGTTTTTCCATTTGCGGTCAAGGCAGCAGGCTGGGACTGCTGCGCCATCGATCCAGACGCCCGAGCGGTGAAGCACATGCGGGAGCGCGTCGGCGTCGAGGCCGTCGAGGGTGACTTCATGACAACCGCGGGCATCGGCCGGTTTGACATTGTGACGCTGAACAAGGTGTTGGAGCACGTCACCGACCCGGTCGCCATGCTGGCGCGAACCAAAGGTTTCCTTCTTGAGGGCGGCTTCGTCTACATTGAACTGCCGGACGGTGAGATGGCCGCCCGACTGGGTCGCGGCCGAGAAGAGTTCTTCGTCGAGCATCTGCACGTGTTCAGCTTCGCTTCCATCGTCATTCTCGCCAATCGTGCTGGCTTCGACCCCATCGTCGTCGAGCGGTTGCAAGAGCCGAGTTCGAAGTTCACCTTGCGGGCGTTCCTTATCCCAGTGGACGACCGTGGCACCGCGGAGTGACAGAAATGGCTGACGATAACGCCGAGCACCGGCCGATCGAGGACAGGATCCAGAAGTGTTACGCCACCTGGGGCAGCACGTACTTCGCCGATTACCTCGGCTCGAACGCGGCCTATCCCCCGGTCCACTTTGATCACTTGCGTAACCTTATCGGGCAGTCGGGAGCAAAGTCGTTGCTCGATGCCGGCTGTGGTCCGGCCTCGTTTTTGCGCACGGTGGCCAACGACGGCGTCGACCTATACGGGTTCGACCTAACCGCCGAAATGGTTGCAGAGGGCAAGCGCGTGTTTGCTGATCTCAGCCTGGATCCTGATAAGCTTTGGCAGGGGAGCGTGCTCGACGCACAGAGCTATGTCGTACCACACGGGCCGTCACAGTACGATGCCGCGGTGTGTATTGGCGTACTCCCGCACGTCGCTGAGCAGGACGAAGAACGCGTGTTCAAGAATCTGCACCGATGTGTGCGCCCCGGGGGGCGCGTGGTCATAGAAGCGCGGAATCAACTGTTCAGCCTCTTCACTGCCAATCGTCCGACCTATGAGTTCATCCGCGATGAACTGATCCGGGCAACCGAACTGCTGTCGCGTGCTGGGAGTGAGCGCGGCCGTTGCGAGGAAGCATTGGAGACGCTCAAAACCCAATTCCGAATGGATTTGCCCCCTGTCCGACGCGGAAAGTCGGGCGAGCCCGGTTACGACGAGGTGTTGTCGCGTTCGCACAACCCATTGACGCTGAAGCCGCGATTCGAGGCCGCCGGGTTCCGTGACGTGAACGTGCTGTTTTACCATTTCCATGCTCTGCCACCGATGCTAGGGGCAGGAGTCGGCGATCTGTTCCTCCGCGAGAGTGTCGCCCAGGAGAACCCGACCGACTGGCGCGGAACCTTCATGGCATCGGCATTTATGCTGACCGGGGTGAGCACGTGAGCCGCCGTGATATTCAAGACATTTTTGAACGATTGGTGGTACCGCTTTGGCTGCGACCAGAGCGCGCACTATGGGACGCACACGCGTTCGCAGCTGTTCGCTCATTCTTGCGCCCTCCCCATGATTTTGAGCGACCTGCGCTTGATTTCGGTTGTCTCGACGGCTTTCCCTCATTCGTGATGATGGGTGGTTCTCTGTCTATCGACACCGACGAGTATGCCGACCTCGTCGGCGGGAGTACCGCAGCTTCTACCAGTGGTGATTACTTTGCCGTTCATCGCCCCGATGTGGCATCGACGGTCATTCAATCGCCAGCGCAAAAATTTAGCGTGGGAGTGTCCTGGCGTGAAGAGCATCTGAAAAAGGCAGCCCGGCTTAGCTTTTATGATGAATTGCATCTTGCTGAATTGGCAGATCCTTTGCGTCAATACCCAAAGAGCGCATTCAAGACCATCTGGTCCCCAAACCTTCCATGGTGCCCGGAGCCTCAATTAAGAGCGATACTTTTTGATCATGTACGTCTCCTTGCGCCGTTTGGCCGAATCTTGACGATTGTTCCTGATACGCGACAGCTCGATGCCGAAATCTTTGCAAAATTTCAGTTCATGCCAAAACGGTGGTTGAGTGAAATGGATAGAGGAATCAGTTCTAATTTGACCCGCAACGCAAGGTCGGATTTGGAATGGCGAGATTTCTTCAGCGGTGTGGGTCTCAAAGTGCTACGGCACGAGAGATTTTTGCCGCAAATTGTCGGGGCGACATACCAGATCGGTTTTCGACCTATGTTTCCAGCGCTCATGGAGGCGTACGGACAATTGCGTCAGCACGATACCAGTCAGTGGCGTGAAGTGAAGCGGCATTGGATTGAGACTTTGGTTCATTTTTTTGAACCACTTTGCGATCCGATGGTGGGATGCAACCGAGATGAGAAACTTTTGTGGCATGCTTACGAGCTGTCGCATGTCGAATAGGCGTTCGTTGATCTTCAAGTCCCTTTTGAATGCGCTGTGGCTGAGGCCGGAGAGCGCGTTGTGGTATGCGCATATGCTCTCTGCAGCCCATTCTTTCGGAGCGGGCAGCTTGTCCGCACCAAGTCTGGAGTTCGGCTGCATGGACGGCGTCAATAGCTTCGTCATCCTCGGCGGCGATGTTCCCTTTAAATTCGATGTTTTCAGCGAAACGTCTTGGGACCGCACATCGCATACCCGTTCGTCGTTACGTGACGACTATTATGACAAGGTGAGTCAAGAAACTGCAGATACCTGGTGTATCGGTCCACCGCCGCGACAATTCACTTACGGAGTCGATTGGAAAGAGTCTCACATACAAAAGGCTGCGCGTCTCCAGGCTCATGGCGATTTGGTGCTTTGGACGCCCGGGACACCGCTCAGTACCTTCGATGATGCGTCGATTTCGGGCATCTGGGCACCGAACATTTATTGGATGGATGATCTAGGCCTTGTATTGAGCGAGTTTAAGAGAGTTCTCAAGTCTGGCGGGCAGATTGTGACGATCGGACCTGATGCCGCACTGGTGGACCATATGCTTTATCGACATGGGGCCCGGTTTGATGGCAATTGGATTGCTGATCTTGATAGAGGGCGGCACGTCAATGCTCAACGGAACGGTCGCACATTCGATGAATGGAAGTTCCTATTTGAGAAATCAAGACTGGGGGTTGTCCGTCATGAGGGCTTTTTACCAAGTGAGGTCAACGACCTTTATGAGGTTGGTTTTAGGCCGATGTTCGCGCCACTGCTACAGATGCGTGAGGGGCTTCAAGTGGCAGGTGATGGCGCGCTACATTCGGTCAAGAAGATATGGATAGAGCGCATCGTGATGTTGCTAGGACCATTTCTGGACAATGAAACTTTATACAATTTCAAGGGTCCTTTGTTGTGGCACATTTTCGAATTAACGCATCTGGAGTGATATCGAATTGTCCCGGATTCTAGGCATAGCTGGCAAAAACACAGGCGACGGCATTCGTCGCATGATCTCGGCGCTGTCGGCTGGTGCCGCGGTACCTCCGCGGGCCGTGCGGACACTGTCGGTCGGGGCAAGCATTGCCATGGCGGCAACGTCGCATTGCGATCATGTAAACGCCGCTGATGCCGGTGGCGTCACGGTGGTGCTGGATGGAGCGGTCTATCACGATCACGACCAATCACCCGGCAACGGCGATGCTGATCGAGTTCTTGACCTCTACCTGAAGAACGGCTTCGAGGGCGCGCTGTCGCGCCTAAACGGCGAATTTGCAATTGCGCTCTGCGATGCCCGCGATAAATCGCTGTGGCTCGGCCGCGACCGGCTCGGCGTCAAGCCGCTCTACTACGCGAGCACACCGCACCTCTTCGCATTCGCCTCACGTCCACGACCGCTGATTGGACTTCCAGGCGTCGGCAACGAGATCAACTGCCGTTTTGCTGCCGTCTTCGCGGGCTCGCACTATCGATACTTCGATAACTATCCAGAAGAGTCCCCGTACCGTAACGTTGCTCAGCTTCGAGCGGCGCACTGGCTGCGCTTCTCAAACGGCGAAATCAAAACCGGCTGCTATTGGCGCGTTAGCGACGCGACCGAGTGGACGGCCTCCGAGGACGAGTTGGCCGAAAAGTACCGCGAACTGCTGCTCGATGCAGTTGGCCTGCGCGTCCGCAAATCGTCTCGGCCGGCTTTTACACTTTCAGGGGGCATGGATTCTTCGTCTGTCCTGGCCTCCGCGGCCTTGCTGACCCAGACGCGTTTCCCGGCGTACTCGACGGTTTACACGGACAAGACGTTCGACGAGTCGGACGAGATCAAGCCCATGCTTGAACATTCCGTTTCCAAATGGCACCCCGTCCAAGTCGATGACCCGGACGTTTTCTCGTTGATCAAGCGGATGGTCGAAGCCAATGATGAACCGGTCGCAACCGCGACGTGGCTATCGCATTTCTTGCTTTGTGAGGCTGCTGCGCGTGACGGGGTTGGTACCTTGTTCGGGGGACTTGGCGGCGACGAGTTGAATGCCGGGGAGTACGAATACTTTTTCTTCCACTTCGCCGATCTCGCTGCCGCCGGTCGCACCACCGAACTCGATCACGAAATCGCGCGCTGGGTGACTCATCACGATCATCCCGTGCATAAGAAAACCCCTGACGTCGCGGCACATATGATGGCGCGTTGCGCCGATCCGGCCCGCTTGGGTCGTTGTCTGCCTGATGAGCAGCGCCGCCGCCGCTACCATTCGACGATGGATCCCGCATTTTTCGACGTCGACAAATTCGAGCCGATCATAGAGGCACCGTTTGCGAGCTACTTGAAGACGCGGACCTGGCAGGACCTCTCGCGGGAGACGGCACCATGCTGTCTACGGGCTGAAGATCGTCAGACACAGGCCTTCGGGCTCGACAACATGGTTCCGTTCTTCGACCACAGACTGGTCGAGTTCATGTTTAAGGTGCCGGGCAGTTTGAAGATTCGCGACGGCATCACAAAGGTTCTGCTGCGAAAAGCAATGCAGGGTATTCTTCCTGAGGAGACCCGCACGCGCATCAAGAAGACCGGCTGGAATGCGCCAGCTCATCTGTGGTTCTCCGGCAAGGGACAGGCGCCGTTGATGGACCTGTTACACTCTCGCAAGTTCCGCGAGAGAGGCATTTACCAGACCGCAGAAGTCTTGCGCTTGGCCGACGAGCATAAACAGATCGTCGAAAGCGGAGCTGCGCGTGAAAACCACATGATGTTCTTCTGGCAGCTCGTTAATCTTGAAGTTTGGCTCGACGAGAGGGGACCGTCGTGAACAGCGAGATAAATATGCGTGGCGGTAACCGCTTCAATGACTCGGTCGAGAGCCTTGCAAGTCGTCCCCTGACAATACTGGATTGCAACGTCGATGCGTGCAGTCTCGGTGTTTGCGTCGGCCGTCGGAGATGAACGTAGATTTGTCGCCGCTTCCGGGTGCTGACGAGAACCGGGCTCCTGACAAGAACAGGGCGCCTGACGAGCACAGGGCTCAGGACCCCGGGTTCACGTTGTTTCTCGCCCCCGAACTGCCCCATCCCAATGCAGGAGGTCGGAACTATCTGATCCGCCGGCTACGTGTACCTTCGGCTTGGTTGGCGAACACGGCACTTCGGTTGCTGCTTTTGCTACGACTGAACAGGACTCAAGCGCGGTTACTTGCCAATGACTATACGGCTGACGCCTTGGTCGGCTTGATCACTGAAGACCGCATCGAGCGATACGACCGAGCGCTTCTGCTGGCGGTTGAGACACTAGATTTCGCCCCGCTCCATAGGTTTGCCGATACCTTGGAGGAGAAGTCCCACACCCTGACGGCTAATGGGGCCAGCTTTACGCATCGCGGCCTCTCGTTATCTAAAATCCATGAGATCAGGTGGATCTGGCCTGTGGCCTACAATTGCGCCTTCAGTCGACTTTGCTTGACCGAAATCTCGCAGCACAGTGCGACCCAGTTCAAAGCGCTTGGATGGAGCGGCAAGTTGCCGGCCGCGGTGTTAGCAGCGGATCGCGCGGGCCTATCGGTGGACATCGTCACTCAAAGGCTAGCTGGAGCCTCGGCTCGACTGCAATACCGGGCGCAATCGCGATTTCTCCATCGGGTGGTCCCCCACTATCTGAATAAGACGTCCAAGCAGCGGCGCGCGCTTGCGACCCGCTCCGATGACCGAAAGCGGATGCTGGTGATCGGGAACTTCGATCGGACCATAGAGAGGCTGGAGCGTCTGATGCCCGCTCTGGCCTCTGCCGGGTTCGATTTGCACGTCACGGCCCTGCCGCGGGTGGAGCGGGTTGCCAATCTCCGAGAACTGGGTGTTGAATGTTCGCTGGTCAGTGACTGGATCGAACCTGGCGAAGCCAACGCGCTCCAACGCAAAACGGCTTCTGCCGCCCGCAAGTGGTGGCGAGAAGTGGAAGCAGCCCGAGCCGACTTCAATCAGGAAAGTTATGGCGTACGGGTCTACGACAATGCCCGGGAGATCCTGAAAGCCCACGTCCTGAACGGCGCAGGCGCAGCGGCATTGGCAGCTGAGGTG
>Ga0247832_1002028_pt1 | contig 32806 bp, 27 predicted proteins | sample LaCruzMarch2015__10_FD_192407 | JGI IMG/M metagenome (GOLD analysis project Ga0247832, IMG submission 192407) | Freshwater microbial communities from meromictic Lake La Cruz, Castile-La Mancha, Spain - LaCruzMarch2015_4m | ecosystem: Environmental > Aquatic > Freshwater > Lake | place: Spain... | reverse complement strand
ATGTTTGGCAGCCCCGAGACAACCCCGGGCGGCAGGGCTCTCAAGTTTTATTCCTCCTGCCGCGTCGACGTGCGTCGCATCGGCACACTTAAGGATGGCGAGGACGTTGTTGGCCAGCGGGTGCGGGTCAAAATCGTGAAGAACAAGGTGGCGCCTCCGTTCCGCGTGGCCGAGTTTGACATGATGCATGCCAACGGCATCAGCATCGAGGGCGACATCCTCGACCTCGCAGTGGCCGCCAAGCTCATCGACAAGACGGGCACATGGATGCGATTTGGCGAAACACACCTCGGCCAGGGCAGGGAGAAAGCCAGGCAATTCCTTCAGGACAACCCGGCCGTCGCGCTGGAGCTGCGGGAGAAGATTCTGGCCAACAAGGACACTGTGATCGCCGTCGAAAGTCAGCCTGCAGGCGGCAGCAGCGACGAGTAACGGCCGCGGCCCCTCACCATCGCAAGTTGACCATCGCCAGTTGACCATCGCCATTCGTTCCGACAATTCAGCGATTTGATCGCCCACGAGCAACTGACCCAAGCAGTGCTCGTGGGCGGTTTTTTTGCTGCGTAACGAGATGCCGCATCGCCCGCCGCGAGTGAGGGCGTGTATAGTGTCGCGGCGTTATCACGTGGGATCCAGCCTCAGGAGGCGGCACCCGAACACGGTTTCGGCAAGACGGCGGCCGCGACACGAATGACGCAAGGATTGCATCCTGTTTTATCCCGGGAGCTGATGACGACATGAAGGCCGATGAACTCCGTGAAGCGTATCTGGCATTCTTCGAATCGAAGGGGTGCGTCCGACGCCCCAGCGACGTTCTTGTGCCCCGCTGGGATCCGTCGGTGCTCTTCACGCCCGCAGGGATGAATCAGTTCAAGGATCATTTCCTCGGGAAGTGCAGGCTGGACTACACGCGGGCGACGACCTGTCAGAAGTGCCTACGGACTGGCGACATCGACAACGTCGGAAGGACGCCACGGCACCACACGTTTTTTGAGATGCTCGGCAATTTCAGCTTCGGTGATTATTTCAAGCGGGAAGCCATCCTCTGGGCGTGGGAATTCCTGACCAGCCGCAACTGGCTCGCCATCGCGCCGGAAAAGCTCTCGATCACCGTCTACAAGGACGACCACGAGGCGTATGCCATTTGGTCGGACGAAGTGGGTGTGCCCGCCACACGGATCACGCGAATGGGCGAGGACGACAACTTCTGGCCCGCCAGTTCCCCGACGCAGGGGCCGGACGGCGTCTGCGGCCCTTGCAGCGAAATTTTTTATCGGATGCCCGACGGCAGCGACGTGGAAATCTGGAACCTCGTCTTCACCCAGTTTAATCGGTTGGGTCCGCCTCCCGATAACCTGCATCCCCTCCCGAGCCGCAACATCGACACCGGCATGGGCTTGGAGCGGACCGCCGCGGTGCTGCAGGGGGTCGACAGCAACTTCCACATCGACATTCTCAAGCCGATCGTCGAGGCGGTGGCCGCCGTCTGCAACCGCCCCTATGCCGCGGCGACCGACGACGGCCGGCGAATGCGGCGGATCGCCGATCACGTGCGGGCCTGCACGTTTGCCATCCACGAAAACGTGCTGCCGGGCAACAACGAGGAGAAATATGTCGTGAAGCGGCTCCTGCGGCGGGCCGTCCTCGACGGCCGGCAGATGGGCATGAGGGAGCCGTTTCTTCACCAACTCCCGTCCACGGTGGCCGAAATGATGCGGAAGCCCTATCCGGAACTGGCCGAGACCACCGACCGGGTGGCCGGCGTGATCAAGCGGGAGGAGGAATCGTTTCTCGCGACGATCGACGGTGGTCTTGATCGGATCGAAAAACTATTCGCGTCGATCGATCGCTCCGGAAGCGGACTGGTCGGCGGCGGCGAGGCCGCCGAGCTCTACACCACCTACGGCTTCCCGCCGGAACTGCTGGAAACGCTTGCCGCCGAACGCAACTGCGGCTTCGACTGGACCGGATTCCGGGCGTCGATGGACGCCCACGGCCAGCGGTCGGGCGCCGGCACCCGCGTGGAAGTGTTCACCTCCGGCCCGCTCGACGCCCTCAAGAAAGCAATGCACGGCTCAGAGTTCACCGGCTACGAGACGCTCGAAACCGACGGCACCGTGATCGGCATCATCGCGCAGGGCCTGCTCTGCGACTCGCTCCGCGAGGTCGGCCATGCATCGCCCATCACCGTTGTGCTCGACCGCACGAGCTTCTACGGCGAATCGGGTGGACAGGTCGGCGACACCGGAAAGCTTGAATGGCCCGGTGGCAGCTTCGACGTGGCCGACACGCAGCGTGAGGGGGGCTTCATGCTCCATACGGGCCACCTGCGGCACGGGTCTCTCGACCTTGGCCAGACTGTGGCAGCCAAGGTTGATGCCGGTCGCCGTGCGGCGATCCGCCGCGCCCATTCCGCCACGCACCTTCTCCACGCGGCCCTGCAGCACTTCCTCGGCACGCACGCGGTTCAGCAGGGCTCGAAAGTCGATGTCGATCTGTTGCGGTTTGACTTCACGCACACAAGCAGCGTTGACCGCGAGACACTCGAGCAGATCGAGACGATGGTCAACGAGCACACGCTGGCCGCCGTGCCAGTTGCCGCGCAACTGCTGCCGCTGGCGGAGGCCCGCCACGCCGGTGCGATGATGCTTTTCGGTGAAAAGTATCCCGATACCGTACGCATGGTGACGATGGACGGCGTGAGCCGCGAACTCTGCGGCGGCACGCACGTGTCGAGCACCGGCCAGATCGGTCTGGTCCGGATCACCTCTGAGGAGAGTGTTTCGGCAGGGACGCGTCGGATCACCGCAGTCACAGGGATCCGCGCACTGGATCGATTGCGGCAGCTGGAGGCCGTGGTGGCCGAGGCAGCCGGTGCGCTTAAGGTGCCGGCCGCAGAACTGCCGCATCGGCTGGCCGCCATAACCAAGGAATTGAAGGAACTCAAGAAGAGCAAGCCGGCGGCGGGCGGCGCCGCGATCTCTGTCGAAGAACTACTGGCCGGAGCCACCGAGGTGGCGGGCACGCGGATCGTCGTGGCTGACGCCCGAGGGGCTGACGCCGCCGCGATGCGTCAGTGCATCGATCTTCTTCGCCGCAAGGCGAGCCCGATCGCAGTGCTTCTGGGTTCGACCGAGGCCGACAAGGTAACCCTCGTGGCCGCCATCAGCCGTGAACTCGAGGAACGGGGCCTGTCAGCGGGCACCTGGATCAAGGAACCGGCGGCAATCGTTGGCGGAAAGGGGGGCGGCCGCGCCGACCTGGCACAGGCCGGCGGCAAGCTGGTCGATAAGTTGCCCGACGCCCTCGTGGCGGCCCGCACATTGATCGAGCAGTTGCTCCGGACGTGACTGCGACCGGGTGCCGAACCTTCCCATACAAGCCCCCGGCGTAAGCCGGGGGATCGTTCTCAACTTTAACGCACGAGTTTCTGGATCGCAGCGAGTGCGGCGTCGTAATCGGGCTCGCTCGCCACTTCTTTGACCACTTGGGCGTACTGCACGACACCCTGGGCGTCGAGCACGAACACGGCCCGGGCGAGAATCTTGAGTTCGTCGATCAGCACGCCCCAGTGCATGCCAAAGTTGCGGTCCATATAGTCACTGCCGTTACGCATCGACTTGATGTCCTCGGCACCGCAGAACCGGTTCATGGCGAAGGGCAGATCGAGGCTGACGGTCAGGGCCGTCACCGTGTCGCCGAGGGCGGCCAGCCGGGTATTGAAGGTTTTCGTCTGCACCTGGCAGACAGGCGTGTCGAGCGAAGGCACCACGCTGATGAACGCGGGCTTCCCCAGCAGGTCGGCCTTGCGGATGTGCTGCATGCCGTCTGCGCCGTAGCAGACCAGGTCGAAATCGGGGGCCGCCGAGCCGATTTTTACCTCTTCGCCAGCCAGCGTGAGCGGGTTGCCCTTAAAAGTAACTGCGCCGTGACGACCCATGGTGTGTATCTCCTGCCGGGGATTGAAAGTGCGATGGCGGAAGTATTGCCGGGAAACTGGCGGTGGCAAGACTGAACCGCTGAAACGCGGGGGAAACGGCAGGTCCGGCGGCACGGGCCATGCCACTGCGACCGATTCCCGACCCGGCTGCCGCATGGAAGAATTCCGGGCGACTGCTTAGGATCGGAAGGCGGCCGCTGCCGCCGGACGGGGCGATTCCCCGCGTGACTGCTTGTGCTTGTCGGAGGTCGAATCGATGGCGGTGATTGGTCGGCTGGGCCAGTTCCTGGGCCTCGTGATTCCCGCGGTTGCGATCCTGCTCGAACTCAACCACGCGATCTCGCTCGGACAGATGCTCGTGATGCTGGTGGTTGCGCTCTGCTGTTTTTGGATCGGTCGGATCGTCGAGGGCTACACACGCTCCTGACGATGGAATCCCGCCGGCCGCGGCGATCGGGCCATAGTGGCGATCCTGTTCTTCTAGGTCATCCTGTTCTTCTAGGTCATCCTGTTCTTCTAGGTCATCCTGTTCATCCTGGCCGCTCTGGCATGGCGACCGCAGGCCGCTCGTGCTACACGGGGCGTCAGTCTGGACGCCTGCGTGAGAAGCCTGCCGTTTTCCTCCCCCCTATACGCTCCCAACCACCATGCACCCACTTCTCCTGACACCGCTGTATCGCCGCTATATCTGGGGCGGCCGCCGCTTCGTGACGAGCCTGGGCAGAACGCTGCCGCCAGGTGATGACTTTGCCGAGTCGTGGGATCTCGTCGACCGCGGTGCCGATCAGAGTATCGTGGCAGCCGGTCCGCTGGCGGGACGTTCGCTGGGGGATCTGGTCCGTGAACACGGTCGTGAACTCCTGGGACGGCATGCCCCTCGGGCTGTTTTCCCGCTGCTCTTCAAGTTCCTCGATGCCTGTCGCGACCTCTCGGTGCAGGTGCATCCTGACGATGCCAGGGCGGCCAGGCGCTCGCCGCCCGATCTGGGCAAGACGGAGGCCTGGTATGTGATTGACGCCGCCCCCGGCAGCCGTATCTACGCAGGGCTCCGCCCAGGCATCGATCGCCCGGCGCTCGCCGAAGCCCTGCGGGCGGGCCGCTGCGAGGATGTTCTGCATGCCTTCGAGCCCCAGGCTGGCGACTGCGTCTTCATTCCCGCCGGCACGGTGCACGCGATCGGGGCAGGGCTCGTCGTCGCCGAGATCCAGGAGTCGAGCGATGTCACCTATCGGCTGTATGACTGGAACCGCACGTCGGCCGACGGCACACCCCGGCCACTCCACATCGAGGCAGGCCTCGAGGCCGTCACACACTTCGGGCCCGTCGGCCCAGTGCGGCGAGAGGGCAGTCGATCGGCAGGTGAACCGCTCTCCGCCGACGCCGCGGCCCGCCGGCTCGTGAGCTGTGATTATTTTCTATTCGACGAGGTCCGGCCCTCCAGCGACTGGGCCGTGGGCGGCGACGACACCTGGCATTTCCTCGCCGTGCTCTCCGGCACCCTCCACCTTGATGCTCACTGGCAGTTGCCACCGCTCACACAGGGGGCGTGCGTTCTGCTGCCGGCCGCGATCGGACGGCAGGTGCTCTCGCCCGCCTCGAGCAGTGGCGATCACGCAACCCTCTTGCATGTGCAGCTACCATGAACGCATGAACGCATGACCGCTGAGCTCGCTCAACCCGCCCCCCACGCACCGCGACACGCGTGAAACCGGCCTTGGGGGACTCGGGCTCTCATCCCTACACTCTCGGCCCCCGTCAGCCCTCCAGCCCCGGTGGGTCCACAATGCACCTGCTTCATTCAATGCTGCTACCCGCGGTCGTTGCGGCCCTGATTTCAGCCCTGGCAACCTGCTCCGGGTGCGCCTCCCTGGGCAAGCCCGACTGGCTCGACCCGGGCCCCGTCCGATCCCAGCAGCGGAAGGCCGTGCGGTTTGATCCCTACCTCGAGGGTGGCCCGCTGACATCCAGCCCCGGCGTGTCGCTCCTGGATGGCTTGCGGCCCCGCGACTTTGCCGTGCCTGTACCGGAAGTCCGTCGCTCCCGCTGGTGGGCCCCCGCGCAATAGCCTCCGCAATCCGCGAGCGGCCCAGGCCAGAGCGTTCGCCGCGGATTGCCACCGATCCACCGCCTTGCCGGCCGCCTGTGTATGATCGGGCTTCAGGCGATTCAACGGTGCACGCCGTTCGCCCCCCTTTCGGCCTTTCTTTCGACGGATATCCCCACCGTGCCCTCAGACCGCCCGCCGCGCCCATCGAGGCCTTCTCGCTCCCCCACAACCGGTCGCACCGAAAGCAGTCGCACCGAAACCGGCCGTCCAGATTCGGTTCGTCCTTCTGCGGTTCGTCCTCGTGCGGTTCGTGCAGGCCGGCCTGCACGTCCATCACGGCCGGTCCGGTCTCCCCGCGCGGAGCCGTCGCGGATTACATCGAGGCGGCCTCCGGCTCGGCAGGAACTCCCTGACGAAGACGATGCACGCAGTGCAGCAAAACGCCGGCTTCAGGCGATCGACGACGGTCTGGAGAGGCTGCAAAAAGTGCTTGCCTCGGCTGGGCTGGGAAGTCGGCGAAACTGCGAGGAACTGATCACGACCGGACGTGTCGAAGTCGATAGACAGATCGTCACGCAGTTGGGAACCCGAATCGATCCGCTCAAGTCTGAGGTTCGGGTTGACGGTGAGAAGCTCCCCAATCCGAAGCGGGTCGTCTACATGCTCAACAAGCCTGTCGGCGTGGTGACAACCAACTTCGACCCGGCCGGCCGGCCGCGGGTGGTCGATCTGGTGCCGGCAGAGCAGCGGCTGTTTGCCATCGGTCGGCTCGACCGCATGAGCGAGGGGCTGATTCTGGTGACCAACGACGGTCCGCTGGCAAACCTTCTCTCCCATCCCCGCTACGGCGTGGAGAAGAAATATCTCGTTCAGGTAGCGGGCGTGCCGTCCCAGGAACTCCTCGACAAGATCCGCCGCGGCATCACCCTGGCCGAGGGCAAGGTGCATGCCAAGCGGGTCGAGATCCGTTCGCAGCACAAATTGAGTGCCGTTCTCGAGATGATTCTCGACGAGGGAAAGAACCGGGAGATCCGCCGCATGCTGGCGAGACTCGGGCACAAGGTCCACCAACTCAAGCGGGTCGGTGTCGGCAAGTTGTCCCTGGGCAACCTCCTGCCCAGCCAGTGGCGGCCCCTGTCGTGGAATGAGATCGAGGCCCTGCGGCAGGACGCCATCGCGGCCGTCGGCCCCGTCGAGGCCGGACGGATGAACGAACCGGTTCGTGAGGGGAGGCCGCCGCAACGCCCCGGACGCGAGGGCCCATCGGGCCGGTCGCGGCCGCGAGCAGGACAAGGGGCAGGCAGGAGTACCTCCACGACAGAGAGTGGCAGAGAAGCGGGTGGCAGGCCCTTGGGGGGCAGGGCAGCGGGAGGTAGGGCAGTGGGGGGCAGGGGCCAAAACTCCCGTAGCCAGACGCCACCACCCCGAGCCAGGCTCGAAGCCTCCGGATCGCAGGGAAGTGTTTCGGAACCGCGGCGGCCAGCAGCGGGCCGGGGCCCACGCCGGCCACGCCGGCCCGGGAAGGCCTCCTCCTGGCGAAAGCCCCGCGGCGTTTGACGAAAGCCGCGTGCCGGCACATCATCCGCCGCCCGAAGCGAGGGCACACGCAACCGGAAGCAATCGATGAACACCGCCACTCCGAGCAACGCTGCCGAAACCACCACGCCGCAGCCCTGCTATGCCGATACCGCCGCGTTCACGTCGGCGCGGATCGTATCCAACACCCGCATTGCCGACGCCACGTGGCGGCTCCGGCTCGACTGCCCGGCAATCGCCGTTGCTGCGGTCCCTGGGCAGTTTGCCATGGTCCGCATTCCTCACCGCAGCGACCCGCTGCTGGCCCGTCCTCTGGCCGTGTATGACACCTTCTCGGACGCCGCAGCCGATCCCGGGGGAAATCCGTCCCGTCGCTACGCCGACTTCATTTATGCCGTGCACGGGAGGTTTACGACCGCTCTTTGCGAGATTGCCGCCGGCCATGAACTGATCGTCTGGGGGCCCCTGGGCAATGGGTTCCAGTTTCCGGCAGTGGATCACCTCGTGCTCGTTGCGGGGGGCATCGGCCAGACGGCCCTGCTGGGCCTGGGCCGTGAACGGCTCGGACGCACGACGTATGGCCCTCCATCTCGACTGCCGCCACCGCGGTCGGGCAGCGTCACCTGCTGCTGGGGTGCCAGGCACGCCGGACTGTTCGGCGGCATTGAAGACTTCCGGGCGGCCGGCATCGACGTGCACCAGGCCACGCTCGACGGTTCAGCCGGTCTCCGTGGCACGGTCGTCGATCTCCTCGACTCCCTGTTTGGCCCGCCTGGTTTCAGCGGGGCTGACAGCCATACCACCCCCCGCGACCCCGGTGCGGGCAGCCTCCGCATCGCCTGCTGTGGCCCCGAGCCGATGATGGCGGCGGTGGCCCGATGGTCCGCAGCACGAACGATTTCGTGCGACGTATCCCTCGAGGCCCCGATGGCCTGCGGGATCGGGATCTGCTTCACGTGCGTGGCCCGTGTCCGCGACACATCAGGCGGCTGGGACTACCGTCGCACCTGCATTGAGGGTCCGATCTTCGATGCGACCCGCATCGAGTGGTGAACCCCTGCCTCGTTCCGTTCACGCTTTCGGCTTGGTGGCTGCCTTCTTGCTTCCGCCAGAGGCCTTGCCGCCGCTCTTCGCCGCACTGCTTTTGGCCGTCTTGCTCTTGGCACCGCCACTCTTCACTGCACTACTCTTCAATGCACTACTCTTGGCGGGGCTGGCAACCGTGCCGCCCTTGGAAGCCGACAGCATTCGGGCAGACAGTCGCGACTTGATACGGGCCGCTTTGTTGCGGTGGATCTTGTGCGAGGCGGCGGCCTTGTCGGCACTACTCGCCACCGTCCGCAGCGCCTCTCGGGCCTGGGTGATGTCGCCGGCGTCGATCGCCGAAAGCACCTTGCGTACGTGGGACTTGAGCTCCGATTTGGCCGCACGGTTGCGTTCCCTATTGCGGAGATTTTGCTTATGTCGCTTCTTGGCGCTGGCCGAGTGTGGCATGCCGGATCCTACCCCTTCAAAACGGAAAAAAAGAAAACGGAAAAACGAGAAAACGGAAAAATCGAATCAGGACCAACACAACCCGGAGTCTGCGACACTCGCGTCGACGTCTTCAAAACCGACGGCTCGGAGCCAGTCGCCGCCGCGAGAGAGGGTTGGACGCTGCCAGCCGGAGCGATCGTGAGGATGCTTTTGGACTAGCTCGACGCCCCTTTATCCTTTGCCGAGGTCAACTTGTCCAGACGTTGAGCCACATCCCGGTAGCTAAAGTCGAGTTCTGCCAGCGTGGAGAGGTATTTTCGGGCCGAGTCCACATCGTCCAGCCCCATCGCGAGCACCCCAGCCCGGTAGAGGGCCCGTTTGCGGAGCTCCACTTCCCGGTCGGTCAGGGATTCGACCGCTGCCTGGTAGTTTCGCATCGCCAGGGGATACTGGCGGATTTTCTGGAAGCACTCGCCCAGTTCGAGGGCGACCGCCCCCTTGCGGCGGGCGTCCTGCAGCACGTCCTGAAAATGCTTGATGGCCTCGGAGTGGCTGCCAGCCGCCTTGAGCCGCAGGGCCAGTTCATATTTCCAGTTTGTGTTTTCCGGATACCGGGCGGAGCGGGCTGAATAGACATCGATCTCATGCTTGAGCTGCGTGGAGCGCAACCGCTCGACGGCCGCTTGATTGTCCGGGGTATCCTCCTCGGCCAGCCTTTTCTCCGCCAGATGCAGTCGGCTTCGCGCCCAGCGGAGCTGGCGGTCTTCCACGTGCTCGCGGACCTTCATGTCATTGCCCGATGCCGACAGGGCTTTGGTGAGCATCTGCTGGGCTTCTTCGAGCGAAGCATCTCGCTCGATCAGGTCGGCCAGTTCCAGATACGCCTCGACAGCAGCCGGATCCTTGGCGATCGTCTGCTGCAGCGTGGTGCGACGATCCGTGGCTGGGGCTTCTCCGGCAGCGGCCGCCTTGTCGCCGGCCGCAGCCCCTGCCACCGCGACCGACTTTCGGCCGGTCAGTCCTTCGCCCGCGAAGATCGTCTTGTCGACCTGCAACCTTGCGATTTCCCGCTGGGCCTCGTCAGCCATTCCCTTGAGGTTGCCGATCCGCATCCAGCAGGCAACGGCCTGGTCGTATTCCCCGTAACTGGCCAGGAAATCCGCACATTTGCGGTTTACTTCCGCATCCGCGGGCGCGGCGTCGAGAGCAGCTTTCAGATACACCCGCTGGACATCTGCGAATCCAAGTCGTCCGCTGGCCTCTGCCATGACCAGCAGGCTGCCGTGATCGCTGGGGTTGGCCCTGACGATACTCACCCCCTGGAGGATCGCCTCGCGGTGTTTTCCGGCCGCGACAAGCTTTCGCAGGCCACCCCTTCCGCCAGCCGACCAGAGCGACGCCAGACCGCCCCCCTTTTTGACGCCGTGTTTCAGCCGCAGGGCCCCTAAAAAGTTTTGCAGATAGGTCGCGTTTGCCGGGTCGCCCACCACACAGACCGAGAACATCTCGATGGCGTAATCGATATTCTTGGCAACGCTCTGCGAGCCGTGTTGAAAGCACTGCGTGAGCCGCGAACGCTCCGTCGGCGATAGGGATGACGACGGCTGTGGAACGGCAGAACCTGTTCCAGGTCTGGCTGCGGGAGGATCATTGGGCATGGATGTTTGAATCGCGAGGGATTCCCGGCAGAACAGGCAGGGAGAGGTCCGACAATCCGGCCCGCACGGTATGCTGCCACTCGAGCACGTCAGGGCAGGAAAGCAGAACCCGTGGCTTCCCGGCCAGTCTAGCTTCCCGTCCAGTCTAGCTTCCCGGCAGGTCTAGGCTTCCCGGCAGGTCTAGCTTCCCGGCAGGTCTAGGCTTCCCGGCCAGTCTAGGCTTGAGAGTGTAGCCCCCGGCTCCCTGAGCCTCAAAGGTCTGGTCTTTCTCGCCGTCCGCAAAACACGATCCGGCCGACCGCCGGCAGACTCCCCACAGCCTCGCCGCCCCGAAGGGCGACCGCCTCCACACCGCCGGTCTTCCGATGCCCACAGTCAGCTCATCTCCCCCTGCCGCGAGCGATATTCGCCGTGGCAGGGTGCTGTTTGTGGGCGCCGGCCCCGGCGACCCGGCCCTGCTGACGGTACGGGCCGTGGAATGTCTGCGGCGGGCCGATGTGGTGGTCTACGACACCCTCGTGCCGGGTGCCGTGCTGGACATGGTCGCCCCAGCCGTTGAACGGCTGGCAGTGCCGCGGGACGGCCGTGAAGGCGATCACGATCCCGGCGAGGCCACCGGCAGGCTGCTCGCACGACTGGCAGCCGAAGGCCGCACTGTGGTGCGGCTCAAGGGGGGCGATCCCGCGGTGTTTGGCAGGCTCAGCGAAGAGATGGCCCCTGTGAGAGATGCCGGAATTCCAGTCGAGATCGTGCCTGGCATCACGGCGGCGGCCGCCGCTGCCGCCGCCGCCGGCATTCCGCTGACAAGCCGCTCGGCGGCATCGAGCATCACCATCGTCACCGGCCACGAAGCATCCGACAAACGTGAAGGCATCGACTTTCGAGCACTCGCCGCCCTCCCGGGAACACTCGCGATTTACATGGGCGTGGAGCAGGTCGGGCGGTGGTCGAGCGAGCTGTTGTCGGCGGGAAAGCCAGCCCTGACCCCGGTCACGATCGTCAGCCACTGCTCATGGCCCGATCAGCGGATCGCCGTCAGCACGCTGGCGGGCTGCGCCGCTGATTTTGAACGACACAACTGGCCCTCGCCGGCCGTGGTGATCGTGGGAGAAGTGGCACAAACAGTCGACGTGATCGCCGTGACGCCGGCGCGGGGGCCGCTCGCAGGCCGCCGCGTCGTGAATACGCGGCCGCCCGGGCAGGGAGAAGACCTCGAGTCCCTGATCCGCGCGGCCGGGGGTAGTTGCCTCGGAGTGCCTGCGATCCGCATCGGTCCGCCCGCCTCGTGGCAGCCTCTCGATGACGCGATCCGTGAGGCTGGCAGCTTCGACTGGATTGTATTCGCAAGTGCCAACGGTGTTCGGGGCTTCGTCGGTCGCCTGCGGGAGGCCGGGCTCGACGGTCGGGCGCTTGGCACAGCGAGGCTGGCAGCCATCGGTCCGGCCACGCGTCAGGAATTGGAACGTGCAGGCTTCTCCTGCGACCTCACGCCCGAAGAGTTCCGCTCGGAGGGCCTCGTCAGCGCGTTTGGCAAAGCGCCCGGCCCGGCCCGGTTTCTCCTCGTGCGAGCCAACCGCGGCCGCGACCTGATGCGGCGGGAACTCGAATCGATGGGACACGCGGTAACGGAGGTATCGGCCTATTCGAGCGAGCCCGTGACCACACTCGACTCGGCGACCGCCGCGGCGATCGATCAGGCACCTGTCGACTGGATCACGGTGACCAGTTCCCTGATCGCCGAGTCGGCCGTCCAGTTATTCGGCCCCAGGATCAGGCAATGGCGGATTGCGAGCCTCAGCCCGATTACGTCAGCCGCCCTCCGCACCTGCGGCATCGATCCCACCGTGGAGGCCGCCACGGCCGTCAGCGACAGCCTGGTTGCGGCCATGGCGAATTGGGAAACTGCGCATGCCACCCACCCGGACCGACGGCCAGAAAAACTGCCCATGCCCCCAGGTCGCCTGGTCGAGCCGGCTGATTCGGCCGGGGAAATTCCAGAACCACCGAAAGCCACGACGATATCCCAGGAGAAGCCGTGACTGCGGAAGGATCTGCAGTCGATCCGAAATGACGGGGGATGTGTCATGAGCCGAACGGGGCTGCCGACCACGCTGGTCATCTGCTGTCCGTTGCCCACAGGAATGCCGTCGGCAGCGGCTGACGCATGCCTCGAATATGGTCGCCGATCAGCCGTGCCGTTGACCTGGATTACGTCGATCGATCGGCTGCCTCTGGTGGCCGGACATTCTGGTGTTGGAGCGGCCCGGTCAGCCGTGGCCCTGGAGATTCCCGCCGCTGTGTCGCGGCAGGAGCTACGACAACTCCTCGCGCGGACCGCCGCGGAGGCCCCCGGAATCGATGTTGCCGCGGTGCGTGGGCCATTGTCACCGGAACACCGACGACTGTTGGTTGACGGCGGCATTCGCGTTGCCTGCCGCGACCGGTTTGACGACGATGCCCGCGGCTCCCGGCGGCCGGCGCCCTCCGGCTGGCCCTGCCGGAACACGCTCTGGGGACTCTGGGAAGTGACCCAGTCCACAGCCATGCCGCCGGGCCTGGCGGGCCGGTTGCTGGCCTGGGGTTCTCACCGAGGACCGTTGCCAGGCACGCTTGCTGTGCTCGACGTGGGAGGGCAGGGACCATTCCCCGATCCTGCGACGATCCGCGGACGGATCGAGCAGTGGTGGAACTGGGCGGAACGGCAGAACGGGCCGGGGCAGGCCATGTTCGCCACGCTCGCGGATCTGCCGGCCCTCATCACGGGCGCCGGTCGGCTTCCTGTGGGTGGCTCGGTCTTCAAGGTGGCGTAGCTGTTCGAGATGGCGTAGCCGTTCGAGATGGCATTTCCGGAAACGACCGTGGCAAAGCCGCCTCGTACGACCGGGTCACGTGCCGACCCTGCCCCGATCAGCGACGCGGCTTCTCCATGATCGTCCAACTCATGTAGGCCAGGATTGCACTGCTCACGATGAACCCGATGTCGGTCAGCACGCTGACACGCTGAAATGGAAATCCCGCCGCCAGATCCGCGACAAACAGGATTGCCACCAGGCCTGAGACGACCATTCCGATAAACGGCATCAGTTTCAACACGGGATCCCTACCTCCAACAGACGGGCATTCGCACGACCGGCAATTCCCACTACGATATCGGCTCTGCCGCGGGATGCCCACCAGTCTGCAGCTGACGGCGGCGGCGGCGACGAGAGTCCACACAACCTCCCAAAAAAGACCTCCGGCGGAGGTTTTTGAGAGCCTACCCGAATAACCACCGGAGTTTTTCGCACGTGGCCCACCACGCCCCCCACCCGCGCATCGCCGTTTACACGGGGTCTTTCGATCCGATCACCCTCGGCCATCTCGACGTGATTCAGCGGGCCAGCCGGGTCTTTGACGCGATCGTCGTCGGCGTTGGCATCAACCCGGAAAAACAGCCTATCTTTTCGCTGGCCGACCGCGTGCAACTCGTACGTGATTCCGTCGCCGATCTGACCAATGTCCGCGTGGAATTGTTCAGCGGCCTCTCGGTGGCGTTTGTCCGTGAGCAGGGGGCGCATGTTCTCCTGCGGGGAGTGCGGTCACTGACCGACATCGACGCGGAGTTCACCATGACGCTGGCCAATCGAAAGCTCGATCCCGCGGTCGAGACGGTGTTTCTGATGGCCGACGCGCAGTATTCGCACATCTCCTCGTCACTGCTCAAGCAGATCACACCACTTGCCGACGACGAGGCACTGCTCAAATTCGTGCCACCGTCTGTTGTGGCACCGCTCCGCCGGATGCTCTCTGGCCCGGCGTGACTTGAGAACGCAACACACAAGGTGGGGCGAGGCCGGATCAGTTCACGTTTTGGCCACCCGCCTCAAAGTGCTGCCGGAGATAGCGGGCCCGCTCGATGTTGCGGTCTTTCGTGTCGAGTTCGACACCCCGCAGCTTCTGAAGATGCGCAGGCTGGGTGCGGATCAGGAGCGAATTGATGTCGGCGATCTTCACGTCGCCGATCAGCCCGAGCAGCACACCCATGCGCACCCGTGAGAGCAACTGCATTGTCTCTTCAGCGCTGATCGTCTGGGCCGTCCGCAGGATGCCGTAGGCCCGGCTCACTTGATCGTGCACGTTCTGCTCCGTCTCACGCACGAGAAACTCCCGGGCACGCCGCTCGTAATCGATCAGCACCGGCACGACATCGCCCACCTGCTCGACGAGCTCCTCTTCGGACTTGCCGAGCGTGGTCTGATTCGAGATCTGGTAGAAGTCCCCCATCGCCTGCGATCCCTCGCCATACAGACCGCGTACCGCCAGCGAAATCTTGTGCAGGCTGCGAAACACCTTGTCGATCTGACGGGTGATCACGAGCGCTGGCAGGTGGAGCATGACGCTCACCCGGATGCCGGTGCCCACGTTGGTCGGACAGGCCGTGAGGTAGCCAAACCGGGGATGAAACGCGTAGGGCACGACCTGCTCGATCTGTTCGTCGACCACCTTGATCTGCTCCCAGACCCCGCGGAGGTCGAGCCCGCTGTGGATGCACTGGATGCGGAGGTGATCCTCCTCGTTGATCATCAGGCTGACCTGCTCGAGCTGATCGATCGCCACGCTCCTTGCCCCCTGGGCATCGGCATGTTCCCGGCTGATGAGTTGCCGCTCGACGAGAAATTGGCGGTCGATCTCCTCCAGGCCGCCCACGTCGATCGACTCCAGGCTCTTTCCCACCGGAGCCATGGCGATCCGCTCTCGCAGAAACCGCTCGATGTCGGCCCGGTCCTGCTCGGAGGCCCGGCTCACGAACGGATACTGTGGGAGGTTGCGGGCCAGCCGCACCCGGCTGCTCATGACGATGTCCGACTCAGGCCCGGTGCCACGAAGCCATTCGCCGATCGATTGGGTAAGCGATTCAAGTTTCATAGTCTGCATGCGAGAGGGCCGTGTGGCACCTCCTCACTCCTGTCGCTCCGGGCGGTCTGTGGGAATCCAGCGGTCCTCGATTGCCCGGATGGCATCGCGGTTTTCCTTGGCCTTTTCATAGTCTTCACAGGCGATCGCCTCTTTCATCTCATGCCGCAGCCCGATCACACCTGTGAGTTCGCCAGTGCCGTCGGCAGCGGCGTCTCCCGCGGCGTCTCCCGCGGCGTCTCCCGCCAGTTGCTTTGATCTCGACGGCCTTCTGCCGGTGTGTTCGGTCGCACCATGGATGTTCGCGATCAGCGGTTCGAGTTCCTTGGCAAACTGGACGTAGTCGTGCGGACAGCCGAGCCGCCCCTGATTACGAAACTCGAAGAACGTGATGCCGCACATGTCGCAGGCTTTCTGGTCGAGAACCGCCAGTTCATCGGCGGTCTGCCCGACACCCAGCCCTGCGTTCAGAGAGCCGGCTCCACCAGGTGCCGCACCGCTCCCTTCGGCGTCCTCGGCAGGGCCCCCGCTCCCCTCGGCCTGGTTCAGGTAGACCCGCGCATGATCCTCGCAGAGGTGGAGTTCGCGGACTGAGCCGGTCTCGAGTTCCGTGATGTGGAACACCGCCTGTTTCTCGCACTGCTGACACTTCATGGCCGGTCTATCCTAAGTGTTGCCTAAGTGTTGCCTAAGTGTTGCCTAAGTGTTGCCTAAGTGTTGCCTAAGGGTTGCCTAAGCGTTGCCTACACGTTGCCTACGCGTTGCCTGCGTATTGCCTGCGTGATGATCGCGTGGCGAATGCCCCGCTGCATTCGCTCTGGCCTGAATCCGCGTTGCATCCACAACGCTGAATCCGCGGCTGAGCCCACGGGTGAATCATAGCGGCCGGCAGTCAGAAGGTCGCCTTCGGCCCAAAGGCCGGCCACGGGAAAGTCCGTCCGTTCGACGGTGGGCCGAAAACAGGCATCCTCCCTGTTGCCCTCGGCACCCGGTCGGTACTCTGTCGTTTTCCGAACTTTTTCTGAACTTTTTCCAGGCTTGGCGGCGTCTCCTCTGGCTGAGCCGGTCCCGTAGGGTCCATCCGTCCATGTCACACCTTCCGGACCGGCAACGCTTCGACGCCCTGGCGAGAGACTTTCGTCTCGTGCCTGTCTACCGCCGGCTGTTTGCCGACGGACTCACGCCGCTGTCGGCATTTGCCCGGATCGACGCCGGCGAATCCGCCTGCCTTTTTGAGAGCGTCATCGGCGGCGAGAAGGTCGGCCGGTACAGCTTTCTGGGTGCCGAGCCATTCCTACGGTTCGAGGCCTTCGGCACGAGGGTGCGGATCACGCAGATGGGGCCGACCCAGAAGGGTGCGGACCAGGTGGAGGAATTCGAGTCGTCTGATCCGCTCTCCGACCTCGAGCGGCGGATGGCTGTTTACAAACCAGCCCACCTGGCTGAACTGCCGCCGTTCACCAGCGGAGCCGTCGGCTATGCGGCCTACGACTCGGTCCGCTACGCGGAACGCCTGCCGCACCCTCCGGCCGACGATCTCCGACTGCCCGATCTCTGCTTTGCCCTGTACGACCGGCTGCTTGTGTTCGACAACGTCACCAAGTCGCTCGATGTCGTGGTGCTCGCCCACGTGGCGGCAGACTCGGCTCCCGAACGTCATGCTGAGCTTGCCCGTCAGGGCTACGAAGAGGCATGCCGCCGCATCGATGCCACGATTGAGCAGCTCTTCCGACCCTGCCCCTGGCCGCCTGCGGCGGACATCGGCCCGAAGCGCGAGCCGCGATGCCTCGACACGGGCACCGCCCAGGCGGCATCGACCCGCGAAGAGTTCCTGGCCGCCGCCGAAAAGGCCATCGAATACATCCATGCCGGAGACGTCTTTCAGGTGGTGCTCAGCCGCCGCCTCGAACTGCCGTTTGACCTCCCGGCTCTCGAGCTCTATCGCACGCTCCGGGTCGTAAACCCCAGCCCCTTCATGTTCTACCTGCGAACGCCGTTCGCCACGCTCGTGGGCAGCTCGCCGGAAATCATGGTTCGCGTCGTGGACGGCCAGGTGACGGTGCGGCCGTTGGCCGGCACTCGGCCGCGGGGCAAAACGCCCGAGGAAGATGCGGTCCTGGCCGAGGGCCTGCTGGCCGACCCCAAGGAGCGGGCGGAACACGTCATGCTCATCGATCTCGGCCGCAACGACGTCGGTCGCGTGTCGAACATCGGCTCGGTGGTGCTCAGCGACGTGATGTCGATCGAGCGGTACAGCCATGTGATGCACATCACGAGCAACGTTACCGGTCAGCTGGCGGCCGGCACGACGGCGTTCGACGCGTTGCGGGCCTGCCTGCCAGCGGGCACGGTTTCGGGAGCCCCGAAAATCCGGGCCATGGAGATCATCGACGAGCTGGAACCGCGAAAACGCGGTCCCTATGCCGGCGCCGTCGGCTACATCGACTTCAGCGGCGCCATGGATACCTGCATCGCCCTGCGGACCGTCGTGATCACCGGCGGCAAGGCCTACGTGCAGTCGGGCGCCGGGATCGTGGCTGACAGCGTGCCGGAGAGCGAGTTTCAGGAGACGCTCAACAAGGCGAAGGGCCTGCTCGTGTCACTGGAAATGACGGCCGAGCGGCTGGGTCGGGCGGCATCATCCGCGACATGACGCGGATGCCACCATGCCATGCTTAGAAAGACGCCCAGGAAGACAGAAGCAAAGACGCCCGAAACACCATCCGAACGGACGTGCCGCCAGGCCACGCGACGAGGACCAGCATGATCCAATGCGACCGCGTGATCGTCGAACGGGGTGGGCAGATGGTGCTCGACCGCCTCTCGTTGACGGTCGCGCAGGGTGAAACGCTGGCCCTCATCGGCAGGTCGGGGGCCGGCAAGAGCACGCTCCTTGCAGCGGTCGGGACGGCCATTGCCATCCGGGGCGGTGACATCCGGCTCGCCGGCCACTCAGTCCGCCGTGATCCCGATGCCGTGCGGCAGCGGATCGGCTACGCGCCGCCGCACATGCCATCCTGGCCGGCCGTGCGGGCCGACGAGTTTCTGGCACTCTTCGCCGGCTCGGCCGGGCTGGCCGGCAGCGGCCTCCGGCAGGCGGTGGATCGGGCGCTCGACGTCGCGGACTTGCGAGGCAAGGGGGGCACGCTGATCGATCGACTGCCCGACGGGCAGGGGAAATTGCTGCTCATCGGCAGGGCGCTGATGCACATGCCCGATGTGCTGGTGCTCGACGATCCGTTCGGAAACCTCGACCCGGCCCAGCGGCGATCGACCGAGCGGCTGATCGGCGACCTGCAGATCGGCGGCCGCACCGTGATCGCCGCCATCGATGACGCCCGCGTGCCGGACTGTTTCACGCACCTGGCGGTTCTCTCGGATGGAAGGCTCGTGCAACAGGGGCCCGCCACCTTCGGTGCCTTTTCTGCTGGTCGTCCCTGGAGGTATCGCCTGTCATGCCCCGGTCAGGCCGAGGCGGCCGCCGTGGTGATCGGAACGCTGGCCGATTCCACACATGTGTTCGACGCCGATACGCTCGAGGCCCTGCTTCATGGACCGACCGAGGGCACGACGGCCGCCCTCCGGCCTGCTCTCTCCGAGATGCTTGTCAGGCTCGTGCGGGCGGGCATCGCCGTGGAAGCAGCCGAACTGCAGCCCCACTGGACGGCGCAGTTGGTCGAATCAAGTGGGTGATCCCTACCCCGCGACGCAGGTGGCGGGTTGGATTCGGGCGGCAGGCGCTCCGCGGAAGACCCGGACAAGTTGAAAACTTGCCGCCACGGGAGCACAGGACAAGTTACAAACTTGCCGCCACGGGGGCACCGGACACGCGGAAAATGATCGGGATCCAGAACCTGTGGCCTCCGGGGAGGGAATCGTGGCCGTGAGTTTTTAACTTGCGGAATCCGGTTTCCAGGGGGACAGCCGAGACGTTCAAAACGTGCCGCCACCGGAGGGGCAGCCCAGGCCGTGCCGAATACAATTTGGGCTCGTCTCTCTGGTGGGCTAGTCTCTCTGGACGGGCTGCGCTCGCGCGCATCGCCTGACGGGCCACTATCCTGATGAAGCGATATCCTGGCACCGCGGCGGCCCGCGTCCGCAGGTGTGAAGCTGTCGTTTTGAAACGGTCGTTCTTGAGTTCTTGAAAACGAAGTGCCGATGTTTGACGCCATCAATTGCTTCTTGCTCGCGCCAGTTTCGGGCATCCCGGTTCTGCTGGCGGCTGGGCAGGAGGCGACGCTGCGGATGCTTCTGCTGCAGCTGATCGTGATCATCCTGGCCGCCCGACTGGGGGCGGCAGTGGCGCGTTGGCTTGGTCAGCCGAGCGTGGTCGGAGAGATCGTCGCCGGACTGCTCCTGGGGCCCTCGGCACTGGGAGCCGTGGCCCCGCGGCTCTCGGCAGCCATCTTTGGCGGAGGTGTCGATCCGGCTGAAGGGGGCACCGCCGGCCTCGACGCCACGCTCACCGGCTTGAGCCAGATCGGGCTGGTGCTGCTTCTGTTTCTCATCGGACTCGAGTTCGATTTTTCACACATCCGGCGTCAGGGCCGTCTCGCCGCCGCCATCTCACTCGCCGGGATTGTCGCCCCGTTTGCTCTGGGCGTGGGTCTCGCCATGCTGATGATGCCACGGCTGGCCGTGCTTGGTGGGGCGGACCGGATCGATCCCCTCTCGTTCGCCCTCTTCCTGGGCACCGCGATGTCCATCACGGCGATCCCCATCCTCGGTCGCATCCTCATCGAGATGGGCATGCAGCACACCCTCATCGGGGCCACCGTCATCGCCGCGGCGGCCTGCGACGATGCCGTGGGCTGGACGCTGCTCGCCGCCGTCTCCGCCATCGCCGTCGGCAGGTTCGACCCCTGGAGCGTTGTGCAGATGATCGGCTCAACGCTGCTCTTCGCAGCGTTCACGTTGTTTGTCGTCCGCCCTTGGGTTCTGCCATGGCTGGAGCGTGCCTGCGACCACGACACCGGCCCCGCGACGCACCGCGAACATGACACCCACGGCCCCGACGCCCGCGAAAAATCGCCCGAAGCCCCGCACCAAGCTTCACCCACAACAGCCCGCCTTTCTCCGGCCGCCCTGTCGCTCCTGCTGGCGGCACTCTTTGCAGCCGCGGTCGTGACGAGCCTGATCGGGATTTTTGCGATCTTCGGGGCCTTTCTGCTCGGCGCGTCGCTCTCCGGTTCGCCACGTCTTCGAGAGGCGGTCGCGGCCCACCTCACCGATTTCGTCACCGTCTTCTTTCTCCCCATCTTCTTCACCTACACCGGCCTTCGCACAAACATCGGCACGCTCGATTCGCCGGAGGCATGGGGCTGGTGCGCAGCCGTGATGGCGGTGGCCGTGCTCGGCAAGTGGGGCGGCTGCGGCCTGGCTGCTCGGGTGTGTGGCATGCCCCCCAGGGAGGCGGCCTGCGTGGGCGTGCTCATGAACACGCGGGCGCTGATGGAACTGATCGTCTGCAACGTGGGCACGGATCTGGGCGTGATTCCGCCGGCGGTCTCCTGCATGCTCGTGCTGATGGCGATCGGCACAACGCTCATGGCCACACCACTCGCCGCACGGATGCTCCGTGGCACGTCACACGAGCAGCGGCTCATCGACCGGGGTTTTCTGCGGGCGTGACCCCGCCCGACACGGCCCTGGCCAGATCGCCGACGTAGCGTTCGATGCCGCCGAGGAACACGTCGCGTGGCTGGTTTGCCGCCTCGGCAAGATGTCGAACCACCGCCGAGCCCACGATCACGCCATCGGCCACCTCGGCCACAGCCCGCGCCTGCTCCGGGCTCGAAATCCCGAAACCGACGAGGATCGGCACATCGGTCTTCGTCCGCAGCCACTTGACCCGTTCAATCAGGCCTGAAGGCAGTTCAGTGCGGGCCCCGGTCACGCCCGCCACCGACACGCAGTACAGAAAACCTGTGGATCTGCGGGCAATCGCCTCGGCACGCTCCGGCGGCGTGGTGGGTGTCACCAGACGCACGAGCGCCAGGCCCGCCTTCCGGCAGGCGGCATCAAGCTGGTCCGATTCCTCGATCGGCAGGTCTGGCACGACGAATCCGGACAATCCGGCGGCCACGGCGTCGGCCACGAAACGGTCGATCCCCCGGCGAAAGATCAACGAGTAGCTGGCCATCGCCAGGATCGGCATCCGGACCCGCTTCGTCGCCGCCCTGGAAAGTTCGAAGAGCCGCTCGAGCGTGAAGCCCGCCGCGAGGGACCGCGTGTAGGAGGACTGGATCACGGGACCGTCGGCGATCGGATCGCTGTATGGCACGCCGAGTTCACACAGTGACGCACCGGCCCGATCGATCGCCTCGAGCACAGCAAGCGTGGTCTCCATGTCGGGATCCCCAGCTGTGACAAACGGCGCCAGGGCGCCACGGCCCTGTCGCCCAAGCGTGGCAAACAGGTCCGCAAGCACAGACAATTTTGATGGCACAGCATCCGCGGACGTGGCAGGCATGAAGGATTCCTTCGAGGATGATCGTCAGGGCGATTTGGAAGAACCGCTCGGGTGCAGGAGTTGGAAGCAGGAGTTGGGAGCCGGAGTTGGGAGCAGATATCGAGAGACCCAGACGCGTGCCGGGGTCGTGAATGGAGAGGACGCGGCACCGTGGCGATCAGGCCGAAGAACCGGCGTCGCTCAGGCCTCTCAGCCGGGCGATCTCGGCGGCGTCTTTGTCGCCGCGACCCGACAGGCAGACGACGAGAATCTCCTCCGGGGGCCGCCGGCCAGCCTCCTCCACGGCCCAGGCCAGGGCATGCGACGTCTCAAGGGCCGGCAGAATGCCCTCCCTCTTGGCCACGAGATCGAAGGCATCGAGCGCTTCCACGTCGCTCACGCTCGTGTATTCCACGCGGCCTGCATCCCGCCAGTAGCTGTGCTCCGGGCCGACTCCCGGATAATCAAGACCCGCCGAAACGGAGTGCACGTCGGATGTCTGGCCATCCGCATCCTGCAGCACATAGCTCAGACTCCCGTGCAGAATGCCGGGGCTGCCGTAGCTCAGGCTCGCCGCATGGTCGCCAGGCTTGCCGGAACGGCCCCCCGCCTCGACGCCCACCAGACGAACGTCCCGGTGATCGACGAACGGATAAAACATCCCGGCCGCATTGCTCCCGCCGCCCACGCAGGCCACCACAATGTCGGGAAGGCGTCCAAGCTGCCGGCGGCACTGATCCACCGTCTCCCGGCCGATCACTGACTGAAAATCTCGAACGATCCGCGGAAAGGGATGCGGGCCGACGACTGAGCCGATGATGTAATGCGTGTTTTCCACCGAGCCCATCCAGTCCCGCATCGCCTCGTTGATCGCATCGCGAAGCGTCCGCGATCCGCTCTCCACCGGCCGCACCTCGGCGCCCATGAACCGCATGTTGCGGACATTCGGAGCCTGTCGCCGCACGTCCTCGGATCCCATGTAGACGATGCATTCCAGGCCGAAGCGGGCGCACGCCGTGGCCGTGGCCACGCCATGTTGTCCGGCCCCCGTCTCGGCGATGATCCGCCGCTTGCCCATCCGGATCGCCAGCAGGCCCTGACCGAGCGTGTTGTTGATCTTGTGGGCACCGGTATGGCTGAGATCCTCCCGCTTGAAATAGATCTGTGCTCCCCCCGCGAGTTCGGTGAGTCGTTTCGCGAAGAGCAGGGGAGTGGGCCGGCCGACGAACGCTGCCAGCAGGCCATCGAGTTCGGCGGCGAAGGTGGGATCCGCAAGGGCATCGCCGTAGGCCTGTTCCAACTGCTCAAGCGCCGCGGAGAGCGTTTCGGGAACGTATCGGCCACCAAACCGGCCGAAACGTCCCAGTGCGTCTGGCACCTGCGAAAGTGGCGGCGAAGCAGTCGTTGTCGCTGGCGTCATGATCGTTGCCCCGGCTCTGGTACGGCGGTGTGTGTGGCGGTCTGGAATCGCACGCAATGAATTGTAGCCTGCCCCGCCGGTGCTACCATCGAATCATGGTGAAGCATGCCTGAATTGCCCGAAGTGGAGACGATGCGCCGCGGGATCGCGCACCTCGCCGGCCTACGGATTCAGGGCGTCACGTTTCCGCGGCGGACGGTGCGGCCGATCTCCCTGCAGCCTGGGGCCCTGGCCATGCAAAGGCGGCTCACTGGGCGGACGGTCGCTGCCATGCACCGCTACGGGAAACGCGTGGCCATCGAACTGGACTCGCAGGATCGGGCTGGCCGCGAATGGCTGGTGATCGAACCGCGGATGACGGGGCTCATGCTGGTGGCCGATCCACCGACGCAGACGCATGTCCGCATGGAGATCGGTTTCCATGGCCTGCCTGATCCCGCCGCCCGACACCGCCTCACCTTCTGGGATCGGCGGGGCCTGGGGACAATCCGCCTGCTCGACGAACGGGGCCTCGCCGCTGCTTGCGGTCCTGACAGGCTCGGACCAGACGGGCTCTCGATCACGGGGGACGAACTTCGCGATCGCCTCGGCAACTCCCGCCGCGCTGTGAAGGTCGCCCTGCTCGACCAACATGCGGTGGCTGGCATCGGCAACATTTACGCCGCGGAAATTCTCCGCGAGGCGGGCATCGATCCTCGCGTGCCCTGCCGGCGGCTCTCCCTGGGCCACTGGGAGCAGATCGCTGCGGCAACGCGGGGCATTCTCGCCGAGGCCGTCCGTCTGGAGGGATCGACGATCACCGATGAAACCTACAAGACAGCAGACAATCGATCTGGTCAGTTTCAGCTGCGACACCGCGTTTACGGCCGGGAAGGGAAGCCCTGTCACGAGTGCGGCGGCGCCATTCGGCGGATCGTGCAGGCCCAGCGATCGACGTTTTTCTGCCCGCCCTGCCAGTGGCACCCGCGCCGGTGATGCCGTAGGCTTTGCCGGGGCCTCCACACTTTGAGAGTTGAGCCATGCGCATCCCAATGACGTCCCTTTCACGCCGCCGTTTTCTCGCCGGCACCGCCGCCTCCGCGGCGGGAGCCCTGGCGCTTCCCGCGGGCTCCGGCCGCCTGCTCGGCGATGAGCCCGCCATCGGGCCTGCCGGCGCTGCACCAACATCCGAAACGCTGGCCGGCATGCTGCATGCCTCCCTTTCGCCGCAGCAGCGGGAAAAGGTCTGCGTTCCCTGGGATCACGTGCATCCGAAATACGGCCTGCTGCGGACGCGGGTGGCCAACAACTGGAAGGCCACAGAACCTGACGTAGCGGGGGACTTTTTCAGCGGTGATCAGCAGCGGCTGATCCGGGACATCTTCGAGCAGCTCATCGCACCGGAATGGCATGCCCGGTTCGACAAGCAGTTGGAGGACGACACGGGTGGATTCGGCCACGACCAGTCGATCGCGCTCATCGGTGAGCCCGGTTCCGGCCGGTTTCAGTTTCTCCTCACCGGCCGGCACATGACACTGCGTTGCGATGGCGACTCCGCCGACCATGTCGCCTTCGGCGGGCCGATCTTCTACGGGCATGATGCCGGAGGCGACACCGAGGAGCCGACTCATCCCGGCAACGTCTTCTGGTCGCAGGCGGTGGCGGCAAACGGAGTGTTTGCGATGCTCGATGGCCGCCAGCGGTCGCAGGCACTCGTCGACATCCTGCCCCGGGAGAACACCGTCGCCTTCAGGGGACACGGCTCTGCGGCATCCGGCCTCCTGCTTTCGGATCTCTCCACTGACCAGCGGGCTGAAATGGAGCGGGTCCTCGGCCTGCTCCTCGAGCCGTTCCGGGCCGCCGATCGCAGCGAAGCCAGAAAGTGCCTCGACACGCAGGGCGGATTGGATGCCTGTCGGCTTGCGTTCTACCGTCCGGGAGACCTCGGCAAGGATGGCGTCTGGGATTGCTGGCGGCTGGAGGGCCCCTCGTTCGTCTGGCACTTCCGTGGATCGCCGCACGTGCATGTCTGGGTCAATATCGCCGACACCCCCGAGATCGCCACCAACGCCTGACGTTTCCTAAAAAACAGCTGGAACCACCACGACAGCTGGGATGACGACACCAGCTGGGACCACCGCAACTGGAACCAGGAACGAACTCCTCCATGATTGACTGCTGCATCATCGGAGGAGGGGTCATCGGCCTGTCAATCGCCCGTGAAATGGCTGGACGGGGCATGAGGGTTCGCGTGGTCGTTCGCGATGCCAGCCGGGACACTGCCTCGTGGGCGGCGGCAGGTATTTTCCCGCCCGCCCCCGACTTCCCCGACGCCACGGCACAGGAGCGTTTCACGGCCTATTCCGATCGGCTGCATCACACATGGGCCAGGGAGCTCCGTGACGAGACCGGCATCGATAACGAATTGACGCAGTGCGGTGGCCTTTATGTCGCGTGTGACGGACAGGGGACGGCACGGCTCCACGAGGCGGCGGCCGGCTGGCGGGCGAAGGGGGCTCGCTGCGAATGGCTCACCGCCCCCGACGTCGCCAATTGTGAACCCACCCTGCGTGCCGCGGTCGAACGGGGCCGCATCGAGAACGGCCTGCTGCTACCAGACGAGATGCGGATTCGGCCCCCTCGGCACCTCGAGGCACTCGCCCGGTCGTGTCGCCTGCGGGGCGTGGAAATCATGCCGGCTACTGAGGTTCGGGCGATCGAGTGTGGCCGCGGCCGGATCGAAGGCATCCACGTCGTCGGCAGCGAGGGCGAACCGGCGACCGAAACCGTGCGGGCCGATTCTTACTGCCTTGCCGCTGGCGCCTGGTCCGGCCACCTCGCGGAATCGCTCGGGCTCAGCATCGAGACGCGGCCGATCCGCGGCCAGATCGCACTGCTGCGCCTGCCGGAGCAGGTGCTCACGCGGGTCGTGAACGTTGGACTTGAGTATCTCGTACCGCGTGCCGATGGCCGGCTCCTCGTCGGCTCGACCATCGAGGATGCTGGTTTCGAGCCGATCACGACTCCGCAGACGGTTCAGCGGCTGCTTGCCTTCGCACACGGCCTCCTCGGGCCGCTGCCCGCGGCGACGCTCGAGCAGTCGTGGGCTGGACTGCGGCCGGGCTCCGTTGACGGGCTTCCCTTTGTGGGTGCCGTACCGGCCTGCAGCAATGCGTTTCTTGCCACTGGGCACTTCCGTGCCGGGCTCCATCAATCGACCGGCACGGCCGTGCTGCTGGCCGATCTGATGACCGGCCGCACGCCGGCGATCGATGCCTCGGCATTTGCGCCAGGACGCCGGACAGCCCCCGGCTCACCCGATTCGGTGCAGGACTATCTCGCGCGGGCGGCCGCGGCATCGGCGTGAATGCCTCCTGCCCGCGGGCGGCCGCGCCAAGGTGCTCAGGCGGCAGTCAGCCAGAGACGCCTGTGGATCGTCTCGATGTCTTCCGGCACGAGGCCGCGGCCCGGATCGGCGGCCTCGAGCATGGCGGCCATCTCGGCCAACCGCAACGCAACCGCCGGGACTCCGCCGGCGATCTCATGAATCGTACGGATCACCCCGTCGGCCTCGTCCTCCGCCGCAGGGCGTTGCAACGGCCATACGGCCGCGACGAGCCGACTTGATTCTGAAAGCGTGAACGTGGGGAGCGTGACCCGCAGCCGCACCGAACGCTCGAGTCTCGTGTCGGCCGCCATGAGCGACAGCAGTCGGCCCTGGCCGGCCAGGACAAAGACGATGTCCGCCCGACGCCTCCGCCACCGTTCAATGAGGTCACACAGGTCGGTAGCAGCTGCCCGATCCGCGTCATCAACGAGAAGCAGATCGGGAGGGTCTGCCGCGGCAGACCACGTATCCCCGCTCCCGATCGCCTGATCCGGGTCGGCGAGTTCGGCCTGGGTGCCTAGCAGGATCGTGCGGCCCGTGGGCATGCCAATGGCGGCAACGTGTCTGAGAACCGTCGTCTTACCGACTCCGGCGGGACCACACAGCACCGCGATCGAGGCCGATTGGTCGGCGGCATAGGCCAATTTTGCCACGGCGGCATGCTGCGGGCCGGTGAGCGTTGGAAGAGCGGCGGCAGGCTCTGGAAACCCAGCAGCAGATGACATGGCCAAATCCTCTTCAGGTGACTCGGATCGCAGTGGTGGCCGGCGGCGACATGGTGAGCACTTCACCGATGACTTTCAGTCCGACAGCCTCGAGCGCCACCCCGCGAGCGGGGCACTCGGGCTGATCAGCACGACGGACCAGAATCACGGCGTTGCAGCCCAGACTCTGCCGCTCAAGCCAGCCCCTGCGGAGCGGTCCTCCCGGAAACCAGATGCCCGCATCGACAAGCACGATGCAGCCACCGGGATCATCTGCCCGGAGAACTGTCTCCACGTCAACCGGGGCGCACGCGCAGCATGCCACGCGGCGGCCGCGGGCGAGGAGTGTTCGCCGCAGGCATTCGACGAGCGTGGTGCGGCCCTCGCCGTGACGGGCACCGGTGACGGCTATCACAAGACCGCCGTCACGGTGGGCATCCTCCACCCGCTGGGCCAGGTGCGACCAGGCGTCCGGCACCGTTCGCAGGAGCCGGTCAACAAGCGAGTCGTCGCCCGACTGCGGGACAGCCATGCCAGTGGTCGCCGTAACCGCCGTGGTGGCCGCCGCCGCCGCAGTGGCCGCAGTGGCCACGTCCACCGCAGCTGGGACGGGTTCAGCGTCTCGGGCAGCCGCTACGACTCTGATCTCCACACCGTTGGTTTCGGCAGGGCTGGCAGTGATCTCCGGCGATTCCTTCGGCCACTGACGGGCCTGGTCCGCCCGCCAGAGAAAGGCGCGATCGAGAGCATCGAGTGTGCTGGTGGGGAGCGTCGTGTGTGTCATGCCTGTCATGCCTGTCATGCCTGTCATGGCGTAAGAGTCCGCGTAGCACCGGCTGTGGCGGGCAATTCCAGGGCCAGCCGGGCAGGCCGCGGCGGGTGGGAGGCCTCCCAGCGGAGCTGATCATTTCGCCAGGCGGCGCCCCAGACTACGGCCGCCACGACCACCAACGCCAAGACAGAGGGGGAGGGAAACCGCGAGGACGGCGACCGACGAACGGTTCCGCGGCCCGTCTCGACAGACTGCCCGCCGTTTCGTTCCTGCACGGCTGTACATTCCTGCCCGCCTGTGCGTTCGCCGACCGCCGCAAGTTCAGGAATACTCGCCAAAACCTCCATAGCATGCAACTCGCCAAGACCTCTTCCGGACCCCCGCCAGAGCATCGTCTCAGCGGTGCATGCCCCTTGAGCGGCCCACCGAACGCCGGCACCGCCCCCTCCAAGGCATTTTGTCCCCGTCCGCAGGCGGTTTCCCCGTTTCGTCACGCGCCCCAAACACCCATTCGTCTATCATCCAAGGGCAAAGTATTATCCGGTTGGGCAGGATTTGCCGAAAAAGGTGATTGCTGCTTCCCATTGCCACAAAGCCGCTCCCAAAAATGCCCTGCGTGCGATTCCCGCCCGCTCTCACCACCTTCTGACCAGAGACCTGATGCCTCCCTCTCACCAACCCTCCCGAACTGATTTGCTCCACACCCTGCTGGCCAACCGCATTGCCGTGCTCGATGGGGCGATGGGCACCATGGTGCATGCCCTAGAACTCGACGAGCAAGGCTTTCGCGGTGCCCCTTTCCGCGACCACCCCAAAGATCTCAAGAACTGCATCGACGTGCTCACGCTGTCGCAGGGGGATGCGATCCGGGGCATCCATGCGGCCTACCTGGAGGCGGGCTCCGACATCGTCGAGACCAATACCTTTGGTGCCACAAGCCTGGCCTTGGCAGACTTTGGCCTGGAGGACCGGGCCCGCGAACTCAATCTCGTGGCCGCACGGCTGGCCCGCGAGGCGGCCGACGCTGCAACCGCCAAGACCCCGGATCGGCCGCGGTTTGTGGCCGGTTCAATCGGGCCGACGAACAAGCAACTTTCGATCGCCGGCAACGTCGCCGATCCCGGCCACCGGGACGTCACCTTCGACCAGATGGTGGCCACCTACCGGGAGCAGATCGAGGCACTGATCGAGGGGGGCGTTGATCTTCTGCTGGCAGAAACCGCCTTCGACACGCTCGTGCTCAAGAGCTGTCTCTACGCCATCGAGCAGGTTTTCAGCGACACGGGCGTGCGTCTGCCGGTGATGGCTTCGTTTACGGTGTTCGAAGGGGGACGCACCCTCTCAGCACAGACAGTCGAGGCCTGCTGGACGAGCCTGAGCCACGTCGACCTGCTGAGCGTGGGCATCAACTGTGCCCTTGGACCTGAGAAACTGCGAACACACGTCGCCGATCTTTCCCGGATCACGCCCCGGCTGGTGAGCTGCTACCCGAATGCCGGCCTGCCCAACGCCCTGGGAGGCTTTGACGAGACCCCCGAGGCGATGGCCAAGGTTCTCGGGGAATTCGCTCGGGAAGGCTGGCTCAACATTATCGGCGGCTGCTGCGGCACAACGCCGGCTCACATCAAAGCGATCGCCGAAGCCGTCTCGCAGTATCCACCGCGGAAGCCTGCCGTGCCCACGCGACGTAGCCGCTACTCGGGCCTTGAAATGCTGGAGCTCAGGCCGGAAAGCAGCTTCACGGTGGTGGGTGAGCGGACCAACATCACCGGCTCCCGGGCTTTTTCCAGGCTCATCAAGGAGGAACGCTACGAAGAGGCGGTCAGCGTCGCACGGCAGCAGGTCGAGAACGGTGCCAACATCATCGACGTCAACGTCGACGAGGGCATGCTCGACGGCCCTTCCGTGATGACCAAGTTCCTCACGCTGCTCTCCAGCGAGCCCGACGTCGCCCGTGTGCCCATCATGGTCGATAGTTCGCGGTTCGAGGTGCTCGAGGCCGGACTCAAGTGCCTGCAAGGGAAGGGGATCGTCAACTCGATCAGCCTCAAGGAGGGGGAGGAATCCTTTCTGCGTCAGGCGCGGATAATCCGTCGCTACGGCGCCGCCGTCGTCGTCATGGCGTTCGACGAGGAGGGGCAGGCCACCGATGTCGAACGCCGCGTTGCGATCTGTCAGCGGGCCTACAAGCTCCTTACCGAGCAGGTCGGCTTCCTCCCCGAAGACATCATCTTCGACCCCAACATCCTCACGGTGGCCACCGGCATCGAGGAGCACAACCGCTACGCCCTGAACTTCATCGAGGCGACGCGGCGGATCAAGCAGCTGATGCCGCTGGTGAAGGTGTCGGGAGGCGTGAGCAACATTTCGTTTTCCTTCCGCGGCAACGAGACCGTCCGAGAGGCCATGCATTCGGCGTTTCTCTACCATGCTATTCAGGCCGGCATGGAGATGGGGATCGTCAACGCCGGACAGTTGGCGGTCTACCAGGACATCGACAAGGATCTGATGACGCGAATCGAGGACGTGCTCTTCGACCGCCGTCCCGACGCCACCGACCGTCTCATCGAATACGCCGAAACGGTGAAGAAACGCGATCCAGCCGACACGGCGAAGGCCGACGCCTGGCGGAGCCTCGACGTCGAAGAACGGCTGGCGCACGCGCTTGTGAAAGGGTTGACCGACTACGTCGAGGGGGACGTGGAGGAGGCCAGGACGCACTACGCCACGAGCCTTGAAATCATCGAAGGCCCGCTGATGCGCGGCATGCAGACGGTGGGCGACCTGTTCGGCGAGGGCAAGATGTTCCTGCCGCAGGTGGTGAAGAGCGCACGGGTCATGAAGCGGGCCGTCAACCATCTTCTGCCCTACATGGAAGAAGAGCGAAAGGCCCAGGGCGCGGCCCAGAAGAAACGCGGCCGCGTGCTGATGGCCACCGTGAAGGGCGACGTCCATGACATCGGCAAGAATATCGTGGGCGTGGTGCTGGGCTGCAACGGATACGAAGTGATCGATCTGGGGGTCATGGTGCCCTGCACGAAGATCATTGAAGAGGCGAAGGCCCAGCAGGTCGACATCGTGGGCCTGAGCGGCCTGATCACGCCGAGCCTCGATGAAATGGTGCAGGTGGCCCAGGAATTTGAGCACGAAGGGCTGAAAATCCCCCTGCTGATCGGTGGCGCCACCACGTCGGCCAGGCACACAGCCGTCAAGATCGCGCCGAAATACACCGGCGATGTCCTGCATGTCACGGACGCATCACGTGCCGCCGGCGTCGTCGAAAAACTACTCAACCCGAACTCACGCGCGGCGTTTACCCAGGCGAACCGCGACGCGCAGAAACGCGACGTGGAGAACTTCCGTCAACGTCAGCAGACGAAACTTATTCCCTACGAAGCTGCCTGCGCGAAACGCTGGACAACCGACTGGGCGACCTCCGTCATCGACACGCCCGAATTCGTCGGCGTGCGTCAGGTAGATAGCGTGCCGCTGGCCGACCTGATTCCCTTCATCGATTGGTCACCGTTCTTCATGTCGTGGGAACTGAGGGGTAAGTACCCGGCGATCTTCTCCGATCCGGTCGTGGGAACGGAGGCCAAGAAACTCTTCGACGACGCGCAGCAACTGCTCGCGATGATCGTGCGGGAGGATGCGCTCAGGTCCCGGGCGGTCTATGGCTTCTTTGCGGCCAACTCGGTTGGCGACGACATCGCGCTGTTTGCCGATGACACCCGGGCATCCGAAATCGGCCGCGTGCACACGCTCCGCCAGCAGTGGGAGCGGAAGGGGCAGGATGTCTTCCACGCACTGGCCGACTTTGTGGCACCGCTGGAGAGCGGCCGGAAGGACTACATCGGGGCGTTTGCCTGCACCACGGGGCACGGCTGCGACGAACTCTGCAAGCGGTACGATCGCGAGCACGACGACTACTCTTCGATTCTCGTCAAGGCACTGGCCGATCGCCTGGCCGAGGCATGCGCCGAATGGCTGCACGCGAAGGTACGTCGCGAATGGGGCTTCGGCCGGGACGAATCCCTCTCGACCGACGAACTGATCGAGGAGAAATACCGTGGTATCCGGCCCGCCCCCGGATATCCTGCCTGCCCCGACCACACGGAAAAGCAGTCGATTTTCAGCCTGCTCGATGCCGGTAATGCCACGGGCATGTCTCTGACGGAAAGCTTTGCGATGTTTCCGGCAGCCAGCGTGAGCGGACTCTACTTCGCCCATCCGGACAGCCGATACTTCGCGGTGGACCGCATCACGCGGGACCAGGTGGAGTCGTATGCGGCCCGGAAGGGCATGCCGGTGGCCGAGGTGGAGCGGTGGCTGTCGCCCAACCTCGGCTACGACGTGTAGCCCCTGCCGACACTCGGTCACCCGGTTTGAAAGTCATTTCCGGGGACACCGACATGACGGCGAATGAAAAGCCCGGCCGCCGTGAACGGCGGATCATTCTCGACACCGGGCCCTCGTCGGCTGCCGAAGGGGGATCCACCGGCATGCTCATGCAGCGGTTCCTGGAGTATGTCCGCCACGAGC
>Ga0247832_1002024_pt1 | contig 32906 bp, 27 predicted proteins | sample LaCruzMarch2015__10_FD_192407 | JGI IMG/M metagenome (GOLD analysis project Ga0247832, IMG submission 192407) | Freshwater microbial communities from meromictic Lake La Cruz, Castile-La Mancha, Spain - LaCruzMarch2015_4m | ecosystem: Environmental > Aquatic > Freshwater > Lake | place: Spain... | reverse complement strand
AGATATAGACTGACGCTGAACTCACAGCAGCGAGATAATCTACGGTGGTGTTGCTTCAACTCCCGATTCAATCATTATTTGCCCATCATGCAAGTCTTCATCGTCATTATCTGTCGTATCAAATGTCTCTTGAGTCTTATCAAGATCCTTATCAATTTCCAAGTCGACATTAGAATAGCATTGCTGCTCTTTCAATGTTGTATTTGCGGACAATGATAAATACTGAACAGTCTTGTGACGAACGTGCACGAATGAAGCAAATGCAATCAAGTTCAACAGAACGCCGATGACAATCAATGTTATACCAATGACATTGAGAGTCTCATAGCCACTTTCATTGTCAGTATCATTGACAGCAACATCGTCTGCTTCATCAACATCAACTTCTATGATTTCTTCAGCCAAATTGACCGCAACAACATTTTTAGTATCATCGGCAACACTAGTATCATTGGCTCGGTCAACCACCCAGCAACAGGGAGCTGGATCTAGTGGGCTTATAGGAATTGTCGGAGTTAATGGCGCTTTTCCTTCAAACATCTTTTGAGCCTCACCAGCCAGACGGAGATACCAATCCGATGGCAACGACTGACCGTCGGCATCCAATGCCACCCAATTTCCCTCAGCTGGTAGATCACTTGTCTTTGAGGTTACTTTGAAAATTGCCGTGCCCTCATCTACCTCATCAAACTGGGCTAACCAGACAGTCGTGATGTTCGGGTCCTCAGCAAACTTGTGAGCTTGTGTCCATAGAAAATCACCACCATTTCTAGGAATATCGTTGATGGGATCTTTACGATCCTTCAGGTTATTCCATGAGAAACCTGGCCACTGTAGACAAGATTGATTTTAAGAAGTAAGAACGGTTTGTACTAGAATTATTGGTCGAAATCATATACATCTGTACATCTAGTCGGGCTTACCATTGTTGGCATGTATAGTATACCTTTTTCCTTACAATATGTAGCGTCCCCTGATAGAATTGTCCTGTATTGCTCCTGAAATCCAAGTTCAGTCCTCCATCGACCGACATGCCATGGATGAATTCCGTTCAAGGAGTCGTATACACCCTTCCAAGCTTTGTCTTCCAACGAGTCGTCAGTTCGATTCCTCCATGACGTTGGTACTCCACCAAGCACAAATACACGATACTTCTCATCAGCCTCATATTGCAGCCATTTGATAAGACGAGACATTTCATATGGATTCTGGATCATGTTACTGTATTTGAATCCTATGCCGTAGATACGTAGAACCGGATATCCATTCTGATGGATATAACTACTACTCTCGGTGATTCTTTCTTCATCCACAAGCCTCATCCAATCGACCTTGAGACTTTCAAGAACATTACTGCCACCAAAGTCACTTCCAGCGATATTGTACGATACAGCAAATGTCCGACCTGTGAGCTCTGCTGCGTCACGCACATTGCGTAGAACAATCGTCTTCCATTCTCTATTACTGTCCACATGCAAGCTTTCCATGAACCTCATGTGAAAAACACCAGTAATACCATACGTTGCCATCCACTCGAAATGCTTCAATACCACTTTTGGTCTTGTACTGGAGAAAAATCGAGCTTTGCTACCATCGTGAAGAACAATGTTCGCATCATGTAAATCGTCCTCATCATACTCGTCAGTCGTAGGATAGAAATCAATTGTTAAATGATCGGCCGTAGGAGAGGTAACGTTGGCAACACGATCGTGAAACCAATGTTTCCATTTATTGATCGGCGCTCCATCGCCAGGATAGGAGAACCATCCCTGATAACCTGCAATGATTTGCTTCGTAAGCATGTTGAAAGATGATGTGCGTCGAGCACCAACAGACGCCATGAGTAAAGCAGGGACGAGCAAGGAAAGCATTCCTCTCATGAGTTGCTTCGTTGAAGGATTATTTTATTGGCAACTGCAGCAACATGGTGCTTATCACTCGATGGGTTCGCTTTTTTTGAGCCAAAGGCTTCCGTCCGTTCAACACGATTCCCGTCCCGCTCTCTTCATTCAGTCTCCTGCCTCTTTTACTCAGGCTCCCTCATGTGGGAAGAATTAGTCGGTCCGACGCTGCTCACGTGTGATAATGTTGAGGTTTCAACTACCGAAGTATTGAAGGATAAGAAATATGTCATGTAAGTATCGTTTATTAATATAGCAGAGAATTGCGAATGCATTAAATGTATTTGTCTTGCAGTCTCATATTTAAATGTCATACAATTATATACAATAGGCTATACTTCTCGGCCCATTGGTGTCCTCCGTGTCGCAAGTTCACGCCCATTCTCGCGACGGCGTATAATGCTCATGACCTCTCATCACGCGATGGTAATACTGGTAATGATGTTGCTACTACTGCCGATGAAATCGAAGTCATCTTCATTTCTCTCGATTCTGTAAAGTCAGAATATGATGCGTACCGTAGCAATATGCCATGGCTGTCTGTAAGTAAACACATCTCAATTTATTTGCATATGCTATTCTTGACCAACCGGGATGCTAATCACACTTTATTATGTTTGTTGTAGGTACCATTTGCAAATCTACACAAATTGCGGATAAAAGATGTATTATCGACAAAGTTTGCTATTCGGGGAATACCAGCGTTGATCATATTGGATGGTGCCACCGGAGAAGTAGTGACAACGAATGGACGAGCAAATTTCCACAAGTATTTCATTGGAGGGACAACGTCTGCGTTCTCGTGCATTGTGTCTTAATGCAATAGAATTCAAATACAGAGAGATCCCCATAAATCAATCCATGTACATAAAAAGAAAATTGATTCAATAACTTAGTCGACTATTGCCTTCAACGATGACAAAAGCGACGTCCATAGTTGGAACTTCATTTTCATTTCCACAATACAGTCTTCGTCATAGTCATCGGCACTACTCTGATCCGTAATTACATACTTATCGGAACACAATTGCAAAAATAATGACGATGTCACCGGATGCTTTGTTTCAAACTTTCGTCGCTTCCCGTCATTGTGACCTGCTGCCATCAATCCATCAACAACTTCCACTCTCTCCCGTTTGTTCTCCCGTTTGTTCTTACGTTTCCCCATCTTCAGATCAACAAGCGCCTTGCCCAATGTTTTGCATCTCATACTAGCCTCGATTTGTAACTCATCAAGAAAAGGCATTGATCGGAAGGATTGGCATGACTGAGTACATAGTCGCGAGCGACGTTGTACCATGTGATTAATGAAATTCCAAGATGGTATCGCAGAACAGCTGGCAATTATATCACGGTCACTACTTTGACTCGTTTTGGATGGATTATTGCGATTCGAACTCTGTGGTGTCAGTGATGATTGATGTGGTGTTGCGGAGCCTCGTCCGATTACGGTAAACATGGGAGTTCGTGGGGTTGTTACCAATGTCCTATTTTTTGTTTGCAATTGCCGGATGCCCTCTTCCTCCTCTGTTGACAATGATAACAAGTGGCCTAAACGAGACTTTGCCTCGGTGCTAATTTTTGACCAATGTAATTGACGTTGCCTGTGTGGACGATAATCCATTCGATGTTGAAGGAATAACTCGATAAGGTCCCATACTTCACTTTTGACAGGACGTTCGTCAAATGAGACATTGTCGTTACCCACTACATCATGATCATGATTTTGCACTATTTTCAATCTACTTGTATCCTCTTCTAAAATGGTACCGGATTTTTTACCTTTGACGATGTACTGTGTTGGAGGAGCATCAATTATATCAGGTATCGATGAATTAGACTCTCCTCCCATTATGCCATCATCGATAACGTTACAACTGTTGTCGTCACCACCTCCCAATAACAAAGGCGCGTGTTCCTCTTCGTCGCGTTGGCCTTCGTACAGTGAGCGAAGAATTTGCAAATGACATCGTCCAAAGGAAAATGAAGCCTCCATGTTGTTCAACATAACAACATAACAGTGAGTGTATTATGTTGGGGACGGGACGGGCCTCGGGCGCGCCAAACAAGCTCTCTCTCCACCCACACTCTACATACCTATCCTCCATCGATCTCCAAAGATTCCAAATAATGATGGTCGCCGACGACGCCACTCCAGTGGTGGTAGGCATTGACATAGGCACACTCGACACGAAGGTGACACTCGGCCCCACATACGACAATGAACTAGTACGAAATTCTCAGGGTGGGCATGTAACACCAACATCAATAACATTTGGTGGTGCGAATGATCCACGTTTGATTGGTGAGGATGCACAGGATCCTAATGTTGCCGATATGAATACTGTGGGTATGTTGGACAGGCTTCTAGTCGATTCCCTGAAGGAAGAAGATGATGAAATAATTGAAGGTGGAGGTGAGATAAAGGATGTTTTGTCTCCGTTCCGTCGATTTCTATACGACAAAGATGGCAATGACGGAAGAGGGGTGGTCACTGTCCCGGCTGTGGACGGTGTTTATTCATCGACTTCTATCCTTGCTGCATTCCTTGGTAAGATTAAGAGTCATGCGTCGGCGACGGTGATAAGAATTGATCGACATGCTGATAAAGAGTACATTGGCAATAATGACAATGCTGTGAACATGCACTTTGTATTTGCCGTGCCTGATTCGTACCCGACATCGACACGACGTGAATTACTCGATGCGTGTCATGCCGCCGGTATCGCATCAGGGAGTGTACTCAATGCGAGTCAATGTATTTCTGCGGCATACGAACGAAAGTTTGGCAAAGATGAGACTATAACCCAGGAACGGGTTGTCGTCATTGCCGAGATTGGACACGTGAGAAGCAGGATCACAGTGCTGAGACACGTGCCTAAGATTGATGACCAGCCTCCCATCGTCGATGTCTTGTCATCCGTGTCATCGTCGAACCTTGGGGCGTTCCTTGTGGACGTTGCTTTATACGATCACTTCATTGCGACGCATCCATCTCTTAAGGGTGAGTCTTTTCCACGTGATTCACGACGATCTCAGCGACTTCTTGCGGGATGTAGTAGGTTAAAGCACATTCTATCGATGCTACCGGATGGAAACGTGACCGTGGAGAATGTTGGCAAAAATGAGTCAGATGTTGATCTGAGTTGCACACGCGAATTGTTGGAACAGATGTGCTTCAAGTCTTTACGAGTCCCATTGACAACATTGGTTGATAGGGCAATCGAAAAAGCAGGAAAGATTCCAAGCGACGTGGATGTTGTCGAAGTTGCTGGAGGTGGATCGCGTGTACCAATGATCCGTGATGCGATCTGCGCCGCATGTGACAAGGGCGAGGAATACATACCCAGTCGTAGCTTCGATGATTCGTCGTTGGCATTTGGTGCAAGTTTAATTGGCATCGTGACTGCGGAGGCGGTGGAAGAAGAAGATGATGACCGCGTAACTCGTAGGTCGAAGCTTCGGGTGGAAGAGCAGACAATGCTTGAACGAGATAAACAGATGATTCGCAGGAGTGATTCTCGGAATAAAATCGAAGCTCGTGTACTGGAATTGAGATCAGCTATTATGGGCCGTAATGGTGACATACTTCCAAAAACTGGAGGCTTTGTAAAGTTTCTTGACGACACTGACGAATGGCTTTACTCTGATAAATGTGATGAGGCGACTGTGGAAGAGATGGAATCAAAGTGGACTGACGTTCGTATGACGACGGAATTGATGTGTGCAGATTACTTCGCTGCCGAGAAGGAAAGAGAGATGCAGAAGGAAAGAGAGATGGAGGAGGAGGCAAAACTGGCAGCAGCCGAACGCGGTGCCGAGGGCGACGGTGACGATGAGGAAGATCATGATACACGTCGATTAAATTTTCCTAGGAGACTGGAGATAGTGATGAAAAACAAGAAAGAGGCAAATGAGCTGTTCTCGGATGGTAACTATAAGCACGCTGCTGCACGTTATGCGAAAGCGCTCAGTCACTGCTCCAAGTTTTTTGACCTATCGCCGGCACAGGAAGATGAGACAAGAGACGTTAAGCTCTCGTTGTATCTTAATTTAGCCTTGGCGTATATCAAGCTCGAAAAACTTGACAATGCAATGCAATCCTGCGATGATGCACTTAAACTTGACAGTAAGAATACCAAGGCGCTTTATCGTAGAGCTTCGGTGTTGTATCAGAAACGCAAGTTCGATGATGCCATGAGGGATCTGGTAAAGGCAGAGAAAGAGTCTCCGGGGAACAAGGATGTCAAGAAGCTAAGGGGATTGATTGATCAGCAATTGATCAAGCAGAAAAATAAGGAGAAGGCAATGGCGCAGAAAATGTTTGGATGATGACGAAGGGTTCAGGGATATACCTTACTCCTAATGCAAAGGAAGGCTATTAAATATCGCATCTTACAAATGACGAGTTAAAATGAAATAGTTTTCATTATTCAACATATGTTACGTATTGATTCTGTCATTCGACAATTATTACAATATAGCAAGCAGTTCAACGTCAAAGTAGAGCGTGGCCCCGCCAGGGATAATCCCCCCAGCACCCTTATCACCATAGGCCAACTTGCTTGGCAGTATGATTTTCCTCCTCTCACCCACCTTCATTGAACTGAATGCCTCATCCCAACCACGGATTACTTGTCCGGCGCCAACCTTGAATTCGAATGGCCTACCACGATCACGACTACTATCAAATTTCTTAGATGATTCAAACCCATCAAGCCAACCGGTATAATGTGCCTGTATAATAGATTTTAGATGTCAACAGATGAGTCGTGATAATTCGTAAAAAAAGGTGAATAATGTGTACACATTTTTGGAAGACTTTTACAATTCAACCGGTCTACGTATGTACAGTTGAATGGCAATAAGTTTTATGTCCAACAATAGGACAAAGTGAACGCACCTTGACAAGCTGTCCTGCTGAGGGTACTGCACCATCACCCTCCTTCGATATTAAATATTTCATCCCCGATTCACTCGTAATATAGTCTACGTACGGGTCAGCAGTATCATCGGCAACTCCTGCCCTTGGCAGTGCCACAACCGCTGCCACCGCTGCTGCTGCAGCTGTAGATTCAGACACAAACACTCGACGTGTCGATGACGATCCACCGTAGGCATTAAACGCCGTAACGGCCGAGGCAGCAATGACAACACATATGAGAGTGGTCTTGGCTAGGCGGATCATGTTACTTCGTGCGGTTAGTGGTTGTATTTCGTCGCCGCGAGGTACTGCAACACTGACCATCCAGGGAGGATGCGGGCGAGGCGACGGCCAGACCTTTTGGAATAAGTGAAAAGAAGATGGGATGTTGCATAATACGATGAAAGTCTCCACCGAGGCCGTACTCATCAACGTTTGGAATATCATTGAAACCTACCTTACTATCGAGGACATATCCAAATTAGCGAGAGTGTCACGACGACTCCGTTCGGTCACAGTGTTGGGTGGTTCTGGTTGCTTCGAAACAACCGCTACGACGGTATCAGCCTTATCAACTCCTGGATTTCGACCATTTCATCGATTTCGATAGGATATGGTCGAATATCACTGTCATGATTTTGATCATAATGAGCTATTGGAAGAGGGAGAAGCATTCATTCGTAAGGTTGAAAGTTGGATAGCTGACGGACTTGCTGGTAAACCCCCACCAGGATTATCATCACGCCAACGTCGAAATGTTACAGGACCATTAAATGTAGACGATGATGCAAGTACATTTGATAACACCAAACATCTTGACTTACAACCAAAGATATGGGACTCCTTTCATTCTAAAATAAATGTATCGGGTATGTTCTTCAAACCTCGAAGATTCACCCTCGTGGCTTTTCCAGACCTTAAGCACATTGATTCGGGTGTGATATTAGAAGTCGGGACTGGGAATGGGTCCAACGTTGTTCCGTTATTGGAACAAACTCCACCGAGTGTAACAATTTGGGTAACAGATGTTTCACGACGTGCACTTGAGATAGTGGGAGAGCAACTTGAGAAGGAGCATTTCCACACCATTGATGGACAAGGGTGGAGGGATAGAGTATCTCTCTTTCAATATGATGCGGTTCGGGGCGTGGTGGGCAAATTGGACTCGGATACTACTACAGATGATGATGCATCTGAACCTGAGATTGTTGATGATAGAATAAGCTTGGAACCAGAAGGAAAGGGTGCAGCCACCCCCCTACTTTACTTCACCAATTCACCGCCCTGTCAATCATTGACAGGAAAAACACGTGCGACCCTTGCCATGTTTGTATTGTCTGCCATCCCTCCCTCCTATCATGCTACAACATTTAAGACACTTGCATCAACACTGCAATTAGGTGGACTTTTATGCTTTAGAGATTATGGCTTAAATGATTTAGCAATGCTACGTGCAGATTCTGTGAATGTTATAACATACACATTGCACCGTCGTGGAGATGGGACTCTTGTTACATATTTCACGCCAGAGCAAATCACCCTTTTTATGCAAGATGCAGGCTTGACAGTGGATGTATCTGAGTATCATACTGTGAAGAATACGAACAGAAAAAAGGGTGTGTCAATGAGGAGAGTATTCGTGCATGCAGTCGGGAGGAAGACGTGATGATAGGAGTCAAATAAATCCAAATGTAATGTCTATGAAATTTTCTCATGTTCTTTGAAATGATAAATATTCATGCGAGATCCCACTTCTTCAACATATTATTGAACTAGGGAAACATTGTATTGCCATGACAGGAGAGAAGGTGGAAAGTTGGAAAATACTACTGTTTGTGTTCGTTTGTGCTATGAGTGTATCTTCTTTGACATCATCAGATGAAAAGGAAATAGTATTGTCAAATGATGAGAAACAGGATAAATATCTAACTATTTTAAGCATCACAAATCATATATTCTAAGAATCGTAAAAGTAGAACTTGTTGTCGCTTTCATGCCTGCTCCTTTGCCTGTTCCTAACTATTTAAATGCATCGCAAAATATATATTCCAAGAATCAACAATGGTGTAAAACTCGTCGCATTTCATTTGGAACTTTTTTTCAATCCAAAGCTCTTTCGAAAGCTCTTCAACTTTGATATTGCCGTGACTGAAGACGACACCTGACTAAGATTATCATTGCTTCCCCTAACACTTCCTCCACGAATACTGTCATCATCCATATTTGTCTTCTTTGATGACGAAGCGGTAGTAGCGCGTCGACGAGAGGAATGCGACAACTTAGTACCCACAGTTGAAGAAGTAAGGGTCGAGACACGAGAGTCAGCCGACGGTGCTCGGCTGCTACGTGAAAGACTTCGTTCTCCCGTACGACGACTTCTGGATGTACCCACCGGATCATTGGGTTTACTTTCCTTCCTTCCCCTTGACACGTCAAGATCCTTGGTATGTCTTCTACTGTCTACCGAGTTATCCCTGGTCCTGGAATGATTCTCCTTCCTTTCCCTTACTTGATGAGATCTCCTTGATGAGTTCGAGAGCGCCGACTGAACGGAATGTTTTGACTCTGATCGTCTCGAAGGATTTGAATCCATCGAGTCCAATGTCGAACGACGGGTGTGCCTACTACTACCTCTACTCTCCTCTCCACGCCCACTTCCTCTGCTGTCATAACTTTGTTTCGTTATACGATTTAAAGCTTTTTCTAACTGCCTTGGCTTCTCTCTTGAGGGGCTCCTTCTCGTGCTAACACCCTTGAAGGAGCTGCGCCCTCTACTTGAACTTTTAGGATTGGGCTGTTCCCCCTTGCTATTGACACTTCGACCTCTCGATCGACTGCGGCTACTAGAACGATTTTCCGGCAAGGGTCGTAACCGATGACCATAAACCAGCTTATCCAGTCCACTATGAAGTATACGAACAACGTAGTACGGTCGGTTTTTCTTATCCCTCTTCAGACTTAAGACTACCGCACGTAATCGCTCTCCTTCGGAGTTTTTGTACAGGACTTGATCGTCCTTGAAGAAAGTAGCGGGGATGAAGGCCAGAGCCTCTTCTTCTTCTCCTTCTTGGGTGGCCTTGTCGTTACTAATGGACAAGTTTTCTTCAGGACCATTCTTGGAGGGCGACAGTGGATGTGTCTCGTAGGACGACTGTTGATTTGTTTCAGAGGACGATCGTGGGCTCTTGGAGGATGACCTTGTCAGACGACTATTGGATGAAACTTTCTCTTCCTTCTCTTGGTTTCCTTTGCACCTCTGCTCTTCTTCTTTGTCTACGCTGTTGCACTTTTCTTCCGCTTGATCCTGTAGCGCCTCCAGCATTTCTTCCTCACTCGATAGAGCAAGATGTGCATTGTCAGTCTGTTTCTCCTTCTTATCCTTATCTAACAGAATAGTGTAATATGGTTCCATCAAGTCATCGAGGTCAACCGAAAGGACTTTACACTTTTGCACACCCTCGGCATTCATGTAATAAAGACTCATCCCTTTTTCGTAATAGGGTACCGACTTCCACTCACCAGCTTCAGTCTTAGCCTGCACTGTACGCATCTTTGGAGGTAGAACTAGTGCCGTTGTCGGGATTGAGACGGGAACTGTGTGTGAGGAATTAGATTGCTGCTGTGACAATGATTTGGAATCTTCAGAACCTGACGACATAGGTTCGCCCTCCCCAGCCTCATATCCCGCGTCAACGTTGACTTCCTCATCGTTCTTGTCAGGGGTCTTCTCCGTCGTCGACGAGCTACTACGATGACTCTTTTTCTTCGTCGAAGACGACTTGGTGGTGTCTCTACTCTTACTCCCTGACTCCTTCATCAATGCAATCATTTCATTACTTGACAATTCCATCAATGTGGCCAAATGTGTTGACTTGACGAAGTCTTGGTGAGATCCATCGGGGAGTGAAATAGTATACAGTCCCTTCGATTTGGAATGTTTTACTATCCGAACCTTGGTGACGGAGGACATGTCCCCGGGAGGGCGGTAGTAGGCGACTCCCCCAATCAAGAACTTCTTTTGAAGGGTCTCTCCATTATTTCCTACCTCCTGACTTGCAATATTGTCTATGTTGGGATATGAGAGTTCTGGTTTTCCTCCTTCCCCATCGGCATTCTTATCCATACTAGTGGTTGTCTCGTGATACTCATCAAGTTTAACAATTTTCCCCTCGCTACAACTCGATTCGGTCATGTCATGATCTGTGACAGTTAAGGCAACCCCAAGGTCGGGGGAATCAATCTCGGAGGGAGGTGCCGACCGTGATCGTATCGACCTCTTTCCAGGAGACACACTCCTCGTTATTGACGTCGTTTGTGCTTCATCCTCATCCTTCTTCTTGTCGTTGCTCACCGAGTCCTTCGGCGCAGCAGTAACAACGGGTGACAAATGTTTTCCATCCGTCTGCTTCTCTTTCCCATCCCGTAGTTGGACGGTGTAATACGGCACAAGCTTCGAATCATGATGCACGCCGACAATCGTGACTTTGACTATGCCCTTGTCAGAGCGGTAAAAGGCACGTTCACCTTTGGTAAAGATGTGCTTCTTCCTAGAACTGCGACTTTGGGATCGTACACGACGCATAGTATTGGACGTGAGTTTCATTTGTGATCTACGTGTAAGTTCTACAGCACTTTTGAGTATATCCCGCTTTTGTTGATTCGAGGTTGACGTTGTGGATGAGTTGGCCGTGGTCGAGGAACCCGACGATCCCTCCGTCTTCGACTTCGTCCTTTTACTGACCAATTCTCGTCCTCCTCCTTTTGTTGTCGTGACGCCAACTTTCCCACTGCTGCCAATGAAACTGCTACCAGCCGAAGATACCGATGAATAGCCCTTGGCAAGTATCGTGGAGATGATATTCTGCTTGGGACGGCGTTTCTGGATGGTATCGCTCGCCATCTCTTCGTCTGAGAGTTTTCAAACCGCCAGTCCTCCTCACTGCGACAATTTTGTTCAGACCTGGCGGTGATTGCTTCTGCACACGGATGTTAACTCCTCTTCGTGACGATTATTGTATTGGCCTGCCCTCAAGAGAAGCACTCCAGATTACGATACGATATCGTACCAACATTCCAAATCTGCACGAGATAAGCCGAAAACACTACAGCCCCCCAAAGCGGCCCAGTTGCAATGTGGGAAACTGCGCAGAAAAGTTCACCCCGCCCCTGCCAGTTGTTCCCGACTCGTACGATAGGTACAATTCGCCCTACGATGGAGATAGATAGCCCGAAACTGGGAGACACACAAAATCCCTGTGTTTTGACTTCTGCTGAAATCCAGGTTCCAGGCGTACTATCCAGGCTATGAGGAGAATAGTCACTGCGTCGGTCAAGAACTGCGCTGACATAAGTTGCTCGTCACATCGAGGAGGATATACGTCGTCATTATTGATCTCCGGTTTACATCGTTTCCATCAGTTGCAAAGATTTCCATCGATGATGCAATATAATCAGCAGTCAACAGGAAAATATTACTCTTACGATAGAAAGGAACCTAAAATCTTCGTCGAAGGATGGCTCAGCAAATCTTCCCATGAAAAAGAGATACATAATTCAAAACAAATAGATCATCGTATCAATATTAATACCGCAACAGGAAAGCAAAAACTGTCCACTTCACCACTCAATCAACAAGCCACAAATGCAATTATATCGCAATTATCATCACCTGCAAACATATTGACAATGTCACGGATACTTGCTACTCCATTTCTTTCATACATGCTCATTTCGGAACATAGTCGCAAAACTAATGATGAACCATCGTCCGTTCTTTCAGAGACTGGATCATCATATGGTGGTGCTGCACAAATTTCTGATGTAGCTACTTCAGAAGCTGCCACTACCACTTTGGATGCTGTTACAACAATATCAACAACAAATTTGGGGGATCAAATATCTACTACTCCAGCTATCGCATTATCACTATTCCTTATTATGGCATTTACAGATTTTCTTGATGGGCATATAGCACGGACGTATCCCACTACTGCCACAGTCCTTGGGACATATCTTGATCCTTTTGCTGATAAGTTTTTCATTAGCACATTAAGTTGTACATTGTGCTACACGGGAACATTGCCAGGGATGTTGGTTGGATTATGGGTAGTGAGGGATGTGGGAGTGTTCGGATCTGCGTATTGGATGGTAAGACAAGAGACTCTTAGGAATAATCAAAACAACAGTGACAGCAACATCGCCATTATGGACCCACTAAATACCCCCCTCAAGGTGCAGGCTAGTTTAATGAGCAAGGTGAATACAACATTGCAAATTGGATTGATTGCATTGGGAATAGCGGGTGATGTGCCGACAATACACATCCCTCCAGAGTTGATGACCTCCTTAATCTGGGTTACGGCAGGGACAACGATTGTATCTACCTTGGGTTACTTAGATGGTTCGGCGTTGAGAAACTCAGGAAATCGATGATAATTATGGTGCTATTAATTACTTTGAATTTTTCGTCGAGAACAACACGTCTTGGTTTGTTAATACATCTGATTTACCCAAATATTAACTTGAAGTCCCCTCAATGACTTAAATTATTAAAGGATAATATCAATGGTGTATAATTTACAATAGATAATTACGATGTGGATTGCGACATTTTTTCATACATGTTTTGTCAAACCCAGTTCGAATTTGTCTGAATGCTCCATTTCCACTAGCACAATAATTAAACGAACCCTCACAGCACATGAAATTGAAGTAGAAGAAACAAAAATTTAACCCTGAACCGCAGTCTTTCCCTCCCGTTCTAAGTCCTCCAAATGCAAATATGTACTCCCCACTGGTAAGAATTCAACCATATGTTCCTTGGCCATCACCCCCCTCCCCACAGCCTTCTTCTTAATCCCTGCCATCTCCCCATCACCCAAAGTGCCAACAAATTTAATAGGGTTGCCACCCCATCGTCCACCACTGGGAATACGTGTGTAGGGTGGTACGACTGATCCGGGCTCAAGGATGACGTTGGATTCGACCCATGCACCCTCAAGTATAGTACACTTATCCCCCACGTCGACTAGGTCATCGACACGACACGAAACGAGGACAGATCCGGACCCAATTGAAACAAAGTGTCCAACATGTGTCACGGGGGGGAAACCAGTTTCAAGGACTTTGCCTACCTCCTTACCCGAAACGACAACACCCTCTCCACTAACATTGGTATGCGTGCCGCCAGTTTTTAACGGATCAGTCTCAACGGCATTCTTCGCACAGCCGAGCGTAGTTACCACTGCTCCTTCTTGTATATTCGAGCAAAAGCCGATTGTGATTGGAAAGCCCGAATCAGCACGTACCACGGCATTGTACCAAACAGACGACTCATCCCAATTGGTAACGTTGCCGATGACTGAGGCTGTGGGTGCAATGAAGGTATCATTCGTTTGGAATGGTGTTTGGTTTAAAAAGGTCATCTTAGGACGATGGCGTGTGAATATCTGAGAGCAAAGAGTGAAGGACACATATAAAATGGTTTGGGTGAGATTTTCATTAAGAAAAAAGGAGATATGAAATTATCGTTCATCATTCGATATAAGAAGATTGTAAAATAATAACGAACATAAGAAATGATGCCTCATTCAAAGTCCATCTTAATGTTCGTACCTCTAGACCAGATGAGTGCTTCAACGCCGCTCCTGTTTCGCGGAGAGCACGTCCTACTACCGCCTTCGTCGCCATTGTATGTAGAGATAGATTAGAGAAAGATGGTATGCTGGATCTTCAGTACATAAATATATATGTATTTATGAATGTGTTTTACTCCTTTTTGGAAAGAAATCGTTTGGGGGGACAAAGAATTTAATGTGATTAACCCTTTGTTCACCGGACGTACTTTACGTAGACAATTTAGCTGTTTTTTCCCGCTAAATTTCGGGCGATGGACTTTGACCATGAATATCGCCCCTACTACGATGAGTTAGGTCCTGGGTAGAAATGCGATTAGGTAGCTCCGATAGTCGTCTATCCATTGATGTTAATAGTTTAATATATGACGGCCGTTTTTTGTGACATTTATCTAATCTCAATATCGACCCTATTTAAGATTCTTGAATGGGCCACTAGTTCCTACGTAGGCTCGGTACTGAAAAAAATTTGCCAAAAATTTGCCACGGTGCACAAAGGGTTAGGTCGATTTTCTTTCAATAGCAACCCACTAACATATCGTTGCTGGTGTGATGAGGACTTTGCCAAATGGTCGTGAACGGCTTTCTTGTGCGTTGGATTTTCTTCCTTCAATTTTGTGTCATTCAAAACAAACCCAACTCGTCGTCGTCGTAAATAGGAGTTGACAGGAAGCATGGAGGGGGTCTGGTACATAATTAAACAATGAATACCACGGCCATTGGTGGTGGCAGTAGTCGTGGTGACAGACATTTAGGTGCGGCTCCCCGACAAACTAATAGTCATCAGCATCATCAACAACACCAGTTTGCTTTAATGTCGAATGATGAAGATGACGATGACGGCACCCATGAATATAATGTCGATGAAATGGCGTTGGAAATCAACCATGAGGGTAGAACAGGTGCGGCGGATGATGATAGAGAGTATGTCAGTGATGGCAACTATACGATGAACTCGTCGGGAGTCAGCAGTGGCAGAGGCGGAGGAGTCGTACTAACGCAACGCCAGCGGAGATACGGAGTCCCCGCCTCGTCACTGTCAACTCCTTCATCATCTGCCATGAATAAATCGCCCACTAGTTCCATCGCGCCATCGCTTACTTCGTCGACACCGGGGAGTTCTAGGCAGTTAACTGGACGGAGGAAGAATATGATGCAACGTCGGATTGAAATGAGACGTCAGCAGTCGCAGCAGCAGGAGGATGAGAAAATTAGAATTACGCAACAACAACCCCAACAACCGCAAATGCGCCTTATACGAGGACTGTCACTGTCAAGTCAGTCACAGTCAAAGATGCAGTATCCACGCCAGTCTCAGCATCATAACAACAGTCTTTATAATATAAAGAATGACTTTGACGACGATGACGACAATGACGACGACGACGAAGATGGGATCAATTATTTTTCACAAACAATGTCACATCCATCGCATCAGCAATATAATGATTATTCTAAGAATTATCCTTCGCCGCAGGGGGGAAGAAATGATAGACAATCACAATTAATAGTACATGAACAAAAACTACAGCAGCAGAATCAAAAACAATACCAATTTCATAATGTGCAACAAAAGCAGCAGCAACAGCAACAGCAACAATACAATTGTCAGCAGAAACTATTGCATCAGCAGTCACAATCGCAACAGCAATATTCAATAGAACAACAAAAACAGCGACATCAACAACGTCGGTCAAAATATTATTCAACAGAACTAAGTATACCAAACCATTATATACTTTCACCACCCATGCTACAACGGACGGGAGGAGATTCTCGATATAATAATAGTAGCAGTAATAGACAATCATTGTCATCTGCAGCAGCAGCTGCACCTCATGGTCAAAATCATCACATTGCTGTCGATAGGTCAAGAGATGGGGGAATGAGTAGGATAGTAGTAGGCATGGATGGCGAGGATGATGTAGAAGTACAACAACAACATGTTCGCTTTTCATTTGATGGCGATGAAGAAGAAGAAGATGATATTGAAACTCGTAATTATCATGATGATATATATTATAATCCAACGTCGTCGTCAGCGGTGGATCGACGAATTAATACTAATAATATTGGAGTACTGAATAATGTGGCAGGTGTGAATAATCAATTACGTATGTTGAGTCAGAATAATCAATATTTACATCCTCGGCAGCAACAGCAACAACAGCAATATCGTCAACAGTCGCAGCAGCAGCGTCAGCAGCATAAACAGCAGCAACAATTGGCGTCTCAGCACAAGTTGCCATCTTCACATCAATATCCACGATCAAAATCAGAGCCACGACATCGATCATCTCGGCATCAGAGTCCATCATCAAATAGTGTTGCATCAATACGTAAGAAATGGCAGGATAAAGCCCACATTAGTACTAACTTGCAGCAGCATCAGGAGGAGGCCTATCAACACGAACAGCGTCAATGCGGGCAGAGAGGAAATAGTAGAACCGAGGATCGCTGGTTGAATAATCGACAAAGAAGAGATACTAACACATCTCAACATCAAGTAGAAGAACGGCGGAGTATATCTGCTCCTCGATCAGACAAATATGATGACGATGCAATTACACCACAGGATGCACGACGAATGTTATGGGACGAGAATGAACGTTTACTTGCTGTATTGCCAAAGCATGAACGAATAAAATTAAATGATGTTCGAGGTCGATGGCTAGAGCACAGGACTGATGATGAAACAGAAAAACTTCGAATCATTCATAAATCACCAAGTAACACTTCACAATCATCTCGTCGATTCAAGACGAAATATTTACATGCCGCAGCATTGGCACAGCAACGAAGTTGTGATAGCGATGATATGAATTTTTCACTGAAGACACAGCAGCAGCAACCGCAACGAGAAGTAAATATAAGCAGTCAACATCAACGGTCAAGTAGCCAGCAGCATCAACAACATGAGCATCAGCGTCAGCAGCATCATCAACATCAACAACAGCAACATGTCATTCTTCATAAGAAAAAGAATTCTCCAGTGTCATCACATTATACCGATTCCACCGCAGAAACAACAGCAGATATTATGTCCACACCAGATGGAAGTAGTAATGTTTCCTCTCCAAGGAATCGTGCTGCTACATTACAGAATAACTCATCAAGTGTTTTATCTAATAAAGTCACACCATCACCTCCAAAACGTCCTATCGGGGGAGGAATAAATCATACTACTCGTGACAATTCCTTGGCTATGCCACCGATTGATGAGCAAGCTGTCGTTCCGACGCCTACGTTACAACAACAAGAGCAGAAAAGTCAAACAACCTCGGTGGCAAATTTAATCGCAAGGATTAATGCCGTGAGTAGGTCTGATCCACAAAAGGCCTTGGCTGCGATTGACTCCATTATACAAAAAGAGGGTGGTGGCGTGCACGGGACTGATCATCAACCCAATGTCGTTGTCAGGGACCATCGAGGCATGAATGCACCTAGGAGTAGCAGCGGAGCGAGTGCGGCTGCTGCTGCTGCTGCTGCATCAGAAACAATTACATTCAAAAACTTGGAAAAGAAGTTAGAGGGCCTGAATTTGGATAGAACGTTGACAAAATTGACAAAGACTATGGCATCGGCATCCGCGGCTCCTCAAGAGACATTCACAAGTGTACCAATTGTTCGTCGCATCGTCAATGATCATCGTAGTAGTAGGAGTAGTGGGCTTGACATACCCGGGGTCAATGCTAATGCTACGACCAATAATCATCCTTTGGTGGACAGTGGTAACCCCATCGTTGGTAATGATATCCTTGGTCATGAAGAGAGTTGTTGTAGCTTGGCTGCCATCCCGCCGGGTGTGCGAGAGAAGGGTGGAGAATTTGGAATTGATGACAATGATGACAGTTTACTCTCATCTGACGAGTCTACAGTTTCTTCCATGACTAATCCAACATATCAGTCAAATTCAGCCCAGAATGCTCCTACTAAATATAAGGTGACGCCATCAGCAGTAATTCCTGCCACCACGATTCGACCCAAGCCTAGGACGCCACCAGTATCATCTACCTTTCAGTCGAAGAGGGATCCTCCACCGGTAATGTCGGAGCAATCGTGGGATGTTATCAAACAAAAATGTACCGCCGTGAAGGCACCAACAACGTATATTATCGATAATAATTCCCCTGACGATGAGTTATTCGGGCGTTTAACGCCGAGTCACATCGTGAAGGACCTAGAGTGGATGAGTGACAGTCATGCATTAGAAATGAGTGCATGGATTCCAATTCCACAAAATGGAGACATATTCAACAATAACACCAATGCCGGTACATGCATTTCCTCGACACTCACTGACAACCAGAATGGTTGGAACAAGGTTGTAGCCAAGGGGTGGGAGACAACCCCGAAAACAAGAACACAGATGAAGACGATGACGACGGACGATCGACTTCTCGACCGCATCCTTGATACGACATATCCTTCCAGGAATTTTCAGCAGCAGCCGCAGCGGCAGTCACGTAATGTCGTGCCCGCCGCTGAAATTCCACCATTACAATCTCTACAGTCGGATGCAGACACCTTCGAAACACCCTTACCAACTATTCATCATCACAAACAACAGCAGCCCATAACTCCTGGTACAGCGTCTCTTCCGGAGGAAATTGCCAAAGCATTCTCAGATGTTGATATTAGCTTTCATGAACAGCAACAGCAGGGGAATAGTAGAACTGTTAATGAACGTAAGAAGCAATTGGAATACCTATCCACAACATGGGTAGAAAATTATAACAATACTCATACGACAATGAATGATACCACAAACAGCAGTAAGAAGCAGTCAACAAGTATCGCATCCTCCTCCAAAAGTAATAACAGTTCTGACTTTGCAGGTAAGCTAAGAGAAAAGATAAAGAAGGTCGAGCCACCAATACGTTTAAAGGGGAATAGAAGTCTGTCACAAAAGTTTGCCAATCTTGTGAATGCCTTTGAATTATAGATCCAAGCAACGATGCAATATATTTGATACTAAATAACAAACATTTTATATTAGGTTCAGTCTGTGCTGTAGATATCTACTGTGATTAGTAGGGACCATAAGATTCACGACCTCATACTCCTCCTACACAGCAAGCACATTCTGTTGGAGTCGCTCATTTTCGTTTCTCACCCCCACTCCACTCTTAATCCCGAAATCATAAAATGTCTTTGTAATCGTTGTGCTATCTCCAATTTGACACTATTTAATGATGATGCCGCACCCTCCATCTTCAAAGTAATAGTCGGCTGCACGCCACCCTCGCCAGTAATACTCTGTACATTAATCGTCCCACCGGCCACTTGTAAGAATGGTCGTACTGAATCTAGCACTATATTAATCTGTTCATCAGTTAAATCAGGCGTGTCGGGGAGGGATTGAACTACCTCTTGTATTTCGGGTATGCGTTCACGTAACTTACGTTCTAATCCCATTTTCATTGTTTGTGTTGAACTAGGACATGTTCCACATGCTCCCTACGATGATAATCATAATTTGTTGTTGTTGAGAGTGGAGAGAGAGAGAAATGAGTCATTTATAATTCCATTTGAAACAAATACACGCACACATCAACATAAACACATTATATAGAACACACCTGTAATTCTAACCGAACAACAGGTCCATCAATTTCACTAATGGCAACATTCCCCCCATCCTGTAATAGGTACGGTCTCATTTCTTCTAATACCATATCAACGTTCTCCCATGTTAATTCGAGTGGTTCATCATTCGTTGGTAATGGATTGTAGCCTGCTGTTGTGGTGGTAGTAGTTGACGTAGAGCTGCTGTCAGCGGTGGTATCATCTGCATTGTCAAAGGGAGAAACAATTGTCATGCGTAGTTGTTGTGTAGAATATTTCATAATATGACGTTTGCTACTTTCACTTTTAACATCAAAAGAAGACGATGACGACGGTGAGACGATGGTTGAGACACGTGCACTATTGTACAGGCTAGTTGTAAATGATTCGACACCGACTGATGACATCAGTAGCGTCAGAACGGTGAACTTCATGATTGGAGGAGTCTCTCTAAGAAAGTGACGACGTTTGAGCTGGAAGGGTGAGTGTTTTGGAACAAGAACTCTGGTAAGCAGAGTTTGAGCAAACTGGCAGTTATTATGAATTTGTGGCTTATGAATTTGTTGCATCTTGGTTATCGTAGGTGAGATCCACTCACATTCAGATGATGATCAACAAGTATGAATTCTAGACGGAGCAAACCATGAATCATTCGACTATACTTTATCCACATCTTTCCTCTTTTTGATATTGCGTTTCGTATCACAGACCGATGGCATACTCCTCAAGAATGAAAACAAAAGATCATTTGTTTTACTACCTCCCATCCATGCAATAGCAATTGGATGTACATTTGACTCCATGTGGTTGAAGACCTCCGTGTTGATGTCGCCTCCACTGAAATGAGCCTTAATGATCTTGATGCGGGCAGCCTGGCTCGAACTGTTCTCTTTGTTGATCCTCAGCAATGAACTAAGTTGGGTGGGCAACATGTAACACTCGTCCTTGTGGCAAAGTTCCATAACTACGTGATTTGAATTGTAAGTGTTGAGAATGCTGGATGTGTCATTCAAAATGCGAGTAAATGCCGCCATATAGACGTTGCGAACTTGTCTGTCATTATTCCTGTCGAGGATTCTTAGCTTTTTCAATTTGTGATTGTCCATCAAGAGGACAGCACAGGAATCAATTAATCCATTGTCGACAGCGTGCATACCAAGCATTTCTAATGCAGGGGCGTGAAGGCGTAGAGCATGAACCAAAACTTGCCATGCGGCAGAAGATACACTTCTATTACAGCTAAGATCCAATTCTCTCAATCTGATGCCGTTGAAGATGGCACTGGCAAGAGATTCTACTGTCTCATCAGTCAAATCGTTCGCCCCAATGTCGAGACTCTCTAGTTCACATGATGGACGCTGTAAGAGCTGAAACAAGGTTTGCCATCCTGCAGCAGTGACACTTACAACAAAGATTTAGCTTCTTTAGACGACAATTGTTGGCAAGCGCATTTGTAAGAGATTCAATTTTCTCATCGTCAAAACTGTTATAGGAGAGATCCATACTTTGTATCATACAACTTGGGCTCTGTAGAAACTGAATCATAGCCTGCAAAAAGGCATTGCTGTTTTGCATCATGGATAATTGCAACACCTTTATGGTGTTGTTGTTGCTCAATACACTCACGAGAGAGGGCAACGCTGTATCACTGATGTGATTGCAACCTAAATTGAGGGTGTTTATCATGCAAGTTGCACTCTTCAACGGACTAAAGATTGCCTGCCAGCCAGTTGCAGTAAGGCGTGTACAGAGGTCGAGCTCTGTGAGTGTGCCGTTTTCTTTCAAACCCGATGAAAGAATAATCGCCATTTCATCATCAATATCGGAGTTTAGACAAAGCGTTGAGAGAGAGCAACTTGGGTTTAGAAGCATGGCAGCAAGGTTGTTGAATCCCTCTTTCCCCATCTGAGCACCAAGCAGATGAAGCTCTCTTAAACCAGTATGGCCAGAGAGTGCTTGTATGACATTTTCCGCCCCCTCAATTCTACCATCGATTTCCATTCTCAATTCTTTCAACCAATTGAACTGCTCAAGCGCATACTCAAGACTGTCAAAGCGCCCCTCACTCGGCGCCTCGGAGCCATTGAGATATATTAAACGCAGAGACTCGAAGGATGTGTAATTCATGAAGAATGGGATCAGGTAGAGAAGTAGGTCCCCACAAACACGGCTACTAATGAAAAAACTCAATTTCTTGATTGATCTATTTTTTGCGAGCCCTCGAAAGAAGTGCATCCCTAGCTCCGAAAGTGGCTCATAGATAATATTGACTTCATTCAACATTGTATTCCGCCCAATACGCTCTCCTAGCACTTCCCAGCCACGTGATGGCTCTGTGCCAATATCAAATTTTAGTAGATCCGGGTCGTTCCGTTCAATACAATACAACTTGTATTGAAGATCTGGGTCGTTCCGTTCAATGAGCATAAAAAAATCGTCATTGTCATCCTCGCTTCCTTCGTCGGAAAGTATCGCATCGGAGATATCATCGTCATCCGAAAGATGATTTTCTTCATCGAGAACATCATCTTCACCACGCCCGTCCTCCGCCTCAACACCGGCATGGTTGCCGTTGCCGTGCTCCATCGTTTCTACTACTCAATGGCGTTATGCCGAATATTACTGCCCCTCCCGTGGAAATCGTATCAGCGTCCCCCCTGCGACCCGCCTAAAATATGGTGTCATAGTACCTATAATTATAGGGGGCCTCATAATCATTTAGGTCATTCTCATGTTGGACGGGTAGAGCTACTCTTTGGAGGTGATATGTTAGTAATCAGATCAACGGTGCTGTTGTCATCGGTGGTCACTGTCCTCTTCTTAAACTCCTGTGTTACGATAGCTTTTCAAAATAATGTTGATACACGATGCCATCAACGCACCACGACTAGTATTATCTGGTCGGCGCAATATTCACCGAGGAGTGCTGCGGGGAAACGACTCAAATCATCATCATGCACTACGAATAGTTACATGACTAAAAAGTACATCAACGACAACGATGATGATGATGATGATGATGATGACGGCAATGACAAGCTCAAAAAGCATCATCGTCTCAAAGTTCCAAAGAAAAATGATGAACCAAAGAAGCAACAATTAGCAGCCCTTCCATCATTTATCGATGCAATGTTTGAAATACCTGACCCGAAATTATTAGCAGGAGACTTATTATTCATACTAATGATTAATTTCCTACTCCAAATAGCCAATGAGGTAGGTGAGCCCAACTTTTGGTATAGTGGTGGCTTCAGTCAACCTATGACACTATCGTCCACATCACTATTGGATGTTATTGATAGAGATTCAAAAATGAGTATATCTTGGATACTTGGTGCATTACGACAACGTAGTTATTCAACCTCGTCGGTAGCAGATGATGGCACGGCTATCAAAGTTGCAGTACAAGTATGGGTAGATTACTGTTCTTTGAGGATACTACTTGAGTTGGGTGAAAGTTTGCTTTTCACTCACTCTACGATTAGTGTATGGCTTATCGGACGAGAGGTTTGGTATACCCTCATCTTTATGACTTTCTTTCGATGGGCATATAGTAGATTCAGATAAAGGAGATAATGGCCTGTATCTACTACTAATTCGGAGGGAGATTGTGAGTCGGTTCGACAGGGTCTGAATTAGACAGGTGTGCAATTGCAAACGAAGTCAACCTAAGTCAACGATCTACTATATTCTTAATTTTAATCGCTTTAACGTATAAGTCTGCATCATCTACTCATTCGAATCCACTCTAAGCATTTCTGATCAAGGTAGCGGCACTCAAGACACGCTGAGTACAAATAGAAAGTCCATAAATGTCGCCCTCTTATTCGATTGCACTCCCCCCCCATCCCAAACCATTCACAAACCCATTGCCATTCTATCATCAAATATATTACGGAGGTGGAATGGATGTTCGTTTCAAAAAGATATCATATACCAAGGTAGATCCTGGTTTAATCAAACATTCTCCATCATCCAAACACACACCCTTGTTGCCGTACGCAAGTGAGGGTGGGATAATGGCCTGGACTTTTTGGCCAACAACCATACGTGCAACTATATCATCAAGGCCGGGGATGACTGATCCAGAACCAAGTTTAAATAGTAACGAGTTTGATTTGCCCTCGGCATGGGTGGCATCAAAGATCTATGAAAATGAAAGGACATACGTGGAGAATTTATTTCCAGGGAAGAAAATTTATGAGCATGTTAAGTATCTTGGTAGATACTCACTTGGCCATTGGTGAGGTATCCAGTGTAATCGATAGCAACAAAGTCTCCTACGAGCAAGGAAAAAATATGAGATCGTCGCAATTGTAGATTTTAACTCTATGCCACAACAATCCTCACAAAATATGCATTTCTACTAAATGGTCTCTCACCTTTGTATGGAACGACAGCCTTCTTACTATCAGCAGGTTCCTTGGTGATTGCATATTTAATCCCAGTTGGCGTTGTGATTATTTCCTTGACAGTTGCTGCTGCAGCAGCTGCGTTGGATGGTTGTGTCCTTGACGTTAGAATTGATGTCACTCCGGCTATGGTTGTGCAGGAGGATGCGGCGAATGATCGTCGACTGCCAAATTGATCGAATAATGATAATGATTCACCACCACTATTACCCATCATAGACAACGAAAACGCTGCGGCATTGGAGCCACCGAGGATCAACAGAACGGCCAAGAGGAATCTTGTCATCGTGAGGGAGTGAGGAGAGTCTACATAAATATCAATCATTTAGTTGACATAAGTGATTGAATTAGAAGTAGTTATCGTAGAGCAACCCAGTAACAAAGCTAAGATAATAGCTATCAAAGTTTAGTTCGGTTCGGTTAAGGCACAGATATAGCTCTCTTGCTTCACTTCTCATCTCGGCACAGAAACTGTTGTAAGCTGATAAAGTTGAGCAATTGATTCCCTACTGACATAATCCAGGAGTTTAAATTTACCATGCGCGAGCATAGTTTTATTCGACTCGGTTTTCGTTTTGCTCGCCTCATTATTTCGACTCCTGCCTCTTTGCGCAATCAATCCCAACAACTCCTTTTCGTGAGTCGCCTTCGATGGTTGTCATTGTTTATCATCCACTCCACCCTCACTCACTCTTCACCCTCACTCATTCAATCAAACAATCGCCTGTCTTTCTTTCCCCACCACAGAACAATGACTGGTGCTTGCGGAAACTCAAAGGAATGCGCCCCTTCGTCGGCAAAGCCCGAGAAGAAGGTCGAGACAAAGCCCACTGCTGCTGCTCCAGCGGCCAAAGCTCCCGAGGCTTCTGCTGCCAAGCCTGCGGCCAAGGCTCCCGAGGCAAAGCCCGCCGCAAAGCCTGTGGAAACCAAGCCTGTGGAAACCAAGCCCGCTGCTGCTCCCGCTGCTGCCAAGGCCACCGATGCTAAAGCTGCTCCTGCTGCCAAGCCTGCGGACAAGAAGGCATAAGGGAGATGGATGTGATGTAGAAGATGAAAAATGTAAAAAAATCCTCTATTTAAACCTCATGGCTTGCTTAATTTTCACGCTGTCTTCTTTTCCTCCACATCATCGTCAGATTCATCGTTCTTAGCTTTGCCTTTTGCATCCTTGTTTACATCCTTCTTTTGATCGCCTTCAGAGCCGTTAGACGATGACTCCCCACTCTGACCAAAGATGGTCTCAAAAGCCGACCCAACCTTCTTTGAAAGCCTACCGAAAATCCCGCCACCGCTAATCTTCATCTCTTCATCAAACTCTCTCAACAACTCCTCCTGTCTCTTGGACACATTCTTTGGGATCTCAATTTTCAAGTGCACTATGTGATTCCCCCTCTGCCCCACAGTATGCAGGTGTGGAATGCCCTTGCCCCGTAACAGAAGCTTTGCATCGACCTGTGTTGCCTTCGGTATCTTCATCTCGACGACCCCGGTCAATGTTCGTACATCGACGGTACCGCCAAGAATAGCCTGAGTTAGACTAATAGGGCATTCAGTATGGACATCCATACCATCACGTTGAAAGTAAGAGTCCTCCTCCACAATGACCTGTAAGATTAGATTTCCCCGCCCTGCACCTGGATCTCCCTCGGCGCCTTGTCCATTCAGACGTAGATTCATCCCTGAATCAATCCCCGCAGGCACGTCAACTGTTACGTCACGTTCTTTCACCTCGACGGTATTCTTCTTCGAATTGCGTACCTGGTATCGCAAATTCAAATCCTTCTTCACACCCGCAACTGCCTCCTGGAAGGTAATACGAACAGACATTTGTAAATCTGCACCCTTCCGAGGTCCACGATTGCGTCGACTCCGGCCGGAGCTACCAGTGCCAAAGAATGCCTCGAATAATTCCTCTGGATCAATTTCCTGTGCCCCACCGGACGATGAGAAGTGAAAGGACCCATCCGAGCCTGAGAATCCCTGGAATCCACTGAACGGATTGCCACCACCACCACCTCCAAAGGGATTAGCATCTGGATCGACACCCGCGTGTCCGTAGGTATTGTACAACTCACGCGTTTTTTCATCCGACAAGACCTCGTAGGCCTCAGTCGCCTCCTTGAATTTCTTGTCTGCATCTTTATCATCTTTATTGGTATCGGGATGGTACATCTTTGCTAATTTGAAGTAGGCTTTTTTGATCTCAGATTTATCACTTCCCCTCCCAACCCCCAAGACTTCATAGAAATCCCGCTTCGGCGACGATGAAAAGTAGTGCGCTCTATTCAGACGAGCGTTGCCTTTTAAGATGATGCTGGTATTGCGGAATAATATTCGCCGATTCGACAATGAAGAAGACGACGACGATGCGTACGAACAACAGCGACGACGGCCAATTGTCGTATCTGACTTTCTCATTCGCGAGGGCGATGTGACCACATCCCCCAGCGACGATGCTATTGCAGAAGATACCGGTCGACGCAAGCCACCCACCACAACGTGCATCGCGGGAGCAGTTGTTGCCATTGCACCAATGTTGTTATAATGCTGTTCTCCTCAATTCCACCCGATACGATGTTAACTACTACTTTGCGTGCACCGACCACGTCGACGCAAAATCTTCTGTGGAATTTCTGTGGGCTCAGCATTTCCCGCCTAAACCGTAGATTCACACCCCTTACGTCGCTCTTGTTGTCATGACGAACAACATCATGCTCGCCGTCTCACGGCACGTCGTCGCGTTACATCATGTTCGTGCGGGTGGTGGTCTGCGTCGAATAATTGCGGCATCCTCATCATCGTCCTCCTCTTCCTCGGCTGCCACCATCGCACAACAGCGACAACAGCAACACTTTCGCTCCACAGATCCACACTCTATCGCCAACGAGCTTGTGTCAGACTCAAACTCCGCATTACGCACACCTGGCACCGAATCAGTCGCCACGCTTACACCCGAACAGCGTATGTCAAATTTTGCCATGGCAGGTGGACTACTAGCATTCGTATCGTATGTCTTTTACTACTCATTGGCAAGTGTGGGAGGAGAGAATAAGGCCAAGGCATTAATATTTGGAGAAGACAAATCAGCTGGTAATAATACAAACTTTGAAGACTTTATGAAGGAGGCCAACGAGGGACGTACATTAGAAGAGAAGAAGGCATTGGAGCAGATGAAGGCACGGGGAGATGCACGAGAGCTTATTGGATTAGAAGATAGTGTCGAGGAGGAAAGTGAAATGGCCAAAGTTGCTTTCGCCGATGGGGAAAGTAGTGGCGATGTCACGAGGAAGCGGCCACTGTGGAAACGGGTCGTCTTCTTTTGGAGGAGAGAGTAGAAGTTACTTATTGTGTGTCAGGGGTGTGATTTAGTTTGGTTGTTAGGGGTGTGATTTAGTTTGCTGTTAAATCTTAGACCAACCAATCATGTTGTACGTCCTCTGCCTCGTCTCCTATCATCATCCCTTCCTCCTGGATAAACGCCATGCATCCTTCGGGTTGAATCGATCAAACAAAGGCTCAATCTTTTCCATCCGCTTAGCCTTAGTCATCTTATTAGGATCGGCCTTTTTATAGAAGGAGGGTGCCAGTTCAATCAACCATTTGGCATTGATGACCATAATATTTCTCATGTATTCCTTCGTTGTTAATACTAACTCGTGGTATATTACCCACTCAGGATTCTTGTTAAATACAGCCGAAGATGGATGGATATATACCGGATTCTGGTCAACTAATGTCAGGTATCCCTCTTGGGGGTGCTTCTTCGCGGCATTAGTGAAGAAGCCAGCTGTGATTGCCATACAGATTTTCTTATAGTTCTTCCCCGTGCTTAGAATGTCAAGCTTGTATCGATCCATGATAGTCACGAGCTGCTTCCGCACATCCTGAGAGCGGCGCATGCTACGAGACTGTATGAAATTCTCGAAGCACCATGGGTTAGAGAATTTGGACGCCTCCCATGCCTTGTACACAGCGAGGAGCGTTAGATGATCTCCCTCGGCTTGATGAAACTTGGCCTTTTTCATATCAGCCTGTCCTTGCTTATCCCTTGGCCTGTAAAATGGATTCTCAACACTCAGTAGAGCCGTAATTGTCAGGATTTCATCTGAACACCCCAAGTCAACGGAGAGGAGGAGCATCTTGGATAGATTCGGTTCGAGTGGGAACTCGGCCATCTTACGCCCCAATCGTGTTAGCAAGCCTTCGTCGTCTAGTGCTCCTAGTGCATGCAATCCTTCCATAGCACCCACCAAAGTTGCGACCGGAGGCGGATCCATGAAGTCAAACCCTAGTAAATCATTGATACCCATTGCTTTCAATTGCAACACGACGTTACCAAGGTTGGTCCGTTGGATTTCGGGGATGTTTGTTGACAGCATTTCATTTTTGTATGCCATCTCTGTGTACAGTCGATAGCACTTGCCAGGTCCAGTTCGTCCGGCTCGTCCAGCTCGTTGTCTTGCACTTGCCTGTGATATGGGTGTAACGACGAGTGAATCCATCCCCAGTTTCGCATTAAAAGCCTTTTGCTTGGAAAAGCCAGGATCAACTACGTAGTAGATACCGTCAATTGTCAACGACGCTTCCGCAATATTGGTCGCCACTATGCATTTTCTTGAACCCGGTGGTGCAGCCTCGAATATACGAGACTGCATCTCTGATGGTAGAGATGAGTAGACGGGAAGGATGATTAGCTCAGGTGCCAAGTCACCAAGAGCTTTCATGCGGCTGTATAGGGTTTCACAAGCAGTGTCAATCTCCTCTTGACCAGTTAGGAAGAGTAGGATGTCCCCCGCCGGCTCCGAGAGATGAATTTGCATTATGGTAATGAGAGCCGCGTCCAAATAGTCGCTCTCGGGTTCTTTGGTGTAAAGGATCTCAACCGGGAAGGTCCGGCCTGGTATTGTGAAGATCGGGCACTCCATAAAATAGGAACTAAACTTCTCGGCATCGAGCGTAGCAGACGTTACAATCAATTTGAGATCTGGACGTCGAACGCAGAGATCCTTGAGCAGTCCGAATAAGACATCTGTGTGTATTGTGCGCTCATGCGCCTCATCCAGCATCAATGCTCCGTAACGCTTAAGATCGTTGTCAGCTAAATACTCACGCATCAACATGCCGTCGGTCATATACTTGATGATTGTTGCCTGAGACGTGACGTCCTCAAATCGGATCGAATATCCCACTTCCTCCCCGAGTGTACAACCAAATTCTTCCGCAACGCGCTTTGCTACTGATATGGCCGCGACTCGCCTTGGTTGTGTACATCCGATCATTCCATTCCGCGTCACGCCAAGCTCATGTAAGTACTGAGTCATTTGTGTCGTTTTTCCGCTACCCGTCTCGCCGATTACAACGAGTAATTGATTCTCGGCCATAGCACGCAACAGTTCTGGCTTTAATCTGCATACCGGCAAGCTCTCCCTCTGTTCCTTTATCGACTTGTTTGATATGATACCAAAGGACAGTGTTTTACTCTCCGCTTTCTGTTTCCACTCGGGAGCACCATCAAATGCACTCATGTTGATGCTACGTAACTCTTGTGCGAAATGTCGTTCTCCAGCCTCGGGTAAAGGATCTTCCCATGGACGGTTCAGATCTTTGGGTATCGAATCAACGAGTTGATTGGCCTGTGCCTGTCGTAATTCACGACGCTCCTTCGCGAGAGTCCCCTGCTGCATCGCCGCACGCTGGAGCGATCCATCAGGATTCTTCACTATCCGTACAGGTTCAAGATCTCTACCCGACCGACGAGTCTGTCCACGCAAGAATGATGGCTCAATCTCGGCAAGCTCGACCTCCGTCTCCTCCTCGGTGGTTTCCTGTGCTAGCATGCCCATTCCACTATCGTTGTCGAATGTAGGATACTGCTCCACGGGCAAAACCCCTGAACGTATAAGTTGTTGCGCCTCGAACAATTCCTGTTCTGTAAGTTGTTGCTTCCGCCTCACACCACCGCCTCCTCCCCCTCCACTATTGCCCAGCTGTCCTGGTCTATCACGAGTGGACGCGGGTCCGTGAGCATCATGCATCTGACGATGAGTAATATTATCAGCCTCCTCCTCCTCCTGACGTCTCTTCAGCGCTGCAACATCTAGACCAGGATGAACGACTGATGCAGACGCTGTGGCAGTCTCTACGGAGGTGGAGAAAGTTGCTGATGCTGCCATGGTCCGGTGGGGCATTAGATCACGCCCCGACGCCTGATCTACATCCTTCATACTGAGCATAAGTCCACCCTCCCCAGCCCCCCCAGCGACGCCACGTGTACCGATGGATATCAATTTGACATAAACTTTTTGTCCTGGACGTATACCCGCATCTCTTGGCTTTTCGATTCGTGTCTTTGATACGTGTGACAGGTGGACCATACCAGAAATCTTAGTTGCCGTTGTCGGGCCAGTGCTGCCACGGGGATCATTCATATCGACGACTACACCAAAGTCTAGCACGCGTTGAACCGTTCCTGAATAAATATCGTACAATTTTAACCCTCCCAATAACACTTGCTCCTGCTGCTGCTGCGTCATCCATGCCGGGAGATTTGACTTTGTTCGTTTCCCTGTATCATTGATTTGTGTCTCATCCGCAACCTCATTCTCGCCGTCTTTTGCATCATTGTTGTTGTCCCATCGTCTCTTGTTCCGTGTCCTAGCATGAACGTCGACATCCTCTTTGCCACCAGACTTTGACATGTCGTGTTCGTAGAATCCATCCTCAAGTGGCACAGAGCCTGTCAAATTTCTCTTGGCCAAACCGGGGAATTGTTCCACCTCTCTCCGTCCTGATAATGATGGTCTAATCGACGACATGACACCAACTCCCACATCGTTGTCATTCTTCCTGCGTTTCTTCCTTTTCTTATCGTCCATTTTAACCAATTGTCGTGCCACACGTGGACTCATATCACATACCACACGTAGAATCCGTGCCGCGAATGTTGGTGACACACCCTCCTCTCCAGCCCCATTTGACATGAGATCATTCCGGAATGATGATAATATGTCAATATCTCGTTCGATGGCCGATGACATTAGTCCAACTCGAAGCGGCGAGGATGGATCGTCAATGTCATCCTTTAAATACACATCGTACAGCGATCCACCCTCCTTAACAAATTGTGCTTTAGCATACGCACGTATTCGACGTTCGGCCAAGTCAATAACAAATTCGGCAAGAGTCCTATCGGATATACCAAGATGATTGTTCGTTTCGGATGCGATGCGAGAGACGAGGTTGAGTGATTGAAGACGTTCGACGGCTGATAGGGGGGCGTCTTGTTCGTCGTCGCCGCCGTCATTGTTCTTGGACTTCTTCCCCATCGTCGATCAGAGTTGGAGAGTATGATGTGACTCCCAGCATAGGAGGACGACGACCACACGACCTACGACCAGACGATGATCACAAAGGATTACCTAGCTTAGGGTACGTATGTACCTACATACTAACGATGCTGGACGCGACGTCTCACGTTGGGATGGGTTGATATTATGATATCGCGTCCGTTGTTCATCTTATTTGCAGCTAGATCACCGGTGGCATTGGGCCGTCGTGATCGTAGTATGATGATGTCGTATGATCATCACTCTCGCCGACCAACGACCGCCTTTCTTTTCAATCCATCAATGACGAAGTTTGTACTGCATTCCTATAGTGGCAAGACTTCTCCTTCTTCGTCTGCTTCGATGCTCATTAACAAGACATTGGACGGGAGAGACCTATACGCAGCCGAGGAAATCATTAAGAAATCACGCTTTATGGGATATGCCACACATTGTACATCGTGGGAGGAGGCACAGACAATACTTGACAGTGTTAAAACTGACCATCCCAAAAGTCGACATGTATGCTTTGGATACATGTCGGGGGACACAGAGCGTTCATCTGATGATGGCGAGCCGTCGGGTACAGCCGGTGCACCAATACTGAATGCCATCAAGGGCGAGAATCTTTCAGACACGCTATGCATAGTGGTACGATACTTTGGTGGTATAAAATTGGGAGCGGGTGGTTTAATCCGCGCCTACGGTAGTGCAGCTCGACTAGTCCTTCGTTCGGCACGTACGACTGTACGCATCCCAACGGTATCTATGCGAATATCAACATCTGTGGCAAATTCGGGTGCCGTGTACGCTGCCTCGACGAGGCATGATGGCGTGATAATGAGCGATGAGGCATACAACGATCGTGGCGAGCTAGAAGTAACGATTATATGCAACGAGAAGGATTGTCAACGTTTGATGGACGAAATTATTGACGAAACTAGAGGAGGTGTGATCTTCCTCTGAAAATGATACGATATTCTGAAAGATATTTGGAAAGCTACTCTTATCAATGCAACTTCGAGTGATTAGCTACATGGACGAACGAAAGAGATAGAGAGGAAGGGACTACAATCATGAGAAAAACCTTCAACATCCGTCTAGTTTATAAATTCTACAATGTGTAAGAGCAACCCACAACC
>Ga0247832_1002021_pt1 | contig 32921 bp, 25 predicted proteins | sample LaCruzMarch2015__10_FD_192407 | JGI IMG/M metagenome (GOLD analysis project Ga0247832, IMG submission 192407) | Freshwater microbial communities from meromictic Lake La Cruz, Castile-La Mancha, Spain - LaCruzMarch2015_4m | ecosystem: Environmental > Aquatic > Freshwater > Lake | place: Spain... | reverse complement strand
TCAGCACAGACCCCGGCCCGCCCCAATCGGGGTTCTCCGGCGAAGGCCGCACCGAGATCAACGCACCCGGCCCGAAATGCCCGAGGATCGCCCGCACATCCACCGCTTGCCCCGCCGCGATGGCCCGCACCGTATGGGTCGGCAGCGCCACCGTCCGCGGCACCGGCATCTCGAGCCGCACCAGCCGCTGCAGGCATTTCGCCCGCCAGCCATGCGCAGTGGTCCGGATCACCGACGACGGGGTGATTTCGATGTAATCGGCAAGGTTCAGCGGGTTGGGGATCGGGGTCTGCACGGCGGCACCTATTGTTTGGCCGCAGCATACGCAGATTGGCCGGGGCGTGCCAAGCTTTGAGGCCGGGGGCCAGCCCCCCGCGTCCATTGGTCCTTGAACCAATGGCGCACCAATGAACGCACCCCGGGATATTTAGGAACGGATGATGAGGTCAGCCTTCGATCCGGGTCAGGTCGGCCACGCCCGAGCAGATGGTGCGGATGCGGTGCAGCAGGTTCAGGCGGTTGCGGCGGATCACCTCGCTGGGGTCGTTGACCTGCACGGACGTGAAGAAAGCGTCGATCGGGGCGCGCAGGGTGGCCATCGCGGTCATGGCGGTGGCGAAGTCTTCCTGTTGCATGGCAGGGGTGATGGCGGCGGAGGCTTCGTCGAGGGCGGCGAACAGGGCGCGTTCTTCGTCGGTCTGCGCGAATTTGATATCGGGGCCGTAGGAGTATTCGACGCCGTCCTTCTGCTCGGCCTGGGTCAGGATCGTGTTGGCGCGCTTGAAGCCTTGCAGCAGGTTGGGGCCGTCGTCGGTTTTCAGGAAGTCACTGAGCGCGCGGGCGCGGTGGACCAGCAGGGTCAGGTCATCGTTGCCGGGCATGGCGAGGCAGGCGTCGATGACGTCGTGGCGGATGTGTTGGTCCTTGAGGTAGGTTTTCAGGCGGTCGTGGAGGAAGGCGAGGAGGTTATCTACCAGTGGCTTGAGTGCCGTCAACGGTAGAAAAAAATCGCCGCTATCGGTCTCGGCGAAATACTCAAAGTCGCGACTTTCACTGGGCATTCCTAGAAACAAACCCGCTGTCGTTGTGGATTCTTTCTCTTCAAGATGCTCGTAGAAGCTATTGAGCGGAAGGCCCGACACGCTATAAGCCAAATGACCGTGACTTATCACCGTCGAGTAAAGTCGGTCACTTTCATTCCAAGCCGCAAGCAGTCCTTTGTAGGTTTCTTTGAGAAGAGGACGAAGCCTCATTGGGACCCCTTTCCCCAACACCAACCGAATAACTCCCAACGCCGCCCTTCGCAACGCGAAGGGGTCTTTGCTCCCGGTCGGTTTTTCGTCAATCGCCCAGAAACCCGTCAGTGTGTCGATCTTGTCGGCCAGTGCCACGGCCACCGACACCGGCTCGGTCGGCACGTCGTCCGATGGCCCCAGCGGTTGCCAGTGGGCGTGGGCGGCGTTGGCCACGGCGTCGGGGAAACCGGCGGCCTTGGCGTAGTAGGTGCCCATCACGCCCTGCAATTCGGCAAACTCGCCGACCATGGCAGAGCGGAGGTCGGCCTTGGCGATGCGGGCCGCCTGTTCGGCCTGATCGGGGTCTGCCCCGACCAAGGGCGCGATTTCGCGGGCGAGGGCGGCGATGCGGGTGATGCGGTCGGCTTGGCTGCCCAGCTTGTTGTGGAAGGTCACCGATTTCAGCCCATCGAGCCACTCGGTCATGTCGGCGCGGGCCACCGCCAGATCCTTCTCGTAGAAGAACTTCGCGTCCGACAGGCGGGCCGACAGCACCTTCTGGTTGCCCGCCAGGACCGTCGCGCCATGATCGGCGGTTTCCGTATTTGCAACTGTCACGAAGCCTTCGATGCGGCCCGTGCGCGGATTCTTGACAGAAAAGAACTTCTGGTGTTCGCGCATCGAGGTTTGCAGCACCTCGGGCGGCAGGTCCAGAAACGCGGGCGCAATCCGCCCCATAAGCGGCACCGGCCATTCGACCAGCCCGGCCACTTCGGTCAGCAGGGCGGCATCCGGCACCACCTCCAGCCCCGCCGCGAAGGCCAGGTTCTGCGCGCCTTGCCAGATCGCGGCCTCCCGTTCGGCGCTGTCCAGCACCACAAAGGCGCGTTTCAGTTTCATCGTGTAGTCGTCGAACCCCGTCACGGCAAAGCGGGCCGACGCCAGAAAGCGGTGGCCGCCGGTTGTAGCACCCGCCTCAAACCCCTCGACCGACAGCGGCACCACTGTAGCGCCCGCTTCATCGGTCAGCAGACACAGGATCGACTGCAAGGGGCGCACCCACCGCAGCGTCCCCGACCCCCACCGCATCGACTTGGGCCAGGGGAAATTGCGGATCGTGGACTCCAGCACATCGGCCACGATCGCCGCCGCCTCGCGCCCGGGGCGTTCGACCACGGCAAAGTAAACCTGCGTCTTCTTGTCGTCGCGCAGTTCCAACTGTTCGCGGGTCAGACCGGTGGAGCGCAAAAACCCCTCCAGCGCCGCCGCAGGGGCATCGACGCGCGGCCCTTTGCGCTCTTCGCGCACGGCGCGGCTTTGCGCGGTCAGCCCGTCGATGGCCAGCACCAGACGGCGCGGCGTCGAGAACGCCCCGGCCCCGGCATAGGTCAGCCCCGCCGACACCAGCCCGTCGGTCACCAGCCGCTTGAGGTCGTCGCGGGCGCGGGCCTGCATCCGCGCCGGGATTTCCTCGGAGAACAACTCGATCAGCAGGTCGGGCATGGGGTCACTCGGTTCCGGGGTGAAGCTGGTGCCAGGCAAAGGCCCGGCCATCGGGGAACACCGCCACGACACGGTCGATCTGCGGCGCGATGGCGGCCTGGCCGAGGAAGGCCAGCGCCTCGCCCGACTCGAGGGCGGACCCGATGGCGGCGGCGTCGAAACAGTCGAACCAGCCGGGGGCGATGGTGGGTTCCGCCGCCTCGTAAACCTTGTAGGTCTCGGTCAGCATGGCCAGCGACAGCGGCGTGGTGAAACAGGCGCGGAACCGCAGGGGAGAGCTGTCGGCGTCGATGCCCTGGACGTCTTCGACCACGATCGCCTCGGGCGCGTCGCCGATGATCGGGGTCAGCAGGATCTCGGCCCCCGGCGCAAAATTCGCCGGTTCGTAGAATGCATAGACCTGCAGCCAATACATCGCGATGCCCGCGGCCAGACCTGTCAGCACGATGCCCCCCGCCACGATCTTGCCATTCACGCCGCAGCCTCCCAGCCGCCCGCCGTGGTGGTCAGGAACGCATCGGCGCAGGATTTGGCCAGCGCCCGGACTCGCCCGATATAGGCCTGCCGTTCGGTGACCGAAATCACCCCGCGCGCGTCCAGCAGGTTGAACAGGTGGCTGGCCTTGATGCACTGGTCATAGGCGGGGTGGACCATCACGATCCGCTTGCCCGATTTGGTGTCGTCGGCGTCGAAGGCCAGCAGGCGGGCACATTCGGCCTCTGCCCGCGCGAAATCCCCGAACAGCTTTTCGGTGTCGGCCGCGTCGAAGTTGTGGCGGCTGTATTCTTCCTCGGTCTGCCGGAAGATGTCGCCATAGCGCAGCGGGATCGGCGATTGCGGGTCGTTGAACGGCATGTCCATCACATGATCCACGCCGAGGACATACATCGCCAGCCGTTCCAGCCCATAGGTCAGCTCGCCCGACACCGGATGGCAGTCATGGCCGCCGACCTGCTGAAAATAGGTGAACTGGCTGACCTCCATCCCGTCGCACCACACCTCCCACCCCAGACCCCAGGCGCCCAGGGTGGGGCTTTCCCAGTCATCCTCGACAAAGCGGATGTCATGCAGGCCGACGTCGATGCCGATGGCGGCGAGCGACCCCAGATACAGGTCCTGCAGATCGGGCGGCGACGGTTTGATGATCACCTGGAACTGATAGTAGTGCTGCAGGCGGTTCGGGTTCTCGCCATAGCGCCCGTCGGTCGGGCGGCGCGAAGGCTGGACAAAGGCCGCAGCCCAGTGGCGCGTGCCAAGCGCGCGCAACGTGGTCGCCGGGTGAAAGGTGCCCGCCCCCACCTCCATGTCGTAAGGTTGCAGCACGGCGCAGCCTTTGGCCGCCCAATAGCCTTGCAGGCGCAGCAGGATCTCCTGAAACGACCGGGGCGGGGCGGGATTTGCAGAAGGATCTGGCATCGGCAACAACCTTTGGCGGGGGCTGCCCCTGCATAGGCATCGGGCGGTGCAGGGTCAATGCGCGCCCCGGCAACGGTCACGCAAAAGGCACTCGCATCCGCCGATTGCTCTGTTAGGTTCGACAGAATTCTGCGATGGCAGGCCCGGTTGCGCGTCTCGGCAACACGGCCCAGGGATTGGTGAACAGGATGAAGGTTTTGCTGCGGAGTGTCGGGCTGATGCTGGCCCTTTGGGTTCAGATGCAGGCAGCGCAGGCGCAGGAACAGGCATGGCTGCAGATCGAGGCGCATCCGGACCTGGCCGTGGCGCAGGACCGCGCCCGCGCCTATGAATCGCTGTTCGGGGATGTCGCCGGGTTTGCCACCGGGCGGGGGTGGTATCTGATCGCGCTTGGGCCGCAATCGCCCGAGGCGGCGGCGGGGCGTCTGTTCGACCTCAAGCGGCAGGGGCAGATCCCGCCCGATGCCTTCATTTCGGACGGCAGCAACCACGGGCAGCGCTATTGGCCGATCGGGGTTTTGCCGGACGCCGCGCCGGATCAGACCGTGGCGGTCGACCCGGTGCCCGCGCCGTTGCCCGAACCCGAACCGCTGCCGGTCGTGGAACCGGACGAAACGCCGCGTCAGGCCCGCGCCAGCGAAGACGCGCTGAGCCGCGACGACCGCCGCGCGCTGCAGACCGCGCTGCAGTGGTTCGGCTTTTACACCGCCGCCATCGACGGCGCCTTCGGCCCCGGCACCCGCAATTCGATGGCCGAGTGGCAAGCCGCCAACGGGTATGAACCGACGGGCGTGCTGACCACGCGGCAACGCGCGGCCCTCGTCGCCAACTATCAGGCCGATCAGGCCGAGTTCGGCTTTGCATCGGTCAACGAACCCGAGGCCGGGATCGAGATCACCCTGCCTTTGTCGCTGGTGGCCTTTGACCACTATGAACCCCCTTTCGTGCATTTCACCGAAAGGAACGGCTCGGGCCTCAGGATCATCCTGATCTCGCAGCCCGGCGATCAGGCCAGCCTGTCGGGCCTTTATGACATCCTGCAGACGCTGGAGGTGGTGCCTGCCGAAGGCGAGCGCACGCGCGGCGAGCGGAGCTTCACCATCAACGCCCGCAGCGCCACCGTGCAAAGCTATGCCTATGCCGAAACGGCCAAGGGCCAGGTCAAGGGGTTCATGGCGATCTGGACCCCCGAGGATGCCGCGCGGATGGACCGCATCCTGCCTGCGATGCAGGCCAGCTTCCGGTCGTCGGGCGACAAATCGCTGGACCCCGGTCTGGTGCCGATGACCGACGAGGCCCGGCGCGGCCTGCTGTCGGGGCTGGAGGTGCGCAAGCCCCGGTTTTCCCGCTCGGGGTTCTATGTCGATGCCACGGGCACCGTTCTGACCACTCTGACCGCGACCGAGACATGCGGCCGGATCACGCTGGACCGCGACACCGATGCGACGGTGCGGCAGACCGACGCCGCCACCGGGACCGCCCTGCTGACCCCGGCGGTGGCGCTGTCGCCGATGGCGGTGGCCAGCCTTGCCGCCGCCCCGCCCCGGATCGGGGCCGAAGTGGTGGTGGCGGGTTATTCCTATGAAGACGCGCTGCCCGCCCCGGTTCTGACCTTCGGCGCGCTGGAGGATGTGACCGGGCTGAACGGCGAGGCGGCTTTGCGCCGGATCACCGCCCCGGTGCTGCCGGGCGACGCGGGCGGGCCGGTGCTGGACGGCACCGGGTCGGTGATCGGGCTGCTGCTGCCTGCCGTGCCCGGTGCGCGCCAACTGCCCGACGGCGTGGCCTTTGCAGCGGGGGCCGAGGCGCTGTCGGCCTTCCTGTCCTCGGCGGGTCTGGCCCCGCAACCGCCGACCACCGCGACCCTGACGCCTGCGGCTCTGTCGCAACAAGCCCTTGGGATGACAGTGCTGGTGTCGTGCTGGGAGTGATCAGCGCTGCCAGAACCGGGGCAGAAACACCACCAGAATGGCCAGCAACCCCAGCCGCCCCATGATCATCGCCAGCGTCATGATCCACTTGGCCGGTTCGGGAAAATCGACGAAGGTTCCGGTTGCGGCAACCATCGGACCAAAACCGTAGCCGATATTGGCCAATGTGGTCCAGGCCGCAAAGATGGCCGAGATCATGTCGACCCCGAAGAGCGTCATCGCCACGCTGATGACCCCCAACAGCACGATGAAGCCGGTGACAAACAGGATCACGCCGCTGATCACGTCCTCTTCCACCTGACGCCCCTCATACTTGACCGGGGCGATCCGGTTCGGGTGGGAAATCTGCTGCAACCGCGCGCCAACCGCCGCCGCAACAATCTGCACCCGGAACACGCTCAGCCCCGCCGCACTGGACCCCGAACAGGCGCCGATGATGCCGATGACGAAGGCCACCACCATCATGAACGCGCCCCAACTGCCGAAACTGCCGGAAAAGAACCCGGTCGACGACATGATCGACACCAGATTGAACAGCGCCTCGCGGAACGCAGGCTCGAACGTCATGTCGCTGGTGAGCACGCGCCAGATCGTGACCGTCATGACGGCGTAGGCAATCCAGCGCAGGTAGGCCCGCACCTGCAAATCCCGCCACAATGGCTGCACCGCGCCGTTCACCAGTTGCACATAACGGACGTAGGGCAAGCTTCCGAGCAGCATGAACAGCGCACCGAAGTATTCCCCTGCCCCGGCGTAGATCGTGAAACTGCCATCCAGCGGAGAAAAGCCGCCCGTCGCAATCGCCGCCATCGCATGCACGGCGGCATGCAATGGCTCCATCCCGATGGCGGCAAAGGCCAACCCGCAGATTACCGTCAACCCGAAATACACCATCGCCAACTGCCGCGCGATGTCGGTGGCCCGCGGCAGTGCCTTGCCGAAGGTGTCAAACCCCTCGGTCCGGAAAAACTGCATGCCGCCCATCCGCATCACCGGCAAGAAGATCATCGCGATAAAGGCGATCCCCAGCCCGCCCAGCCAGTTCAGCATCCCCCGCCACAGGTTCATGCCCGGCGGCAGCTCTTCCAGCCCAACGATCACCGACGCGCCGGTGGTGGTGATCCCCGAAACCGCCTCGAAATAGGCATCGGTAAAGCCAAGGTTCGGCGCGCCCAGGATGAACGGCAGCGCGGCAAACAGCGGCACCACCGTCCAGATCGCCACCGTCAGCAGATAGGCCTGCCGGGCATCCAGCCCCCGCCCCAGCGCATTCATCGTGGCCAGCGACAAAAGAACCCCCGCCCAACCGGTCAGCACCGCCGATTCCAGAAAGTCGCGGCCGTTTTGCAATCCAGCTCGCCAGTCGACGATGGCGGGTGCCAGCATCAGGATGGCCAGCACGATCAAGATGCGGCCGATAATATAGACGATGGGGCGCAGGTCGATCATGGGCAGGGTCTAGCCCCGCCCACGATGCACGTCAATTCAACCGACGTGGTAGAGGCTGGCGAACAGCCGTGGATCCAGGCTGGTGGCCGCAAAAGTCGGCCCCTTGGTCAGCACCGACACCGCGTCGTGGCTGTGCAGGCTTTCCTGATGGCTGGCGATGATGCGGAAATCGCCGATCCGGGGTTCGGCCTGCAGCGCAAGGCAGAACGACCGCGCCGCATCCTCGACAAAGATCGGGTTGGCGGCGTTGAGTTCCGCAAAGGCCTGTTCGTCCTCGCGCTTGACCATCACCTGCGTCTCGGTCGGAACCCCCGAACGGGCAATCTCGATCAGGTCCTCGAACCACAGGCAGTATCCGCCCTTCACCTCGACCGACAGCCGCGCGACCGAGCGTTGCGAGTGTGGCGTCGCGAGTTGGCCCCGCGTCATCCGCGCATGTTCCGACAGTTCCAGCGAGCAGGGGCAGGTGCTGGAATAGACGAAATCCAGATGCATGATCTTCTTGCGCACCCCGCCCTGATCCACCAGTTCGAGGGCAATGTCATAATACTGCCAACCCGACAGCCCTGACCGCAGGCTTTCGACCTTCACCGGAAACGAAAACCGCATCTGGATGCGGGCATCGAACGACCCCAGATCGCGCTTGTAATCCTCCAGCGCCCGTTCGATCACCTCGAAGCTGAAATCCCGCTCGGCATGGACATAGAACGACCGCATGATGCGGCTCATGTTGATGCCCTTCTTTTCCGCCTCCAGGCTGACCGTGCCGGTCACCGATGTCTCCAGCACCATCTCGCCCGCGTCGCGGGTGCGATAGCGCAGCGGCAGACGGAAGTTCGAGATGCCGACATGCTGGATCGTTGCCCGCGCACCGACGATCAGGCTGGCGGGACCGTTCTGCAGGTCGGGCAGCCCGTCCTTGTAGGCATCATCGACCCGGAATGTCGCAGGATAGTCGCGGCTCATCACCGGATACCCCTGCCCGACCAGCGCCCCCGCCACAGGGTCCAGCGCCACGATGTCGGCGTCGCTGGCCCGGTCCGCCCACCGACGCAGGAGGGCCAAGGCCGCCTCTGCCTCGTCCCGGCTGGGTTTCGTCTCGCGGTCGGCAATATGGATGTTCATCGGCACGGCTCCTGTGCTCCGGACTTGGCAGACGTGATGCAGGCCCCCTGCATCCATTCAGCAAAATCTACAGTCGGTTTACGCCCAACCGCCCCGTTCAGATCACCGAAAACGCCTGTTCGATGTCGGAAATCAGATCGCCCACATCCTCCAGCCCCACCGACAGCCGCACAAGGCCCGGCGTGATCCCCAGACGCGCCTTCTGATCATCGGGCAGACGCGAATGGGTGGTGGTGGCGGGATGCGTGACGATCGACTTGGCATCCCCCAGATTGTTGGAAATCTTGATGATCTTCAGCGCGTTGAGGAACCGGAACGCCGCTTGTTTGCCGCCCGCCACCTCGAACGCCACCAGGGTGCCCCCCGACCCCATCTGCGCCATCGCAAGGGCATGCTGCGGGTGGCTTTGCAGACCCGGGTAGATCACCTTCGACGCCTGGCCGAGGGTTTCCAGCAGTGTCGCGATCCGCAGCGCACTATCCGCCATCGCCCGGCAGCGCAAATCGAGCGTCACCATCCCGTTCAGCATGATCCAGGCGGTAAACGGGCTCATCGACCCGCCGGTGTGCTTCATGTAGGGTTCCAGCACCTTGCGGATGTAGTCTTTCGTGCCGCAGACCACGCCGCCCAAGGCGCGGCCCTGCCCGTCGATGTGCTTGGTCGTGGAATAGACCACCACATCGGCCCCGTCGGCCACGGCGTTCGAAAAGATCGGGGTGGCAAACACGTTGTCGACGATCACCAGCGCACCCACCGCATGGGCAATCCGGGAAACCGCTGCGATATCAATAAGTTCAAGCGTGGGGTTCGACATGGATTCAAAGAACACCGCCTTGACCCCCGGCACCACTGCGCCGCGCCATTGTTCGATATCTGCACCATCGACGAAGGTGACCCTGACGCCGTAGCGTTGCAGGACCTCTTCGAGCACATACAGGCAGGACCCGAACAGCGCCCGCGCCGCCACCACATGATCCCCCGCGCGCAACAGGCTGGCCAGCGACCCCATCACCGCCGCCATGCCCGACGCTGTGGCAAAGGCATCCTCGCAGCCCTCCAGCGCCGCGATCCGCTCCTCGAACATCCGGGTGGTGGGGTTGCCGTAGCGGGCATAGATGAATTCGTCGTCACCGGCCTTGTGGAACCGCGCCTCGGCCTGTTCGGCGGAGTCATAGACAAAGCCCTGGGTCAGGAAGATCGCCTCGGCCATCTCGCCATACTGGCTGCGGCGGCTGCCTTCATGCACCAGTTGCGTGCGCGTCTTCCATCCGTCCATGGCAGTCTCCGTCAGAATTGGCCCTCCGGCCAACAAAAAACCCCGGACCAACAGAGGCCGGGGCGAAACCCACACCTCTTTAGCGGTTTGTTTAACGTGGCCCGCAATCCGGCAACAAAGCACCACAGAGCGCAAATACCCCCCACCCCGCCAAAGGTCAACTGTTGCAGGCCCGCACCGTCACGGACCTGTAACGCGAGTTTCACCCAAGCGTCGCATGCCGGGCCTATCCATGCCGCGATTGCACAAATCAGGCACACATGCCCCTTACGCCAGCCCCGGTTCGCGCGGACGTCACAGCCCAGGGGCTGCGGATCGATCGTGCTTGTCTGGCTGACCGTCTGGCTGCCCTGCCCGCGCGATCCCCTGTCGTGGTGATGATCCATGGCTACCGCTTTGCCCCGGGTCTTGCGGGACATTGCCCGCACGGCCACATCCTGTCGATGAACCCGCCAACCGGTGACCGCAAGGCCACCAGTTGGCCGCGTCATCTGGGGCTGACTGGCGACAACGGTCTGGCCATCGGTCTGGGGTGGGAAGCGCGCGGATCGGTGCAGGGGGCCTATCGCCGCGCTGCAGCGGCAGGACGCGCGCTGGCCGAGCTTGCCACCCTGATCCGGCAGATCGAGCCCGCGCGGCAGATCGACGTGATCGGCCATTCCCTGGGCGCGCGCGTGGCGCTGCAGGCCCTGCCGCATGCCCGGCCCGGCGATTTCCGCCGCCTGATCCTGCTGGCCGCCGCCGAAACCCGCCGCCCGGCCCGCGCCGCCCTCGACACCCCGGCCGGCGCGTGGGTCGAGATCGTCAACGTCACCACTCGCGAAAACGACCTGTTCGATTTCGCGCTGGAATGGCTGGTCAGCCTGGGCACCGACACTGCCCTGGGTCAGGGGCCGGGGCGGCAGCAGGCGAACTGGCTGGACCTGCAGATCGACCAGCCTGCGACGCTGAACGTGCTGGAACGTCTCGGCCATGCCCTGCCGCCGCCGCCCGCGCGGATCTGCCACTGGTCGCCCTACATGCGCCCCGGCATATTCGCGCTTTATCGCGCGTTGATGGACGGCACCCTGCCGCTGTCGGCCCTGCGCGCCGCCCTGCCCGCCCGGCGTGACCGCCGTTGGTCGCGTCTGGTGCTGCCGGTCGGGGCGCAGCGGTTTCTGGGCCCGGCGTGACGGCTATTCTGCCGGATCCTTGATCCCGAACTTCTCCATCAGCCGCCCTTGGGTCATGAAGAACGCGAACAGCGCCGCCGTCAGGCCGAAGGTCTTGAAGGTGACCCAGGTTTCGGTCGACATCGTGCGCCAGATCACCTCGTTGGCCAAGGCCAGCGCCACGAAGAACAGCGTCACCCGCCGGGTCAGGATCATCCAGCCTTCCGCCTGCATCGGCAGCGCCTGATCCATCACCGCCTTCAGATAGGACTGCCCGCGCCACAGCCCGAACCCCAGAATGGCGGCGAAAAGCAGGTAGATGATGGTCGGCTTCATCTTGAAGAACCGCTCGTCCTTCAGCCAGACCGACAGACCGCCAAAGATCACCACCAGCACCACCGTCGCCACCTGCATCTTCGACAGCGTGCCGGTCAGCGCCCACAGGATGCCGGTGGTCAGGATCAGCACCGGGATGAACAGGGCGGTGACCACGATGAAGCCGGAATAGTCGGACCCGAGGATGGGGAACACCTGGTCCTTCATCCGGCCATACGCCACGAAAAAGGCCAAGACCGGCCCGAGCTCGAGCGCGAGTTTCAGCACAGGGTTGATCTTGCGTTCCGCCATGGCGTCCTCCGTTCACCCGATCTGCACCAGAACCGCCCCCAGTGCAATCAGCCCCATCAGCGCGGCCCGCGCGGGCCCCACCTTTTCGCCCAACACCGCCCAGCCCAGGATCGCGGCAAACACGGTCGAGGTTTCGCGCAGCGCCGCCACCTCGCCGACCTGACCCAGCCGGGTGGCCAGCATCACCCCGCCGAAACTGACAAACGCCACCAGCGCGCCGATCAGCCCGCGCAGAACAAGCGGGGGCAAGGGCGGCAGGCTCGCCCGCCCGCGCGCCAGCCGCACCGCCATCAGGGTGGGAAAATCGACCGCCGTGATCAGGAAGAACCAGGCGAGGAAGGTGAACGGGTCGGGCGTCAACCGGATGCCCCAGGCGTCATAGGTGGTGTAGACCGCCACCAGAAGCCCGCCCGCGAAGGCCCAGGCCAACCCGGCCCACAACGCGCCCCGCCCGATCCGAACCCCGCGCAGGTTGATCGCCGCCAGCATCAGGATCGCGCCGGACAACAGCGCGACGCCACCCCATTGCAGCGGGCGATAGGCCTCACCCAGAAACAGCGCGGCAAAGACCAGCGTCGCCAGCGGCCCGGTGCCGCGCACCACCGGATAGACGACCGTATAGGCCGCCCGTTCATAGGCCAGCGCCATCGTCAGCTTGTAGGCGAAATGGATGGCCAGCGCGCCGAGGATTACCCCCCATTCGATGCCCCGCGGCCAGGGCACCGCGAACAGCGCCAGCGGCGCGCTGAGCACGAGGAGGCCGAGATCGATCGCGGCGCGGGTCATCCAGGGGTCGTGCTGCCCCTTCTGCAGCGCGCCGAACACCGCATGCGCCAGCGCCGAGATCAGCGCGAGGCAGACCGCGAGGGTGGTTCCGGCGGGCGTGCCCGCGAGGGAGAGGAGCCAGGATGACATGTTTCGCTTTGGCGGAAAGGCCGGGGGGTTTCACACCCCCCGGACCCCCCGTGGGATATTTTTGAACAGGTGAAGCAGGCTAGGCGTCGATGCCGACCAACGCTCGGGCGAAATCCTCGGGGTCGAACGGGGCGAGGTCGTCGATCTGCTCGCCCACCCCGATGGCATGGATCGGCAGGCCGAATTTGTCGGCCAACGCCACCAGCACGCCGCCCTTGGCGGTGCCGTCGAGCTTGGTCATCACAAGGCCCGTAACATCGGCGATCCTGCGGAAGATCTCGACCTGGCTCAGCGCGTTCTGCCCGGTGGTGGCGTCGAGAACCAGCAGGGTGTTGTGCGGGGCGGACGGGTCGATCTTGCGCAGGGTGCGCACGATCTTGGCCAGTTCCTCCATCAGATCGGCGCGGTTCTGCAGCCGGCCGGCCGTGTCGATCAGCAGCAGGTCGGCCTTCTCGGCCCGGGCGCGGGTGAAGGCGTCGAAGGCGAGGCTGGCGGGGTCGGACCCTTCGGGCGCGGTCAGAACCGGGACCCCGGCGCGACTGCCCCAGATCTGCAACTGTTCCACCGCCGCCGCGCGGAACGTGTCCCCGGCGGCGATCACCACGGATTTCCCGGCCGCCCTGAACTGGCTGGCGAGTTTGCCGATCGTCGTCGTCTTGCCCGATCCGTTGACGCCCACCACCAGGATCACCTGCGGCTTGTGGCCCTGGATCGGCAGCGGCCGCGCCACCGGCTCTATGATCCGCGCCACTTCGGCGGCCAGCGCACCGCGCAGGTCAGAAGAGGAGATCCGTTTTCCCATCCGGCCTTCCGCGATGTTGGCGGTCACCCGCAAGGCGGTTTCCACGCCCATGTCGGCGCTGATCAGCACCTCTTCCAGGCTTTCCAGCATGGCGTCGTCCAGCACCCGGCGCGGCGCATCGGCCCCGAAGATGCGCCCCAGCAACCCCGGCTTTTCCGCCTCGGGCGAGGGGTCGGCAACCAGCGCCTCCAGCCCTTCGCCGATCTTGTCGGAGGACCGGAACATCCGGTCGCGCAGTTTCTTGAAGAACGACATCGGGGACCCCCACTCCTGGCCGGAACCCTGGTTCCGCCACCCTCTTCCCCTAGCCAGTTCGCGCCGCGAGGGGAAGACCATGCGGCCAGGGCGCCCCTTTTCTCCGTCCCGTCGCGTGCTACACTGGCGGAGATGACAAAAACCCTGTCGATCCTCCCGTTTGCCCTTGCGGCCGCCAGCCCGCTGGCGGTGTTCTGTGCCGCCGTCGCGTTCGGCGGGGCCTGGCCGCTGGTGGGGCTGCTTTACATGGCGGTGGTGTCGCTGGTGCTGGACGGGGCGATCCGGCAGTCGGTGGATGATCTGCCCGACGGTGCGGAGTTTCCCGCCGGTGACGGGCTTCTGCTGCTGATCGCGGTCGGTCATCTGGGGCTTCTGCCGCTGACCGTCTGGGCGGTCGCCGGGGCGTCGGAGCTTGGCCCCTGGCAGCGCGCGGGGCTGTTTGTCGCGGCGGGGCTGTGGATGGGCCAGGTCGCCCATCCGGCGGCGCACGAGTTGATCCACCGCGGGCGGCGCGGGCTGTTCCGGCTGGGGGTGGCGGTTTATTGCAGCCTGCTGATCGGGCACCATGCCTCGGCCCATCGGCTGGTGCATCACACCCGGGTCGCAACACGGGATGATCCCAACACGGCGCGATCGGGCGAGGGGGTCTGGCGGTTCATCGCGCGGGCCTGGGTCGGCAGCTTTCGCGAGGGCCTTGTGGCGGAAAACGCGCGGCACCGGGGGGGGCTGCACCCCTATGCGGTCTATCTGGCGGGCGCGGGGATCGCGCTTTTGTGCGGGTATCTGCTGGCGGGGGGGGCGGGGGTGCTGATCTGGCTCGGCCTTGCGGCGCATGCCCAATTGCAACTGTTCCTGTCCGATTACGTCCAGCATTACGGCCTGACCCGCGCCCGCCAGCCCGACGGCCGCCTGGAACCCGTCGGTCCGCGCCATTCGTGGAACGCGGCGCACTGGTTTTCCGGGCACATGATGCTGAACGCGCCGCGCCATTCCGACCACCACGCCCATCCGTCGCGCACCTACCCCGCGCTGCGGCTGCCTGCCGCCGATGACGCTCCCCGCCTGCCGTGGCCCCTTCCGGTGGCCTGCGCCCTTGCCCTGTGGCCGCCCTTGTGGCGTCGGGCGATCCGCCCGCATCTGGCCCGCTGGAAATTGCCCATCGCCAAGGCGTGACTGGCGTTTTGGAGCCGCCTCTGGCAGGCTTTGTCTATCTTGAAGGAGTACGCCATGCGCCGCTTCGCTCTTGTCCTGTGTCTGCTGGCCTGCCCGGTTTCGGCGCAGCAGACCCCGATGACCGCCGCCGAATTCGAAGCCTACACCACCGGCAAGACCCTGGAATACGCCCGCGACGGGGCGGTCTGGGGCACCGAGCAATATCTGCCGGGCCGCCGCGTGGTCTGGGCCTTCACCGCCGACGAATGTCGTGACGGCACCTGGTATGAAGATCAGGGGGCCATCTGTTTTGTCTACGAGGATGAAGGTCTGCCGCAGTGCTGGGACTTCTACCTCCAGGCAAACGGGTTGTCGGCCCGGTTTCTGGGCGACCCCGACAGTCTGCCCTTGTCCGAGGTCGCACAGTCGGACGGCCCGATGCCCTGCGCCGGGCCGGATGTCGGCGTTTGACCTTTTCGCACCCCATTCGGGTCAAGGGCGGTTTGTGCAGGCTACAGGGCAGCAGGTTGCGGGCCGAAGCTTGCGAAGCACTTTAACACCGCTTGCCGAAATCCGATCTTCCTACAAAAAGCTGCCCTGATCGGGCGAGCCTTTGCCACGTGGCTTTTTCGGCGGCTTCGCCCCCATCGCCAGCCGTCCGTCCTGGAACTGAAGCTCCAGCACGAGGGCCCGTTCGGCCGCATCGCGCGTCGTCACCACCACTCCGTCGCCGCGCACGATGACGAAGCCGCGCTTCAGCGTCTCCTGCGGTCCCAGGGTCTGGCGCAGCCGGTCCAACCGGTCCAGCCGGTCGCCAAGCATTGCCAGCCTTCGCGCCGGGGCCGCCTGCAACCGGCCGTCCAGCGCCGAAAGCCGTTCCTGCCCCCGGCGGATGTCGCGCGCCGCGTCGCCCAGCAACCGCACCAGAGCCGGGTCCAGCCGCGAGGCCCATTTGTCCAGCCCCCCTCGGGCCCGATCCAGCCGCCGGTCGATCCGGGCGTTCAGCGCCGCCTCGACCCCCGCCAGCCGGTCGCGCCGCCGCACGATCAGCCCGGTCAGCACCGGGATACGGAGCCGCCCGCCCACGGCCGCAAATCCCGCCCGCTTGCGTGCCGACGCCGTTCCCAGGGCCCGCGCCAGCCGCCCGGCCCACAGGTCCATCCGCTGACGCGGCCCCCCCAGAAGCGCGTCCAGCCGGGGCAGCACCCGGCCCAGGTCGGCCAACCGCTGCCGCCGCAGCGCCATGCCCCGCGCCACCGCCCCCGATAGCCGCGCCCCCGCCACATCCAGCGCCGCCACCAGATCGAGCCGCACCGGCACCGCCAGTTCCGCCGCCGCCGTGGGGGTCGGCGCACGCAGATCGGCGGCGAAGTCGATCAGCGTGGTGTCGGTTTCATGCCCCACGGCGCTGATCAGCGGGATCGCCGACCCCGCCGCCGCGCGCACCACGACCTCCTCGTTGAAGCCCCACAGATCCTCCAGCGACCCGCCGCCGCGCGCCACGATGATCACATCCGGGCGCGGAATCGGCCCGCCCGGCGCGATGGCGTTGAACCCCCTGATCGCCGCCGCCACCTCGGCCGCGCAGGCCTGCCCCTGCACCGCCACCGGCCAGATCAGCACGGGGCGCGCAAACCGGTCACGCAGCCGGTGCAGGATATCGCGGATCACCGCCCCCGACGGCGAGGTCACCACCCCGATCACCGAAGGCAGATAGGGGATCGGCTTTTTCCGGTCGGCGTCGAACAGCCCTTCGCCCGCCAGCGCCAGCCGCCGCTTTTCCAGCATGGCCATCAGGGCACCCGCCCCCGCCGGCGCGACATCCTCGACGATCAACTGATACTTCGACTGGCCGGGAAAGGTGGTCATCCGCCCGGTCGCCACCACCTCCATCCCTTCTTCGGGGCGCACCTGCATCCTGGAAAGCTGTCCCTTCCACGACACCGCGTCCAACGACGCCCGGTCATCCTTCAGCGCGAAATACAGATGCCCCGAGGCCGGTCGCGACACCCGCCCCACCTCGCCCCGCACCCGCACGAGCCCGAATTCGCCCTCGATCACCCGTTTCACCGCGCCGGACAGTTCCGAGACGGTGAATTCGGGGCTGTTGCCCGCAGGCGGTTCGTCGATCAGGTCCATGGCGGTTGCCTCCTTGCGGCGATGACCCTAGAACGCCCGCAACCAAAGGCCAAGCGGGGGCGCCATGAACATCCTGATCCTCGGCTCCGGTGGCCGCGAACACAGCCTTGCCTGGGCGGTCAAGCAGAACCCGAAATGCGACCGCCTGATCGTGGCACCCGGCAATGCCGGAATTGCTGCCCTCGCGGAATGTGCCGCCATCGACATCCTCGACGCGGCGGCGGTGGTGGTGTTCTGCGAGGAAAACGCCATCGACCTTGTCATCATCGGCCCCGAGGCCCCCTTGGCCGCAGGAGTGGCAGATGCCACGCGGGCAGCGGGGCTGCTGACCTTCGGCCCCTCGCAGGCGGCGGCGCAACTGGAGGCTTCGAAAGCCTTCACCAAGGCGGTCTGCGATGCCTGCGGCGCGCCCACGGCTGCTTACGCCCGCTTCACCGACCCCGCCGCCGCCCGCGCCCATGTCGAGGCCACCGGGGCCCCAATCGTGATCAAGGCCGATGGTCTTGCGGCGGGCAAGGGGGTGGTGGTGGCGACGACCCTGCTGCAGGCCCGTGCCGCCATCGACGACATGCTGGGGGGGGCCTTCGGGGCGGCGGGGGCCGAAGTGGTGATCGAAGAGTTCATGGAAGGTGAAGAGGCGAGTTTCTTCATCCTGACCGACGGGACCCACGCCCTGCCGATTGGCACCGCGCAGGACCACAAACGCGCCTATGACGGCGATGCCGGACCCAACACCGGCGGCATGGGGGCCTATTCGCCCGCGCCGGTGCTGACCGATGCCATTGCCGCCCAAGCGATGGCGCAGATCGTGGAACCGACGATCCGCGAAATGGCCCGGCGCGGCACCCCCTATCAGGGCGTTCTCTATGCCGGGCTGATGATCAAGGACGGCACGGCCCGGCTGGTCGAATACAACGCCCGGTTCGGCGACCCCGAATGCCAGGTTCTGATGATGCGGCTGGGGGCGCAGGCGCTGGATTTGATGTTGGCCTGCGCCGAAGGGCGGCTGGCGCAGGCGCAGGTCACCTGGGCCGAGGATCACGCGCTGACCGTCGTGATGGCGGCCAACGGCTATCCCGGTGCTTTTGCCAAGGGCAGCCCGATCCACGGCCTTGATGCCCTGCCCGAAGACAGCTTTCACATGGTCTTTCACGCAGGCACCATTGTGACGGATGGCCAGATCACCGCGAATGGGGGCCGCGTTCTGAACGTCACGGCGCGCGGCGATACCCTGGCGCAGGCGCGGGCGCGGGCCTATGCGATGGTGGACCGGATCGACTGGCCGGGCGGCTTCTGCCGCCGCGACATCGGCTGGCGCGCCCTGTAACGCGGCTGCCTTGCCCCCGCCCCGCCTTCTGCTATACGGCCCACGGCTTGCAGGGGGACGGGGGCAGACCATGCCGCTTCTGGTGATGAAATTCGGCGGCACCTCGGTGGCCGACCTGGCGCGGATCAGGAATGCCGCCGCGAAGGTCAAGCGCGAGGTCGAGCGCGGTTATGACGTGATCGTCATCGTCAGCGCGATGTCGGGCAAGACCAACGAATTGGTGGGCTGGGTCGAACAAACCTCGCCGCTGTTCGATGCCCGCGAATACGATGCCGTGGTGTCGTCGGGCGAGAATGTGACCGCCGGCCTGATGGCGCTGACCCTGCAGGAAATGGACGTGCCGGCCCGGTCATGGCAGGGTTGGCAGGTGCCGATCCAGACCACCTCCGCCCATTCCGCCGCCCGGTTCGTCGACATCCCGCGCGCCCATATCGACACGAAATTCGCCGAAGGGTTCCGGGTGGCCGTGGTCGCGGGTTTTCAGGGCGTGTCGCCCGAAGGCCGCATCACCACGCTGGGTCGCGGCGGATCGGATACCACCGCCGTCGCCTTTGCCGCCGCCTTTGCCGCGACCCGCTGCGACATCTACACCGATGTCGACGGCATCTACACCACCGACCCGCGCATCACGTCGAAGGCGCGCAAGCTGGACAAGATCGCCTTCGAGGAGATGCTGGAACTGGCTTCGCTGGGGGCCAAGGTGCTGCAGACCCGGTCGGTCGAACTGGCGATGCGTTACAAGGTGCGGCTGCGGGTGCTGTCGTCCTTCGAGGATACCGACGAGACCTCGGGAACCCTGGTCTGCGATGAGGATGAAATCATGGAATCGAAAGTTGTGTCCGGCGTCGCCTATTCCCGCGACGAGGCCAAGATGACCCTGGTCAAGGTCGAGGATCGCCCCGGCATCGCCGCCGCGATCTTCGGCCCGCTGGCCGATGCCGGGGTGAATGTCGACATGATCGTGCAGAACATCTCGGAAATCGACACCGGGGCCGATCGCCGCCCCTATACCGACATGACGTTTTCCTGCCCGACCAATCAGGTGATGCGCGCCCGCAAGGCGATCGAAGACGCGCGTGATCAGGGCAGGTTCGTCTACGCCGATCTGGTCAGCGATACGGACGTGGCCAAACTGTCGGTGGTGGGGATCGGGATGCGGTCGCATGCCGGGGTGGCGGCCACCATGTTCACGGCGCTGGCGGCCGAGAACATCAACATCAAGGTCATCACCACCTCCGAGATCAAGATCTCGGTGCTGATCGACCGGAAATACACCGAACTCGCCGTGCAGGCGCTGCACGACGCGTTTGCGTTGGATCAGGACTGATCCGGTCCCCCGAGCCGGTCTTGCACCGGCTCAGCTAGTGGGCATGACAAGCGGGCGCACCCAGACCGGCCCCCCGGGGGCGGGCACCTCGACGGTCAGGCTGAACCCCGGCCCGGCAACCGTCAGGTCCACCGATGTCACCGCCGGAAAGCTGTCGAACACCCGCGGCTCCAGGCTGGTGATCGCGTCGGGGTTCGTGCAGGTCAGGCCGAACTTCACGGTCACGTCGGAATGGCCTGCGTGATCGCCTTCCTTGATCTCGGTGATATCCACGCTCGATGTCAGAACCGAACAGCCCGCGGCACCTGGCAGTTTCAGGATCATGTCGGGGCCGGCCACCAGATCTTCGGCAGTGCGCTGCGTGTGCTGGTCTTCCGGCAGGTCGCCGAAAAAGTCGCCCCCCGGAACCGTCATCCAGACCGACACCACCGGCGTGGTCATGTTGACCTCCAGCATGGCCGCGCCATGCTCGTGCCCGTGGTCATGCCCGTGGTCATGCCCGTGATCATGCGACTCCGCGCCTGCCATGTCGGCAATGACAAGCAGGGTGCTGGCGAAAAGAAGGGACTGCAGGCGTGGTGTCATGGTGATCTCCCGATATGTTATGTTATCATATGCGGCGATCTTGTCGCTTGCGTGACAGGTCGCGCCGCTCGCTTCGCCGGGCGGCTCTGGAAAACTTCTCCCTTTTCCCGGATACACTCCCTATAAGTGTAATGAAGGGGTTCGATCCATGCCGGAACGCAGCGAAAGCGACAGCCGCAAGCTTCTGCGCCGCCTGCGGGACATGCTTGCCATCCCCGCCCAAGGCCAGGACCGACTGGACCGCATCACCCATCTGATCGCCGATTCGATGCGGACCGAGGTGTGCTCGATCTATCTGTTCCGCGACTCCGAAACTCTGGAGCTTTGCGCGACAGAAGGGTTGAGAAAGGCCGCCGTCCACAAGACCCGGATGAAACTTGGCGAGGGGCTGGTGGGCCGCGTCGCCCGTCTGGGTCAGCCGGTGAACACCGCCGATGCGCCGTCGGAAAAGGGCTTTCGCTTCATGCCGGAAACCGGGGAGGAGATTTATTCCTCATTCCTTGGCGTTCCGATTCAACGCGTTGGTGAAAAGCTGGGCGTATTGGTGGTGCAATCCAAGGCTGCGCGCGCCTATTCCGATGACGAGATCTATGCCCTCGACGTGGTCGCGATGGTGCTGGCCGAAATGGCCGAGCTCGGTGCCTTTGCCGGAGAGGGCGAGGCGATGGGGGCCAAGCACAAGCAGCCCGTCCTGATCCGGGGGGGCACCGGGCAGGAAGGCGCCGCCGAAGGCAGGGTCTGGCTGCACGAACCCCGCGTCGTGGTCACCAACCCGGTGGCGGATGACCCGCTGACCGAAATCGACCGCATCCGCGAGGCGGTGGGCGTGCTGCGGGTGTCGGTCGATGACCTTCTGGCCGCCGAAAGCCTCGACAAGGACCAGAAGGCGGTGCTGGAGGCCTACCGGATGTTCGCCCATTCGCGCGGCTGGCTGCGCCGGATGGAGGAAGACATCCAGCGTGGCCTGTCAGCCGAGGCCGCGGTGGAAAAGGAACAATCCGCCGCCCGCAACCGGATGGAACAGGTCCCCGACGCCTATCTCCGCGACCGCCTGCACGACCTCGATGACCTGTCGAACCGCCTGCTGCGCATCCTGACCGGCCAGGGGTCCGACACCGGGGCGGAAATGCCGGAAAACCCGGTGCTGGTGGCGCGCAACATCGGCCCTGCCGAACTGCTGGAATACGGCCGCAAGCTGCGCGGCGTGGTGCTGGAAGAAGGCTCGGTCGGCAGCCATGCCGCCATCGTCGCCCGCGCGCTGGCGATTCCGCTGGTGATCCACGCCGACCGCATCACCACCGAGGCGCTGAACGGCGATGCCATTCTGGTGGACGGGGATCAGGGGCTGGTCCACCTGCGCCCTGACGAGACGGTGGCGCGCAGTTTCCGCGACAAGATCGCCATGCAGGCAGCGGCCCAGCAACGCTATGCCTCCTTGCGCGACCTGCCCGCCACAACCCGCGACGGGCAGACGATCAGCCTGATGATGAACGCAGGCCTGATGGCCGATCTGCCCAGCCTCGAAGGCTCGGGCGCCGAAGGCGTGGGCCTGTTCCGCACCGAGTTGCAGTTCCTGATCCGCAACCGGATGCCACAGCGCGCCGAACTGGCGCAGACCTATGCCCGCGTGATGGATGCCGCCAAGGGCCGCCCGGTCGCCTTTCGCACGCTGGACATCGGGTCGGACAAGGTGCTGCCCTATATGAAGCCGCAAGACGAACCCAACCCGGCCATGGGCTGGCGCGCGATCCGGGTGGGCCTGGACAAACCCGGGGTGCTGCGGATGCAGGCGCAGGCGCTGATCCGTGCGGCGAACGGGCGGGCCTTGTGCGTCATGTTTCCGTTCATCTCGGAACATGGTGAATTCGTGGACGCCCGCGCGCACATCCTGCGCGAGATCCACCGTGAACGCAGCCTGGGCCACAGCGTCCCCGCCAGCATCGAGATCGGCGCGATGCTGGAAACGCCCAGTCTTGCCTATGCGCCACAGGCGTTTTTCGACCTCGCCGATTTCATCTCGATCGGCGGCAATGACCTGAAGCAGTTCTTCTTTGCGGCGGACCGCGAGAATGAACGGGTCCGGCGGCGGTATGACACGCTGAACCTGTCGTTCCTGTCGTTTCTCGAACTGGTGGTGGCGCGGTGTGCGGCCTCGGGCACCCGGCTGTCGTTCTGTGGCGAGGATGCGGGGCGCCCGGTCGAGGCGCTGGCGCTGGCGGCCATCGGCCTGCGGGCGCTGTCGATGCGGCCCGCGTCGGTCGGCCCGGTCAAGGCCCTGCTGCGCCGCGTCGATCTGGCAGAGGCCCGTGCCGTGATCGAAACCGCCCGCGCGGCAGGGGCAGAAAGCGCGCGGCCCGCACTGATGGCGTGGTTGGCCGATCAGCCCGAATAGCCCGCGCCTCCGCCCTGTCGGTCGTCCTCGCCGCAGCGATGCGGCCCGAAAGGGCCAAAGAGCCGCGCGTTCGGCCTAATTCCCCACCGGCACGATCCGCCGACCGCCCGCCCGGATGCCTTCGGCAATCCGCCCCTCCACGTCATTCCCCTCCAATGACGCCAGAAACCCGTTGAACTCGGGCGTGGCGCGCGTGGCCAGCCGTCCCGCCTCGATCACCAGATCGACCTGCTCGGTTTTCAGGCGCAACCGCGTCGGCACCTTGTTCAATTCGGCCCGCATCGCGGGCGGAACCCCTTCGAAACTCGCCTGGCCGACGAACAGCTTCACATCCGCGCAGTCCCAGCCGTCCAATGACCCCCGCAGCCGCCGCACCTCGCCCGGGGCCAGCGCACAGCGCCACGCGACCAACTCCTCCTGCCACAGTTTCAACTCGCCGCGCATCGCGTCATACCCCGACCGGGTGGCTGCACTCATCGAGGCCGTCGCAATCGACATCCCCAACCCCACGCCCCCCGGCCCCGCGACCTTCTGCGTCCAGGAAAAATCGGTCTCGACCCCGGCATTGGCCACCAGAAACAGCATCCGCGTCATCCGCACCGCCTCTTCCGGGGTCATCGGCGCGAAAGGAGCCTCGGCCCGCGCCCGTTCGACCGCCAGCCCCGTGGTGCCAAAGTTGTCGGTGATCCCGCCATCCAACAGCTTGACGAACTTCACCTCTTCCGGATTGGCATAGCTTTCCAGCGCCCGCGCATGGGCCTTCATCGCCGCTGTGGCTTCCGGGTTGAACCGCGCCGCGGTCAGCCAGTCGGGTTCCCGGTAATCGCAGGCCCCCTGATGCGCCTGCAAGACCACCGGTGAAAACACCAGCGGGAAGGCTGCCGAGGCCGCCACCGCCTCGGCAATCGGCATGCTCGACAGGTCGGAACACAGCGCATCGAACGTCTCGGGCGAAAAGAGAAACGGCGTGTTGTTCGCCATGTCGGTCGCATTGATCCAGGTCTTGATCCGGGACCGCGCCCGCAGGTCGCCGAAGGTTGCGTTGTGAAACAGCACCTCGTCCAGATAGCGTTCGAACGTCCGCCGCCCGTTGGCCCCGCCCGACAGCCCCTTCACGATCGTCAGCGGGTTCAGCGCGGAATTGGCCATGTATTTCTCGGCATTGGTGACCAGATACCGCTCGCGGTAGCCATCCATCCCGCGCGGGCCGTAAAGCCCGAACTGCGCCGCCGTCACCGACCCGCCCGACACCCCCGACACCAGCCGCACATGGTCCAGCAGCCCGTCCGGCGTGCCGGTGACAGCACCTTGCGCCGCCAACTCCTGCAGCATGCCATAGGCAAAGGCCGAGGCCCGCATCCCGCCGCCCGAAAACGCAAGTCCCACATACAATTCGCCCTTGCCGATACTGTCGGGGCTGACTTCGACAAGGCTCAGGTTCGCACCGGTGAGCGGCTGGTTGATCGGCTTGTTCCAGGCAGCGCAGCCCGCCAGCAGGGTCAGGCAGAAAAGCAGTCGTTTCATTGGTCACCCGCTCAGGTCAGACGCGCAGCTTAGGCCAGCCGATCTGCAGCACAAACCCTTTTTCGACCTCCGGCACGTCCAGCCGCGCCCCGTGCCGCGCGGCAATCGCCCGCACGAGCGCCAGACCCAGGCCATGCCCCGGCTTGGCCCGGTCACGGTCGGCGCGGACAAAGCGTTCGAACGCCTCGCCCGCCATCTCGGGCGGCAATCCGGGCCCGGTATCGGCCAGCCGCAGCAGATGCCGATCCCCGGCATCGGCCAGCGTCAGCCGCACCTGATCCCCCGGCGCGCAATACTTGATGGCATTGTCCAGCAGGTTCGACAGCATCTGCGCGATCAGGTTGCCGTCCCCCAGCACCCAGGCACCCGGCGCAATCTCTGCCTGGCAGATCAGCCCCCTGTCCTCGGCCAGCGGCTCGTAAAGCCCCCACACCCCGGACGTCACCGCCGACAGATCGACCGGCACCAGCCCGCCGGTCCCCTGATCCGCCTCGGCCCGGCTGATGTCCAGCAGCGCATCGAACACCCGCACCGCCGCCCGCATGTCGGCGCGCAGTTCCTGTGCCACCTCCTGCCCCTCGATCCGGCCCAGCTTCTGCATCATCCGGTTCAACGGCGTGCGCAATTCATGCGCGATGGTGTCCGACAGCCGGTGCGTCGCCCGGTTCAGCGCCTGGATGCGGTCCAGCATCGCATGCACATGCCCTTCCAGCAGCCCGAATTCGTCGCGTCGGCGCGGCCCCGGCAGGCGCGCGTCCAGATCGCCCGCCGCCACCCGGTCGGCCAGCGCGTTGATCCGCCCGATCCGCCGCATCACCCCACGCGCCGCCAGCCCGCCCACCGCCGCCCCCGCCCCCAGGAGGGCGATACCCAGCCCGACGATGCCGCGCCGCAGATCGGCCAGCGTGTCCGTCACCGGTTGCAGCGACCGTGCCACCAGCAGCGGAAATCCCCCCGGCAGCACCCGCGACACCCCCAGCCAATCCTGCCCGCCATCGGCAAACCGCACCGCGCCGTCCACCGCAAACCCGTCGCCCGAGGTTTCCAACACCGGCCAGTCGCCCCGGGTTCCCGCGAGCACCACCCCGCTGCGGTCGGCCAGCACCAGCATCTCGCCCCCGCTCGCCGCCGCCGCGCGATACTCGATCGCCTCGCGCAGCGCGATGATCCGCCGCTGATCGTAAAGGGTCGCAAACCCGTCCAGATCGGCGGCCAGCAGGGCGCGTGCCTGCGCCATCAGCCGGTTTTCGATCAGCCGGTATTGCAACCCCATCGCGCCCAACGACAGCGCCATCACCGCTAGGGCCATCACTGCCGCCAGACGCCACGTCACCCGCGCCTGCCAGACACCCGTCACGAAGCCGCCTGTTCCGGCCCCAGCGGCGCAAAGACATAGCCTTCGCCCCGCGCGGTCTGGATCGCCGCCGACCCCGCCTGTTCCAGCTTGCGGCGCAACCGGCCGACATGCACGTCGACCACGTTGGTCTGCGGATCGAAGTGCAGGTTCCAGACATTTTCCAACAACTGCATCCGCGTCACCACCTGCCCGGCATTTCGCGCAAGATAGGTGATCAATTCGAATTCCTTGGGGCTTAGCGGCACGTGTTCGCGCTTTACATGCAGGGTGCGCGCCTTGAGCCGCAGTTCCAGTTCGCCAAAAACCAGCAAATCGTTGTCAAAGCCCTGCATCGTACCCCGGCGCAGCAAGGCGCGAAGCCGGGCGCGCAACTCGTCGGGCTCGAACGGTTTGGGCAGATAGTCATCCGCCCCCTTCTCCAGCCCCTCGACCCGGTTCGCCGCCCGCCCGAGCGCCGACAGCACCAGGATCAGCGCGGTCGCCCCGGCGCTGCGCAGCCCGGCAATCGCCGAAACGCCATCACCGCCGGGCAGCATCCGGTCCAGCACGATGACCCGGAACTCCCCCGTCGCCGTCGCAATACCTTCGGCCAGCGTGCCGCAGACCACCGGCGCGCAACCCAGATCGCGCACGATCCCCGCCACCGCCTGCGCGGTTTCAACGTCATCCTCGACAATCAGAATTCGGTCCATCGCGGCCTCCTCTACCCCGACCTCAAAACACCGCCACGTCGGGGTCAAGCACATTCGCACCCCCCACCGCCCGCATCCCCGGCTTGGCGAACGGGTCGATCATCACATGCCGCGTCCGCCCGTCCGCCGCCCGAACCAGCAGCAGCACCGGCCCGTCGATCACCGCCACCGGGTCCGGCGGCCCGCCGTTGACCGTCAGCACGACGTCACCCATCGCCACCCCGGACGCGAAGGCAGGAGACGGATCGGCAATATCGCTGACCTGCCCCCCCGCCAGCGCGATCCCCAACGCCGCCAGCGTGTAGCCCTGCACCCGCAGCGCAGCCGCCGCATCGCGCATCGGCAGCGCGTCGGGGGGCGGGGTCAGGTCCACCACGGTCACCACATCGCCCCCCCCGCGCCGCAGCGTCAGGGCGGCGCAGCCACGCGCCTGTGCCGCCTCGATGGCAAAGGCCAGATCGCCCGGCCCCGCCAGTGCCACCCCATCGACCGCCAGCAGGATGTCGCCCGCCTGCAGCAGCGCGGCCCGACCGGCGGGATCCACCGCATCGACCAGAACCCCGCCGACCGGCACGGCCAGCGCGGCCGCGATCTGGCGGTCCACCGGGCGCAGGGTCAGGCCAAGCTGCGCAACCGGCGGCAAGGTTTCCGCGATCAGCCCCTCGACGATCCGCGCCAGATCGGCCCCGGAAATCGCATAGGCGATGCCGACATACATCCGGCTGCCGTTGGCGATCTGTGCGTTCATCCCCACCAGCCGCCCCTGATCATCGACCAGCGGCCCGCCGGACGAGCCGGGGTTGACCGCCGCATCGTGCTGGATCATCCGGATCGGCACCGCGACCTCGATCTGCCGCGCCAGCGCCGACACCCGGCCCGCCGTCACGCTGAACTCGATTCCCAAGGGCGCGCCAAAGGCCCAAACCTCGGCCCCCAATGCCGGGGGCGGGCCCACCGGCAGCCCCGCCGCCCCCTGTGCCACGGCAATCACCGCCACGTCGCGCACCGCATCCCGCGCGATCACAAGGCCCACCTGTTCGCCCCCCGCCGCATCGGTCAGCCGCACCTGGTCGGCGTCGCCCACCACATGCGCGTTGGTCACCGCCACCTCGCCCGCGCCCCACAGAAAGGCCGAGCCGAGAAAGCGGTCCTCGACACCCGCACTGTGCACGGTGAACACCGCCCCCATCACACGGTCCAGCGGCGGTTGGGCCCGCGCCGGGTCGACCGCCAGCACCGTCAGCACCACGGCCAGCACCGCGCAAATCTCGGCGGCAAGGGGAATACGGATCGGCAGGGGTCGCATCATGGCCTCGCGGGTTGCATCTGACCCCAGGCTATTGCGCGCGCCGATCCGGGTCACATGACAAAGACCGTCAGGAAAAATCTCATGTTTACAGGATGCCGCCCACCGATCATCTTCGCCCCACCGGTCCAACACAGGATGCCCCCGATGCTGCGCCCCTTTCTGATCGCCTGCCTGTTCGCCGTGCCTGCAGCCGCCGAACCAGCGTCGCCGGTGAAAACTGCCGAACTGTCGGCCCGGCTTTATGCCGTGGGCGTCGAAATGGCCGACCCGATGCTGATCGTGTCGGCAGCCAAGCTGCGCAAGACGATTGCCCCGACCCCGACCGACCGCACCGCCACCGACGGCACTCCAGCCAAGGATGTGCCGCTGTCCTGGGAAGACATGCTGGCCGACGCCGAGGCCCTGGCCGAAGGCGACGATGCCCTGCTGGGTCTGATCGCCGATATCCGGGCCGAAACGACCAAGGGCGTCGCGTCCGGCCCGGTCTACAACATCGGCGCGATTGCCAACGGCAAGACCGACACCTATCCGACCGTCGATTTCGTCGGCGGCGAATATGCGGAAGTCTATGTCGAGGCGAAATCGGCCACCGACCTGAACCTGACGATCGTCGATGCGCAGGGTCGGCTGGTGTGTTCCGACACCGACGCCAGCCACATCGCCTATTGCGGCTGGCGGCCGTCCGACACGGCGAGCTTCGTGCTCAAGGTCGAAAACAACGGGCCTGCCTCGGCCAACTATGCGCTGATGACAAACTGATGATGCGCGCCCTCCCCTCCCTTCTTGCCCTCGCCCTGCTTGGCAGCGCCGCCCTGGCGCGGGAAAACCATGCCCTCCTGATCGGGGCCAGCACCTATCCCAGCCTGGACGAGCGGTATTGGCTGAAAGGCCCCGCCAACGACGTGGCGCTGGTGCAGACCTACCTCACCACCGCCGCCCCGGTGCCCTTTGCGCCCCAGAACGTCACTGTGCTGGCCGATGGGGTGACGACCGCCCCCACCCTTGCCGCGATCCGCACCGCCTTTGCCGACCTGACCGCCCGCGTGCAGCCCGGCGATTTCGTCTATCTCCATTTTTCCGGCCACGGCACCCAGGCCCCGTCGCTGAATCCCGATACCGAGCTTGACGGGTTGGACGAATTGTTCCTGCCGACCGATATCGGCCCGTGGTCCGATGCGATCGGCACCGTGGAAAACGGGTTGGTCGATGATGAAATCGGCCAGATGATCGACGGATTGCGCGCCAAGGGGGCCGATGTCTGGGCGGTGTTCGACTCCTGCCATTCCGGCACCGTCACCCGCGCCGCGCCGTCTGGGGAAGAGGTCCGCACCCGGCAACTGCCGCCCGAGGCGCTGAACCTGCCCGAACCCGACCTGACCCGCAGCGTTGAGGACCCCCGCGCCGCTCCCGAAGCCCCGATTGATCCCACCGACCAACCCGGCAGCTTCGTTGCGTTCTACGCCGCGCAGACCAACGAGGTGACGCCCGAGAAAAACCTGCCGAAAGGCAAACCGGGCCGCGTGCCGCAAGGCGTGTTTACCTATGCGCTGTTCGAAACGCTGGCCGAATACCCCGCTGCCACTTACGGCCAGATCGGGCAGGAGGTTCTGCGCAAATACGCCACCAAGTCCCTCGCCCGCTCCACCCCGATGTTCGAAGGCGACCTTGATCGGGTGGCCTTCTCCGGCACGCCGGGGGAACGCGTCGCGCAATGGGCCACGACCCGCGACGGCGACACCTTCACCCTGCCCGCAGGCACGCTGCATGGGCTGGCGGCCGGCGAGGTTCTGGCCGTGCTGGCCTCTGCCGCCGATGAAACCACCGCCGCCCTCGGGTTCGTCCGGATCACCGACGCGCAAACCTTCACCGCCACGGCAATGCCTGTGGCGCAGGACGGCAAGACCCTGCCCGCCGATCTGCCACGCGGCCTGACCTTGCGCAAACTCGCCGCCGACATCGACTTTACCCTGACCATCGCCCTGCCCGAACCGGGCACAGCCCCGGCCGATGCGCTGACCGCCGCGATGGAAGCCCTGAAAGCCGAATCCGGCCCCCGGCTGATCTATGTGGCCCCCGGCGAACCCGCCGATCTGACGCTGGCCGTGCTGCCCGACAGCCCGCGCCCCGATGCGATCTGGGTGCTGCCCGGCACGGGCCTCGCCGATACCGACTATGCCACCCTCCCGTCGGTCACCACCGCCGACAAGGACGCCGAAACCCTGGGCTTCACCCTGGCCGACACGCTGACCACGATGGCCCGCGCGATCAACCTGCTGAAACTCGGGCAGGGCGTCGGGGTGGGCGATCTGGATGTGACGGTCGAAATGCAGACCCGAACGCCGCAGGACCGCACCCTGCGCGCCCTGCCCACCCGCACCGTCCCCCGCCTGATCCCGGACGACGAGGTGCATATCCTGGCGCAGAACCACATGGACATCCCGGTGGACGTGAACGTGCTCTATATCGGGGCGGACTATTCGATCACCCACTGGGCGGCAGAACGGATGCAACCGGGCGACACCCTGAAACGCGGGCTGTTCAAGATCGGCGACAGCGTGCTGGGGGCCGAACGGATGGTCGTGGTGCTGACGCCCGCCGCGCCGCAATCACCGGTCGAGAACCTCGACTTTCTGGCGCAAGGGTCGGTGGACTACACGCGCGAGGTGTCGCTCGGGCCGCAGGGGCTGACGGCCGCGCTGGCCGAGGCGGGGTTCGGCACCACCACCCGCGCCGCCACCGCCTTGACCGAAGAGGTGGCAAGCGGCCCGGCCCCCGGCATCCTGCAACTGGAGCTGCGCACGGTTCCCGCCGGGGACTGAACTAGGCCAGAACCTCGCTCACCTGCACCACCCGCCCTTCGGCCACCGATTTCAGCGCCGCCTCGGCCAGCGCCAGCGCCGCCAACCCATCCTCACCCGAAGGCGACGCCACGCCTGTGCCGCCCAGAACGGCGATGAACGCGGCGATTTCGGCGGCGTAAGCCTCGGTATAGCGGGTCATGAAAAAGTCGTGCAGCGGCGGGCGGGTATAGCCCGCGCCGGTCGCCACTTCGATCATCACCGGCCGCTGGTTTTCCGCCGAGACCGCCCCCAACGACCCGTGCACCTCGATCCGCTGGTCATAGCCATAGGTCGCGCGGCGCGAGTTCGAAATCATCGCCTGCTTGCCGGTGGCGGTTTTCAGCATCACCTGAACGCTGTCGAAATCCCCCGCGACGCCGATCGCCGGGTCCACCAGAACAGATGCCATCGCCGACACTTCGGTGATCTCCTCGCCCAGCAGGAAGCGGGCAATGTCGAAATCGTGGATCGTCATGTCGCGGAAGATCCCGCCCGACCGCGCGATGTAGGAAACCGGCGGCGCGCCGGGATCGCGGCTGGTGATCACCGCCATTTCCACCACGCCGATGGTGCCCTTTGCAATCTCGGCCTTCACGGCGGCGAAATGTGGGTCGAACCGGCGGTTGAACCCGACCATCAGCGTGGCATCGGCCTCGCGCACCACGGCCAGACAGGCCTTGACCCGCGCGAGGCTCAGATCAATCGGCTTTTCACAGAAAACCGCCTTGCCGACCTTGGCGAAGGCCTCGATCATGTCGGCATGGGTGTCGGTCGGCGTGCAGATCACCACCGCGTCGATATCCGCCCCACCCAGGATCGCGTCCAGCGTGCGCACCTGACAGCCATATTGTGCTGCAATCGCCTGTGCCGCTTCGGGCAGCGCGTCGGCCACCGCCACCAGCGTGGCGTTTGCGTCGCCGTTGATCGCCTTGGCATGCACGCGCCCGATGCGCCCCGCCCCCAGCAGCCCGAATCTGACCGTCATCGCGTTCTCCCCCTCCGGCCGGGCCGGGTTCCTGTCGGCGGCAATTTCCGCTGCCGGCCGGATCGGGTCAAGGGCGGGCGAGGCGGATGTTCGGATTTTTCATTCCACTTTCCGCGCAAACAGCAGAAACGTTCCGCTATTCCTGCGCCCGCAGCACTTGGGCGGGCCGCGCCGCCAGCGGCCCCCAGGCAAAGGCCAGCCCGGCCAGCAGCGTGGCCAGCACCCCGCCCAGCACGATGGCAAAGGCCGACACGGGTTCGAAGGCATACTCCGCCTCAATCACCCAGACCATCACCGCCCAGCCCGCCGCCCCGCCCGCCAGCACCGCCACCGCCCCGGCAGCCGCCCCCATCAGGGCCGAGCGCAGGGCAAAGCTCAGCAGAATACGCCCGCGCGACGCCCCCAGCACCTTGAGCAGCGCCGCCTCGTAAACCCGCGCACGCGTCCCCGCCGCTGCCGCCCCGATCAGCACCACGAACCCGGTCAGCAGGGTGGCCGACGCCGCCCATGCCGTCGCCTGCGCGATCGCCGCCAATGCCTCGCTGACCCGGTCCACCGCATCGCGCACCCGGATCGCCGTGATGTTCGGATAGGCGCGCGAGATGTCGCGCAGCAGCGCCGCCTCGGCCTCGGGCGTGGCATAGACCGTCGAGATATAGGTGTGCGGCGCGCCCTGCAGCGCCGTCGGGTTCATCGACAGAACGAAGCCCATCCCGGCCGTGGAGAAGTCCACCAGCCGGAAACTGGTGATCTCCGCCTCGATATCGCGACCCAGCACGTTGACGGTCAGAACATCGCCCAGCTTCAGCCCGATCTCCTCGGCCTCCTCGGCGGCGAAACTGATCTGCGGCGTCCCGGTGTAATCGGCAGGCCACCATGCCCCCGCCGTCACCGTGGCGTTGGACGGGGGCTGCGCCGAATAGGTCACGCCCCGATCCCCGGTCAGCACCCAATGCTCGCCGCCCACCTCGCGCGCCGGTTTGCCGTTGATCCGGGTGATCACCCCCCGCAGCATCGGCGCGTTTTCCGATTTCGTCACCGCCGCATCGCCGTTGACCCGCGCCAGAAACCCCTCGACCTGATCCGGCTGGATGTCGACGAAAAAGAACGACGGCGCGCGGGCGGGCAGGTCACGGTCGATCGCGGTGCGCAGGTTGGCGTCGATCTGCCCCACCGCCGCCAGCACCGACAGCCCCAGCCCCAGCGACAGGATCACCGACACCGCTTCCGACGCAGGCCCGCCGATCGCGCCGAACGCCAGCCGCCACGCGACCCGGCCCCGCAGGCCCCGGGTCAACCGCCGCGCCAGCGCCTGCAGCCCCACCGCCGCCACCGCCAGAACCGCCAGCGCCGCCACGATCCCGCCCGCCGACCCGAGGGCCAGCGTCGCGGTGCCGGAAAACACTACCGCCCCCCCGATCAGCAGACCCGCAAGCCCGGCAATCGCCAGAAGCGCCCCGACCCCGGGCCAGCCCGCCGCCGCCCCGCGATACAACGCTGCCGCCCGCACCCGGCGGCTGCGGGCCAGCGGCCACAACGTGAACAGAAACGCCGTGGTCAGCCCGTAAAACGCGGCCTCGATCAACGGTTCGGGGTAAAGCGCGATC
>Ga0247832_1002019_pt1 | contig 32928 bp, 28 predicted proteins | sample LaCruzMarch2015__10_FD_192407 | JGI IMG/M metagenome (GOLD analysis project Ga0247832, IMG submission 192407) | Freshwater microbial communities from meromictic Lake La Cruz, Castile-La Mancha, Spain - LaCruzMarch2015_4m | ecosystem: Environmental > Aquatic > Freshwater > Lake | place: Spain... | reverse complement strand
AGCGTTCCCGCGGCCAACGACCAGGCCAGGCGTGCCGCGGCTGCCATTGCGGGCAAGCCCGTTCCGGCGCCGGAAACCCCGTGGTTCTGGTCGGACCAGTACGACATCAAGTTGCAGATGGCGGGGACGACGTCCCGCGTGGACAACTGCGTGTTGCGGGGCGACCCCGCTTCTGGCCGGTTCGCCGTCTTTCACCTCGCGGGCAAGAGCGTGAAGGCCGTGGAGTGCGTGAACGACGCCGCGGCCTTCAGCTTCGGCAAGTCGTTGATCGCCGACCAGACGCATGTCGACCTCGTGCGCCTCGCCGACACCAACATATCCCTGAAATCCGTGGTGGCTAGCCACGAAACTACATGAAAAGGAAGTCAAGATGGTAAAGGTCATTTACATCGAGCACGACGACACGGCCCATGCGGTCGAAGTCGCACCGGGCACGAGCCTGATGAAGGGCGCGTTGAACAACAGCGTTCCCGGAATCGATGGCGACTGCGGCGGCGAATGCGCGTGCGGAACCTGCCACGTGTACGTGGAGGAAGAGTGGCTGGAGCGACTTGAGCCCCAGGGCCAGCGAGAGATCGAGATGCTGGACTTCGCGGCCGGCGCGAAGCCGAATTCCCGCCTCTCGTGCCAGATCGCGATGCGCGAGAACCTCGACGGAATCACTGTGCGCTTGCCCGTCGGGCAGCACTGAGCTCACATCTTCAGGAGCAATCATGGAAGCAATTGCGAAAGACCCGCGCATGGCAGACGTCTCGTCCGTGCCGCTGGCGCAGATCGACCCCAGCAATCCAAGCCTTTTCGCCGATGACACCATCGGCGGCTACTTCGACAGGCTGCGCAAGGAAGCCCCGATCTTCTACAGGAAGGGCGGCTACTCAGGCGATTTCTGGTCGGTGACTAAATATCGCGACATCATCCAGGTCGACACGAACCATGACGTCTTTTCGTCCGAAACGCGAACGGGCATCACGCTGAACGACCGGCCCCAAGAGATGGATCGACCCGCGTTCATCGCGATGGATCCCCCGAAACATGACGAGCAGCGCAAGGCGGTGAGCCCCATCGTCGCTCCCGAGAACCTGCTTCGCCTGAAGGAAGGCATCCGTTCCCGGACGGCCGACGTGCTCGACAACTTGCCGCTCGGCGAGCCTTTCGATTGGGTTGAAAAAATCTCCATCGAACTGACGACGCGCATGCTCGCCACCTTGTTCGACTTTCCCTACGAGGATCGGGCGCGCCTGACCTACTGGTCCGACGTCGCGCACATGGACATCAACGCGGGTGGGCCGATCAAGTCGGAAGCGCAGCGGGACGCCGAGTTGTCCAAGATGCTCGATGTGTTCACGCGGCTCTGGGAGGAAAGGGCCAACCTGCCGCCGCAGCCCGACCTGATCTCGATGATGGCGCATGCGCCGGCCACTCGGCACCTGCCGCGCACGCCGCGCGAGTTTCTCGGAAACCTGCAGCTCCTGATCGTCGGTGGCAACGACACGACGCGCAACACCATGTCGGCGTCCATCTATTTCCTCGACAAGTTCCGCGCTGAACAAGCGAAGCTGCGCGCCAACCCCAAGCTTGTGGCGACCATGGTGCCCGAGGTGATCCGCTACCAGACGCCGCTGACGCACATGAAGCGCGTCGCGAAAAGGGACACCGTCTTCCAGGGCCAGAAGATCCACGAGGGTGACCGGGTCGTCATGTGGTATCTCTCCGGCAACCGGGACGAGGAGGCCATCGAGAATCCCAACGCTTTCATTATCGACCGGCCGGGCGCGCGCCAGCACCTTTCCTTCGGCTTCGGCATCCACCGCTGCGTTGGCAACCGCTTGGCGGAGCTGCAGCTGCAAATCCTGTGGGACGAACTGCTCAGGCGCGATCTGCAGGTCGAGGTGCTCGACGAGCCGGTGCGCACCTACTCCAACATCATCCACGGCTTCAACTCCATGAACGTGCGCGTGAAGAAGTGGGGGACGAAATGACTGGGACCGAAATCCTGCGAAGAATCGAGTACGCCGCCGCGCGGTATGCGCAAGCCTGGGGCAGCGCGGACCTGGAGTTCCATCATGGGTAAGCCGCTCGAAGGCATCCGGGTCATCGACCTGTCGCACGTGATCGCGGGGCCACTGGCCTCCTTCTATCTCGCGCAGCTCGGCGCCGAAGTCATCAAGGTCGAAGCGCCCGGCGGCGAGGTGCTTCGGGGCCAGGGCAACGTGATGGACGAAGACACCCCTGCCGGATTCACCGCCCTCAACGCCGGCAAGGCTTCTCTTTGCATCGACATCCGCTCGGCCGAAGGAGCTAGGACCCTGCGCGGGCTCGCGCGCACGGCCGACGTCTTTATCGAAAACTTCAAGCCGGGCGTCGTGGCCCGTTACGGGTTCGACTTCGAGTCCGTCCGCGTTGAAAACCCGAGCGTCATCTATTGCTCGATCTCCGGATTCGGGCAAACGGGCGAGTGGAGCGAACGCGGCGCGTACGACCATGTGGTCCAGGCGATGACCGGCATGATGATGCTCAACGGCGACGGCGAGGCGCCGGTCAAAGTCGGTTTTCCCGTCATCGATGTCGCTTCGGGCGTGCTTGCCGCGATGTCCATCGTTGCGTCGATCCGGCGGCGCGACCGCGAGGGCCGCGGGCAGCTCATCGATGCATCGATGGTACAAGGCTCGCTGGCACTGATGTACCCGCTGGTCGCCGCTTTCCTCAGTTCCGCGAAAAAGCCTCAACGCATGGGCAACCGCGGATACTCGGGAAGCCCGGCCGCGGGCACGTACAAGTGCAAGGACGGCTGGGTGGCACTGGGTGCCAATACGCCGCCGCAGTTTCGTAAACTGACCGCGGCACTCGGAATCGCGGACTTGTGCGAAAGCCCCCGTGCACTGAACCTGGAGAAGTTCAACGCGCCCAACGGCGGTTTCGTGGAGGCGAAGGATCTCGCGTACGTTCAGGCCCGGTTCGACGAAGCTTGCGCCCGCCGCAGCGCGGCAGAACTCGAGACGGAATTGAATCGGGTCGGCATCCCGGCCGCGCGAGTGCGGGAACTCGGCGAGTTTCTGCAGGAGACTGGTGACGGCTCCAAGTGCACGCTTCCGCAGTTCGCATTCCAGCAGGACTGGGGTGTCGTGAGGACTGCCGGCCTGGGATTCGCCATGCGCGACGAGGCCGAGCCGACCCGCAGCGGCGCCCCGGCGCTGGGCGCGGACAACGAGCGCCTCGCGGCCGAGGCATCTTCGGAACGCATTCACCCCACGCCTCGCGCCGACGAAGCGCGATGCCCTTTCGCACAACTATTCGGAGATGCAAATTGATCAGTTACGACATCGTCGAGCACGGACAGCCGCTGCAAAAAGCTATTCGCCACACCCCCGAGCCCGGGCCGGGGGAAGTGCTGATGCAAATCACGCATGCCGGCGTGTGCCATTCCGACCTGCACATCTGGGAGGGTTACTTCGACCTTGGCGGGGGCAAGCGCTCGTACGTCAAGGACCGTGGAGTCAAGCTGCCCTTTACCATGGGCCATGAACCGCTGGGGGTTGTCGCCAAGCTCGGAGCGGGCGTGAGCGGGGTCACCGTCGGCAGCAAATACCTCGTGTACCCGTGGATCGGCTGCGGCAAGTGTTCGGCCTGCGAATCCGGCCACGACAACTACTGCGTGACAGCGCCCCGCTTCATCGGCGCCATCAAGAGCGGGGCCTATGCGAGTCACCTCCTGGTTCCGGACTCGAAGTACCTGATCGACGTCACAGGGATCGACGACGGTTTCGCGGCCACGCTCGCATGCTCGGGGGTGACGGCCTATAGCGCGATCGCGAAGCTTCCTGCGGTCACCGACCGCGACCATGTCGCCGTCGTGGGCTGCGGAGGCCTCGGACTTGTCTGCATCTCGCTCCTGCGCGCCAAGGGCGTGAAGAACATCGTCGCGTGCGACGTGGACGAAACGAAGCTGGCCGCGGCCCGCGCACAGGGCGCGACTTGGACAGTCAACACACGGGATGCGGATGCGGCCGCCAAGCTGGCCGCCGCCGTGAGCGGTTCGCTTGTCGGTGCCATCGATTTCGTGGGCCGGCCCGAAACCGCGCAGCTGGCTATGGGCGCCCTGCGCAAAGGTGGGCGTGCGATCCTGGTGGGGCTACATGGCGGAGAAATCTCCATCCCACTGCCACCCATCGCCCAGCGCGCGATCGGCCTCGTGGGCTCGTACGTCGGCACGCTCGGCGAACTGCGCGAGCTGGTCGCCCTGGTGCGAACGGCCAACCTGAAGCCGCTGCCGGTGCAGTTGCGGCCCAGCGCGGAGGTGAATCAGATCCTCGACGATCTCAAGGCCGGCAGCGTGCTGGGGCGCGTCGTGATGCAGATGGAAACCGCGGCCTGAGCCGCAATTTCAAGGACGAAAGCTATCATGAGAACTGAAAGAGCTCCACGCGCGTCGACGGCCCTGCGATCCGTCGAGATCATCCCGGAAATATCCTTTCGCGGCGTCAGCAAGACCTACCGAGGTGCGCGCTCCGATGCTCCGAGCACGCTCGCGCTCGACTCGCTCGACCTCGACATCGCGAAGGGGAGAATCTTCTCCATCGTCGGGCCCACCGGCTGCGGGAAGTCCACGGTGCTGAACCTGATCGCCGGATTCGAGACCCCTTCGACCGGATCGGTCGAGGTCGAGGGCGTCAGCGTTGCGGCCCCCAACATCGATCGCGCGGTCGTGTTCCAGCACCCCTACCTGTTCCCGTGGATGACCGTTTGGGAAAACGTAGTCCTTGGCGTGAAGTGCCATGGGAAGCCGAAAGACGAATACGGCCCGAAAGCAGCGCGCTTGCTCAAGGCCGTGGGGCTTATCGGATTCGAATCGCACTTTCCCTACCAGCTCTCCGGCGGGATGCAGCAGCGGGTGCAGATCGCGCGCGCGCTGATCGGCGAGCCCAAGGTAATCCTCATGGACGAGCCCTTCGGTGCGCTCGACGCGCAGACGCGCTTGCTGATGCAGAGGCTGCTCGTGGAGTTGTGGCATGAGTTCCAGCCTACCATTTTCTTCATCACGCACGACGTTGCCGAAGCCCTGTACATCTCCGACGAAGTCATCGTCATGACCCGCCGCCCGGGGCGTGTGAAGCTCAAGCTCGAGGTGAGCGAACCCAAGCCGCGCGATCTGTCGTTCCTGAGTTCGCCCACGTTCATGGAGCTGCAGAAAGTCGTTCTGGACGCGGTCCAGGATGAAGTCGACCTCTCGCGAAAGTAAGAAATCCAAAGGCATCACATGACCACCAAGACACAAACCCTACCCATCGAACCGCGCTTTCCCTGGCCGGAATCCGGCACCTCGAAAGTCGCGCGACGAGGCCCGATGCCCGACTGGGTCATCTCCACCATTGCCGTTGTCGGGTTGCTGCTGCTGTGGGCGGTGACGACCGAAAGCGGCTTGATACCCTCCGGCTACCTGCCTAGCCCCAGCGAGATGATCGAGGAGTTTGGCGTTCTCATGAAGCGCGGCTACAAGGCCGTGCCGCTGTACGAACATGTCGGCATCAGCTTGTACCGCACCGCGGTTGGGTTCTTCCTGGGTGCTGCGGTCGGCGTCCCCCTCGGCCTGCTGACGGGTTCGAGCCGCATCCTCGGCGCTGTCGTCAGCCCGGTCATGGCCTTCCTGCGTCCGATCCCGCCCATCGCCTTCATTCCCATGGCGGTCCTGTATTTCGGATTGGGCGAATCGGGCAAGATCGCCTTGATCTTCTGGACGTCCGCGATCTATGTCCACGTGAATGCACATGCGGGCGCGGCGAACGTGCCGATCGGCTACTCGCGGGCGGCGCGCTCCCTCGGACTGAAGAAGACCCAGTACTTCCTGAAGGTGCTGCTGCCGGCCGCGATCCCCCAGATATTCACCGGACTGAAGGTCGCGATGTCGCTGGCCTGGGCAGTCGTGGTCGCGGCCGAATTGACAGGCGCACAACGAGGCCTCGGCTACATGATCGCAGATGCGGCTCTGGTGTCGCGCATTCCGGTCGTATTCATCGGCATTGTGTTAATCGGACTGGTCGGCCTGTGCCTGCATTCCGCCATCGGGCTGATCGAGTCGAAGCTCGTGCACTGGAAGGGCCGCTGAAATGGACGCACACACCTTGCGGGGCAAGCCCCATCCTTTCCTCAAGGCCAAAGGCGCGAAGAAGCTGCTGATCGACGGGCGCTGCGCTGGGTGGAGGCAATCTCCGGCCGCACGTTCGAGTCGTTCAACCCGAGCACGGGGGAAAAGCTAGTCGATCTTTCCCTTGGCGCCGCGGAAGACGTCGACCGCGCGGTGTCGGCCGCCCGTGCCGCTTTCGAAGGTCCGTGGCGCGAGTTCAAGCCCTTCGACCGCGCCGGAATCTTGCTGCGACTGGCCGACCTCGTCGACAAGAACTTCGAGGAGCTCTGCTGGCTTGACTCCCTGGACATGGGCATGCCGATCAGCGTGATAGCGCGCAATCGACTGCGAGTGGTCGGGATGCTGCGCTACTACGCGGGGCTGGCAACTTCCATCACCGGCGACACGATCAACCCCTCCATTCCCGGAAATGTGCTGGCGTACACGATCAACGAACCCGTGGGCGTGGTCGGCGCGATCATCCCGTGGAACGGCCCGCTCAACGCGTGCGTATGGAAAGTCGCGCCCGCGCTCGCCGCTGGTTGTACGGTTGTGCTGAAGCCGGCAGAGCAGGCTTCGCTGGTGCCGCTTCGGCTGGGGGAGCTGATGCTCGACGCGGGTGTGCCGCGCGGAGTGGTCAACATCGTGACCGGATTGGGAAGCGGCGCCGGCGCGGCGCTGGCTTCGCACCCGGGTGTCGACAAGATAGCTTTCACGGGTTCGACGCAAACCGGCCGCGCGATCATCCAGGCATCGGCCGCGACGTTCAAGCGCGTGACCGTGGAACTCGGCGGCAAGTCGGCCAACATCGTTTTCGACGATGCCGACATGGACATCGCCGTCGAGGGCGCGGCCATGGCTTGCTTCGCCAACTCCGGACAGATCTGCAGTGCCGGAACGCGCCTGTTCGTTCAGCGCGGCATCTACGACCGCTTCGTGCAGGACGTCGCGAATTTCGGCAATTCGCTCAAAGTTGGCAACAGCCTCGATCCGCACACCCAGATTGGGCCTCTCGTGTCGCGTGAGCAGCGCGCCCGCGTGTGCGAATACATCGATTTGGGTGCCAGGGAGGGAGCGACGGCGATTACGAAGCCCGTCGCCGCGCACGGCGGTGAGCTCGCCAGCGGGTATTACGTCGCCCCGACGGTATTTGCCGGCGCGCGCAATGACATGAGGATCGCTAGGGAAGAAATTTTCGGGCCCGTGCTTTGCGCAATTCCTTTCGACACGATCGAGGATGTCATAGCCCTGGGCAATGATTCGAACTTCGGTCTCGGCGGCGGAGTGTGGACGACCGACGTGAACAAGGCGCAGAAAGTGGCCAAGGGTCTGAGGACGGGAAGCGTGTGGGTGAACTGCTACCAGGCCATGGACCCCGCAGTCCCCTTCGGCGGGTACAAGCAAAGCGGCTTCGGGCGCGAATCCGGCCATCGGCACATCCACGACTACCTGAACGTCAAGTCGGTCTGGCTGAAGACGCACTGATCCCACGCAACCGCGTTCATGAGCACATGACTTTGGAATGGCGCCGCGCATGGATCATGACGCTGTGCGCGGCAGCTATCATGATGGTGACGACAGGGGTTCGTTTTACCTCCGGTCTCTTCCTGTCGCCCTTGAATTCGTCGACGGGCCTCGGCGTCGTCGCCATCAGCTTCGCGATGGCGATCGCACAAGTCGTATGGGGAGCCGCGCAGCCCATCAGCGGAGCACTGGCCGATCGCTTCGGACCGGCGAAGGTCGTCGCGGCGGGCGGCGTGCTGCTCGCGATAGGATTGGCGCTCACGACCGTTTCTCGTTCCGCGCTTTCATTGACGTTCGCATTCGGCGTCGTGTGCGCCCTGGGTTGCGGGGGCGGAAGTTTCTCGACCTTGATGGCAGTCGTATCGCAGCGCGTTCCCGCGAAGCGCCGCGCGTTGGCTTCGGGGGTGGTCAACGCGGGCGCGTCGAGCGGACAGCTGTTCCTCGCACCTGCTGTCCAGTGGGGGATCGGCGCGCAAGGATGGGTCAGCGCGATGCTCGCGCTAGCCGCGCTCGCACTGGTTACGCTGCCGCTGGCACTGCCCTTGCGCCGGGCCGGCGAGGCGCAGGCGCAGGCGCCGAAGGCGGTTCAAAGCCGGGAGCCCGGAAATTCCATGTGGCGGGAGGTTGGCCGCGCGCTTCGCAATCGCGACTACCTCCTGGTCAGCGCCGCTTTCGGTATGTGCGGCTTCCACTTGGCCTTCCTGATCACGCACGTGCCGGGCGAAGTCGAACTTTACGGGTTCTCGGCGACCGTCAGCGCCAACATGATCGCCATCATCGGCCTTTTCAACATCGTCGGCAGTCTTGCAGCCGGTGCATTGTCGGCGCGCTTTCGGATGAAGAATGTGCTCGCGGCGATGTATGTCAGTCGGGCCTTCGTGGTCCTGGCCTATCTCGCTGCTCCGAAAACCGCGAGCGTCCTGTACGTCACGGCTGCGGCCCTTGGGGTGACGTGGCTGGCCACGGTTCCGCCGACCGTGGGCTTGATCGGGGCACACCTCGGGACCAGGCACATCGGAAGCTTGTTCGGCATTACCTTGTTCGCACATCAGGTCGGCGGATATTTCGGCGCATGGCTTGGCGGGCTGGCTCTGGCACACTTCGGCAACTACCAATGGATGTGGATTTTCGACGCTGCATTGGCGCTGCTCGCCGCGGGCCTGAGTTTCCTTGTCCGCGACGCATCCGCAGAAACCGGCACTCCGGCGTCGCCGCCAAGGGGGGCATTGTCGGGTTCCCCTCAGTCGGCGAATCCATGATTTCTTCCCGCACGCCGATTGCTGCCGTGATTGACACGAACGCGCCCCACGCGATGGATACTTCCTACAGTTGGCGCGTTGCTGCCGTGACTCTGGTGATGGCGTCGCTTGGTTTTGGCGCGATCACTGCGGTGCCAGTTCTGTTGAAGCCGATCGCAGCGGAATGGGGGCGTTCCGTGGCAGAGATTGCGACGGTGCATAGCGCGACCTTACTAGGGGCAGGGGTTTCAAGTCTTTGGATCGGCCGTCTCCACGACCCTTTCGGGTTCTTTCCGCTCGCTGTGACGGCTTCGGTAGCGAATGGGCTGGGCTTGAAGCTCGCTTCGACTGCGAGTGACCTGGTCCATTTCGCCCTGGCATTTGGCGTGCTCGTCGGAGCTTGTGGCCAAGGGGTGCTCTTTAGCCCGCTGACTGCTGCTGTGAGTCAATGGTCGCTCGCGGTCGGCATCGGCCAGAACGACTAAAACGGCATCCACTCGGTTTGTATGGGCGGTGGCCTGGAACTGGCCCTCGGCTGCCACTACCGCGTGGCTTCACCAGGTACCGCCGTGGCCTTGCCCGAAGTCAAGCTGGGCCTGCTGCCCGGCGCCGGCGGCACGAAGCGCCTGCCGCGCGTGCTCGGCGTGGAAACGTCACTGAACATGATCGTTAGCGGCGAGCCGGTGAAGACTTCATCCTGCCGAGCTTCAATTGATCACCTACTATGCACTGGGAGTTCAAGCCGAGCCTTAAATTCCGATAGGTTCAGATGGTCAGTTGCCGACTGGCAGACTTGGTCGATTTGACGTCGGCGCCAACAAGCAACGCCAAGGCGGTGCTAATCCATGCCAAAAAAGTGCGCTCGTTGGCCAGCGAAAATCGGTAATCGGGCTCCTCGCCCTCCTGGCGCCATTGCGGCTCGCGCATCTCTATGCTCCTTTTACAAATTTTCAGGATCTCGCGGCGCAACAACCCACACCACTACGCCCGGCGCATTGAGCTGTAGCTCTGCGCTGTGGGGCCACGATCTGGCTGAGTTGCAAGAAACAGCGCGAGCGGTACAACATCCTCAAGTTCCTTGCCCCACTCCTCTGGCGGAAGGCGCTGCTCACCGAAGCGCGTCATCGCAGTTTTCCGATCGGTCGCACTCATCACCAGATTTGAAGAATTTCAAGCAACAAGTCGACGCTGATGTTCGCGTCAGAGAACTTCGAACACGCCAGCCGCGCCCATGCTGCCACCGATGCACATCGTCACGTCCACTTTCTTGGCGCCACGGCGTTTGCCTTCGATCAGCGCATGGACCGCGAGGCGCTGTCCGCTCACGCCATAGGGATGCATGCACGGCAGGTTGCGCACCGGCGGCAGCACTTCACCGGTCGTGCCAGCCACGCTCTTGGCGAAGTCTACGGCTTCTTCCAACACCGATTCGGGCGAGCCAGCCAGCTTGTCGAACGGTTCTGGCCAGGCAAGCAGGCGAGCCGTTCGCTCTCCTGTTGATGCATCTAGCAAACTGAGCCAAGTTTCACGTTGAAGATTGAGCCACTTGGTTGAAGGTGTTTTCTTTACTCAGTTGTGGATAAGTCTAAGGGTATTGATGGGTCAGGGACTCCTTTCTTCGTTTTGGTTCGGGTTGTGGCTTTGACCTTTGCGCTGGAATTCCTGAATCTCCAGCTTTGATTGCCTGTCTCCACGATATGGCAGTGGTGGGTGAGGCGATCCAACAGCGCAGTGGTCATCTTGGCGTCCCCAAACACGCTGGCCCATTCAGAGAAGTTCAGATTGGTGGTGATCACCACGCTGGTCCTCTCGTACAGCCTGGACAGCAGATGGAAGAGCAGTGCTCCTCCCGACTGTGTGAATGGCAGATACCCCATCTCATCGAGAATCACCAGATCCACATACATGAGTTTGTGGGCCAGTTGCCCTGCCTTGCCCTGAGACTTTTCCAGCTCCAGCGCGTTGACCAGTTCGACCGTTGAGAAGAACCGGACGCGTTTGCCATGAACCCGGATGGCTTCAATACCAATGCTGGTTGCCAGGTGCGTCTTGCCAGTTCCCGGACCTCCAACGAAGACAACGTTATGGGCTGATTCGATGAATTTCATCTTGTGCAGATCCCTCACCAGGGCTTCGTCGACTTGGGCTTCATCGAAGGCAAAGCCGGTCAAATCTCGGTGCGCCGGGAATCTGGCGGCTCGCATCTGATAGGCCATAGACCGTACATCCCGATACGCACTCTCTGCCTTGAGCAGTTGATGCATCAGCGCCTCATGGTCGAGAGACTTCATGCGTGCTGTGCCCAGTACTTCGGGCCATGCCCCAGCCATTCCATGCAGGCTCAGCCCCTTCAGGGCTGTAACAACGTCATTCGACATGGTCGCCCCCCCTGTTCAGGCGCAGAGCGTCGTAGCGATGGACGTCTGCTTGGGACGGCTCAACCAGTTCAATGACCATCGGCAGCTCCTGAACCTGCTTGGCCGGCTCTTGTAGGCGGGACAGGATGTTCAGAACATGCTCGCCACTGACCCGACCAGCTTGCAACGCCAACTCCACCGCTACAAGAACGGGTTCCAAGCCATGCAAAGTGACGGCATTGAGGACTTTGGCCATGACGCGATCGCCTCCCGGGTTCTTCAGCAGCTGCCGCTGTAGCTCCAGTAAAGGCTCGGGCATGGCTTTGAAGGGCGCTCCGTTGCGTAACGCCCCAGGCTTTCTCTCAATCAGGCTGATGTAGTGCGTCCAGTCGTAAATCGTCTGATCGCGTTCAAAGCTCCGTTTGAGCGTCACATATTCCCCGTCGGCTGCCACAACCAGCAAATGTGCAGGGTAGGCGCGCAGGCTGACCGTGCTGTTGATCCACTCGCATGGCACGCTGTAGCGGTTGCGTTGGTAATGGATCAGAGATGTTGGCGAGACCAGTACGGGCTGTTCGATGTAGCCGTTAAACGGTGTAGGGCAAGGCATCAAGCGAACTTGTTCGTCTTGCCAAACATCGGCTACCGTCAATTCCGGCCATTCAGGATGCTTCATCTCTTGCCAGGCCTTTAGACAAGCTTCCCGAACCCACACGTTCAGCTCATCCAGGTCGGCCCACCGGCGTTCGCTCACCTCGCGCCAAATCCCCCGGCGTCGGTCCTGAACGTTCTTCTCAACGATGCCCTTCTCCCAACCGGCAGCACGGTTGCAGAATTCAGCCTCGAACAGATAGTGGCCCGTCATCGACTCGAACCGGGCATTGACGCTGCGCTGCTTGCCTGCGCCGACCTTATCGACAGCGGTCTTCATGTTGTCGTAGATGCCGCGCTTGGGAATCCCACCAAAGATCTCGAATGCCCGTGCATGGGCATCAAACAACATCTCATGTGACTGGGTGTAATACGCCACCATCACAAACGCTCGACTGGCAGCCAACTTGACGTGCGCAACCTCCAGTCTTCTGCGCAGCCCCTCGACAAAGGCGTACTCGCAACTCCAGTCGAACTGGAATGCTTCCCCAAGCTCGTAGCTCATCGGGACAAATCCAGCGTGCCTGGGCTTATGGAGTTGCTCTGCCCGCCAGTGCTTGCAAAACTCATACACCGGCCCTCGCGAGCCGCTGTAACCCAACGCCCGAACCGCCTCAAACAGCGCCTTGGTTGTGCGGCGGTCCCGTTTGCCTCGGTGACTGTCGGTCTTAAGCCAGTTGATCAACTGCTCTTTGTACGGGTCAAGAATGGACTCAGCAGTAACCCGCTTGGGGTACTTGGGCTCGACCATCTCGTCCATGGCCAGCCAGCGAGCCGCAGTGTTGCGGGCAATTCCAAGCTTCTTGGAGGCCTCGCGCACCGATAGTCCATCTCTACGGACCATGCGGCGCAATTTACTCAGTGTTCCCACGTTAATCACTCCTGCACGCTCCTGCCTAAAAAATGGGCAGGATATGCGGTTAACGTGGCTCAGAATTCGTCGTGAATTCGCCTCAGACTGGCTCAGTTTTCAAAATGAATCAACAAAGTACCACAACATGCTGCTGGAAGCATTCGCAGAACATCTGCTGGGCACGAAGGTCGATGCACACCGCATCAAGCCGCCCACACTTGACCTGTCTGCTTTGCGGCTGGGTTTTGATGTGCCCCAGGCGCTGACCACCGATGGATTCATGGCGGTGCAGGTCAAGACCCTTTCACTGCTCAGCCCCCATGGCGACCTGAAGGTTGAATGCACGGCAACCGCATCGAGCGACCAGCAATGTGTGACCGAACTGATTGCAGGGTCCTTCCCCAACGAGAACCCGCTCAAGCGCAACTGGCAGATCAACTCGGCGCACATCAACCTGTACTACCCACCCGAGCCCGGCAAGATGCGAGCGAAGGTCATCACCATTGAGATCACCCGCAAAGGCCGACTGAACCTTCACAAGTTCGACGCCAAGCTGCAAGCCCAGCTCGAAGGCTACTTGGTTTCCCTCGGCATTCTGGGAGCCGACCAAACGCTGAACGTCAATGAGCAGCCGCCCGGTGAAGACGCCTTCCAGTCCGAACCTGCGTACCAGGAGTGAGCGTGAACTCACATCATGCTTGGTCATTGGTTTGCCGCTTGTTCGCTGAGGGGACGCACGTCCATCGCTGGGCGTTGTCCCCTCACGAGCTGGCTGCATGCACTTTGCTCGGCTCCGCCATAAAGGCTGCGCCCGTCAATCAGCAATACGTACTTTGCCCTCATTGCAACCAGCACCGTGGGCAAGTCGTCGGTGATGGCAAGGGCGGCAGGCTTTGCCATTGCCCCGAATGCGGCCCCGTCCAAATCGAGCCGCAGGACATGGCAGCGGTCATGCTCAACGAGGATTGGCTACGCCAGAAGTTGCGCTTGGCACTGGAGATCAACAGTCGCGACGGCATTGATCAGGTTGGCCCAGGCATTTGGCGGCTGGGAGATGCCAGGCAGGGGCCGGTCATTCTGGCTCGCAGCTTGGCCACCCTGGTTCGTGCGCCTGCGATCTTGGATGGTTTCCGGGTCAAGGGTGCGAGCCTGCGGGTCATCACACCCAAGCCGTTGGACCAGACTGCGCACCCATTCGCTACCGACATTGAGTGGCTGCCACTTCAGGAGCGGTTCGCCTTTTACGGCGACGGCATCTCCTTTATCGCCCCACAGGGCCACCGCCCGGAAGAAACGCCACGTGAGCCCGCTAAACCGGTCTACGGCCCCTTCGCGGACGACTTCCGCACGGTGCTGCTGCCAGAGCACGGCCACATCAACCTCACCGAGGCACAGGCTTCGGTGTTCCAGTCGCTTTGGTCGTTCAAGGGTGAGCCCATGCGTGCCGAACGAATCATGGAGCGTGCAGGCTTGGACAGCGACAAGCCCATCGATGTGTTCAAGGTGAAGTCCCGTGACAAAGGAAAACCGGGAGTCGATCGTCCGTTGATGGCGTACCGAGAGTTGGTGGTCACGGTGCAAAGACAGGGGCTTTACTCGATGCCGTGTTCCGCTGGGTGACTAGTTTCTGGGGTGATTTCTCAAAGCGTTGTGTGCGACAACACACAAACCTCATGGTTTGCCTCAGCAAGTCGATAGCAAAACCTTCGTATCCGACACACGCGTAAGTTGTTGCCGTGAAAGGCGTTCTGCGTGTGCCACAGCGTGAGGGTTTGCAGAAGTTTCGTGAGAAGAGAAGGCGGAATATGAGATTTGGGGGTCAATACCGCCCCAAGTAACGGAGGGGGTTGGCACACGTAGAATTGCGCCGCACCCCGCGTGCTCTGGGGATGCCCCAAATGAAAACGCCCAACTGAGAACAGTTGGGCGTCTTGGATTGGTGGCCTGGACTGGAATCGAACCAGTGACACGCGGATTTTCAATCCGCTGCTCTACCAACTGAGCTACCGGGCCGGAGCCACAAATTCTAGCAGGTCTTTTAGACGCGCCAGAGGGCAAAACTCAAAAAATACTGCGGCCAACACCGCTGTCAATGGCCGCTGCGGCCGGGGGACAGCCGTTGGTCTCCCCGCGTCTCTGGCAGCAGCGTCAATGGCTGCGTTTGCTGCGCGTGAGGTCCACGCCAAGTTGCTTGAGCTTGCGGTACAGGTGGGTGCGCTCCAGACCGGTTTTTTCGGCCACACGGGTCATGGAGCCACCTTCTTGGGCCAGGTGGAATTCAAAGTAGGCTTTTTCAAAGGCATCACGTGCTTCGCGCAGCGGTCGGTCAAGTTCGAAGCTTTGCTGCACATCGGGGGCAGAAATGTTTTCGGCAACGACCACCGAGGACATGGACAGCACGCTGGGCGGTGGGGGCGGGGCGGCGGCCAACATGGCTTGCTGCACTTGATCGCGGGCCAGTGCTTGCTCAACGGCTTTGAGCAGTTTTTGCAAGGTGATGGGCTTTTCCAGAAAGGCATGCGCGCCGATCTTGACGGCGTCCACCGCGGTGTCGATGGTGGCGTGGCCACTCATCATGATCACGGGCATGTTCAACAGGCCCGAAGCGGCCCATTCCTTGAGCAGGCTCACACCGTCGGTGTCGGGCATCCAGATGTCGAGCAAGACGAGATCGGGGCGCATTTTCTGGCGCGCCGCACGCGCTTGCGCGGCGTTTTCGGCAAGATCCACCTGGTGCCCCTCGTCAAAGAGGATTTCTGAGAGCAGGTCGCGTATGCCCAGCTCGTCGTCCACCACCAAAATATTTGCCATATGCCTGTTTTGTCTCTGTTCATGAAGGGGGCTGTTCCAGCCCCTTTGCGGTTTGCGCTACTGCGAATGATAACGAGACTTGCGCACCTTGAATTTCGCCGCTTTCTGGCACGTTGTTCAGCTTGATGGTCGCACCGTGTTCGTCGGCTATTTTTTTAACCACGGCCAAGCCCAGGCCCGTGCCTTTGGCCTTGGTGGTGACATAGGGTTCAAAGGCCCTTTGCAGGATGTTGGGGGCAAAGCCGGGGCCGGTGTCGGTGACCGTCATTCGCACCCGTTGGCGCTGCTCGCGCCACTCGGTGCGCACGTTGACACGGGCTGTGGCCAGCCCGTGGCCACGCGTCTCGCAGGCGTCTTGTGCGTTTTGCAGCAGGTTGTGAATGACTTGGCGCAATTGCTGTTCGTCTCCCAGAATGGCGGGGCATGCAGCATCGAGCTCAGTGTGGATCTGGGCTCGCGTCTCGTTGTCATGGGGCTCACTGGCGTACAAGGCCAGCACATCGCTGATCAGTGCATTGAGCTGCAGGGGCTTGAGCTCAGCCGATGGCAAACGGGCGTAGTCACGAAACTCATTGACCAAGCGCTTCATCGCGTCCACTTGCTCGACGATGGTCTTGACCGACTTGGTCAGCACCGCGTCGTCTTGCGCCTCCAATTTGCCGATCAGCCGTCTTTGCAAGCGCTCGGCCGACAGCTGGATGGGCGTCAGGGGATTCTTGATTTCGTGCGCCAACCTTCGGGCCACTTCCCCCCAGGCCTGGGCGCGTTCAGCCGAAACAATTTCCGAGATGTCGTCAAACACCAGCAAGCGCTTGCCGTCGGGCAAGACGGCCCCGCGCGCGAGCAAGGTCACGCCGGTTTGACTCAGCCCTTGGCCTGCGGCATGGATGTCGAAGGATTTTTGCCAGTGGTCCAATTCGCGCACATCGGTGCCGGCATGCAAGGCTTTGAATTGGGCATCCACCTCGTGGGCAAACGCCTGCAGACCGGACAAGCCTTGCAAGCCCTGACCTTCGTGCGCGCTGACCGGCACGCGCAATATGCGCGTGGCCCCAGGGTTGGCCGATTCGATGGTGCCTTGTGCGTCAAGCACCATGACCCCAGCCGTGAGGTTGTCCAGGATGGTTTGCAATTTGCCCCTGGCTTGGTCGAGGTGGCTCAGGCTGCGTTCTCCGCTGGTGCGGGCATCGGCCAGTTGCTGGGTCATCTCGGCAAATGAGCGGGTCAGGCCACCCAGCTCGTCTTTGCCTTGCAGCGCCAGTTTGGGTCGCAGGTCGCCGTCTGCCACCTGGCGCATGCCATGGGCCAGCAACAGCAAGGGTCTGGCCAGCTGTTTGCCCAGCAGCACGGCCAACAAAATAGCCCCCAACACAGCCAGAAAGAGGCTCAGCGTGAGGGTGCCGATGTACATGCGCCGCAGACCATCACGCGCCAGGGCCCGCTCTTGGTAGTCGCGGTAGGCCGCTTGCACCTCCAGCGCGTTGTTGACCAGGGTGGGGGGCAGGTCCTGGGTCACCATCAGCAAGCGCCGCTCTTCGCTCAAGGCCAGGGTCCATTGGGGAAACAGCACCAGGACTTTGATCCGGCCCTTGTCGCCACCGGGGATGGCTTCGTCCAAACCCTCCACCCAAGATAAGGCGCCGTTTTGACGGGCCTCGCGCAGTTGCTGCGGCGTGGGGCGATCGGCACTCAATTGAAAGCGCGATGGCCCGGCGTTGGCCACCATTTGCCCACCCTGGGTCCAGATGGCGACATCGCTCGCACCCAGCTGGGTGCGAATTTTTTCAGCCACCAGCGAGGGGTTGAGTTCGCTGGCTTCTGCCCAATTGGCGGCGGCGGCCTTGCCTTGTTTGTTCAGGTCTTCACTCAGGGTGTCCAGCGTCGCCCGGCCCAAGTTGAGGCCGGCCACCAAGGCCGCCTCCACTTTCACGTCAAACCAGCTTTCGATGGAGCGTGATACAAACTGGTAAGACACCACGTAAATGAGCAAACCGGGTATGACGCCGACCAAAGCGAAGATGCCCGCCAGTTTGACCAGCAAGCGAGATCCGAACTGGCCTTTGTACACACTGCGCAGCAGACGCACCGTGCCCCACAAAATGGTGATCAACAAACCACTGGCCACCACTGAATTGATCAACACCAGCCATTCGTAGTTCTGGTTGTAGCGCTCCCGGTTGCCCGTGGCCTGCGTCATGAGCACCAGCAAGCCAATACCGATTGCAGCCAAGCTCACGGCGCCCACCAGTATCAACCAGCGGTTGGTCCGGGAAGTCGGCTCGGGCAAGGGATCACGGGAGGCTTTGAGCCAAGACATGTCAGCGCACCAACTCTTCGCTCAGGCGCAGTGTCTTGCTGACCTGCAGGCTCCAATCGGCTTGGTTGCCGGCTGCAATCTGGAAGGGGCGGGGCAGCTGCGTGACATCCAGCCTGAATTCGTAGCGCAGGCGTTGTCGGGCATCCGGGTCCAGGTTCTGGGCATCGGCGATTTTCCAGGCCGATTGGCGGCGAATCACGTTCAGGGCCTCAGCCAGAGTTTCAAAGTTCTGTGAAATACTGCCCGCCAGGCCGGTGGCGGAGATCGGTTCGCTCGAGACATTCAAGCGCCAGCGTCGGGTGAGCGGCTGAAAAGCCAGGCGGTAGTAACGGCTGGCCGCGCCGGTTCTTTTATCGGTCCAGTACCAGCGCTCGCGCAACACTTCGGCTTCAGCCACAAAGTGCACCGCCAGACCTTTGATGAGGGCGTCTTCGACGGCCGGGCCCAGCTCCAGTTTGAGTTGGGCATTGATCATCAAGGCATTGTCTTTGCGCACCGGCATGAGCTCGGCCAGCTCCACGCTGGAGGTTTGAGCCCAGGCACCGCTCAGGCCCAGCAAGACCATGGCCAAAGCCCGGGCCAACCAAGCGCCAAGCTCAATCCCGTTCCTTCTCCAGCAGTGCGTAATAAAAACCGTCATGTTCACCCAGTGCATTGTGCTTGACAGGAAGGCCTGCGGGTATTTTGCCGGGTATCAAATGCCCGGGTGAGGGCAGCATTCGTGCATCGGTGTTGCGCTGAAGAAACGCTTGCACGGTGTCGTCTCCCTCTGAGCGAAAAACCGAACAAGTGCAGTACAGCAAACGGCCTCCCGGGGCGAGCAAGGGCCACAGGGCCTGGAGCAGCCGTGCCTGCGTTTTGGCCAGTTGTGCGCTGTCGCCAGGGCGGCGCAGCCAGCGCACGTCGGGGTGCCTGCGCACAATGCCTGAGGCGGTGCAGGGTGCATCCAGCAAGATCGCGTCAAAAGCCACGCCGTCCCACCACTGCGCAGGCTGGGCGGCATCGGCTGCGCGCACCAGGGCGCGGGCCTGATTTTGTGCACCCAGGCGCTGCAAGTTGTCCTCGATGCGTTGACACCGCTCGGCGTCCACATCAAGTGCCAACACCTGTGCGTTGGGGTAGCAGGCCAGCAGATGCCCTGTTTTGCCGCCAGGCGCCGCGCAGGCGTCCAGAATGCGCCACGCTTGCCCTGCCTCGCGCCCTTGCAACAGCAATGGGGCTGCCACTTGCGCGGCGGCGTCCTGCACCGACACATGACCCAGAGCAAAGCCGGGCAATTGCTGCACAGGCACCGCGCGCTCGAGTTGCAAACCCGATGCGCCCACGGCCTGGGCGGCCAATCCCATGGCCAGCAGTTTTGCTTGGTACTCGGCCACGCTGTGATGACGGGTGTCCACACGCAGGCTCATGGGGGCCGGTTGTTGCGCCATGTCGAGCAGTTTTTGCCAGTCTTCGGGGTATTCGTCCTGCACACGCGTCACCCACCAGCGCGGGTGGTTCCAGCGTGCCTGTGGGTCGCTGTCCGTTTCTGCCGCCAAGGCTTCCCGTTCGCGCAGGAAACGCCGCAAACAGCCGTTGATGAACCCGCTTTGTGCCTGGGTTTGCCTTTGCTGGCGGGCGGCCTCGACCGCTTGGTTGACCAAGGTGTGCACCGGGTAGGGCGCGTCGTCGCCCTGCCAGCTCAGGGCCAGGGCCGTGCACAACAAGGCGTCGGCAGCTGGGGGCGGTACTTTGCTGGCCAAACGCTCGCGCAGCGCCATGGCTCGGCCCAATTGCCGCATCACCTGAAAAGTGAGGGCTTGAACCCCCGGGCGCAGCTCGGGCGTCACGCTGGCCAATTCAGTGGTCAAAGAGCGCCCGGCCCGCACCGCCTGGACCACCGCAGCCGTGACCTGCAGTTGCCGCCAAAGCGGGACAGACTGGCCAGAGCTGGGATCGCCGGGTCTTGCACTTTGAGGTCGTGCAGCTGCTGGCAACGGTGAGGCTCCAGACTGGAGCGTTCGGGGCTTTGGGCTCATGGCGGCGAATCTCAGTTGAACGCCATGGTCAGGTCCATGCGCACAGCGGGTTTGAAGTTCAAACGCCGCGCCAGCCAAGAAGCCGGTCGCATGATCAAGGCATCGTTGTAAGCACCGACAGCCACATGGTAAGGAATCATGGCGGCGGGCAGGGTCTGGCGCATGCGGTTGAGCGCGATGTCCAGGTCGGGGCGTATGGCTGTATTGGCTTGTTGCTGCAACAAACGGATTTCACTGACCAGCAGCAGGTGCTGGCTGATCACCTGTTTTTGCACCACTTCGTCTAAAGGCTGCATGCGGGCCTGCGTGAGGGCTTCCAGCATCTGGTCGCTGGCGTTTTGCAAGGCTTGCAGCTCCAGCGCCTCGTCCTCGCTGACCAAGCTTTGGCGTGCCGCCAAGCCGCCTTGCAAACGCACCAACAGGCGCAGCCAAACGGCATCCACACTGCTCCATTGGCGCACGACTTCAGAGCGCAAGCGCACCAGGCGGTTGTGCGCACCCACCGACCAAAACAGGCACACAGCCAGCACCACACCCACCACCAGAGCACCCATGTTGCATTCCTCGCAGGTCACGTCCAAACAAAAACAGCCCCTGACCACATGGCGGTACAGGGGCTGAATGGGCTCACCGCGAAGGCGGTGAGTTCATCGCTCAGGCGGCTTCGCCAGCGTCGGTGACGGTGTCTTCAGCCGTGTCGCCCGCCAGATCCGCTGCTTCTGCATCGGCAATGGCTTTGCGCTCGGCGTCGTCCATGGCGTCCTTGACCGCACGGGCTTTGTGATAAGCCAAGCCCGTACCTGCAGGAATCAAACGACCCACAATCACGTTTTCCTTCAGACCACGCAATTCGTCGCGCTTGCCCATGATGGCCGCTTCGGTCAACACACGGGTCGTTTCCTGGAAGGAGGCGGCCGAGATGAACGAGTCGGTCGACAAAGAAGCCTTGGTGATGCCCAGCAACAAGTTGCTGAAGGTCGCAGGAATCTTGCCTTCGGCTTGCAGTGCGTCGTTGGTGTTGAGCATTTCGGATCGTTCCACTTGCTCACCCGAGATGTAGGTCGACTCGCCAATGTTCTCGACCACCACGCGGCGCAGCATCTGGCGAACAATCACTTCGATGTGCTTGTCGTTGATTTTTACGCCTTGCAAGCGGTAAACGTCCTGCACTTCGTCGACGATGTAGCGGGCCAGCTCTTCGATGCCCAACAAACGCAAGATGTCTTGTGGGTCGGCTGGTCCGTCCACAATGCTCTCGCCCTTGTTGACCACTTGGCCTTCGTGCACCAAGATGTTCTTCTCTTTGGGGATCAGTTCATCCCAAACCTTGCCTTCAGGGTCGGTGATCTGCAAGCGAACCTTGCCTTTGGTCTCTTTACCGAACGACACCGTACCGGTGATCTCGGCCAGCATGCCCTTGTCTTTGGGTGTGCGGGCTTCGAACAGTTCGGCCACACGGGGCAAACCGCCGGTGATGTCTCGGGTCTTTTGACCTTCGACCGGGATACGTGCCAAGACTTCGCCTGGGCCCACATCCATGCCGTCGCGCACCTGGATCAGCGAACCAATCTGGAAGCCAATGGTCACCGAGTGGTCGGTACCGGGAATCTTGACTTCTTTGCCAGCGGCATCGATCAGCTTGACCTGTGGGCGGATGACCTTGGGAGCACCGCGGCGCTTGGGGTCAATCACCACGAGTGTAGACAGACCGGTCACTTCGTCCAGCTGCTTGGCCACAGTCAGACCTTCTTCAACGTTCTCGAACCTCACAGTACCCGCGTACTCGGTGATGATCGGACGGGTCAGTGGGTCCCAGTTGGCCAAGATGGTGCCAGCCTTGATGGTCTGGTCGGCCTTGACCGACAGGATCGCACCGTAGGGCACCTTGTGGCGCTCACGCTCACGGCCGTGTTCACTGATCACGATTTCGCCGGAACGGGAAATCACCACCAACTCGCCTTTGGTGTTGGTCACATAACGCATGGTGGCATTGAAGCCGATGGTGCCGTTGGACTTGGCGTCCACACTGGACGCCACCGCTGCACGCGAAGCCGCACCACCGATGTGGAAGGTGCGCATGGTCAGCTGGGTACCGGGCTCGCCAATCGACTGGGCTGCGATCACACCGACGGCTTCGCCGTTGTTGACCAAGCCGCCACGACCCAGGTCACGGCCGTAGCACTTGGCGCACAAGCCAAAACGTGTGGCACAAGTCAATGCGGTGCGCACTTTGACTTCGTCAACGCCCGCGGCTTCGAGTTCGTCGAGCATGTCTTCGTCGAGCAAGACGCCCGCTTCGGCCAGCACCGCACGGTTTTCAGGGTGCAGGACGTCTTCGACGACGGTACGGCCCAGGATACGGTCACGCAGCGATTCGATCACTTCACCACCTTCGACGATGGCGCGCATGAGTGAGCCGTCGGTGGTGCCGCAATCGAGCTCGGTCACGACAAGGTCTTGGGTCACGTCCACCAAACGGCGGGTCAGGTAACCCGAGTTGGCGGTCTTCAAAGCCGTGTCGGCCAGCCCTTTACGTGCACCGTGTGTCGAGATGAAGTACTGCAACACGTTCAGACCTTCACGGAAGTTCGCCGTGATGGGGGTCTCGATGATGGAACCGTCGGGCTTGGCCATTAGGCCACGCATACCGGCCAGCTGGCGAATTTGCGCCGCAGAACCGCGCGCACCGGAGTCGGCCATCATGTAAATCGAGTTGAACGATTCCTGATCGACTTCATTGCCGTGGCGGTCAATGGTGCGCTCCTTGCGCAACTGGTCCATCATCACCTTGGACACGACGTCACCGGCTTTGCCCCAGATGTCAACGACCTTGTTGTAGCGCTCGCCAGCGGTCACGAGACCGGAGACGTATTGCTGCTCGATGTCTTTGACCTCTTTTTCAGCCGCTTCAATGATGGCGGGCTTTTCGGGCGGCACCAGCATGTCGTCGATACCGATCGAGATACCGGCGCGGGTGGCCAGACGGAAACCATTTTGCAACAGCTTGTCGGCGAACACCACGGTCTCTTTCAAACCGCACTTGCGGAACGACGTGTTGATCAGCTTGGAGATTTCTTTCTTCTTCAAAGCCTTGTTCAGGTTCGAGAAAGGCAGGCCCTTGGGCAAGATTTCCGACAGCAAGGCGCGGCCCACAGTGGTTTCGACCATCGACACCGATGAAGTGAATTCACCCGTGGCTTTGTCCTTGGTCCACTCGGTCATGCGCACGTTGATCTTGGCCGCCAACTCGACAGCATCTGCATCGAGTGCGCGCTGCACTTCGCCGATGTCAGCGAACATCAGGCCTTCGCCTTTGGCGTTGATGCGGTCACGGGTCGCGTAGTACAGGCCCAACACCACGTCTTGAGAAGGCACGATGGAAGGTTCACCCGAAGCGGGGAACAAGATGTTGTTGGAGGCCAGCATCAAGGTGCGCGCTTCCATCTGGGCCTCCACCGACAGTGGAATGTGCACAGCCATCTGGTCACCGTCGAAGTCGGCGTTGAAGGCCGCGCAAACGAGCGGGTGCAGCTGAATGGCTTTGCCTTCGATCAGCAGCGGCTCAAACGCCTGGATGCCCAAACGGTGCAGCGTGGGCGCACGGTTGAGCATCACGGGGTGCTCTTTGATGACCTCTTCGAGGATGTCCCACACCACCGGCGTGCCGGCTTCGACTTCTTTCTTGGCGGCCTTGATGGTGGTCGCGATGCCCATGGCTTCAAGACGCGCAAAGATGAAGGGCTTGAACAACTCAATGGCCATCAACTTGGGCAAGCCGCACTGGTGCAGCTTGAGGGTTGGGCCCACGGTAATCACTGAACGACCGGAGTAGTCCACGCGCTTGCCCAGCAAGTTTTGACGGAAACGACCGCTCTTGCCTTTGATCATGTCGGCCAAAGACTTCAGGGCGCGCTTGTTGGCACCGGTCATGGCCTTGCCGCGGCGGCCGTTGTCCAGCAAGCTGTCCACGGCTTCTTGCAGCATGCGCTTTTCGTTGCGAGCAATGATTTCGGGAGCCTTCAACTCGAGCAAACGGCGCAGGCGGCTGTTGCGGTTGATGACGCGGCGGTACAGGTCGTTCAGGTCGGAGGTCGCAAAACGGCCGCCGTCCAGTGGCACCAACGGGCGCAGGTCCGGTGGCAACACAGGCAGCACTTCCAGCACCATCCACTCGGGCTTGATGCCCGATTTCTTGAAGGCTTCCAACACCTTGAGGCGTTTGGAATTCTTTTTGACCTTGAGTTCTGAGCCGGTCAGGTCACCGCGCAGGCGCTCAATTTCGCTTTCGATGTCGATGCCTTGCAGCAATTCCTTGATGCCTTCAGCGCCCATCTTGGCGGTGAATTCGTCACCGTATTCCTTGATCTTGGCGTCGTAATCGTCTTCGGTCATGATGCCGAATTTCTTCAGCGGAGTCATGCCGGGATCGGTTACCACATAGGCTTCAAAGTACAGCACGCGTTCGATGTCGCGCAGTGTCATGTCGAGCACAAGGCCCAAACGCGATGGCAATGACTTGAGGAACCAGATGTGGGCACAAGGTGCGGCCAGATCGATGTGACCCATGCGCTCGCGACGCACTTTGGTCTGGGTGACTTCAACGCCGCATTTCTCGCAGATCACGCCGCGGTGTTTGAGGCGTTTGTACTTGCCGCACAGGCATTCGTAGTCTTTGATGGGGCCAAAAATCTTGGCGCAAAACAGACCATCGCGTTCGGGCTTGAAGGTACGGTAGTTGATGGTTTCGGGCTTTTTCACTTCACCGAAAGACCACGAGCGGATCTTCTCGGGCGAGGCCAGGCCGATGCGGATGGCATCGAAGTGGTCATCGGGCGTGAACTGCTTGAACAGGTCGAGTAGTGATTTCATGGTTTGAATCCTTTGCCTGTGAATTAAGAACGCTCGAGCTCGATGTCAAGGCCCAGCGAACGGATTTCCTTGACCAGCACGTTGAACGACTCGGGCATGCCCGCTTCGATGGAGTGTTCGCCTTTGACGATGCTCTCGTACACCTTGGTACGGCCTTGCACGTCGTCGGACTTCACCGTGAGCATCTCTTGCAGAACGTAAGAGGCGCCATACGCCTCCAGCGCCCACACTTCCATCTCACCGAAACGCTGACCACCAAACTGCGCTTTACCACCCAGCGGCTGCTGCGTGACCAAGCTGTACGGACCGGTCGAACGGGCGTGCATCTTGTCGTCCACCAAGTGGTGCAGTTTCAAGAAGTGCATGTACCCAATCGTGGTCGGACGGTCAAAAGCATCGCCTGTTCGCCCGTCGAACAAATTGGCTTGTGTGCGAGTGGCGGTCAGGCCCTTGGCCTTGGCCAGATCTTCTGGGTAGGCCAGGTGCAACATGGCGCGGATTTCTTCTTCGGCCGCACCGTCGAACACGGGCGTTGCGAATGGGAAACCTTCTTTGAGGTTGCCCGCCATGTCCAGCACTTCGTCATCGCTCAGCTGCGACAAGTCTTCCTTGCGGCCCATGCTGTTGTAGAGCTGCTCGAACAGCTTGCGCAGGTCGGCAATCTTTTCCATGCGCTGGGTTTCGGCTTGCAGCATGTTGCCAATGCGTTGGCCAATGCCTTTGCCTGCCCAGCCTAGGTGGACTTCAAGCACCTGACCCACGTTCATGCGCGAAGGCACGCCCAAAGGGTTGAGCACGATGTCGGCGGGTGTGCCGTCGGCCATGAAAGGCATGTCTTCGACCGGCACTATTTTTGAAACCACCCCTTTGTTGCCGTGGCGACCGGCCATCTTGTCACCGGGCTGCAAACGACGCTTGACGGCCAAGTAGACTTTGACCATTTTGAGCACACCTGCTGGCAATTCATCGCCTTGCGTGAGCTTCTTGCGCTTTTCTTCAAATGACAAGTCGAAGCTGTGACGGGTTTGCTCCAGTGAGTTCTTGATGGACTCGAGTTGCATGGCCACATCGTCTTCGGCCGGGCGAATGTCGAACCAATGGAACTTCTCCACAGACTCCATGTACGCCTTGTCGATTTTCGTGCCTTTGGCCAGCTTTTGCGGGCCACCATTGGCCACACGGCCAATCAGCAACTTCTCGATACGGTCAAATGCGTCGGCTTCCACAATGCGCAGCTGGTCGTTCAGGTCCAGACGGAAACGCTTGAGTTCGTCGTCGATGATCTGCTGCGCGCGCTTGTCGCGCACGATGCCTTCGCGGGTGAAAACCTGCACATCGATCACGGTGCCCTGCGAGCCCTGGTCCACGCGCAGCGAAGTGTCTTTCACATCGCTGGCTTTTTCGCCGAAGATGGCGCGCAGCAGTTTCTCTTCAGGCGTGAGGGTGGTCTCGCCTTTGGGCGTGACCTTGCCCACCAAGACATCGCCGGGCTGCACTTCTGCACCCACGTAGATGATGCCGGAATCGTCCAAACGGCCCAGTTGTTGCTCAGACAGGTTGGGGATGTCGCGTGAAATTTCTTCAGCACCCAACTTGGTGTCACGGGCCATGACCACGAGTTCTTCGATGTGGATCGAGGTGTAGCGGTCTTCCGACACCACACGTTCAGAGATCAAGATCGAATCTTCGAAGTTGTAGCCGTTCCAGGGCATGAAGGCGATCAGCATGTTCTGACCGATGGCAATTTCGCCCAGATCGGTCGATGCGCCGTCGGCGATCACGTCACCCTTGGCCAGCTTGTCGCCACGCTTGACGATGGGGCGCTGGTGGATGTTGGTGTTCTGGTTGGAACGCTGGTACTTGATCAGGTTGTAGATGTCCACACCCACTTCACCGGCCAAAGCTTCTGCGTCGTTCACGCGGATCACAATGCGGGTCGCATCGACGTAGTCCACGATACCGCCACGGGTGGCGGTCACCACGGTGCCCGAGTCGACTGCTGCAACACGCTCGATGCCGGTGCCGACCATGGGCTTTTCAGGGCGCAGCACAGGCACGGCCTGACGGGACATGTTGGCTCCCATCAAAGCGCGGTTGGCATCGTCGTGCTCCAGGAACGGCACCAGGGATGCTGCAACCGACACGATCTGGGCAGGCGACACGTCCATGTACTGGATGCGCTCGGCACCGCACAGGATGGATTCACCCTTTTCACGGGCCGACACCAAGTCACCGGTCAGCTTGCCCTCTTTGTCCAACGTGGCGTTGGCTTGGGCGATGACGTACTTGCCTTCTTCGATGGCCGACAAGTAGTCGATGTTCATCGTGACTTTGCCCTCGCGCACTTGACGGTAAGGGGTTTCAATGAAACCGTACTCGTTCAAGCGGGCGTACAAAGCCAGCGAGTTGATCAAGCCGATGTTTGGACCTTCCGGCGTTTCAATCGGGCAGACGCGACCGTAATGGGTCACGTGCACGTCACGCACTTCAAAGCCCGCACGCTCTCGGGTCAAACCACCTGGACCAAGAGCCGATACGCGGCGCTTGTGGGTGATCTCAGCCAAGGGGTTGGTCTGGTCCATAAACTGGGACAGCTGTGATGCGCCGAAGAATTCTTTCAACGCAGCTGAGATCGGCTTGGAGTTGATCAGGTCGTGCGGCATGAGCGGTTCTTGCTCGGCTTGGCCCAAACGCTCTTTCACAGCCTTTTCGATCCGCGCCAAACCGGTGCGGTATTGGTTTTCGGCCAATTCGCCCACGCAACGCACACGTCGGTTGCCCAAGTGGTCGATGTCATCGACTTCGCCATTGCCATTGCGCAAGTCCACGAGAATTTTGACCACCGCCAAAATGTCTTCGTTGGTCAGCACCATCGGGCCCGTGGATTCACTGCGACCGACTCGGGCGTTGAACTTCATGCGACCGACGCGCGACAAATCGTACGTATCGGGGTTGTAGAACAACCGCTGAAACAGGGCCTGAACCGCGTCTTCTGTTGGCGGCTCGCCTGGGCGCATCATGCGGTAAATGGCCACGCGTGCGGCGAATTCGTCCACGGTTTCGTCAATGCGCAGGGTTTGCGAGATGTACGCGCCTTGGTCCAATTCGTTCGTGTAGATACAAGGCAGATCTTGGATGCCGGAAGTGCGCAGCTTTTTCAGCAAGGCTTCAGTCAACTCTTCGTTGGCCTTGGCAATGATCTCACCGGTATCGGCTTCGACAATGCTGCGGGCCACTACGCGGCCGATCAGAAAGTCTTCGGGCACGCTGATGTGCGTGGTGCCCGACTGTTCCAACTCGCGGGTGTGGCGCACGGTGATGCGCTTGTCTTTGGCCACCACAACTTTGCCAGACTTGTCGGTGATGTCGAAACGAGCCACTTCGCCGCGCAGACGCTCGGCCACAAATTCCATTTGTGCACCACTGTCCATCAGGCGGAAGTTGTCGTTGACGAAGAAGTTCGCCAAGATCGACTCAGGATTCAGGCCAATGGCTTTGAGCAGAATCGACACGGGCATCTTGCGGCGACGGTCGACGCGGAAATACAGGATGTCTTTGGGGTCGAATTCGAAGTCGAGCCAAGAGCCGCGATAAGGGATGATGCGGGCGGAAAACAGCAACTTGCCCGAGCTGTGGGTCTTGCCCTTGTCGTGCTCGAAGAAAACGCCAGGCGAACGGTGCAACTGAGACACGATCACACGCTCGGTGCCGTTGATGATGAATGAGCCTTTATCGGTCATCAAAGGCACTTCGCCCATGTAGACTTCTTGCTCTTTCACTTCCTTGACCACTTTGTTTTGTGCTGTCGAAGAGTCACGGTCGTAAATGATGAGCTGCACGCGTGCGCGAACAGCCGATGAGAATGTCAATCCACGGGTTTGGCACTCGCGTACGTCAAACGCTGGTTTGGCCAGGTTGTACTCGATGAATTTCATCTCCACAAAACCGTTGTGGGACACGATAGGAAATGCCGACTCAAATGCGGCTTGCAGACCTTCGTGTGTGCGTTTGGATGAAACCACACCCGCTTGTAAAAAGGACGTGTAAGCGTCTTTTTGCATTTGCAGCAGGTAAGGGACTTCGAGCACGCTTTCGCGGCTGCCGAAACTTTTTCGGATGCGCTTGCGTTCGGTATATGAATAGGCCATGAGATCTCCGGGCTTGATCTTTCAGAACTGTGTGTTGAGTGAGTTTTATGCTCTCTCAACGGTCTTGGCGGCTGGCCTCTACCAGCGTTGGCGGACGATTGCGCATTGCACGCAACCCGAACCAAGGGTTTTCTGCAGTCGGGTCAGAAAACACTGGAAAGCAGACTTGTTTGAATCTTCTTTCCGGTGTTCATCAAAACACTTTAAAACTGATGCAACAGAGCTGCATTTGAGTGCGCTCTTCAAGCACCAAAGGCTGGAGGCCCTTGCGGGCACTCCAGCCTTGGATTGCAACCGAATTACTTGAGTTCGGCCTTGGCGCCGGCTTCTTCCAGCTTTTTCTTGGCGGCTTCTGCGTCAGCCTTAGGGATGGCTTCTTTGACCGCCTTAGGTGCGCCGTCCACCAAGTCTTTGGCTTCTTTCAAGCCCAGACCGGTGATTTCACGCACCGCTTTAATGACGGACACTTTGTTGGCGCCAACTTCGAGCAACATGACGTTGAACTCGGTTTGCTCTTCAGCAGCTGCAGCAGCACCGCCACCAGCAGCAGCAGGCGCAGCCATAGCGGCAGCGCTCACGCCAAACTTCTCTTCAATGGCTTTCACCAGTTCGTTGAGTTCCATGACCGTCATGCTGTCCAGCGCGGTCAAAAATGCGTCTTTATCGAATGCCATTTTTTATTTCCTAACAATTGGTTAAAACACGAACGCTGGCCTTAAGCGGCAACAGCTTCGCCTTCGCCTTTTTTGGCCGCCAGAGCACCCAGCACCACGGCGGTGCGAGACATCGGCGACATCAGCAAGCCACACAACTGAGCCAACAACACTTCTTTCGAAGGAATGTTTGCCAATTGCTTAACGCCATTCATGTCCAGGGCTTTGCCTGCAAATGCACCTGCACGAATCACCAACTTGTCGTTGGTTTTCGCGAAGTCAGCCACCACCTTAGCGGCGGCAACAGCATCGACAGAGAAGCCATAGATCAGCGGGCCGGTCATCTGATCGGCGACAACTTCAAACTGCGTACCTGTCACAGCACGGCGAGCCAAGGTGTTTTTCAACACCGTCAGCGATACGCCGAGGCTGCGAGCTTTGGCTCGCAAGTTTGTCATGTCAGCGACCGTGATACCACGGTATTCCGCCATCACAAGCGTTTGAGCTTTAGCGGCGAGGTCGGTCACTTCTGAAATGACCGCTTCTTTCTCACTGCGATTCAGACTCAAGGTCTACTCCTTTGTATGTGTTCTTTGGGTCACCCCTGAAACACGCCTATTTGCAGCGACCAACTGTTCAAGATATTCATCCATCTGCAGCGGGATCGCCATCTGCGTTGGCCCAAACCTTCAAGCGAACTTGTGGGTTTGTTGATTAAGCACAGCGGTGTGTGCACCAACGGTCTTGGATGGCCTGCTCTCTTTTGCAAGATCAGCAGCCCACCACATTGAGCCAACCTTTCAGATGGCTCAAATTTCTATCGCGCTCAAGCTGCGATGGTTTGTGTGTCGACGCGAACGCCCACACCCATGGTTGAAGAGACCGCGATTTTGCGCAGGTAAACACCTTTGCTGGTAGCGGGTTTGGCTTTGACCAAGGCCTCAACCAAAGCGGCCAGGTTGCCCTGCAGCTTGTCGGTGTCAAAAGAACGGCGACCAATCGTGCCGTGCACGATACCGGCTTTGTCCACACGGAATTGCACTTGACCTGCTTTGGCATTGCGCACAGCAGTAGCCACGTCAGGCGTCACGGTGCCCACTTTGGGGTTAGGCATCAGGCCACGTGGGCCCAGAATCTGTCCCAAAGTACCCACAACGCGCATCGCGTCAGGTGCCGCAATGACCACGTCGAAAGGCATGTCGCCAGCCTTCACGCGTGCAGCCAGATCGTCCATGCCGACCACGTCAGCACCAGCAGCCAAAGCTTCTTCAGCTTTTGCACCCTGAGCGAACACGGCCACGCGTGCTGTTTTGCCCGTGCCGTTAGGCAGGACGACAGCGCCACGAACCACTTGGTCAGATTTCTTGGCGTCAATACCGAGTTGAACTGCCACGTCGATGGATTCATCAAACTTGGCAGTGGCGCACTCTTTGACCATGGTCAACGCATCGGTCAATGCGTACAGCTTGTTGCTGTCCACTTTACCTGCGAAGGCTTTTTGTTTTTTAGTGAGCTTGGACATTTACACGCCCTCCACATTCACGCCCATGGAACGGGCAGTACCAGCGATGGTGCGAACGGCAGCGTCCAGATCGGCAGCTGTGAGGTCTTTCATCTTGGCCTTGGCAATTTCTTCCAGCTGAGCGCGGGTGATCTTGCCGACCTTTTCCAGACCTGGTTTGGTAGAAGCCTTGTCGATCTTGATGGACTTCTTGATCAATGTGGCCGCTGGCGGCGTTTTGATGATGAAGGTGAAGGACTTGTCTGCAAACGCTGTGATGACCACAGGCAAAGGCAGGCCCGGCTCGACGCCTTGGGTCTGGGCGTTGAAGGCCTTGCAGAATTCCATGATGTTCAGACCACGTTGACCCAATGCTGGGCCAATGGGTGGTGATGGATTGGCTTTACCAGCTGGCACTTGCAGCTTGATGAAGCCGACGATTTTTTTCGCCATGCTTTTCTCCTTTCGGGTTCAAACGCTCAAAATGCACCGCACTTGAGCTCCCCGGGGTTAACGACTCTGAGATATTGCTTGGCGCCGAGTCGGTAAGCGCCAAACAAAAAACAATAACAGGTCAGGTCTTTTCGACTTGGCCAAACTCCAACTCAACCGGCGTGGCGCGCCCGAAAATGGTCACCGAAACACGCATTTTGTTGCGCTCATAGTTGACTTCTTCCACCGTACCATTAAAGTCCGTGAAAGGGCCTTCTTTGACACGAATGTATTCACCGACCTCAAACTCCACCTTGTGGCGGGGTTTGTCAGTGCCTTCTTGCATCTGGTTGACGATTTTGGCGACATCGGCTTCGGAGATGGGGGCGGGACGGTTCTTGGCACCGCCCACAAAGCCAGTGACTTTGTTGGTGTGCTTGACCAAATGCCAACTCTCGTCATCCATGACCATTTCCACCAGCACATAGCCAGGGAAAAACTTGCGCTCTGTCGTGCGCTTTTGACCGTTCTTGATTTCTACCACTTCTTCGGTGGGCACCAAGATGCGTCCGAACTTGGATTCCATCCCCAAGCGGGTGATGCGCTCGATGATGTTGCGCTCAACCGCTTTTTCCATGCCCGAATAAGCATGCACCACGTACCATTTCAGGTCCGGGTTGGTCGAAGAGCCCGCCAATGGCGCGTTGATGACAACATCGTTCATTATTTTTTCCACCCAAGAATCAGATCGTAAAAAACCCATTCCAGAGTTTTGTCAGTCAGCCACAAGAACAGGGCCATGACCACCACAAAAGCAAAAACGTACAAAGTGATTTGCAAGGCTTCTTTGCGCTCAGGCCAGACCACTTTTTTGGTTTCTCGCACAGCGTCGCGTCCAAAGGCCACCAACTGGCGACCCGATTCCGCCGTGAAAAAAACCACCACAGCGGCCACGACGCCAACCAGCAAACCGGCCCACTGCACCCAGACGCCTTGTGCAGACAACATATAGTAAGCCGTCAAACCGGCAATCACCAGCGCAGCCACCAAGGCTAACCGGATTTTCTCGCCAGCGGGACCGACTGTTTGAACTTCAGATGTTGCCATACGGCTGATAACCTTTATTGAGCCTTGTTTTCTAACAGGCCCTGATCAGACAAGGAAGCCCGCTAGGGTCTAGCGGGCTTGGAAATGCACCTTTTCAGGTGGCAGGGGCAGTAGGAATCGAACCTACAACCTTCGGTTTTGGAGACCGACGCTCTGCCAATTGAGCTATACCCCTACTTAAAACTTATTTACGCGATGATCTTGGCAACGACGCCAGCGCCAACCGTGCGGCCACCTTCGCGGATGGCAAAGCGCAAGCCTTCTTCCATCGCAATGGGGTTGATCAACTTCACAGTGATCGACACGTTGTCACCCGGCATCACCATCTCTT
>Ga0247832_1002012_pt1 | contig 33009 bp, 12 predicted proteins | sample LaCruzMarch2015__10_FD_192407 | JGI IMG/M metagenome (GOLD analysis project Ga0247832, IMG submission 192407) | Freshwater microbial communities from meromictic Lake La Cruz, Castile-La Mancha, Spain - LaCruzMarch2015_4m | ecosystem: Environmental > Aquatic > Freshwater > Lake | place: Spain... | reverse complement strand
CGCGATGAAGCCCTAATGCCGCAGATCCAAGCCGTCTGGCAGGCTAATATGCAGGTCTATGGGGCAGACAAGGTCTGGCACCAGATGAATCGTGAGGGCACCACGGTGGCGCGTTGTACGGTCGAGCGGCTGATGAAACGCATGGGATTGCACGGCGTTCGCAGGGGCAAGGTCATCCGCACCACGGTCCCGGACAAAGCAGCACCATGCCCGTTGGACCGGGTCAACCGTCAATTCAAAGCCGATCGACCCAACCAGCTGTGGGTGTCGGACTTCACATACGTCAGCACCTGGCAGGGCTGGCAATACGTGGCCTTTGTGATCGATGTGTTTGCTAGGCGCATCGTGGGCTGGCGGGTGAGCAGTTCGATGCGCACAGACTTTGTGCTCGATGCGCTGGAGCAGGCCTTGTTTGACAGGCAACCTGAACGCGCAGATGCCTTGATTCACCATTCGGATAGGGGTTCCCAATATGTTTCCATTCTCTACACCGAACGCTTGGCGCAGGCAGGCATAGAGCCCTCGGTGGGCAGCCGTGGCGACAGCTACGACAACGCCTTGGCCGAGACGATCAATGGGCTGTACAAGGCCGAATTGATCCACCGCCGTGCGCCTTGGAAAACCAAGGAGGCACTGGAACTGGCAACCCTTGAATGGGTAGCTTGGTTCAACCACCACCGACTGCTCAGCTCGATTGGGTATATTCCACCGGCTGAAGCTGAGGCGAACTACTACCGGCAGCTAGCCGGGAAGAACGAGACCGAGGTCTCAACTTAAGCCAACTGGCCTCCACGAAACCCGGGGCGATTCAGACCATTCTGGACATCAAAACTTAGTCTTCGTCCAAGCTCGTTGACTAAGTCTTGAAGAACAAACCCACTATCGGTAAATTTTTCTGATAGCGTTTCGTGGATAAAAGCACCTAAGCGATTCAAATCCATTTTTCGGAAGAATGCCCGTAGTTCCGTGGAACATTCGGACCCGTCACGTAACCGACCATCTCCCGCTAAAGCGACGATCTGTTCAACCCGATAACCAGAAAGTTCATCTGGGTGTTTTTCGTACAGTGAAACTAGACTCATAGCAATATTTTACAGCCTCAACTCCAGGTGAGTAGTGGATCCCGCACTTAACGGGCCAATATTTCTTAAGAGAATCGATTGACTGAGGATGCTAAACCACCGGTCTCTAAAAAACTGCAAGTCATTTGTCCGAATCTAAGTGCTAGGGTAGCCGGATGGGACCCAAATGGAATTTGGGGGGGTGGGGGTACGGTGGGGGGCCTTCCAGCCAGAAATGACAGGGGGGGTGGGGGCCCTTTGGCCTTGTCGCACTAGCGTACCGCTAATCATGACAGGCATCTCTAGGTGCTTAGCCTACTGGCTAGGCATGGCGCAATCCAATGCTCCCACATCTGAAAGCTACCATCATTTTGATGGTATGTGGTTGGGTATGTAAATCCAAATAACTTTCATAAGTTATTGATTTATATAGGTATTTGGCGGAGTGGACGGGACTCGAACCCGCGACCCCCGGCGTGACAGGCCGGTATTCTAACCAACTGAACTACCACTCCTGATAGCTGGAGCTTTTGCCAGAGAGCAGATGCAAACTGGCCAAGTGCTACAAAACTTGGCGACCCTACGGGGATTCGAACCCCGGTACTCACCGTGAAAGGGTGATGTCCTAGGCCTCTAGACGATAGGGTCATAACCTGGACGGATTCTTGCGAATCATCTCGACACTTTGGTGGAGGTAAACGGGATCGAACCGATGACCTCTTGCATGCCATGCAAGCGCTCTCCCAGCTGAGCTATACCCCCTTTGGTAAGACATTGCGCATTGCTGCTGAACTGTCATGCCTCGTTGGTGTCGAGTCTTGAATTATAGACAGAAATTCAGGCGTTTTTCAAGCGCTGTAGAATTTTTTCACGGTGATTCAAGGCCAGCACCGCGTCCAGCGATGGCGTCTGGGCAGTGCCCATGACCAGCACCCGAACTGGCATGGCCAAGTGCGGCATCTTGAGGCCAGTTTCAGTCAATGTTTCTTTGATCATGGCCGCAATCGATGCCTTGTCCCAAGCACATGCCGCCAACTTGTCGGCCAACAAGGCCAGCGCAGGTTTGACGGCATCGGTCACATGCAAAGTCTTTTCCTCAGCATTGGGCACCACGTCCAAATAGAAGGCTGAAATCCATTGCGCCAAAACCACCAGTGTGTCGCAGCGGTCTTTGAACAAACCGCAGATGCTGGCCAAGCGCTCGTCGGCCACCACCGACAACTTGGCCAAGAAGGGCTGAACGTGCCGGGCCAACTCGGCATCGTCCAGGGCCTTGAGGTGTTGGGCATTGACCCACTTGAGTTTGGCTTCGTCAAACTGCGCAGCGCTGCGGCCCAAGTGGTCGAGGTTGAACCACGCCAGAAACTGCGCGCGGCTGAAAATCTCATCGTCGCCGTGGCTCCAGCCCAAGCGTGCAAGATAGTTGACCATGGCATCAGGCAAATAGCCTTCCTCGCGGTAGGCGGTCACGGCTTTGGCACCGTTGCGCTTGCTCATCTTCTCGCCCTGCTCGTTGAGCACCGTGGGCAGATGGGCGTACACCGGGGGCGCTTTGCCCAGGGCGTGAAAGATGTTGATCTGACGTGGGGTGTTGTTGACATGGTCGTCACCACGGACCACATGCGTGATCCGCATGTCGATGTCGTCCACCACCACACAGAAGTTGTAGGTGGGTGTGCCGTCCGGGCGCGCAATGACCAAATCGTCCAGCTCGTCGTTGCGGATCTCGATGCGGCCTTTGACCTTGTCGTCCCAAGCCACCACGCCACCCATCGGGTTCTTGAAGCGCAGCACAGGCTTCACGCCCTCTGGCATCGTGGGCAGGGTTTTGCCCTCAGCGGGACGCCAGGTGCCGTCATAGCGGGGCTTTTCCTTGTTGGCCATTTGGTGCTCGCGCAACGCGTCCAAGGCTTCCATGCTCATGTAGCAGGGGTAAACATGGCCCGCGGCAATGAGCTCGGCCAAGACCGCCTTGTAGCGGTCCATGCGTTGCATTTGGTAGAACGGGCCTTCGTCGTGGTTGAGTTCAAGCCAGGCCATGCCTTCGATGATCACGTCCACAGACGCTTGTGTGGAGCGGTCCAGGTCGGTGTCTTCAATGCGCAAAATAAAGTCACCGCCCGTGGCGCGGGCAAAGGCCCAGGGGTACAAAGCCGAGCGGATGTTGCCTAAGTGAATGAAGCCGGTAGGCGATGGGGCAAAGCGGGTACGTGTGCGTGCGAGGGTGGTCATATCAAAGGGTGTCGAGACCGCGGGACAGGTCTTTTTGAACATCTTGCGGGTACTCCAAGCCCACCGCCACGCGGATCAGGCCTTGACCGATGCCTGCGGCTTGGCGCTGCGCTTCGGTGAGGCGTCCGTGCGAGGTGCTGGCGGGGTGCGCCACCATTGTTTTGGTGTCGCCCAAGTTGGTCGCCAGGGACAACATTTTCATCTGGTCCATCACATGGAATGCGCGTTGTCGAGATTGTTCCGGCCCCTCGGCTTTCACTTCAAAGGACAGGACCGCACCGCCCAGGCCCGACATCTGTCGCATGGCCAATTCGTGCTGCGGGTGACTGGCCAATCCGGGGTAATGCACCCGCGCCACGGCGGGGTGCTTTTCCAGCCACTCGGCCAAAATTTGGGTGCGGGACGTCTGGGCACGCATGCGCAGGTCCAATGTTTCCAGGCCTTTGAGCACCACCCACGCATTGAAAGGTGCCAAGGTCATGCCACCGCTTTTGAGCACGGGCAAAAACTTCTCAGTCACCATCTGCTGCGAAGCGCAGAGCGCACCCGCCATCACGCGGCCCTGGCCGTCGAGGTACTTGGTGCCCGAATGCATGATAAGGTCGGCCCCCATGGCCACAGGGCGTTGCAGGGCGGGCGTTGCAAAACAATTGTCCACCGCAAACAAAGCGCCGGCGTTGTGGGCGATGTCGGCCAGCGCCTGGATATCGCACACCTCGGTCAGCGGGTTGGTCGGGGTTTCTGCAAACAACAAGCGCGTGTTGGGACGGATGGCCACTTGCCATTCTTTCAAATCGGTTTGCGAGACAAAACTGGACTCCACGCCGAACTTGGCAAGGTCTGAGCCAATGAGTTTGATGGTCGAGCCAAACATGGAGCGTGAGCACACGACATGGTCGCCCGCCTTCAAGAGGCCCATGCACATCATCAAGATGGCCGACATGCCCGAGGCTGTGCCCATCGCCGCTTCGGTGCCCTCGAGGGCCGCCAAGCGCATTTCCATGCTGGTGACCGTGGGGTTGCCGTAGCGGCCATAGGTGTAGCCGTCTTCGTCCCCTGCAAAACGGCGGGCGGCAGATTCGGCTGTGGGCTGCACATAGCCACTGGTCAGGTACAGCGCCTCGGAATTTTCGCCATACTGGCTGCGCTCAACCGCGGCACGCACGGCCAGGGTTTCGATGTGCAAATCGTCAAATCGGGAGGGTTCGGTCATATTGCTGTCTCACACGCTGGCGTTGGGCAAAGCCAAACGCGAATTATCTTCATCGCCCTCTTCGGCTTGAGGGCGGGTTTGGCTCAAACGGCTGATGTCCTCGGCAGAAATATCTCCCGTCACGTACACCCCATCAAAGCAAGACGCGTCGAAATCAGACAGCGCGCCCGCTGCGTTGACACGCGCTTGGGCCACGGCCGTTTTCATGGCGTCCACGTCTTGGTAAATCAGGGCATCGCAGCCAATGATTTGGCGGATTTCTTCGATGCTGCGGCCATGCGCCACCAGCTCTTGGCTGGTGGGCATGTCGATGCCGTACACGTTGGGGTAGCGCACTGGGGGCGCTGCGCTGGCCATGTAGACCTTGCGGGCACCGGCGTCACGCGCCATCTGCACGATCTCGCGGCTGGTGGTGCCGCGCACGATGGAATCGTCGACCAGCAGCACATTGCGGCCCTTGAACTCGCTCACGATGGTGTTGAGCTTTTGACGCACCGACTTTTTGCGCACCGCTTGGCCCGGCATGATGAACGTGCGGCCCACGTAGCGGTTTTTGACAAACCCCTCGCGGTATGGAATGCCCAACAAATGGGCCAATTGCGTGGCGCTGGGGCGGCTTGACTCGGGGATCGGAATCACCACATCGATGTCGCTCGGCGGGAGGGTCGAAATGACGCGCTTGGCCAGCGTCTCGCCCAAGTTCAAGCGGGCTTGATAAACCGAAATACCGTCCATGGTGGAGTCCGGGCGCGCCAAATAAACGTATTCAAAAATGCACGGGCTCAATTGCGTTTTTTCGGCGCAAGGCTGGGTGTGCATTTGGCCATTCAGATCGATGAAAATGGCTTCACCCGGGGCCACATCGCGCTCAAATTGGTGCCCCGTGCCATCCAGTGCCACCGACTCGCTGGCCAACATGATGGAGCCGTTTTCGCCACGGCCCATGCACAAGGGGCGAATGCCGTGCGGATCGCGAAAAGCCACCAAACCGTGGCCTGCGATCAAGGCGATCACCGCGTAAGAGCCTTTGACACGGCGGTTCACGCCGCGCACGGCCTCGAACACATCCATGGGTTTGAGCGGCAAACCGCGCGTGGTTTTTTCCAGCTCGTGCGCCAGCACATTCAACAGAACTTCGGAATCGCTGTCGGTGTTGATGTGGCGGTGGTCGTTGGAAAACAACTCGGCCTTGAGCGCGTGCGCATTGGTCAGGTTGCCGTTGTGCACCAGCACCAGGCCAAACGGGGCATTCACATAAAAAGGTTGCGCTTCTTCTTCGCTGAAGGCGTTGCCCGCAGTGGGGTAACGCACCTGCCCCAGGCCGCAGTTGCCGGGCAAGCTGCGCATGTTGCGCGTGCGGAAAACGTCGCGCACCATGCCCTTGGCCTTGTGCATGAAAAACTTGCGGTCCAGCTGCGTGACGATGCCCGCCGCGTCTTGACCCCTGTGCTGCAAAAGCAACAAGGCGTCATAGATCAACTGATTGACCGGGGCGCTGCTGACAACGCCGACAATTCCACACATACTTTTATCCGTTCAAAAAATCGATGCACCCGGCCATATTCAAGGCAAATAATCGACCAAAGCCTGCGGCAGCAAAGGCTTGAGGCCCTTGAGCGCGAGGTCCAACCAGGCCGGGCCCACAGCACCCCGCCACCATTCCTCTTTCGACAAACCCAAGAGCTGCAAGACCACCGTCAAGGCCAACAAGAGCACCACGCCGCGCGCCAGGCCAAAAATGCCGCCGAGCGCTCGGTCCACCGGGCGCAAACCCACGGTTTCCACCAGTTTTTTGACCAGCCAGGACACCAATCCGGCCGCAAACAAGGCGGCGACAAAGACCAGGGCAAACGCCACCGCGTATTGCACCTGCGCCGCGGCGCCTTTGAGAAAAGGCAAAAAGGCCACGGCATCGGCGGCCAACCACTGCGCCAAGATGAAGGCAGCCAGCCACCCGGCCAGGGACAACACCTCGTAAACCAGGCCGCGCCACAAACCCACCAACATGGAGGCCAGCATCACCGCCAACAAAATCCAGTCGGTCAGGGCGATGGCCATGTCAGATCCTCAAGACGGCCGCTGGCAACTCGAGTTTGCGAACCTTGGCCGCGGCTTTTTCAGCCTCTTCGCGGCTGCTGAAAGGCCCCACCCGCACCCGGGTGGTGGATTTGCCCTCTTTGCCATCCACCACCTGGGTGAATGTGCTCAAACCCGCCTGCTCCAATTTGCGTCGCACTTCGCGGACCTTGGCCAGGTCACTGAAGGCACCCACCTGCACCACATGCCGCTCACCCACGGCGTCGGGGGGCTTGCCATCCAGCAACGCCCGGGCTTTGTTGCCATCGTCTTTGGGCTTGGCCGAGGGCTCTGAGTTGTCGGTTTTGCTGGGTGCGGGTTTGGCTTCGGCCTTGGCCTCAGGCGGCTTGGGCGAGACCTCAACCGGTTGGGTGATGAACTCTTGTGCTCGCTTGGGCTCTTCCGTGCGCGCGCTCTTGGCGGTTTGAACCACTTCTTCTTTCGCATCCAACCCCTCTTGCACGGGCAAAGGTTTGGCGTCGGGCAACAAGGGTTTGGCAGGTTGGGTGTCCGCAGGCGGGGCCTGAGTCACTTTCGAAGGGGCACTGGTGGGACGATCCGGGATCACGATCGGGGTGTCCACCGCGACGGGGCGCGGTTGCGTGTCAAACAACAAAGGGAAACCGACAACGGCCAGCAGCACCAAGACCACAGCACCGATCAGGCGATGGCGGGCGCGTCGACGCACCCACTCGATGCTCTCACCCGATCCGGGAGCGACCGTTTCGGCCGAGGCTGGAGATGAGGCCGCTTGACCCGGAAAACGGAACTTGAAAAACGCCATGGCAGGTGTTCAGGGGCTGAGGTGTTTGGCTTGCAGACGCGGAATGCCATCTTGCAAAACACCGCCCACGGTATAGAAGGAGCCAAAGACGACGATTCTATCAGCCGGGTCTGCCGCCCCGATGGCCGATTGCAGGGCCTGCATGGGATCGGAGTGCACACTCGAAGCCGCATCGGTTCGGGTGTTTTGTGCCTGCCAAGCGAGCTGCAAATCGGCCGCTTTGGCGGCACGGGGCAAGGGCAAATCGGTGAAATACCATTTGTCCACCATTGGGTTGACCTTTTGCAGCATGGGGAGCAGGTCTTTGTCGGCCATGGCCCCAAACACCGCGTGGGTGGTGGGATAAAAACCCATGGCGTCCAGGTTGGCCGCCAGCGCCGCCACCGAATGCGGGTTGTGTGCCACATCCAGCACCAAAACCGGCTGCCCCGGCACGATCTGAAAGCGCCCGGGCAACTCCACCATGGCCAGCCCGTTGCGCACCGCCTGGGCGGTAATGGGGATGCGCTGGCGCAAGGCTTCCAGCGCGGCCAGCACGCCCGAAGCGTTGATCAGTTGGTTGGCCCCGCGCAGAGCCGGGTAAGCCATGCCGCTGTAACGGCGATCGCGCCCCGCCCAGGCCCACTGTTGCTTGTCGCCAGAAAAATTGAAATCCCGGCCAAACAGCCAGAGCTCGGCCCCCACGGCGGCGGCATGGTCGATCACGCTTTGCGGTGGCACCGGGTCACTCACGATCACCGGCCGCCCGGCACGCATGATGCCCGCCTTCTCAAAACCTATGCGCTCGCGGTCCTTGCCCAAAATGGCCATGTGGTCCAGGTCGATGCTGGTGATCACCGCGCAATCGGCGTCGATGATGTTGACAGCATCCAGCCGCCCACCCAATCCCACTTCCAAAATGGCCACATCCAAATCGGCCTGGACCATCAGGCGCAGGATGGCCAGCGTGCTGAACTCGAAATAAGTCAGACTGACATCGCCTCGGACCGCCTCGACAGAGGCAAAAGCTTCGGCGAAAGCCTCGGCCGATGCAGACTCGCCGTGCAGGCGGCAGCGCTCTTCAAAATGCACCAAGTGCGGCGAGGTGTAAACGCCCGTGCGGTAACCCGCCTGCAGCAGCACCGCTTCGAGCATGGCGCAGGTCGAGCCCTTGCCGTTGGTGCCGGCCACGGTGATCACCGGGCAGTCAAAACGCAGGTCCAGGCGGTTGGCCACGGTTTTCACACGGTCCAGCCCCATGTCAATGGCCACGGGGTGCAACTGCTCGCACCAGTCGAGCCATTCCTGTAGAGTCTTCATAGGCGCCGATTGTCGCGCAGTCTTGTCACTTTTCACTTCCTCAAAGCCCCATGGACCTCATTGTTTACGGCATTCCCAATTGCGACACCGTCAAAAAAGCCCGCACCTGGCTGGCCGATCACGGCTTGAACGCGGTCTTTCACGATTTCAAAAAACAAGGCGTGCCCGAAGCGCAGCTGGACGCCTGGCTGACCGCTGTGGGCTGGGAGACCCTGCTCAACCGCAAAGGCACAAGCTGGCGCAAGCTGGAAGCCGCCGTGCAAGCGGGCGTGACGGGCAGCGAAAGCGCCAAACAAGTCATGCTGGTGCACGCCAGCACCATCAAACGGCCGGTCATTGCCTGGCCCTCGGGTCGGGTCACTGTGGGCTTCGCGCCTGACCAATGGCCTGCCTGAGAAAAAACAGGGCATGAACTTTACGTTGCAGCCATACACAACCGCACATCCATCGCTAAACTCGCCACATCCATTTAACGGAGGAACCGATCATGAAAACCCTGATGACCACTCTTTTACTGGCAGCCTCCGGTCTGACGCAGGCCCAGGAAGTCGGACAAGTGATCTCCCGCACCGCGGTGTACCAACAAGTCGCCGTGCCACGCCAAACCTGCACGCAAACCCCCGTGGCCGTGCAAAACACCACATCCGGCGCCGGGGCCTTGATGGGGGCCATCGCCGGTGCTGCGGTCGGCAACCAAATCGGGGGCGGCTCGGGCCGTGCCTTGGCGACCATGGCCGGCGTCATGGGCGGCGCCATCTTGGGCGACCGTATCGAAAGTCCCGGCAGTCAAATTCAAAACCAAACCACCTGCACCACCCAGACCGTTTACGAAAACCGTTTGAGCGCCTACAACGTGGTCTACGAATACGCTGGCAAGCAATACAGCGTGCAATTGCCCCAAGACCCAGGCCCCACCATTCAGCTGCAAGTCACGCCCATCGGCATGCCCCAGTCAACCGCTCCTGCAGACACGGTGGTGACCACCACCACCGCAATGGCCCCCGTCATCACCGAATCCCGTGTGGTTTACGTGCCCACCCCGGTTTACCGCAACTACCCTCCGGTTTACACCAACCTCAATTTGGGTTGGGGTTGGAGCAACGGCCACTACGTTCACAGCCGCCGCCACGGGCAGGGCCAGTGGCGCTGAAAGTCCCGAATCACCGCTCACCGTCGATCCCCGATCGGATCGGCCGTCTGGCCTAAAATGGCGGGTTGATTGTCCACGAAGGGCGTCTGAAGACGCCCTTTTCCATTGACGCGGGATGAACCCGCCCCTTTGAAGCATCACCCATGACCACCCAAACCATCGACGGCGTCTGCGTCAACACCCAAGCCAATGTTTACTTCGACGGCAAATGCGTCAGCCACGGCCTGACCCTGGCCGACGGCACCAAACTGTCGGTGGGCGTGATCTTGCCCGCCACTTTGACCTTCAACACCGGCGCCCCTGAAATCATGGAATGCGTGGGCGGCTCTTGCGAATACAAGCTCGACGGCAGCACTGAGTGGGTCAAGTCCAGCGCAGGCGAAGAGTTCAGCATCCCCGGCAACTCCAAGTTCGAGATCCGTGTGACCGAGCCTTACCACTACATCTGCCACTTCGGTTAAAGCCGCGACATCGCGAGCCCAGCGTGACAATCCATGGACTGCTTCGCTTCGCTCGCAGTGACGAAGTAGCGAAGTGACAGTACCAAACGAAATTGACCTGTTGAGAACCCCATGAGCACCATCCTGCAAAACCTGCCCAAAGGGCAAAAAGTCGGCATCGCCTTCTCAGGCGGCTTGGACACGTCTGCTGCCCTGCTGTGGATGAAGCAAAAGGGCGCCCTGCCCTACGCCTACACCGCCAACCTGGGCCAGCCTGACGAAGCCGACTACAACGAGATTCCCCGCAAGGCGATGGCTTACGGCGCAGAAAAAGCTCGCCTGGTCGACTGCCGCACCCAGCTGGCCTACGAAGGCATTGCCGCCATCCAGAGCGGCGCCTTCCACATCTCCACCGGCGGCATCACCTACTTCAACACCACCCCATTGGGCCGCGCAGTGACCGGCACCATGCTGGTGGCGGCCATGAAGCAAGACGACGTCAACATTTGGGGCGACGGCAGCACCTTCAAAGGCAACGACATCGAGCGTTTTTACCGCTACGGTTTGTTGACCAACCCGAGCCTGAAGATCTACAAGCCTTGGCTCGACCAGCTGTTCATTGACGAGCTGGGCGGCCGCGCCGAAATGAGCGCCTTCATGACCGCCAACGGCTTTGGCTACAAGATGAGCGCCGAAAAGGCCTACTCCACCGACAGCAACATGCTGGGCGCGACCCACGAAGCCAAAGACCTGGAAAGCCTGCAAAGCGGCATGAAGATCGTCAACCCGATCATGGGCGTGGCGTTCTGGAAGCCCGAAGTTTCAGTTTTGGCCGAAGAGGTCAGCGTACGTTTTGAAGAAGGCATGCCCGTAGCGCTGAACGGCGTGGAGTACGCCGACCCGGTTGAGCTGATCTTGAAGGCCAACGAGATTGGCGGCCGCCACGGCCTGGGCATGAGCGACCAGATCGAGAACCGCATCATCGAAGCCAAGAGCCGTGGCATCTACGAAGCCCCCGGCATGGCGCTGCTGCACACGGCTTACGAGCGCCTGGTCACCGGCATCCACAACGAAGACACCATCGAGCAGTACCGCATCAACGGCCTGCGTTTGGGCCGCTTGTTGTACCAAGGCCGCTGGTTCGACCCACAAGCCATCATGCTGCGCGAAACCGCCCAGCGCTGGGTGGCCCGCGCCATCACGGGCACCGTGACGCTGGAGTTGCGCCGTGGCAACGACTACAGCATCCTGAACACCGACAGCCCCAACCTGACTTACGCACCTGAGCGCCTGAGCATGGAAAAGGTGGAAGACGCGCCGTTCAGCCCGCTCGACCGCATCGGCCAGCTGACCATGCGCAACCTGGACATCACCGACACCCGCGCCAAACTGGGCATCTACGCCCACACCGGTTTGCTGTCAGTGGGCGACGGCCCGCACATCTACAAGCTCGAAGGCAGCGGCAAGAAATAAGGCTTGGAATGCGTCCATGAAAAACGGCCTGCGGGCCGTTTTTTGTTGTGGGGCTTGGCTTTTTGGGGGTGCTGGGTTTTTGGGGGGGCTTTGCGCCAAAAAATTCACCCGCGCGCGTCTGCCGAGCAGGCCCAGACGATCAGTCTTTGCTCGCCTTCAAACCGTCTTTGATGCGAAGGTTAAAGGTCAGTCGGTAGCCCTCACCCCGCAAGGCCTTGATGTCCAGGTTCTGCCGCTCATGTGACCTCAGCTTGAGCCTCAGTCGGCTGATGAGCACCTCCAGCCTGGCTTTTTTTGTTTTTTCATCCAGCACCGCATCGCCAAAAAAGGGCATCAAATCGTGGTGCGTCAGGTAACGGTTGGACACGGCCATGGCCTTCAGCAGCATCACCTCACCCGAGGTCAAGGCGATGGGTTCACAACCCGGACAGGTGAGTTGGAAGGCCAGCGTGTCCAGCGTACACATCTGCTCTTCAACGTGGCTGGTTTTGTATCGTTTTTGCAAGTTCCGGATCACGGCAGCAATTTCAGCCGGCCGAGTGGGTTTGGTCAGGTACACGTCGGCACCCGCCTCGTAGCCCTCGATCCTGTTGACCAGCATGACCCGTCCGGTCAGCAAGACAATGCGAATGTCGGGGTAGGCCAAACGAATTCGTTTGGTGATGCTGATACCGTCTTCAAATTGCAGGTTCAAGTCCAGAATCAATATTTCAGGCTGATGCGTTTTGAGAAATTCATTGAGCTCGGGACCATCGTTGATGCCCGCAATGCTGAACCCTTGCATCTTTAGAAAGTCAATGAGTTCATCACGCATTGTTTCGTTGTCTTCAACAAAAACAATATCAATTTTTGATTTATTTATAACCATGATCAGGCACAGTCAATACAAATTGAACACGCAAACCATCCGTGCTGAATTGCAAACGGGAGGATATTTTTTGAGCCAGGGTTTGAGAAAGCCACAAGCCAAGGCCGACGCCCGGCTTTTTCTTGGCCCCTTCGGCCCGGTAATAACGGCTGAATACTTTTTCTGCCTCAGGGACACCGTCAGTGCCAATCTCATTGATCACCGTAAACACAAATTGATCACCCTGCTCATGACCAATTCTTTCGATCGTTAACTCTACGGCGGTACCGCTCTTTGAGTACTTGATTGCATTGGTTAATAAATTGGTCAGTATGATGCGCAAAAACTGAAAGTCTGAAAATATGACTTGATCTTTTTCCAAATCAAAAATCAATCGCTCCGTATCAATCGGCCGCAGCACCTCATTCATTAAATCCTTGATTTTGACAACATCATAATCCGGCTCGGTGTCCTGTGCTGCACCATCAAACTCCACACACCGTTCAATAATATAGTTGATGTCCTCAACCGATTGCAAAATGTTCAATACTTTTTTTCGCTTGACCTCTTCCTCCACCATCGGTGAATTCAAATGCGCGGTTGCAAACTGAATGATGGTCAGGGGTGTTTTGAGTTCATGCAGCAACATCGATAAAAATTCTGTTTGTTGCAGCCGCCTGTTTTTTTCTGACTCCGCTCGGGTTAAAGCCTCCGTTCTGATGACCAATGCTTGGGCTGATTCAGACCGCGTCTGCTGGTTTTCAATCACAATAAACCAAATTGTGAAAGGAACGATCAAAAGAGAGCGCCACGCAATCAGGTCAACGGCATCGATGAACTTGAAAGCGCTGTTGTAAATCTCAAAATAAGTCACCAACAGTGCCATGGCACTGATCAATACAGCAGTTATTCCCAGATAAATACCAGACTTTGGACTCAAGCTTTTGTAAAATAAATAAACCACCAGTGGCAAAGCTAAAAATGTGTACAAAATACCCAGGGTCAATCCAATGGTCAGGGTGTATTGAATTCGAGTCAGCAGGTACAAAGACAAAAGGCCACCGATCAGGTAGGCAGCACTTTTTGCAATCAGCTTGAAATGTTTGGCTGCACCGTAGTGATGAAAAACTGAGTTGATGAACAAGCCCAGTGTGAATACATTCAGCAAATTGGATGCGCGTGTCAGGAATTTACTGGTGTCTGAATTGATCTCCAACCATTCGGCAGGCAAATTGAAATGCATCAGCAGCTGAAAAATAATGGCGACCAAATTCAAACCGAAAAAGTAAATGCTGGGATCACGCCTCTGCATGGCCGTCCAGAGGGTAAAAAATAACAACACCAAAAACAGTGTGACAAAACCACCCGTCAGCCGGGCTTGAGCCTCATCGCTGCGATACGAGTCAGCATCTGTCATCAATTTGGGGCTGACCAGCATCAACCCCGTGGTTTGAACTCTGAGGAACAGCGTATCCACACCTGCTGCCAGCACCAGCGGACTGTGGGCTTGAGATGAACGCTCGTGCAGTTCTAGGCGGACAAAATCCGAGCCCTGCGTCGACGCCGGCATGAACAACGCCACCGAATCCAGCGCGGTTGGCATCAGGCGCAGATGGAGAGGTCTGGCCGAATCCTGGGGCTGCACCACCATCTTGATCCAGTAGACCGACGCGGTGGCACCCTTGTTCAAGGAGGCGCTCATCGGCTGGTAAGCAAGGGCTTGGCTGGCTTGCTCGATGCTCAGCACACCCCCCTCGTCTTCAAGGGAAAAGCGTTTCAGGGTGAGGTCTTGCGCCAGCGCACCCTGGGCCTGCAGCAACACCGAGACCAGACATGCCTGCCAAGCCAAGTAGCGCAAGCCCGGCCAAATGGCCACCCCAGCGGAACCTGGCCAGTGGGCCTTTGCGGCAAAGACACGCAGTGGTGTTGGAAACCCCCTGAGTACGCTGGTGCAGGCCCATGCCAGTGCTTTGAGGACGCTCCCCACCAGCCTGGCCGCCTGTCTCGCGGCTGCGGCAAATATGCGCTGCAGGAGTTGGATCATCGTGTCAGTCTAAGGCTCAGACAGGCGCTTGCCTCTGGGGCCACCCTGAGTGCTTGAATTGCGCTTGGAATGGCTTGGCCATTGATCCTGCTGTTGACGCTTTCAAGGTGGACTCCTGAGCAAGTTACAGCACATTCAAGGGCACGTGGTTCCAAAAAAAAGGCAGCGCTGTTCCCAGCGACACCACCTGAAAAGAGTCCGGGGCTGATCAAAGTACTTCTTTCGGCGTGGAGAGTTACAGCACCACCAAGGCGACGTAAAGGACTGCAAGGCTATCGGAATAACTGGGATTGAGAACGCCAGTATTCATATTGAATGCGACGTGTGACGCTCCACTGGCCCCAGGTGTCGCCGACGAGAACCTTCGAGTACCAGTACCCCACCCAGTGGGCAGGCCGGCGCCTGAGGTTGTACCCGTTCCGTTGTAAGCATCCCAAACCGCCAGCAGACCGTCATAGTTGCTGAACGTCCCGTTTGTTGTGATGTCGCTGTCGCTGTACGGGGTACCAGACAACGTCGTGTCAGCAGTATTCGTTCCTCGATCGACCGTCGGTAGCGCCACGCCGACACCATTCAGGGAGCCGTAGCGGTAGGTGTCGGTGGTGTCGCCCGCCCCACCTGTTGCACCACTGCTATCCTTGGTGAAGAGCAGATCCAACTTATTGTGATCGACTTTATCCGTGCCGCCGTTGAGCGTTCCTGTGTCCGCACTTGTTCCATCGCCGCTGCGGTCCCAGTAGTAATACCATTCGGCTTCGACTTGCACCGGGGCAATGAGCTTGCCATAACTGCCCAGATCAATGACCGACTGACCGGTGTGAAACAGCGAGCCGTCGAGCAAGGCATCGGTCGTGGCCGCGTTGCCCGCCATATCCCTGGCAAAGCCCACTGCAATGTCCAATTTGTCGTCCGCCGCACCGCCATAACCCGCGGTGGCCTCTAGGGACGTGCCCTTGGCAGCATCTAGAACAATGCTCAGGCTCGTGCTGTTAGTCACTTTGACCGAATCGATGTCGGCCAGCGCAAAGCCAACATCCTGGGTGGTTGCGTCGTCACCATTGATATCCCACCACAACTTGCTCCAGTCCAGCCGGTCTTTGATATCGGTTGCTGACGACTCACCAGTCTCCAGCAAGGTCTCGAAGTTCGCTCCTGTCAACACCAAGGTGTTTGTGCTGGCCGTGTACGCGCCACTGGTGTGAGTGACGGTGGGGGGGGTGGTATCCACAGTGGCGGTGTAGGCCGTACCAGCAATGCTTTCATTCAAGGCCGCATCGGCCACTCGGGCGGTGTAGCTCAGCGCTTGGCCATTGGTGAGGGTCCGGCTGTCGCTGTACGCCCAAGTGCTTTGACCACCGGCAACCACGCTCACGGTGGCGTTGCCCAAAAAGGTGCTGCCGTCGTAGACACGCACGCTCTCGCCAGCGGCCAAGGCAGCCCCGTCGGTCGCGCCGCCCAGGGTGCCGCTCAGGCTCAAGCTGGTGTCGTCGGTGGTCGTCCCCGTGGCCACATTGCCTTGCAGGGCACCTGCGTTGTCGAGCAAGCCGGTCACGGCCGCTGTGGCGGCGGGGGCAGCAGTGTCCACCGTGGCGGTCAAGGCCGCGATAGCGGCACTTTCGTTCAAGGCCGCATCAGCGACCCGGGCGGTGTAGCTCAGCGCTTGACCGTTGGTGAGTGTGCGGCTGTCGCTGTAGGCCCACGTGCTTTGGGCTCCGGCAACCACGCTCACGGTGGCGTTGCCCAAAAAGGTGCTGCCATCGTAAACGCGCACGCTCTCGCCCAGGGCCAAGGAAGCGCCGTCTAACGCGCCGCCCAGGGTACCCGACAGGCTCAGGCTGGTGTCGTCGGTGGTCGTCCCCGTGGCCACATTGCCTTGCAGGGCACCTGCGTCGTCGACCAGGCCGGTCACGGCCGCTGTGGCGGCGGGGGCGGCAGTGTCCACCGTGACGGTGTAAGCCGTACCAGCAACGCTTTCATTCAAGGCCGCATCGGCCACTCGGGCGGTGTAGCCCAACGCTTGGCCATTGGTGAGAGTGCGGCTGTCGCTGTAGGCCCAAGTGCTTTGGCCACCGGCAACCACGCTCACGGTGGCGTTGCCCAAAAAGGTGCTGCCGTCGTAGACACGCACGCTCTCGCCCAGGGCCAAGGACGCGCCGTCTAACGCGCCGCCCAGGGTACCCGACAGGTTCAGGCTGGTGTCGTCGGTGGTGGTCCCCGTGGCCACGTTGCCTTGCAGGGCGCCTGCGTTGTCGACCAAACCGGTCACGGCTGCCGTGGTGGTCGGTGCCAGGTAGTCAACCAGCAAAGTCGGATTGGCAATTGAAGTGGTCGCCACGATGGTGCTGCCATCCATCAGTCGGGCTGTGACCACGCCGCCAGCGGCCACTGCGGCTTGCAGGTCGGCGGTGCTTGACGTGCCCAAATCAAAGCTGACGCTGCTATCCGTGCTGCCGATCGCCGAACTCGTTGCTAGGAGGGTGGTGCCCACAAGCAACTGCGCGGTCAGGCCCGCTGCGTCCACCAGGCTCACACTGGCGGTGAGGTTGGTGTTGCTGGCATTGAGGGTGTTGGCCACCACCGTGCCGCCGACGGGCGTCAGCGTGACCGCGTTGATTCCAAGCGGTACGTCGGTCACCGTCACTGTCACCGGCTGCGTGGTGGTGTTGAGGCCATCGCTGGCAATCACGTCAAAGCTGTAGCTCGGCTTTGACTCAAAGTCGGCCGAGGCAAGCAAGGTGACATCGCCCGTGCTGGCGTTGATGGCCAGCAAAGCGCTGTCTGCGCCACCGAGCGAGTAGCTGCGGGGGGCCAGGTTGTCCGCATCGGTGGTGGCTGCGGTGTAGATCACCGTGCTGGTGACCGCGTTTTCAAGCACGCTGCCAGTGCTGCCTGAGGTGAACACCGGGGCGATGTCGTTGGCATTGCTGACCGTGATGTTCACCGCCAGCGCGCTGGAAGTTCTGCTGCCGTCGCTGGCGGTGAGTGTGATGCTGTAGACATTGTCAACATTCGCATCGCTGGGGCTTTCGAAGTTAGGAGACTGCTTGAAGGTCACCCGGCCACTGCTGGCCTCGATGTTGAACAGCGCTGCGTCGGTTCCGCTTAAAGCGTAAGTCAGTGACGCTGGCAAGTCGGCGTCGTAGGCGGTGGCGGTGTAAGCCGCGGTGCTGGTGCCGAGGTTTTCAGCCACAGTGACGGCAGCCGCGCTGTTCATGATGGGCGTTGCGGTGTTCAAGGCGATCACTTCAACGACCACATGTAACATGGCATTGCCACCAGCGTACCCCACAATGCCATTGTTCATCTTGAGGAAGAAGGGAAAGCCACCCGAGGGCGATGGGTCGTCGGCCCCCCAATAAGCATATCGATAGTCAGCACCGCTAACTGTGTTCTTGTACCAGCCGCTGGGTTCACCCGCCTGGCCAGTGACGGCTCCCGTTCCGTTGTAAGCGTCCCAAACTGCAGCCAGATCGTCATAGCTCGCATTCACCGCCGTGCTGCCGTTGGAGGCTGTTCCGTTGCCCACAGCAGTGCCTGTAATGGATCGATTGTTAACATTCGATACGCCGGTGCCTATCGTCGGCAATGCCAGTCCCATGGTGGCATTGCTGCCGTTAAATTGGCTGCCGTTCCAAGTGGCGTAGCGCGAGGTGCTGCTCGTGTAGTTTTCGCTGAAAGGATTACCACCCGCATCTGTGGTGAATGCTTGGGTAGTGTCCGAGCCGGTGGGGTAATACCCGCTTCTGACGGTTAAAAAGTCGCTCGAGTATTTGAAAATGGCGTTAAGAACTTGGTGGCTCATTCCGTCCACGCCAGAGGTTGTATTGGTCGTATCGGCGCTTCCATCGCCATTCCTGTCCCAATAATAGTAGTAGCGATCACCATCGACTTGCACAGGGTTGATCAATTTCCCAAAGCTGCCCAGACTCAGGGTGGCAGCTCCAGGCTGAGCTCCAAGTGTCAAACCGATGGCCGCATTGGACTGGGCATCGGTGGTCGCGGCGTTGAAGGCTTTGTCGCGCAAAAAGCCTGCGGTCACGTCTACCGTGTCCACGTTGACCGGTGTGCTTCCACTGAGGGCCGAGCCAAAGCCACTGGTCTGCTCCAGCGTGGCGGCTTTGGTGCTGTCCAGGACGATGGTCAGCGTGGTGTTGCTCGTGGCCTTGGCCGAGCTGATGTCGGCCAGCGCAAAGCCCACATTGGCCGTGGCTGCATCGTCGCCATCGATGTCCCAGATCAAGCGGTCCCAGTTGAGGTTGCTCTTGATGTCGCTCGAGGCAGTTTCACCGCTGGTGAGCAAGGTGTTGAAGTTGCTGCCGGTGATGACCAAGGTGTTGCTCGTCGCGTCATAGGCAAAACTGCCCACCGTTGCGGTGGGGGCGGTGGTGTCGACCAGCAAAGTCATGGCCGTGCCCGTGGTACCGGGATTGCCTACGGCATCTATCAATCGAGCGGCCAGGTTGTAGGACCCATCGCTCAGCGTTGGCGACAGCGTGATGTCCAGCGTGGTGCCGTTCCAATTTCCGCCGACTGTCAGGTCGTTGGCCTGCACCGTGTAGCTGCCCACCACGGCATTGGCATTGCTGGTGTTGACAATTTGCACTTGGTCGCCCACCAGCATGGCCACACCGGCCAGGCTGCTGATGGTGAGGGTTGGTGCGTTGGCCGTGGTGACGTTGTCGCTGTTGCTGACACCGCTGTCACTGGCCGCTGGAAGAACGAGCAACTTGCCAGACAAGGAGGTCGGCGCCAGCATGTCAACCGCTTGCACCGACTGGATTGCCACGGTGTTGTTGTTGCCCGCAAGATCGGTGGCCCTGCCCGCCGCCACGTCTACCGTGACGTTGCCGGTAAAACCCGACGTGGGTGTCACGGCCAGGGTGTAAACCGAGGTGCTGGTCGCTGTGACAGTTCCTTTTGTGCCATTGACCACCGTGACATCGCTGGCGTCAAAGCCCGTCACTGGTTCGCTGAAGGTGAAGGTGTAAGTGATGTTGCCGCCGGCGATGTTGCCGGTGTCGTTTTCGTCGTCGGTGATCGTCAGCGTGGGCGCCACGGTGTCGACCTTGAACGCGGCGTTGTCTGCCACCGCGCCGTGCGTGATGCTGGCATCACCAGACGCTTCATACAGCCTGTTGCCACTGAGGAGCTCCAGACTGTTGGCGTCGATGCTGATGCCGTTGCTGTCGTTCTGGCCCGCAAGGATGGTGTAGTTGAAGGTGAGCACCTTGGTGCCAGCGCCAGAAGCATAGGTGGCATCCACCGTGCTGCCGTCGATGTTCAATTTCAAGCGGGGACTGCCGCCTGTCAAGTCGATGCTGGTGTTCTCGTTGAAGGTCACCGCAGCGCTGAGCACATCGCCTGCGTTGAGCGTGTTGCTCGAGATGTCCGTGGCTGAACTCAGCGCCACGCTGGTCACTGCAGGCAAAACGTTGCCGACGGTGATGGCGACCGCCGCCGCTGCGGATGAGCGGAAACCGTCAAAGGCCTGGACTTGAATGTCATAGACGTTGTTGGCGCCGGCGTCCGTGGGGCTTTCAAAGTTGGGGCTGCTCACAAAGGACACCGCACCCGTGCTGGCGTTGATGCTGAACTTGGCGGCGTCTGGCCCGGCCAAGGTGTAGACAAAGGCACCCCTTGAGACGTCAGCATCGGTGGCGGTGACGGTGTAGGCCACACCGGTGCCGTTTTCTGTGAAGTTCACCGCACTGGCGCTGCTGACCACTGGGGCGTGGTCATTGCTGAACACCTGGAACACGACGCCTGAGCCGTAACCGTCACTGACCGTTTTGATTTGCCCAGTGCTCAGCTCTAACCAAGCGTGGGCATCGGTCCCAATGCTTGTGGCTGTCGGGTACAGGACGTTGGACCAGTTGGTCGGCAAACCACTGCCCCCCAAACCGGTGCCTGTTCCATTGAAAGCGTCCCACACGGACAGCAAACCGTCGTATTGGCTGTTGTCTGCATTGCTGCCCAATGCGGCCGTCGCGTTGCCCACGGCGGTGCCCGTGGCAGAGCGTACCGAATAAGTGTCGCCCAGCGCAGGCAGTGCCACGCGAACGCCGTTGAGGGTGGTGTAGCGGTAGGTGTCGTCGGTGTCAGTGCCGGTGCGGACATTGCCCACAGCATCCTCCGTGAAACGCGTATCGGTGGTGTTGCGAACCTCTTGGTATTGCCACACATAAAACCACTGCCCGTTGTCCACCTGCACAGGATGGCTGAGCTGGCCCAAGTTGCTGGCCAAGTCAATCACGCTGTCGCCTGCCTTGAATCCCAACTCTGCGTTGGACAGCGCGTCGGTGGTGGAAGCGTTGCCAGCCTTGTCCTGGGTAAAACCTGCGCTGATGTCGATGGTGTCGAACACGTTGGTGGCGCTGAAGCCGTAGCTGGCGCTGGTTTCCAGGGTGTTGGCTTTGGTGCTGGTCAAAACCACCTCAAGGCGGCTGCTGTTGATCACCTTGGCTGAAGTGATCTCATTTTCAAGAAACGTCACGTTGTTGACGTCATCGCCGTCGCTGTCCCAAGACAGCTTGCCCCAATTCAATTGGGCCTTGATGTCGGTGGTGGCGTTCTCGCCTGCGGCCAGCAAGGTGTCAAAGTTCGTGCCCGTGATCACCAGGGTGTTGGTGGTGGGCAGGTAGGCCACGCCGGTGCTCGTGGTGGTGGGCGCCGATGTTTTGACCAAATAGGCCGCATTGGCAGCCACTGCACTGTGGCTCAAGAGGGCAGCGCCTGCGGCTTCACCCAAGGTGCCCGAGCCCAGGCTCAGGCTGTTGGCGTCAATGCTGACGCCATCTGTGTCGGTTTGTCCTGCCAAGACCACGTACTTGAACACCAGGGCCGTGCTGCCGCTGCCGCTGAGGTAGTCCGCTTGGACGGTGCTGCCGCCGATGTTCAAAGCCAACTGGGGCGTTCCGGTGACGGCGGTGTTCTCGCTCAGGGTCACCGTGACCCGAAGTTCATCTCCCACACTCAGCATGCCGCCAGAGATACCCACGGCCGAGGTGATGGCGATACTGCTGACCGCAGGCAACACATTGGAGACGGAAATGGCGACGTTTTTCTCCAGCGAGGTGCGCAGTCCGTCAGAGGCGGTGACGGTGATGTCGTAGCTGTTGTCACTGCCGATGTCGAGCGGCACCTCATAGTTGGGCGTGGCATTGAAGGTGACGGCACCCGTGCTGCTGTTGATGCTGAACCGGCTCGCATCCACACCGCCAAGTGCATAGACAAAGGCACTGCGGCTGGCGTCAGCGTCGGTGGCGGTGACGGTGTAGGCCACGGTGGCAGCCGATGTGTTTTCAGCGAAACTGGCTGTCGTTGCGCTGCTCACCACAGGGGCATAGTCATTGCTGAAAACTTGTATCGCCACATGGTTGGCAGTGCTCTCGCTGGCCGTGCCCACCGTGCCGGTGGCCAGGTTCAAGCTGGCATGCGTGGTGGCCGATGTGGCTGTGCTGGCCGACCAATAGGTGCCTGACTTCCAGCCGCTGGGCAGACCCGACATGTCGGTGCCCGTGCCGCTCAGGTTGTACGCATCCCACACGGCCAGCAAGCCGTCGTAAGTGGCATTGACCGTGTTCTCGCCGTCCGGCATGGACGCCAGCGTCAGCGCCGTGCCCGCCATGGGGCCGGACACGTAGGCCGCGCCCAGCTTGGGCAAGGCCAAGCGCAGGCCATTGATGCTTGTGTAGCGGTAGGTGTCGTCGGTGTCGCTGCCCGATGGACGGACCGTGCCGGTGCTGTTCTGGGTGAACAGCGCGTCGAGCACATCGTGCGTGGTGGTATCGGCACCGGCCATGCTGCCGTCACCACTTCGGTCCCAGTAGTAGACCCAGTGGCCACCGTCAACTTGCACGGGGTTGATGAGCAGGCCGTGGCCGCCACCCAGCTCAATGACTTTTTGACCGGGGTCGATCGCATCCACCACCGTGAGCGCCAGTGCTTGTGTGGTGCTGTTGTTGTGGCTGTCGCGCACGGTTAGCATGAGCTCATAGACGTTGCTGGCACCCGCGTCGCCGGGCAGCTCGAATTTGGGCTGCGACAGGAAGCTCAGTGCACCGGTGGTGGCGTCCAGGCTGAACAGGCTGGCATCGGCGCCGCCCAAGGTGTAGCTCAAACTGCCGCCGTCGGCATCGGTGGCCAACGCGTTGTAGACCACGCCCAGGGTCCGGTCCGAGACGCTGGCACTGCCGCTGCTGCTGAACACCGGTGCGGCATCGTTCAGGGTGACGTTGCTGACCGTGACGCGCAGGGCTTGTGAGACCTGGTTGTTATCGGCGTCAGTGGCGGTGAGGACCAGGTCATACCCATTGTCGGCGTCGACATCGGCCGGACTCTCAAAGTTGGGCACGCTGACAAAGCTCAATGCGCCGGTCGCAGCGTTGATGCTGAAGCGGGCTGCGTCGGCGCCGCTGATGGCAAACGTGGGTGCGCCGCCATCGGCGTCCGTGGCCAGGGCGGTGTAGAAGGTGTCTGTTGAATTTTCTGACACGCTGGCCGTGCCCGCGCTGGTGATCACAGGCGCGCTGTCGCCGCTGCTCACATTGGTGACGCTGATCTCCAGCGTTTGCGAGGCGGTGTTGCCGTCGGCGTCGGTGGCGTTCACCACCAGGTTGTACATGTTGTTGGTGCCCACGTCGCCGGGCAACTCAAAGTTGGGTACGCTCAAGAAACTCATTGCACCCGAGTTCACGTTGATGCTGAAACGCGCGGCATCCGTGCCACTCAGGCTGTAGGCCAAAGTGCCGCTGTCCAGATCGGTGGCGGCGGCGGTGTAAACCGTGCCCGCCGTGCTTTCGGGCACGCTGAGGGTCACCGTGGCAGGCGTGAGGGCGGGTGCGTTGTCATTGAGGGTGACATCGGTGACCGTGATGGTCAATGCCTGCGGTGCAGAGACATTCACACCATCGGAGGCGATCACGCTGATGTTGTAGACGTTGTCGCTGCCTGCATCGGTGGGCGCTTCAAAATTGGGGGGGCTTACAAAGCTCACCACGCCCGTGCTGGCGTTGATCGTCAAGCGGGCCGCATCTGCACCGGACAAGGCGTAAGTCAGCGTACTGCCAGCATCTGCATCGGTGGCGGCAGCGGTGTACACCGTGGCGGCCGCGCCCGCTGCAAAGCCTTCCGCATAGCTGATGGCGGTGCTGGCGGCCAGAGTCGGCACCGCGTCGTTCAGGTCCACCACCCGGATTTCAAGCGCATGCGCTGGCGAGGTGAAGGTGCCGTCGGTGGCGGTGACGGTGATGTCATAAACGTTGTTGGCGCCTGCATCGCCGGGGGCCTCAAAGTTGGGCGCGGCAACAAAGCTCAGCACACCCGTGCTGGCGTTGATGGCAAAAAGCGCTGCGTCCGTGCCACCGATGGCATAGCTCAAATCGCTGCCCGCTTCTGGGTCTACGGCGTTGGCTTTGTAAACACGCCCTGAGGCATTTTCAGCGAAGGTGACAAACCTTGCGCTGGTCACGGTGGGTGCGTTGTCGTTGATGTCGGTCACCGATATCGCCAGAGCCAAGCTGCTGCTGGTGGAACCAGCAGTTGCCACCACATTGACGTCGTAGGTGTTGTCTGCGCCCGTGTCGCCTGGCAGTTCAAAATCAGGCACCGCATTGAACTTGAGCACGCCTGTGCTGGTGTTGATGTTGAACAGCGCGGCGTCGACCCCCGTGAGGGAGTAGCTGCGCGCCACGTTTTCAGGGTCGGTAGAAGCTGCGGTGTAAACCGTGGTGGTGATCGGCGTTGCCTCCACCACCGTGGCCTCAGCCGCGCTGCTGAAGATCGGCACCTCGTTGACATCGGCCACCGTGACGGTGATCGCTTTGGCCGGGGAATAGTTCATGCCGTCAAACGCCGTGACGGTGATGTCGTAAACATTGTTGCCGCCCACGTCAGTGGGGGCTTCGAAATTGGGCGCTGCAAGAAAGCTCAGAACACCTGTGGTGTCGTTGAGGCTGAATTGGGCGGCATCGGTGCCGCCCAGGGCGTAGACCAACACCGTGCCGGTGTCCCTGTCGGTGCCGGTGACCGTGAAGGTGGTCGTCGCGTTTTCGTTCAAGCTCCACGTGGCCGCGCTGCTGACGTAGGGTGTGGCGCCGTTGATGACCTGCAAGGCCACGTTGCCGCCGTTTTGGTCACCGCCATCGGGTGTGTAGCCAAAACGCAGTTGGATGGTGGCGTGACCCACGTTGGCGCCCAGGCTGGTCACTGGGGTGCTGGACCAGAAATCGTTGTTGTTGCTTTCATTGCCCCAGCCGCTGCTGCCTCTGTAGGGGTAGACGCTGTTGCCGTAGGGAACGGTGTAAGCGTTGCTGTCGTTCAGGTTTTGGTTTTGGACCCCCGAATTGGTGGCGGTGCCGTTGTAGGCGTCCCAGACGGCCAGCAAGTCGTCGTAGACGAGGTTGACCGCGTTGTTCGAGGTGGGGCTGTTGATGGCGCCCCCGCCCACGCTGGTGGCCGGCTGTGCTTTCCACTGGCCGTTCGGACCGAAAGGCACCGAGACACCGGATGTGGTGCTGGATACGCCGGCATAGCCCAGGTTTTGGTAACCCGCCACCGCGCCCAGAGTGGGCAACGCAAAGGTCAAGTAGTTGCCGCTGGTGGTCAGAAACTGACCGTAGCGGTGGGTCTCGTCAATGTTGCTGGCTGTTGTGGAAAAGGTGATGTCGTTGTTCAGCGCATACGTGCTTTCCATCTCGTTCATTTTCACCAGGTCGCCATTGGTTGAATTGGACGTGCCGCCCAATGTGCTGGCGCCAGTTCCGTCGCCGCTGCGGTCCCAGTAGTAGTACCACTTTCCGCCATCCACCTGCACCGGCATGATCAGTTTGCCATTGGTCCCCAGGTCGATCACGGTCTCGCCGGCGTCTTGCACGTCGGTGAGTGTGATGGTCACGGCTTGGGGGGCCGAGGCGTTCATCAGGCCATCGGTGGCGGTGACGGTGATGTTGTAGACGCGGTCTCCATTGGCGTCGTCGGGGATTTCGTAGTTGGGCGCGTTGACAAAGCTGATCACGCCCGTGCTGGGGTTGATCTTGAATTTGGCGGCGTCTGCGCCGCCCATCGTGTAGGTCTGCTGTCCGGCGGTGCCGGTGTCCGGATCGTTGACGGTGATGCTGTAAGCCGCAGCGCCCGTGTTTTCTTTGACGCTGACAGCAGAGGCACTGCTGATGGTGGGCGTGGTGTCGTTGACGCTGGTGTTGGTCACCGTGATGGTGACTGGGCGCGCCACCGACGAGCGGCTGCCGTCGCTGGCTTTGACGATCAGGTCGTAGACATTGTTGGCGCCTGCGTCTGCCGGACGCTCAAAGTCGGGCGAGCTGACAAAGCTGATCACCCCGGTGCTGGCGTTGAGGCTGAATTTAGCCGCGTCTGCGCCGTCCAAGCTGTAACTGAGCACGCTGCCGACGTCCGCATCGGTGGCCGTGGCCGTGTACACAGGGCTGGTGCCGTTCTCCACATAGCTGACTGCTGCCGAGCTCGTGATGACAGGCGCATAGTCGTTGTTGATGACCTGCAAGGCCACGTAGCCGCGGCTGACGTAGTCGGCGATGTTGCTCACCATGTCATCGCGCAAATGCACCGTGGCATGCCCCGACGCAGTGGGCGTGGCCGACCAGTACATGCCCGCTTGCCAGTCCGTGGGGGTGCCGCTGTCGCCAGCAGTCAAGGCAACGCCGTTAAAGGCGTCCCATATGGCCAGCAGATCGTCGTAGGTGGCATTGACCGCGTTGCTGCCCAACGCGGCCGTGGCGTTGCCCACCGCGGTGCCCAGTTGTTCGTTGTTGATGCCGTTAGACCCGTAAGGTGCAGCGGCTGTGCCGCCGGCATTGGGCAAGGCCAAGCGGATGTCGTTGAGGGTGGCGTAGCGGTAGGTGTCGGTGGTGTTGCCGTTGCCGCCCGTCACGCCGCCGCTGTCCTGGGTGAACAGGGCATCGAGCACGTCGTGGGACACAGTGTCCAGGCCGCCGTTGAGCGAGCCCGTGTTGGCACTGGTGCCGTCGCCACTGCGGTCCCAGTAGTAGTACCACTTGCCACCGTCCACTTGAACCGGCGCAATCAGCTTGCCGTAGCTGCCCAGGTCGATCTCCGCGTCGCCCGCTTGCGGCGCCGTGGTGGTGGAGTCGCTGATGCCATCGCTTGTGGACGCATTTCCGGCCGCGTCCACAGACAGGCCCGCCGTGATGTCCAGGGTGTCGGCGCCACCGGACAGGCCAAAACCAGGCGTGGCTTTGAGGTCTGTGGCCTTGGTGGGAGAGAGTTCCACACGCAGGCGGCTGCTGTCGGTGACCTTGGCCGAGGCAATGTCGCCCAAAGAAAAGCCGACATTGGCGGTGGTGCCGTTGTCACCATTGATGTCCCAGCTGAGCTTGCCCCAGTCTAGGCGGGACTTGATGTCGGTGGCTGCGGTGTCGGCGCCTGAGAGCAGCGTGTCGAAATTGACCCCGCGCAGCTCCAGCGTGTCGGTCGCCCCGAAAAAGCTGGCACTGTCAATGACCACGGTAGGCGCTGTGGTGTCCACCGTCACCGACAAGGCGACGCCTGGCAAGCCGGGGTTGCCGACATCGTCGCTCAGGCGCACCGCCAGCGTGCGGACGCCATCGCTCAATGCCGGATTCAAAGTAATGGCTTTGGTGCCGCCTGCCCAGAGGCCAGAACTGAGGTCACTTGACAGGACGGTGTAGCTGCCCACCACGGCATCCGCGTTGCTGGTGTCGACGATCTGGATCTCGTCCCCGGCCACCATGGGCTTGCCGGCCAGCGTGCTCACGGTGATGGTTGCCCCGCTGGCATTGGTGTTGTTGTCGCTGGCGCTGATGCCGCTGTCTTGCGTGTAGGGCAGGTCCAGTGTCACGCCGGCTAAAGAGGCGGGCCCTGTGGTGTCGACCACGACAGCCAGTGTGCCGGTGCTTTGAACCCCCCTGTTGCCCGCCACATCCAGCAAGCGGCTGGCCAGTTGGGTGGTGCCTTCTGGCAAAGCCGTGCTCAGCAGGATGCTCTTGGACGTCGCTGTAAAAAGCCCGCCCACCCCCAGGTCGCCGCTTGCGACGGTGTAACTGCCATAAACCAGGTTGTCGTTGCTGGCGTCGAAGATCTCCATCACGTCGCCGGCACTCATGGCCGTGGCATTGAGCGTGCCCAGGCTGATGGTGGGCAGGGTGACGCGGGTCTTGTTGTCCGTGCTGCTGGTGCCGCTGTCGCTGCTGCTGATCAGGTCCAGGGCCATGCCGGCCAACGAAGTAGGGGCGGTGGTGTCGATGTTGACCGACAAGGTGCTGCTGCCCACCCCTGCATTGCCTGCAGCATCCATCAGGCGTGCCGCCAGCGCGTGCACACCGTGCGCCAGGCTCGTGCTGAGGGTGATGTCCTTGCTGGCCCACTTGAATTGGCTGCTGCCGCTCAAGTCGCTGCTGAGCACGGTGTAACTGCCCACGACCGCATTGGCGTTGCTGGTGTCCACAATCTGGATTCGGTCACCGGCCTTCATGGTCACGGTGCCCAGGCCACCCACGGACATTTGGGGCGAGATGGCGCTGGTGATGTTGTCGCTGCTGGTGGTGCCGCTGTCAGAGCTGCTGGCCAAATCGAGGATCGCGGCCGACAGGCTGCTTGGGTTGGCCGTGTCGATGTTCACCGCGATGGTGCTGCTGTTCACCCCCGGGTTGCCCGCCAGGTCGGCCAAGCGCGCGGCCAACACGTGTTGACCACTGCTCAGGGCGGTGGTCAAGGTGATGTTTCGGTCAGACCAGACGGGCAGGCCAGTGTTCGAATCAAGGTCGCTGGCTTGAAGGGTGTAGAGCGCCACCACAGCACTGGAACTGCTGGTGTCTATGATTTCAATCACATCGCCCACCGCCATGACCACGGCGCTGAGGTTGCTGACATTGACCGTTGGCAAGGTCACGTTGGTCAGGCCATCGCTGCTGCTGACTCCCGAGTCGTCACTCGCCAGCAGGGTGACGGACTGGCTGGCCAGGGAAGACGGAGCGCTGGTGTCTATGGTGACCGACACGCTGGCCGTGCTTGGACTGCCCACATTGCCTGCGGGGTCCATCAAGCGCGTCTGGAGCGCGTGCACCCCGGTGGCCAGCGGGGTGCTCAAGGTGATGTTTTGGCTGCTGGGGCCCCAGCTGCCTGCCACCATGTCGGCCTGGACGGCGATGTAACGGCCGACCACCGCATTGGCGTTGCTGGTGTCTATGATTTCCAGCGCATCACCGACTTCGATGGTGGCACCCGTGAGATTGCCCACGGTGATCACCGGCGTCGTCATCCGAGTCAGCCGGTCGTTGTTGCTGGTGCCGCTGTCGCTGCTGCTGGCCAGGGCTAACGTGGCGTTGAGCAAAGACACAGGCTCTTGCGTGTCGATGGCGATGCTTGGAGTGGTGCCGGCACCGCCAGGGCTGCCCGCGGCGTTGGCGTAAGAGCCGCTGGCCACGGTGATGCTCGCATTGCCCTTGGATGAGACCGTGGGCGTGAAGACGGCGGTGTAGATCGCCGGGTTGCTCGTTGCTACTGGCGCGCTCAAAAGTCCGCCGGTCGTGGTGACATCCAAGTCGTCAAAACCCACTGGCGGCTCACTGAAGCTGAAAGTGATCACCGCGGTCTCACCGATTTTGACTGCGCTGACATCACTGGTGATGTCTACGCTGATTTCGGCCAAGGGCGCGTCGGCGACCCCATCGGTGGTGGCCAGGTTGCCGGCCAGATCGCGCACAAAGCCTGCGCTGATGTCAAGGGCGTCACCCAGGCTGGCTGGACCAAAATGGGTCAGCGCTTCCATGACTGTGGCCGTGCCGCTGACCAGGCGTATCTCGAGTTTGCGGCTGTCGATGACCTTGGCAGACGCTATATCGGTCAGCGCAAAAGTGACATCGGGCGCGGTGCTGTTGGCTTCAATGTCCAGCGACAAGCGGCTCCAGTCCAGTCGCTGTTTGATATCGGTTTGGGCGTTTTCGCCCGCTGCCAGCAAGGAGTCAAACTGGGTGCCCTGGATGGTCAGTGTATCGGTGCTGGGGAAGTAACTGCCGCTGCCAATGGTGACTGTGGGCGCACGGGTATCGATCGTGGTGCTCAGGGGAGTGCTGGACTGGCCCAGATTGCCTGCCACGTCGGTCATGCGCAAGCTCAGGGCGTAGATGCCGTCGGTCAGCGGCGAGGCCAGTGCAATGACCGGTGCAGCGCCTGCCCACAGGCCCGTGATAGCGTCCAAGTCTCCCGCTTGAACCACATGGCTGCCCAGCACTGCATGGTTGGCATCCACGATTTGGATGACTTCGCCGGCCACCATGGCAATGCCAGTCAGCGTGCTGATGGTCAGGGTGGGGGACGCGACGCTGGTGGTGTTGTCCGTGCTGCTCGGCCCGCTGTCCTGGGCTGCGTCGATGTCGAGCGTGATGCCTGCCAATGAGGCCGGTGGCGTGCCGTCGATCTGCACCGTGAGGGTGCTGTTGCTCGGCGCGCCCGGATTGCCCACCAGATCGGCCAGGCGGACGGCCAGTGTGTGGCTGCCGGTGGTCAGAGCGGTACTCAGGCTGATGTCTTTGCCACTGGCGATGAACAGACCCGAGGCGTCCAAGTCCCCCTCTTGGACAGTGTAAATGCCCACCACCGCATGGGTGGTGCTGTCGATGATTTGGATCACGTCGCTCGCGCTCATGGCCACGCCCGCAAGACCCCCCACGGTGAGGGTGGGTTGGCTTTCTTTGGTGATCCTGTCGGTCTGGCTGAGGCCGCTGTCACTGCTGGCCGTCAAGACGAGTGTGCTGCTGCTCAATGAGGTGGGCGCTTGGGTATCGACTGTGAGCGTGAGCGCTGGGCTGCGGCCGCTTTCCTTGCCATCCTCGTCGGTCAGGGCGTATTGAAAGGTGTAGCCGCCGCCCGCCAGGGCCGAGGTGGGTGTGAGCGTGCCGGTGCTGCCGTCATAGTTGGCTGCCACCAAGACGCCGTCGATATAGAGCTTGGGCGTATCCGTCAAGCCGGTGCCCACAAAGATGCCGGGCGCGGTGTCGTCGGTGGATGCGGCCGTGTTGCTGGTGCTGGAACTGGTCAAGCTGCCCGCATTGTCGGTGTAGCCGCTGGGCGCTGCTCCGGGTGTGCTCGGTGGCGTGGTGTTAATCGTGAAGGTGAGCGCTGCGCTTTTATCGCTTTCATTGCCCGCTGCGTCAGCCAGGGCGTATTGAAAGGAGCGGCTGCCGTCAGCAAGCGCGCTGGTCGGCGTGAGCGTGCCGGTACTGCTGTCGTAGTGGGCTGCCACCAAAACACCATCGACATACAGCTTGGGCGTGTCCGTCAGGTTCATGCCGACAAAGAGGCCGGGCGTGGTGTCGTCTGTCGTCGCGGCCACATTGCTGGCGCTGTTGCTGGTCCGGCTGCCGGCATCATCGAAGTAGCCGCTGGGCGCTGCTGCGGGTGTGCTCGGTGGCAAAGTGTCCACTGTCAAGACCCGCGCAGGGCTCCCGGCGCTTTCATTGCCAGCCGCGTCGGTCAGTCTGTAGCTCAAGCTGTAGCTGCCGTTCACCAAGGCGACTGTGGGCGTGAGGGTGCCGGTGCTGCCGTTGTAAGTTGCAGCCACCAGGGTGCCACCCACATACAGCTTGGGTGTGTCGGTCAGTCCAATGCCCACCAACAGGCCGGGGGTGGTGTCGTCGGTCGTCGCGGCAATGCTGCTGGCGCTGGTGATGCCGCCCGCATCGTCAACGAAGCCGCTGGGGGCGCTGGCGGGTGTGCCTGGTGGGGTGGTGTCCACCGTGATCGCGAGTGCAGGGCTCTTGGCGCTTTCATTGCCGGAGGCGTCTGTCAGAGTGAATTCAAAGGCGTAGCTGGCTTCGCTGAGCGCGGTTGTCGGCGTGAGCGTGCCGGTGCTGCTGTCGTAGTGGGCTGCCACCAAAACGCCGTCGACATACAGCTTGGGCGTATCCGTCAGGCCCATGCCGACAAAGAGGCCGGGCGTGGCGTCGTCTGTCGTCGCCGCCAAATTGCTGGCGCTGCTGCTGGTGATGCTGCCCGTGTTGTCAATGTAGCCGCTGGGTGCTGCGGCGGGCGTGCTGGGTGGTGTGGTGTCCACCGTCATGGTCCGCTCAGGGCTGCTGGCGCTTTCATTGCCTGCGGCGTCGGTCAGGCTGTAGGTCACGCTGTAGCTGCCGTCGACCCAGGCGACTGTGGGCGTGAGGGTGCCGGTGCTGCTGTTGTACGTTGCAGCCACCAGGGTGCCGCCTGCATAGAGCTTGGGGGTGTCTGTCAGGCCGATGCCCACAAAGATTCCGGGCGTGGTGTCGTCGGTCGCCGCGGCCGTGTTGCTGGCACTGCTGCTGGTGATGCTGCCCGCATCGTCGATGTAACCACTGGGTGCGCTGGCGGGCGTACTCGGTGGCGCTGTGTCCAACGTGATCGTGAGCGCCGCCGAACTGGGCAGGCCGGCATTGCCCGCTGCATCGCTCAAACGCACCTTCAGCGCATGGACGCCACCAGCCAATGCACTGAGGACAATGTCTTTGGTGCTGCCGTTCCAGGCGCCGGCGCTCAGATCGCCAGCCAACACCGTGTAGCTGCCCACCACAGCATTGGCGTTGCTGGTGTCCACGATTTGGAGCATGTCGCCTGCCGTCATGGCGATGCCACTCAAGCTGCTGACATTGACAGTCGGGGTCGTGAGCTTGGTGAGGTCGTCGCTGGGGCTGGTGCCACTGTCGCTGGCGGTCGCCAAGTCCAGGGTGATCGCAGCCAGACTGGACGCCGCTGCGGTGTCTACCGTGAGCGTGAACGCTGCGCTCTTGCCGCTTTCATTGCCTGCGGCGTCTGTCAACGTGTATTCAAAGCTGTAGCCTGCATCGCTGAGCGCTGTCGTCGGCGTGAGCGCGCCAGTGCTGCTGTTGTAGCTAGAGGGCACCAGTGTGCCGTTGACATACAACTTAGGCGTGTCCGTCAGGCCGGTGCCGACAAAGAGGCCGGGCGTGGTGTCGTCGGTCGTTGCAGCCGTGTTGCTCGCGCTGCTGCTGGTGATGCTGCCCGCATCGTCGATGTAGCCGCTGGGCGCGCTGGAGGGTGTGCTCGGTGGCGCAGTGTCCACCGTGAAGGAGCGAGTTGGACTTATGGCACTTTCATTGCCTGCGGCGTCTGTCAAGCTGTAGGTAAAGCTGTAATTGCCATCGGTCAGCGCGGCATTGGGTGTGAGGGTGCCGGTGCTGGTGTTGTAGCTTGCCGCTACCAAGGTGCCGTTGACGTAAAGCTTAGGGGTGTCCGTCAGACCGGTGCCGACAAAGAGACCGGGCGTGGTGTCGTCGGTCGTTGCAGCCGTGTTGCTCGCGCTGGCACTGGTCAAGTTGCCCGCATCGTCGGTGTAGCCAGTGGGCGCTGCGGCGGGCGTGGCGGGGGCGGTGGTGTCCACCGTGA